>Ga0114956_1000284_pt1 | contig 34856 bp, 27 predicted proteins | sample MaitaG_FD_87304 | JGI IMG/M metagenome (GOLD analysis project Ga0114956, IMG submission 87304) | Marine algal microbial communities from Maine, USA - Maine_Asex2 metaG | ecosystem: Host-associated > Algae > Red algae > Unclassified | place: Maine, USA | collected 2015-01-05 | reverse complement strand
TGGGGTAATCAACCTCAACGAATTTGTTGGCATAGCAGCAGCTGGTGGGTTCTCTTACGGCGATGTCTTAGGAGCTGGTGCAGGCTGGGCAAAATCGATACTTTTAAATGCTGATCTACGAAATCAGTTTAAAGATTTCTTCGAACGAAAAAATACTTTTACATTAGGAGTCTGTAATGGCTGTCAAATGATTTCACACTTGAAAGATTTAATTCCTGGTGCTGATGGTTGGCCGAAGTTTGTTAAAAACCGTTCACAACAATACGAGGCAAGATTAACTAACTTCGAAATTCTTGATTCGCCTTCAATATTTATGAAGAATATGGCTGGAAGTACATTGCTGATTCCAGTAGCTCATGGCGAAGGTCAAACTCAATTTACTAGTTCTGAGATGTCTTCTTCCATAGGTGTCGCTAGATATGTTGATAGCTCAGGCCAGCCAACCGAAACTTATCCAGCGAATCCGAATGGTTCAGCTGAAGGTCTAAATGCTTTTACAACTACAGACGGCCGAGTAACAATTCTGATGCCACACCCTGAACGTGTCTTTAGAACAAGCCAATTATCATGGCACCCAAATGATTGGGAACAAGATAGTCCTTGGGTCCAAATGTTTTATAACGCATATGAATGGGCGGCCGCTAACTAAGGGGATCTTTATTAATTTTAGATCCCCACAAAATATCCGCTCCGCTCGGGCCGTTCTCCAGATAAAGAGAACGGATTTTGGTGCCTTTTTATATTAGGTATACTGACTTTTTGAATCCTGGCAAGTCTTAGTTAATCTAACTATGATGATGACGTGTCAAATAAAAAAGTCAATGAAGAAGAGTTAAAAGAACGTTTAACTCCCGAACAATATGAAGTAACCCAAAATTCTGGGACAGAAAGAGCTTTCAGCGGGGTCTATTGGAACGAAAAAGCCGCCGGAGTGTATTGTTGTATTGTTTGTGAGAGCGAGCTATTTTCGAGTGACACAAAGTTTGAGTCTGGCTCAGGTTGGCCGAGTTTTTCCGAACCAATGAATCTTGAAAATGTTAATACCGTCGAAGATAAAACCCATGGCATGTCACGCATAGAAGTTACATGTAAAAGCTGTGACGCTCACCTAGGTCATGTTTTCCCAGATGGGCCAGGCCCAGATGGTCAAAGATACTGTATAAACTCAGCAGCCCTAAACCTAGAAGAAAATTGATTTATTCATCAGAGTAAATAAAAAAAGTTTAGCGTATTTGGGTGCTGTTTAGTGCTGCTGGTAGCAGACTGTATGTTGATGTCTAATCAAATATCAAAAAGCTATGAAGGTTCTACGCTGCTGTGATTGATGAAACTAGTCCGATGGTTGGAGGTGGTATCTGTTACGTAGTTACATCAGCCGTAATTTTTAAACCTGAGATCGTTTTGAAGGATTTGGACCGGTTATTCGTTGAGTCGCCTGCAAGAAAACGCCCATTCCACTGGCATAAAGAAGGCAAAGATGCTTTAGCTAGAATGGTTTCGCTTATTGAACGCAATGAAATTGTTGCCAGCTCCATATATAAATCAGTTAGCCCAAAACAACAGAAATATGCACGTATAGACTTAATAAAACGGCAGGCACTCAATGCCGAAAAAAATGGTGTTACTCATTTAATTATTGAAACAAGTGACGCTACGACAAATAAACTTGATAAGGAAGCAATCGATGAATGTTTTGAAAACCAGGCAATACCTTATTTATGTGAACATAGGCCTAAAACAGAAAAAACTTTATGGATAGCGGATGCATTTTGCGGGATTATAAAAGAATATCTAACAAACGAATCAACTAGAGTGTATATAAAATTAGAGAAAGCTGGAATTTTAAATTTAGAATTTGTTCCATAGAATAAAAGAAGCCACGGCTCCCGTCCTAGTCGATCAAAATGCATGATCCTCGGACTGGCACTCCATGGTCTTCTAATACATTGTACACCAAATATTGTTTGAAGTACAAAATAATTATCGGCTGAGTTACAAAGAACTATAATGTAAAATCTGAAATTAGGTGAAACAATTAGCTTGAATCTTGCATTTATAATGTAAAGGCAAAGTTATTTGCGGGTTGGGACCAATGTATCTATGAGTGAAATCACAGATTCTTCAAAAAAAAACTGAATTCCAAAGAATATATAAGGCGTATGCTTCTGAGATCTTGAACTACGGCCTTTGTAGAACGAACTCAGACATCGCAGCAGATATGGTTGCTGAAACATTTTTAATTGCCTGGCGTAAGTTTGATACAGTTCCCACTGGTATCGAAGCAAAGTATTGGCTATTTGGTGTTGCGAGAAGAGTTCTGTATGGCCAACTAAGGAAATCGAAAGCTGCTAATCGTGTTACAGACAGACTTAAACAATCTTTAAGCAGAGCTAGCTTAGAGAGTCTTGAGGAATCTGTTATTGACAGGTTTACCTTCGAACAGATCTTGCAGTTGCTTCCTGTTCAAGATCAAGAAATAATTAAGTTAAGTGTTTGGGAAGGCTTCACATCAATTGAAATTGGGAAAATATTAGAAATGCCGCCAGCAACTATTCGTACTCGGCTTGCAAGAATCAGAGCAAAATTAAAGAAAGAATTTAGTGCTCATTCGACAGGTTTGAAACACAATTCTGATTTCTTGCATTTACATAACAATGGGCAAAGCGCACCGGGAGAACAGATATGAATGATCAAAACCTTGATGAAATATTAAATTCTATCAAACCATCATCAAAATACAATTCTGATTATTACTCGTCTGATCTTGAAAAGTTATGTGAGGACATTATGAAAGACGATACAACAACCAAGTCAAAAAATATAGAATCAATTGAGAATGAAGACTCAGAAGTATCTAAATCAAAGTATTTAGTCGGTGTAGGGGCATTCTGCATACTGCTTATAGGCGCTGTTTATTTAACAAATAATATTGGCAATGATGGTGCTCAAGAGGAACTAGTCGCCGCTAGTCAAGCTTCTGAAGAAGACACTTCAAAGGACCTAGTTGTAAATATGGCCGAGGATGACCCTGCAGAATCAAAGGTTAAAGGTTCATTATCAGAGTCTTCAGAAAAAGAAAAAGAAAAATCAGAATCTGATAAAAAAGATTTGGATATCCCTGAAACATCGTCAACCAATTCACCCGAAGATTCAGCTGAATCAAATCAAAAGTTCCCGACTCTTGATGACATGGTCGAAGTTCAGGGAATCTATGTAGATTCTTCTATTTCAGCTAATCTTAAAAAATTGTTAGAAGCAGCTGAAGAAGGTGGCGTTAATTTAAGTGGATCAGGATTTGTTTCTTCCGAAAAACAGATAAATCTACGAAAGCAGAATTGTGGAGTCACAGAATATGATATTTACGAAAAGCCAGCATCAGAATGTTCACCGGTAACACCAAGACCAGCCGACCTTACACACCTAAAGGGTCTTGCTATCGACTTCGCTTACAACGGTGACCAAATTAGATCTAAAACAGATCCTGGTTATATCTGGCTAAATGCAAACGCCGAAAAATACGGTCTATCGAACTTGCCTGCAGAACCTTGGCACTGGTCAACTACCGGAAAATAGTAAATTACTTTGAACTGCTGATTACTGGTAATGGCTAATTTAGCTACCAGTAATCATCTTTTTCTGTTAATAAATTTAGATAATGTATTTAGTGTGAATGTTCGGGTTCTAACCTGGAATAAACTGATGTTCTGTTTAGAAAAATTGGTTAGGTATCAATGTCGCAAACGAATAATTCAAAAAAAGTTGTTCCATTTGGAAGCTGGGATTCACCTATTGATTCAAAACTTTTAGCTGGTAAATCAAAGCGATATACAGTCCCTAGAAAAGTGGGGGACGAAGTTTGGTGGTCTCAAACAGTTCCAGAAGAACAAGGCCGTGCTTGTCTATTTAGAAAAACTAGCACTGGTGAAACAATCCAAGTTACACAAACCCCGTTTAATGTACGGACAAGAGTAAACGAATACGGTGGCGCAGACTGGTGGGTGGCTGGCTCTGACGTCTACTTTTCTAACGACGAAGACAGCCGAATATACAAAGTAAACGCAGATTCATCGCCAGATGCAGTGACTGAAGAAAACAAAAATTGGAAATTTGCTGATGGATCAAATTGTCTAAACTCAGATTGGTTTGCATGTGTAAGACAAACTGAGCAACCAGATTCTGAACCAAGTTTGGAAATAGTGGCCATTAACGATGAAGGACAAATCTCGACAGTTGTATCAGGCCCAGACTTTTTAAGTGCACCAAGAGTCTCTGATGATGGAAAATGGCTTAGTTGGATCCAATGGAACCATCCAAACATGCCATGGGATTCAACAGAACTATTTGTAGCTGAGATTATTGGCTTTGGAGAGATTGCTGGTCCTGTAAAAGTGGCAGGGACAAGTCACTCTGCCCCTCAAGGTGCTGCCTGGGTTAGTGATTCAAAACTTGTTTTCTGTGATGATGTTTCAGGATATTGGAATATGTATTCATGGGATGCTGACACGAATATCAAATCTCAGCTGACTGATTTTATTGATGCTGAAGTTGGGTACCCGCCTTGGATGTTTGGTCTGCAACGCTGGACAGAAGTTGCAGATGATGTAATTATCGCAGTCGTAACTGAAAATGCTGTAGACCGGTTAGTCCGTATAGAAAATGATGAAATATCTACATTTGATTCCCCATTTACTTTCATCCAACAAATCTCTGGAGATAAAGACAATGTGTATCTATTGGGCAGTTCAGAAACAACAAGTTCGCAGATCATAGAAATTGATGCAACAACAGCTGAGACCTCAAATATTCTGCCAACTAAAAAAGACAAAGGTTTAGAAAAATATGTAAGCCGACCACAATCATTTGAATATAAATCAGGAGATCACAATAGCTACTGTTTTTTTTACCCGCCACATTCATCAAAATACATAGGCCCTGATTCAGAGCTGCCACCACTAATCGTAATGGGACATGGAGGCCCAACTTCACACACAAGTACAGGACTCAGCTTAAAAATTCAGTATTGGACAACCCGAGGGTTTGCAGTCGCAGATATAAACTATTCCGGGTCATCAGGGTTCGGTAAGCTATACCGAGAGAGACTAAACGGACTGTGGGGCGAAATAGATGTCAACGATTGTATAGCAGCGGCCGAATTCTTTGTAGAAAAATCACTAGTTGATCCAGACAGAATCGCTATCAGAGGAGGATCTTCAGCCGGGTTTACGGTTATGGCCGCAATGGCAAAGTCTGAGATATTTTCTGCAGGTTGCAGCCTCTACGGAATTAGTGATCTGACAACGCTCATGACAGACACTCATAAATTTGAAAGTAGATACTTAGATAGGTTAATAGGCAAGTACCCTGAAGAAGTTGAGTTATATGAATCTCGCTCACCAATAAATAATGTAAAAAACATCTCTAAACCTCTACTACTACTACAAGGATCAGAAGATAAAGTAGTGCCGCCTGCACAATCAAAAACAATCGCAAAAGCGTTGACAGACAATGGTGTCCCTAACTTGTATATTGAATTTGAAGGTGAACAACATGGCTTTAGAATGCCAGATACCATCGTAAGGTCATTAGAAATAGAGCTTTGGTTCTATGCCCAAATTTTTGGGATTAAACTTAGCCAAGAAATAGACACAGAAGGTCTTGTTATATGAACTCATCATATTTTAAAGTTGAAACAAACGGGATTGAACTAGTTGTCCACGATATGGGAGGCACAGGTGAACCAGTCTTATTCATGCATGCAGCAAGCTTAAACGGCCGAACTTGGAAACCAGTCACTGATCAATTACAGAATTATAGATGTTTTGCATTAGACATCAGAGCACACGGAATGAGTAGTTCACAATCTGAATACGATTTAGTTTGGGAAGATATAGCAAAAGACATCCCCAAAGTAGTAGCTGCAATAAAACAAATAACAGATAGAGACCCCGATGAACCATTGTTAGCCGTTGGACACTCTCTAGGTGCAGTGCTACTGATGATCGCTCAGATCAAACAACCAGAACTATTTAAAAAACTATGGCTTTACGAACCAGTCTTCTTTCCAAAAGTATCTAAAGAATATGAACAACGAACTGAAATGATGATCGCAGGCGCACTTCGTAGAAAATCGAGTTTCCCATCAAGACAAGCAGCATCAGATCGATTTGTGTCCAAACCTCCATTCATGTCCTTCAACGAAGACTGCTTAGAACAATATGTTCAATATGGTCTAAAAGATGTACAAGATAAAACTGATCAGGTTGAACTTTGCTGTACTCCTGTCAACGAAGCAGAAATATATAAGAACGCTAACTCAGGAATAATCGAAGAGCTAAAGATGGTGCAAATACCTGTAAGAATTGCTGTTGGTAACGATGATCAAGACAGGGTCCCAGCTATTAGAAACGCAATTCAATCAACAGAAATTGATTTGATTGAACTCGAAGGCCTTAGCCATTTCGGAGTACAAACACACCCAAAAAAAATTGCTGAAGAAATAACTAAATGGTTTAACCAGTAGAAGACAACCGAATAACTGCAGCTTCAGCTTCATAATCTACAGGTTCTACAACCCGTTCATGGAGCCTGTCTTGACGGAGGTCTTTTGTGAGCATGCGTTTGAACTCCCAATGAACTCGTTGCATACTAGGACGCAAAGTTGGCTCATCTCTCAACATATTAGAAATAAGATCAGTCATTTGAGCTGGGGCTTGCGGGAAAACTGATTTAAAGTCTGTATCAAAATTAGTCTGGTTAATGTTTCCAACAGCGAATTTTAAAAGAACCCTACCTAGCGAGTACACATCCATAGAGAACTGAGAAATTATAGAATCTGATATTTCTGGAGAGTCAAAAAAGTGATCATGAGTATTATTATCTATTAATTCTCTACTCGTATTAACTTTAGAGACTTTTTCGATATCAGTTAACACCCACAGGTTTCTTCTTCTCCGGATTAGCCTTGTTGAGACATTATTATGTACATACCCTTTTTTATGGATGTAACTCAAAGCTGATGCAATGTCGTGGCCGAGACAAAGTAAATCTCTGATATCGGGTTTGTAATCGGCGGCCCGTACAATACTGCTAACTGTTTGACTATCAATATATTCTAAAATTGAGTACGGAAACTTAACTGCTAATTCAGATTCAACAGCTTGAGAAATATTTACGTGCGTCCACCTATCTAGCAGCGTGTATTCTCTTGCAATAATCTCCTGCGCTTTTTTTGAAGCTGGTAACGTTCTTGCCACTTTAATTCTGACAGGCTGATGTTTTTTATAGCTCCAAGCCGTCCATGTGTCAGTTTCAGACGACCTTGTATCTAATCCAGTTAGAACATATCCAGGGGTAATTTCTGTTTTAGGTTCTAGAACTAAAGGTTTAGTTTTAGGATTTAGTGTATAAAGTTCTGGAACAGATTTACGTGCACGAACTTGATTGTTCTTTTTATTTGTCCATAAGTTTCTTTTGTGTCTTGTATTATCCCAAACATGTGATTGCCCAGAGTAGGGTACAAGTTTGCCTGAATCAAGAATGTAAACTTTGTCAGCGCTACGAGCTAATTTAAGATCGTTACAGAAGAAGATTGAAGCTCTCCTTTGAGTAACTCTAAGCAACGATCGTGATAGAATCTTTGATTCCTCAGAGTCTAATTCGCTTAATGGGTGTTGGAAGATTAATATATCTGGATCTTGTAAATCAAGACGAGTCAACTCAATTTTTTTTCTCTCTAACAGAGTCAGTTCATTTTCTTTGACATGAATTTGTTGGTTTAAGTCGTAATCAATTTTTTCTAGATACTTTGAGAGCCCAGAGATAGCAGCAGATCTTAAAATTTCTTCGTCAGTAATTTTAGGGCAAGACCCATAAGCAACGTTATCTCGAACAGTTCCTGAGAAAAGCCATGAATCTTCAAATACTAAAAACGAATTGTAACTATTAGAGTTTGCTTTATCTAAACTCTCTATCCGGCTACCTCTAACAACTACACTGCCTGTCTTTGGCAGCTCAAACCCTGCTAAAAGAGCAATCATGGAATATTTTTCTTCTTCATCGATTGAAACTATTGCGATTCGTTCCCCGGGAGAAATTTTCATACATAAACCATTTAGAAGCTTACGTCCGTATCCCGAAACTGTCGAAACATTCCTTAGTTCAATAATTGATTTGTAAGCCCGCAGTTTGTGTATTGAATGTTTTTCTTGCGCAGATAATTGATTAGATACAGAGGCCATTTGGAACAGCTTTTTTGATGATAATCTCGGCATCTATTGAGAACCTAATTCTCCCTCGCAACCATTTATAGCTCAGAAAAAGCTACTGGTAAAGGACTTGCCAGAAATTTGTGTTGGTGAACACTATAAGAAATGTTCACCAACACAATTACGTTTAGTTAAATGCTATCCATTCAGATTCATCTAAAGTGTCAAAATTGTTCACCTTGATACCGGCTGAAGAAACAGAGTATAAGTTGTCGCCGATTACCAAGCTTCTTACAATTCCTGGTTGATCTGTATAACAGTATTGCTCACGATCAATAGGACGGGAAGGCTCGGTGAAAGATTCGAATTCAACCTCTTCGAATGTGTCTTCAACTTCATCAATCGCATCTTCTACTTCGTCGATTACATCTTCAAAAGGCTCAGTTGGATACCTCTCAAAATCGCCTTCACAGTACCTCTTAGCTGGGTGCGAAATTCTGCCGAGTTCAGTTAATTCATTATTATCTAACTCAACAACGACAAGTTCGTTTTGTTCTTGGTTTTCTGACCCTCCTCGAGAATCAACAGGTATTAGCGCAACTGAATCCCAGAATTGGAAAGCTCTAGGATCGTTAGCAACTAACGAATATGCGTACCTGTTTTCACTTAATCTGATCTTGCTAACAAGCTCAGGATTAGACAAATCGCTAACATCAAACACCGAAGCTACTGGATAACCTGTTTGACCATTCTCGTCTCCATCAGTACCAACAGCTAGAACAGTATTCTCATCCACCGGATGTAAATAGCTGGAGAAACCAGGAATCTTAAGTTCACCAAGAATCTGTGGGTTCTCAGGATTACTTAAGTCGATTGTGTAGAAAGGATCGGTCTGTCTAAAAGTTACTACATAAGCAATATCAGCTTGGAAACGGACCGCAAAGATACGTTCACCTCGGCCGATGTCGTCAACTTCACCAACGGTTACTAAGGTTTTGTTGTCTTCTTCTAACACTGTTACGATGCTTTCGCTATCGTCTCTTCCCCAAGGGCTGCCTTCAGTTGTTGCAACTCTAATGTAGCCATCATGTTCAGAAATAGAATACCTACTTAGTAAGGTCCCTTTTACTTTGCCTGAAGCCACATATTCAGTTTTTCCTGGTTCAGAAATATCAAATGTGTGTAAAGCAGTTTTATAATCTCCTTCACCATTCGAAATAGTTCTCGAGATTATGCCAGGCTCATTCCATTCGGGAGTGCTAACAACTAAACGTGTTTTTGACGAGTAGACATCTTGAGCGCTTGTGAATATTGCAACAGAATCTGTTATTGCTAAGTTATTTTCAATATCGAAACTAACAACATTTACCAGACCAAATCCTGCGAACTTTTTTGGTAAATATACATTTTCACAATCAACTGTTAAATCTCCGTCTTCGTTAACGGGTATCCAATCAGAGATTTCTGATGTCTCAACAAGTGTCTTATTAGCTTTCTCAGCGGCTTCTTGTGCCCGTTTAGATGATCCTGAAGGATATACAAAAGATATGTTTTGTTCTTGTGTTGTAGAAACGATGGCTCTGATTGTTCCATTAACTTCTCTTGCAGATAGGTAGTTGCCAGGTAACTTGTATGTGCCTGTTATCTTTCCTGAATTCAAACTAATTTTTGAAAAATTTGTTGTTTGAATATATCTTGGTTCAATATAATCCTGTCCGAATTCTGCGTCTTGAAATGCTTCTTCTCCTTCAAAGTTATTACCTTGACTCATCAATAAGGCAGTGTCTTGGTGTATAAATAGTTCGCCACCGTATTGCCAGTCTGGTAGTTTTACAGTGCTTTCAATATCTTTAGATTTAGCATCAACAATATACAATTTCTGATTTTGGACAACAAGAATTCTTTTCCCGTCAGTCTTAACTATGTCAGCTTCGTCAACCTCTAGTTCTTGATTGTTAGTACCTGTGAAACTTTCGGCTCCGTCGGTTGAAGCATCTCCTGCTATATCAGGTGTTGTTGCTCTTCGAGTTTTTTCGTTCGATGCTGGGGCTGATGAAACTGGTTCAGAGAATTCTTCAGCTGAATCCGCTGATTCCATAACCGCATCGTCTACGGCAATTTGAGATGATACCTCATCAAATCCGCCGCCATATCGGTTGTTGTTAAACCCATAAGGTCCAACTCTTTCAATAGCTTCAGCTTTGATCTTTTCAAGTAAGGCATCACAAGAATCAACACGTTCTAAACCGGCTGTCAGAATAATATTATTTTCTTCTGACTTTTTAGAATCGCTTTCACTATCAGTGCAGCTTGCCGCTAATAGCGAAAATATTGCTACTGCACCCACTAGCAGTCGCTTTGTTCCAATGGTTTTTGACATTGTGATTCCTCTCCAAATTTTATTTGTCCTACTTTAGACGCATTAGCCGCTGATCTGTATCCAACGAATTGAAATAAAAATAATTATTTCATCCAAATAGGGCGAGTTTCTTCAAAGGAATCTATCTTTTCGCCATGCTTAAGACTTAAGTCAATATCGTCTAAACCATTTAAAATTCGTTCTTGGATGCCAGGCGCTAAGAAAAACGGCTCTTTAAAATCTATTTCTGGAACTTCGATTGTTAACGTATCTACAGAGACCAAAAATTCAATTCCAGGATTAGTTTCGACTTCAGACATCAATATTTGAACAGAATCTTCAGACAAGACAACAGTCAACAAACCATTTTTTGTTGAATTGTTTTTAAAGATATCTCCAAAGCTGGAGGAGATAACAGCCTGAAAGCCGTATTGCTGGATAGCCCAAACGGCGTGTTCTCTGGAAGAACCAATGCCAAAATTTTCACCCGCTAATAAAATTTTAGCGCCCATGTACTGCTCATGATTTAAAATAAAGTCTGGCTCATCTCGCCACTGCGAAAAAAGGCCTCGTTCAAAACCAGTTCGTTCAATTTGTTTTAACCAATCAGACGGAATGATTTGATCAGTATCTATGTTGCTTCGGTTTAGTGGGACTGCTCGACCATTAATAATTTGTATAGGTTTCATAATTTTCTCATAAGTTTTCTGGGTGAGTAAATTTTCCGGCGATAGCAGTAGCAGTTGCAACTGCAGGTGAAACTAAATGAGTTCTGCCACCGCGACCTTGTCGGCCTTCAAAATTTCTGTTACTAGTAGAAGCGCATCTTTCATTTGGTTGCAACTTGTCAGGATTCATAGCAAGACACATTGAGCATCCTGGTTCACGCCAATCAAAACCAGCCTCGGTTAAAACAGCGGCCAATCCTTCAGCTTCAGCTTGTTTCTTAACAGCAAACGAACCAGGGACAACTAAAGCTCTCATACCAGATTTTACTTTTCTGCCTCGAGCAATTTCTGCTGCAACACGAATATCTTCAATTCTACTATTTGTGCAGGAGCCAATAAAAACTGTATCAACTTCAATGTCTGTGACCTTTTGACCAGCTTCTAATCCCATATATTCCAGAGACCTTCTGGCTGTTTCTGTCTCGCTAGAACTTTGACAAGAATCAGGATCTGGTACAACGTCAGAAATAGAAATTACTTGGCCAGGGTTTGTACCCCAAGAAACTTGAGGTTCTAAATTATCAACAGAAATATTTACTTCTTTATCAAACTCGGCATTTAGATCTGTTGGAAGAGCTTTCCAAGACTCGACAGCTTGTTCCCAACTGTCAGTTGGCGAATGTTTACGGCCCTTAAGGTATTCAAATGTTTTTTCATCCGGAGCAATTAAACCTGCTTTAGCGCCAGCTTCGATTGACATATTACAGACAGTCATCCGTTCTTCCATCGATAAATTGTTGAACACACTACCTCTATATTCAACAATATGGCCGCTGCCGCCCCCGGTTCCAATTTCGGCAATGATTGCTAATACAAGGTCTTTGGCGGAAACAAAATTATTAAGTGACCCTATTACGTTAATTGACATCATTTTGGGTTTAGTCTGCTGGAGAGTTTGTGTCGCAAGAACATGTTCAACCTCGCTTGTACCAATCCCAAAAGCCAAAGCACCAAACGCTCCATGAGTTGAAGTGTGAGAATCTCCACAAACTATGGTCATCCCCGGCTGTGTCAAACCTTGTTCTGGGCCTATCACATGCACTATTCCTTGGCCCGCTGTACCCATCTGGTTATTAACAATGCCAAATTCTGCAGTATTTTTGCGCAGCGTATCTATCTGCTTGCGGCTGATTTCATCAGCTATAGGTTGGTCAATATTTTCAGTTGGTACATTATGATCTTCGGTTGAGACAGTTAAATCTGCTCGTCTAACTTTACGGTTTTTGATTCTTAAACCTTCAAATGCTTGAGGTGAAGTAACCTCATGAATTAGATGAAGATCGATATAAAGAAGGTCGGGTTCACCAGGTTTGCCTGCTTCAACAACATGTTGATCCCAGATTTTCTCGGCCAGCGTTTTTGGTTTAGGGGTTTCGTTCATATCAAGATTCAACGTTTACTATCTCGACTTTTAAAGGTCCTCCAGGTGATTCGAAAGTGACCGTGTCGCCCTTGTTAGATCCGATTAGAGTTTTCCCAAGGGGTGACCCAGGCGACATAACAGTTAAGCCTTCACGTCGTTCTTCAATCATGCCAATCAGGTATTTTTCAACTTCATCGTCACCTTCATATTTGATAGAAACAACGCTACCTTCTTGGACTACAGTGGAGCCTTTTGGAACTTTGACAATTTCAGCGTCTTTTATCAAAGCACCTAAGTGACCAATTCGGCCTTCCATCTTGCCCTGAAAATCCTTTGCAGCATGATAATCGCCATTCTCAGATAGGTCACCAAGTTCTCTGGCCGTTTCAATCTTTTGTGCGATCTCAATTCGACCTCTTGTGGTCAGATCGTCGTATTCTTTTTTGATTCGATCAAATGCATCTTGGGATAGTTTATGAGTTTCAGCCATCCAGACATCTTAGCCAAAGGATTTGACTCTTGTATAGGAGAAGATAAATTCTAATTCGAAAAAATAATCTTCAGAAGTTCTATTATTTTCTGAGACCGGCACTGACCAGAGCTGCAGCAATAAATCCGCCGATATTTGCAGCCAAGAAATCTAAGTATCCAGAATTAATACCTAAACGATTAACGAATTCATTCTCGTAGTCTGTAAAGGCTAAAGTTCTTGTATAAAGATTATTGAAATCTAAATAGACCATTGTGCCTAGACATATCAGTAACGCAACTACATATATTGTTACAACGGCCCCTGTTTGGAAGCCGCCATCGCCGGCACCTCCTGCGTAACGAACACCTAAAGCAACCGCTACACCTAGGCCAATTGCTGGCCAAGGACTCACGTAGATATCAAAAATGTGGGCTAAAACCCATATCAAGCCATATAGTCCAGCACCAAATATGCCGCCTAAAAAGGTTGTTAAAGGATCAGAGCGGACTCCGGTAGGCGTAGTCTTACTCATCTTCTTATGAGGATAAGAAGTTTGCTCGTCTTCATCGAAATCTATGTCCCATCTGGGTTTTCCGACAATGTTATTACTCATCAATATTCTTTCGATCATAGAAATCTTCGGACTAATTTTTATGCAACTTTAATATTATAAAAAGTCTCTATTAGAATTTTTTGCCTATCGAATGTTGATATTTTGCATTGTTACCCGAATCTGGCTAGCTAGGGTAGTTGTATGGCTGAAAAAAATAAAGTAGCTGTTGTCGGTGGTGACGGAATTGGTCCTGAAGTAATTGCAGAAGGACTTCGAACAATTCAAGCATCGGGAGTTGAGCTAGACACCCATCAATATGACCTTGGTGGATCTAGATACTTAAAAGATAAGACTATTCTGCCTGACAGTATCATTGCTGAATGGGCTGGGTTTGATGCTATCTATCTTGGAGCGGTTGGTCATCCTGAAATTACTCCAGGAATAATCGAGCGAGGCTTATTGCTAAAAATGCGGTTTGACCTGGATCTCTATATTAATCAACGCCCTTTCAAAACAGATGGCCACGACTTTGTAGTAGTACGTGAAAATACTGAAGGTTCTTATGCCGGCGAAGGTGGAGTCCTTAGAAAGGGGACCCCACACGAAGTTGCAACTCAAGGCTCAGTTAATACTCGAATGGGTGTAGAGCGCTGTATCCGTTACGCTTTTGAATTAGCTCAGAAGAGACGCAATAAACTGACTCTTGTGCATAAAACGAATGTCTTAAGTTTTTCTGGAGACCTTTGGGACAGAACTCTGCTTGATCTTAGCCAAGAGTTTCCAGATGTTGCCGTCGACTATAACCACATCGATGCTGCCTGCATATATTTTGTAAACTCACCAGAACAATACGATGTCATAGTTACAGATAACTTATTTGGAGACATACTTACAGACCTTGGGGGTGCAGTGTCCGGAGGAATCGGACTTGCTTCTTCAGCAAATCTAAACCCAACTGGGAACGGTCCTTCTATGTTTGAGCCCGTTCATGGTTCTGCACCTGATATCGCTGGTCAGAACAAAGCGAACCCGATAGCGGCTATTTTATCTGGGGCTATGATGCTCGAATTTCTTGGTTATAAAGAAGAAGCTGCACGAATTACAAAGTCGTGTCATGAGAACTCTGAAGCAACTGGCACCACTTCCGAAATTGCTGACGCAGTAATTTCTACTTTATAAACCAGCCAGATTTTTTTGTATAGTTCAGTTATTGATGCTTAGCAGAGTGCCATCTAAATTTGTTCTGCCAGTGTTAGTTGTTTGAACAAAGTTGTTATTAGAAACTGAGCTGTTCGTATTGATGCAGCCACCGTCGCTTAATTTTTGATAATTGACTCGGACCTGATCAATATTAGTCACAGTCCCGTCTTGGTCTATTGTCTTTAGATCGCTCCAGTTTACGCTGACAGACTCAGCATCACAGCGTGCAAAACATTCTGTCCAAACCATGGGAGCTGCAATATAATCAGCGTCTATAAATAATTCTCTTATTACGGTTTCTATTCCTGTTTGGTTGTTTCTTACCGAGGCTGTCCAATTTTTGCTATTCAGACTTTGGGAAATCTTGTATGTGTAAGCTACACCGTTGGCCCATGGGTAGTCTCGGGTGTTCTGGTTGTTGATGGCTGAAGTTAACTCCGATTCACTTCCGTCTAGCTCTAAACCCTCAGAGTTATATCCGCCCCAATTTATGGCAGAACTGGACGGATAGCTGTTGTGGTGTTGCAGCCCGGTATGTGCTCCACCAACTCGTTTGCCATTTTTTGAGAACTCTACTTGTAATGCCCAAAAGTAAATATCTTTTGAACTTGGAGTATTATTTACCTGGATTGTTGCTTCAACTGATTTAAATAGCTGTATACCTTGATTCCAAAATAGATGCATTGAAGAAGCTGCATTAGATGAAATTGGGTAGTTTCTTAGACCATCAAATGTGTTAGATGAGTTCAAATTCTTAAAAAACCTTTTAAACACTTTATTTCTTTCTTTAGCTGATCTGATTATAGCGCATCAAAAAACTCGACTATGTCTGTAGAATGAATTTGAATAGGTTACTTGTATGGCAAATACTAATTTAAGAAACTTGAAAATCATTGGAGCATTATTTGTTTTTGTCTTCATGATTATAGGCGCAGTCGTTGTTCGTAGCTCTATCGATAACGGTGAAGTTTCAAATAGTATTTCTGATTTATCAATTAGTAAGAAGCCTAAAGTAGTTTATTGCTCTGAGGAGATTCAAGATGCATGCGATTCTTACGAAGCTGATAACAGTGTCGAAGTTATTGTAGAAGCTCCAGGTCAGACCCTTCAAAGATTTGTAAAAAATGATCTAGAACTAGAACATAGCATTTGGATAGTGTCTCAGCCTTGGCCTGAAATTCTTAAAGCCCAACGACAGAGACAGGGCGGTAGCGATATCTTGGGAGATATAACACCTCTAGCTTCGAGCGAAATATCTTTAACAGTTTGGGCTGATCAAAAACAAGCTCTTAATAAGTTTTGTGAGAACTTTTCTAAAGGATTAAGTCTTGAGTGTGTCTCGGAACTTGCAGGGAAGTCTTGGTCTGAAATTTCGACAAATCGTGGTTCTGGCAAATTTAAGTTTGGTCATGGACGTGCAGACACCGATACAGATGGGCTTCTTGCCATAGTTGGATTATCTGCTTCTTATCTTGGAACAAACAAGTTTGCTTCTAACGATTTTGATTCAGATTTTACAAGTTGGTTCACAAGGGTAGAAAGATCTGTTCCTAGTTTTTCGCCGTCTGCTGGTAGCCCAATCGATCAGATGTTATTAATTGGTTCAGCTTCATATGATGTGGCTATAGTTATAGACGCTGAACAACGTCAGAAAATCGAAAACTCACGAGAACAAGATAATTTAAAACTAATACCAACCGGTAATCTAGCTACAATAGTTTCAGTGCCTATAGCCGGTGATGCTTCAAAGTCTATAAATAAAGAAATCCAAAAAGAGTTGACGGACTCTGGTTGGACTGAAACTGATATATTAGATAATTCTTTTCCCTCCGGCGGGGTCTTGAGCGCTCTAATCGAACAATGGAAGAAATCAATATAATGCGTTACTTAAATAAAAAGGTTTTCGGATTCTCTATGGCTTGTATCTTATTTGCCTCAGGGTGCGTTGATATAGATTCTGGAAACCCTGAAGCATTTGAACTAGGCGATCCTGGTGATTGCATAGTTGTAGACATGTCTGTTTCATCAGAGAAAATTGAGCTGCTAGTTGATTTAGCTAGATCTTTTAATGATGATAAACCTGAGGTAGACGGTGACTGCGTATTTGTTCGTCCTCAGAAGAAAGCATCTGGCGGGGCAATGCAGCTTCTTGCTGAAGAGTGGGATGAGTCAGTTGAAGGCCCTAAACCAGTTGTCTGGTCGCCAGCAGCAAGTACATGGGGACCCATTCTTAATGCTCGACTGGAAGCCAAAGGTGATCCTGGAATCGTTGGGGAAGGTAAACCCTTTATGCTTACTCCATTAGTGATTGCTATGCCCGAGCCTATGGCTAAAGCAATGGGCTGGCCAGAAGCAGAAATTGGTTGGGCAGATATTTTAGAGCTAACTCAAGCAGAGGAAGGTTGGGCAAAGTTTGGTCATCCAGAATGGGGTGAATTTCGTTTAGGTAAAACAAATCCTAATTTCTCAACTTCAGGATTATCTGCTCTTGTTGCACAGACCTATGCTGCAACTGGTAAATCTGAGGGTTTAACTTCAGAAGATTTAAAGCGTAAAGAAGTTATTGATTTTGGCTCTGGAGTTGAAGATGCGGTTGTTCATTATGGCGATACCACACTTACCTTTTTAAATAACTGGTATCGGGCTGATAAACGAGGTGCAGCTTTAGCTTACGTGTCTGCTGCAGCTGTAGAAGAAAAATCGGTAGTTGACTATAACTTGGGTAACCCTGATGGAGTTTTGGATCTAGGGGAAGAAGCACGGCCTCCTAAAATCCCGTTAGTTGCAATTTATCCTAAGGAGGGAACTATATATTCTGATAATCCTTTCTTTATTTTGGATGCTGACTGGGTGAGTGATGAAGAAAAAGAAGCCGCAAAGCTATTTCAAGAATTTGTACAAACTGAAGAGAATCAGAAAAAAGTTTTAGAGTTTGGATTCCGTCCAGGTAATCCAAATGTAGAGATTGGATCACCAATTAATGCAGAAAATGGTTTGGATCCTAAAAAGCCAACCCGTCTCTTAGAGGTTCCAACATCAGATGTGATGGTTTCTTTGCTAGATCGTTGGGATACTCAACGTAAAGGGGCACGAGTAACTCTGGTAGTGGATATCTCTGGTTCAATGGGGGATCCTGCGGTTTCTGCAAGTGGTGAAACAAAGCTTGAGTTGGCTAAAAAAGCTACTTTGTCTGCGTTAAATGAATTTAAAGATGATGATCTTGTTGGTTTAACAGTGTTTACTACGAACGAGAACGCTGATAAAAACTTTATTACAGAAGTTGTTCCTGTTGCTAGGTTTGCTGATCAGAAAGCTGCTTTAAGAAGATCAATTGAAGGTCTATCTCCACAATTTGGGACACCTTTATTCGAAGCTATCGAAACTAGCTATGAACTAGCGGTAGAAGAGTATGATCCAACAAGAATTAATGCTGTAGTTGTTTTATCTGACGGAGTAAATGACGATGGCGATTTACGTGACGATGACCAGCAATTAAGTAGGTTGCTGCAGATAGCTGGGGCAGGGTCTGAAGGTCAAATTTCTAAACCTGTCAGGATTTTCCCGATTGCTTATGGGCAAGATGCAGACAAAGCTACTTTGGAGGCTATTGCTGAATCTACTTCGTCTGCCGTTTATGATGCAAGTGACCCTCGCTCAATAGAGAAAGTTTTTGCAGAAGTAATTTCGAATTTCTAAGCTAAATTAGGTTAAAGCTTTTCGTTCGTGTTCTAATATCTCAAACAAAGTTTCCTCTAACTGATGATGAGACGACCAGCCAGTTTGAGATATTAGTTTATTTGGATTTCCGATTCTGGAAGGGCAATCACTAGGTCTATATAGCGTTGAATCTTCGATTGTCTCTATAGATGAATTTGACTGATCTAATAGAATATCTAGGAGGGACTTTATTTTAGTGCCAGTTCCTGAACAGACATTGTAGATCTCTCCGGGCCGTCCTTCAGCTACTAGCAACCTATATGCTGCGACTACATCTTTAACGTTTGTAAAATCTCTAACCGCATCCAGGTTCCCATGAGTTAGTTTGCCAGCTCCGTTTTTTTCTATTTGGGCTATTTCTTTTGCAAACTTACTTGCGACAAATTCGGTCCTTTGGCCAACTCCAATATGATTAAATGGTCTGGCGACTATTGTTTGTAGCCCATAGCCTTGAAAAAATTGTTGAGCTAGAACCTCGCTGCAAATTTTGCTGGCTCCATAAGGAGATTGAGGCAATGTCTCGTGGGTTTCGGTTAGGAGTGTTTCTGAATTATTTTTGTAAACATCTGCGCTCGAAACAACAAGTACCTTTTTGACATCGCAAACTTTGGCGGCATTCAATATCGACAGAGTGCCTTTTGTGTTTGTATCAAAAGAAGTGATTGGATCTTGCCAAGAAGAAGCAATATTGCTCCAACCAGCCAGATGATAAACCACTTCTGGTTGGTGTTTTTTAAATTCATCAACCCATTTTTCTGTTTCTAATAAATCAGGCCCATTATTTCTATCTAATCCAATGACTTTGTCGCCAGCCTCTTTTAGGTGATTGTTTAGATATGGGCCAACAAAACCATCTGAACCTGTAATTAAAGCCAACATATATAAAAGCTAGTCTAGAGCTAGAGCTTATGGTTGTCAGATTTAATTTTAATTAAGTGTATTTGTTTTTACCGATGAGTTTTTAGATGATAACTGTAGGTCTACAATCAAACAGATCTAGTAGATACAGAGATCCTATAAATAATTTGAGTATTTATACCCGGTTTGGGTAAACCATGTTGAAGTATTTGGGTGGCTTTGGGATTTACCAGAGTATATTTTATTGAACGTTCTAGGTGATCTTTTGTATGAATATGGAACCAGAAAATTCAGTAGTGTCTGGGCAGGACTCGACTGCTATCGATGAAAATGATATCCCTGCTGTTGTTGTAGTTGTAGTAGCAAAAGACCCGGGCGGCTACTTTGAAGACATGCTTTTTTCTGTTGGTTCTCAGGACTATCAGAATGTCTCTGTCCTGGTTGTTGACGCTGGCAGTGCTGAACCAATTGCAGATAGAGTTGCGACGGTTCTACCCGAAGCTTATTTACACCGAATTGTAGGTGATCCTGGTTGGAGCGTGGCTGCAAATCAGTCTATGGAGTTAGTTTCTGGATCTCCTTTTTTACTTTTTTGCCACGATGATGTTGTCTTAGAACAATCTTGTATCTCAACTCTTATGGCTGAAATGTATAAGAGTAATGCTGGTATCGTGGGTCCAAAGCTAGTTAGCTGGGATGATCCTAGAAGGTTGCTTCAAATTGGTATGTCATCTGACAGGTTTGGAGTTGCTGTAGATCAGATAGAACGAGGTGAATTTGATCAGGAACAATATGACAGTCCACGCGATATGTTCTACGTTCCAGGAGGAGTTCAGCTTGTCCGTTCAGATCTTTTAGCTGCAGTTGGTGGATTTGATGACGCAATAAGTTTTCTTGGTGAAGACCTTGATTTGTGTTGGCGTGCTCATGCGGCTGGTGCAAAAGTTAGGGTTGTCCCTCGTGCTAAAGCTAAACATATTGAATCAGTTAGTCATAGAATATCTCCAGGGTTTAAGCAAAAATTACAAACTAGGCACCGTTTGAGGACGGTAATCACTACGTCGAGTACTAAATCATTGTTTATTAATGTTCCTTTGGCCGTCTTGCTAATATTTATTGAAAGTCTCTATGCTTTATTTAATGGTCGCAGGAAACATGCCAAAGAGCTCCTCAGCGCCATTACTTGGAATTTATCGCGTTTCTCGTCAAGTAATAAACGCAGGAAACAGTTAGAAAAGATCAGAAAGCTATCCGATAAAGAAATACGAACCAAACAAGTTGGTGGATCAGCAAAAATTAGTGGTTTCTGGAGGAATAAATTTGAAGCTGGTCAATCTCGATTAGATTCAGTTCTGTCCAACACCGGATCGGGTCCAGACCCAAGTAGTACGTATCATTCATCAGTTATATACGGGCTGACTTTAATTGTGTTGTTGTTTGCCTCTAGAAGTTTAATTATTAGTGGCTATAACGTATTTGGTCAAATACCGCAAATCACTAATAGTGTTGGAATTCTACGCGAATGGTTTGGCGGATGGCGATCAGCAGGCACCGGTGGTCCTGGGAACTCTCCGTTAGCGTTTTTAATTCTTGGGGTATTACGTTTTTTCTTATTCTGGGCTCCGAGCGTCTTTCAGAAGCTAGTTATCCTGGTTCCATTGTTCTTAGGTTTTTGGGGAGCAACACGATTAGCTAGACCATTTGGATCGTCACGATTACGTTCAGTTGCTGGCGCTATGTATGTTTTTAATCCAATAGTATTTTGGATGTTGAGAGCTGGTAGGTGGGATTCTTTTGTTATCTGGGCGGCTATTCCATTTGTGTTGACTTCGCTATTGAAGGTAGCTGAGGTTGCTCCGTTTGTACAAAAATCTGACTCAGAAGATGTTTTCTTTATTCCAAGAACCTTTCCGGTCCGGGTTTTAAGATTTGGTTTTTTAGTTGCAGCTGTTGCAACTTTTTCTCCTTCGGTAGTAGTTGTGGCTGCACTAATGGCTTTGTCATTAGCCATTGTTTCTACAATAAATGTAATTGCCTTTAGAGGTTTTATCTTTTCAGCACTGGCTGCTGTAGTTGTTCCGGTAGTTCTACATATCCCTTGGAGCTATGACATAGTACGTGATTTTTCTTGGGACTGGCTTGTAGGGTCAAAATCACCAGAATCAACAGACATGGGTCTCTTGGATCTGTTTATATTCAGAACAGTAGATTCTGGTCCCGGTTTGTTTGGCGATGGCTTTGATCTTTCAGTACCTTTGTTAGCTGTCGCTGGATTGGTTCTTCCTCTGTTAGCCTTTTTATTAACAGTAACTGCAAAGAAAAATTCATCAAAGTTTGTTTTATTCGGTTGGTCTTTGGCTATCGGCATGTGGTTTCTTATCTGGTTAGATAATGCTGAACTTTTACCAATAGCTATGCCAGCCGTTGAATCATTGTTAGCTCCAGTTGCAATGGGGTTAATCTTAATCATTGTCTCCGTCGCAGTAGAATATGAAAAGACGTACTTTAGATCCGTATCTCGCTTAAAAATGATGACCTCGGCAGTGGGGCTTTTGGGGTTGGTAATAGTATTTGTTGGAGGAGCCACCATGGCTATCTCGGGTCGTTGGGGCATGCCAGATCTACCACGAGGCTCAGTTGCCTCCAGCCTATATATTCAACAAAACTCGACTGATGAAATATCCACCAAAGGCAGAATACTTTGGGTAGGAGATCCAAGCGTTGTCCCTGTTGAAATGAACAGATCTGACTTAGGGTACACCTACGCAGTTACAGATGAATATTTGGATATCCGCAATAAATGGATTTCTGGACCGCTTGGAAATACTTCTGGAGTTGGAGATCAACTAGATTTAGTCGCACAGGGTGGCACAGCAAGCGTAGGAAAGCTTCTAGCTCCGCATGGCATTCAATACATAATTGTTGCTGAGCAGCTTGCTCGAGATTATACAGTTAATGAAATTCCTAGTGAGATCTCTGATGGATTGTCTAAACAAGTCGATTTAAAGATTGATAATTCTGGAAGCGTTAATTTTACGGTTTATGAAAATCGTGCTTCTGGTGGTTTCGCTGCGGCGATATCTGAGTCAGTAAACGCTTCGGGAATAGCAGCTTTAGATAAGCTTAGTCTAGATTTAAGCAGAGAAGAACCTATAGAGGCTGGACCGATTCCAGCGAACCCAGGTAAATGGAGAGTTGTCTTGCCTGAGAACAAGGATGTCTTTATATCAGTGCCTTCGAAAGATCTAGAAGTAAAAGGTGTCAGGAATTCGGTTCAACCAGGGGTGAGCGGAATGAGTGTTTTAACATCGGGGGCTTCAGGTGAAGTTGAACTCAGCTACGCTGGTTCTTACTTTAGGAAACTTGCTTTGGTACTACAATTTCTTATTATTGGTTCCGGCGTTGTGGTAGCGCAGACTCGAAAAGGTGGAGAGCTGTGAAAAAATTAATTCCTGCTGCCATTATCCTTATTTTACTAGGGCTGTGGATTTACGTAGATGGAGTGAAAGGCTCAAACGAAGAGGTTGCTGTTTCTACTAAACTTGTAGCAACAGCATCAGTTAGTGACCCTCCTGCTTTGGATAGCGCCTGGTATTGTCCTCTTGGAACAAGAAACGAGGGTGGCTTTGCTGATCACTCTGTTATTATTTCAAATATTGCAGACACTGTAGCGAACGCTAAAATTACTGTTCTAACAGAAGATGGTATTGGCTCTAGTAAAGTTGTAGAAGTCGCCGCAAATTCAACGAACATTGTCTCTGCACGAGAAGTCGATCCTATTAGTGATACAAGTAAATCGATTTTTGCAGCGATGCAGGTTGAAATTACTGGTGGTAATGGTGTCGTCAGCCATTCGATTACTACTGCTGACGGCCTTGTCGCTGACGGGATATGTGCAACTAAGGCTTCTCAGAGTTGGCATTTCTCTACAGGCAGAATTAATGAAGATTCTAAAGAGTACATAGCAATTATGAATCCGTTTGAAGAAGATGTCAGCGTAGATATATTGCTTGATAGCTGGGGTAGAACTGCTACTACTGTAGAGGCTTTTCAGGGACTAACCCTATTTGCTAATACAGTTCAGATAATAGAGATACACTCTGCTCCAGGTTTAAAAGGGCGCGATCACGTTGCTGCGGTAGTTAAGAGTAGGAGTGGCCGAATTATTGTAGAAAGGTTACAAATAGTTGATGAAAGTATTTTTGCAGCTGATGAAGCAATTTCTTTAACCACTGAGGCATCCGAAGAGACTGAAGATTCTAATGAAGATACTGAGCCAGCTGGACCTGACGGTTCGAAAGTGACAGGGGCTGCATTACAGCTAGGGACTAAGACTCCAAGTACAGATTGGTTTTTCACTTCGGGTAGGGTTAATGAAAATTCATCACATTTTCTAACTATTTATAATCCAAAGAAAACTGATGTAGAAACTATTAAAGAAGACACAGCTGACATTGTTGTTGAAATTTGGCCAAACTCTGCAAGCGATAGAGAAGTATATCTTTTAACGCCAATTCAGCGTGAGGTTCGACCGGGCGAGCTTGTCATTGTTGATCTCGTTTTTGAAGTCAACAGATTTCAATTTGATTTACCTCTTGATTTTTCTGTACAAGTTATTTCAAATAATGATGTACCTGTAGTGACAGAACGTTGGCAGTTCGGCCGCAAAGTTGGAGATGATTTTAGCGGATCTATAGAGCTTGATGTTGAAGATCCTCAGACCGGTGATGCTCTAGATCCTATAGTGGGCGAAGATGAAAATCCTAAGAGTCCTGACTCTATGACAACAGGGTTGGCTGTATCTAATGGAATTGAGTTTGAGGCTGCTAAAAGTTGGGTTGTCCCTTGGATCCGGACACCATCATCAACTTCTAGTTGGCTTACGATATTCTCAACTCAGCCAGATACTGAGGTAACTGTTGAATACAAAACCTTGGCAGGGTCTCAGAGCATCACTGTGGCTATTCCAATCAAAAATAACCGTGCTTTTGTTAATGTTCCCGTTTTGGCTTCTGATAGTTCAATAAGCGGTGGTGCAGTAAAAATAAATTCGAACAATCCGATTTATGTTGATGCTCAAGTAAATTCTGAGACAGGTTCAGATGTGATGTTTGCTGCACCAGTAATCAAACTTACTCAGTAATGCGCTTTATCCTATTATTAGCTTTAGTTGTTGCTGGGTTGGTAGTAGCTTATGTGTTGCAGCGTAGGAAGCCTGATCCTCCTACTTCACCTAGCTATAGGGCTCCTACTCAGCTGGATCCAGCTGATTTTGATTTTACTGATCTAGATAAATATTTTGTATTGTTCTCTTCAAACAAATGTGAGAGTTGTGCTTCAACTTGGTCAAGCCTTAAACAATTTGAGAATGAATCATGCGGATTAGTAAAAGTGGACATAGAGGCAGATCTAGATTTGACTGCAAAATATAAGATCGACGGAGTACCAACTACATTATTATCTAATGCAAATGGTGAAGTCTTAGCGACATTTTTTGGTCCGTTAGATATTTCTTCAGTCGAAGAATTTCTGTAAGGTGTATAAAACTTTATACTTCTATTGTTTGCTTAGTAGTGTCGCTTAAGATCTGCTCAACTTCTTTACCGCTAAGAGTCTCTTTATCTAGGAGTCCTGCAGCTATCTGATTTAGAGCTTCACGATGAGTAGTTAGAAGTTCTCGACAACGAGCTTCTTGATCCATAAGGATTTTCTTTGTCTCTTCATCAATAATTCTTGCCAGATCGTCGGAATATTCTTTTGCTTGCATCTGTCCATCACCTAAGAAAACCGGACCGTCACCACCGAAAGCCATTGGGCCTATTTTTTCTGACATGCCCCACTCGGTGACCATGCGTCTGGCCATTCCTGTAGCTTTCTGCAAGTCGTCTCCAGCCCCAGAAGACACCACGCCAAATACTATTGATTCAGCGTTTCTTCCTCCAAGCATCATGACAATCATGTCTTGGGCATGGCTCTTTCTTAAAGAGTGTCTATCTTCTTCAGGTAACGTCATAGTTACGCCTAAAGCCATTCCAGTTGGGATGATGGTCACTTTATGTAGTGGATCATAACCGGGTATTGCAGCAGCACAGAGTGCGTGGCCGGCTTCGTGATACGCAGTCATTTCTCGTTCTGATTCTGACATAACAAGAGAGTCACGTTTAACACCCATAATTACCCTGTCACGTGCTTGATCAAAGTTCTTTGCAAATACTTTCTTTTCACCACTACGAACAGCAAATAGAGCTGCTTCATTGACTAAGTTTGATAAATCGGCTCCACTCATGCCGGGTGTTCCTCGAGCGATCACATTTACATCTACATCTTCTGCCATCTTCTTGTGCTTAATGTGGACTTCAAGAATCTTTTTTCTATCTTCTAATTCAGGTAATGGAACTACAACTTGACGGTCAAATCGACCCGGTCTTAGAAGCGCTGAGTCTAAAATGTCTGGGCGGTTTGTTGCAGCCATCATCACGATGCCTTCGGTTGCTTCAAAACCATCCATTTCTGAGAGCATTTGGTTTAGAGTTTGTTCTCTTTCATCGTGTCCACCACCTAAACCAGCTCCACGTTTACGACCAATTGAATCAATTTCATCAATAAAGATGATTGCTTTTCCGAGTTTTTTTGCTTCATTAAATAAGTCTCTAACTCGACTTGCTCCAACTCCAACAAACATTTCCATAAAGTCAGAGCCAGTAACAGATAAGAAAGGCACTCCTGCTTCACCAGCGACTGCTCTTGCGATTAATGTTTTACCAGTGCCTGGAGGGCCAACTAATAGAACACCCTTTGGGATTCTTGCACCTATATCAGCAAATTTGTCAGGGTTCTTTAAGAAGTCGACAACTTCTGTTATCTCTTTTTTAACATTGTCGTAACCTGCGACATCATCAAATGATGTTCCGGGTCTTTCTGAAGAATATGTTTTTGCTCTGCTTCGCCCGATGGACATGATACCACCCATTTGTGACTGTTGGCGTCGTGAGAACCAGTAGAAGAGTCCAAATATAAATATAAGTGGAAGGAAAAACAAAAGGCCTTCCCACCAAGCGCTAGTTGCTGTTTCAGGATTAAAATCAACGCCTGCAGCTTCAACGTCTTCTTTTAAGCTGTCAGGCGACTCTTTTAATCCGACTGATCTTGCAACTATCTGGCCTGATGAGTCAACAGCTTCAATATTTCCAGAAAGATTCTCATATTTCACTTCACTAAATTCGCATTTACCTAGTTCAGCGCATTTTTCTAATGTTTGAGTAAATTCTGTGTAAGATATTTTTTCAACTGTTTGACGTGAGGCTACTGCCAAAGCTACAACAGCTAATAGCATCGCAAAGAATGCCCATACGTACCACTTCTGCATCGAATTCGGAGATTTTGAATTCGGAGATTTTGGATCTTTTTGTTTGTCTTTTTCTTGCGAGCTCATATGCCTTTGCCTGATTAGATTTGTATTCCGTCTGAGATAATCTTTGTTAAGACTTTAAGATCGGAGTTAAGTTTGTGCAGATAAGCCAAATACTACTGGTTTATCGCCTTTATTCCGAACTTAACTCAAATATTTGATCAGCAATTCAATTTATTCGCTGAATACCTAGGTCGATTGATTCAATTTTGTAATTGTTGATTATTTGTGTTTGTCTACCGCCGACTTGTTTCTTATCAATTCCAGGGCGAGGTATATATGGAAAACAAACGACGAACAACAAAAGCAGCGAACGGAGACACCATAAGGTTGTGCTCAAGCTGCGACATGGAATTAGCTACGATTGTTATACCTGTTGACGGTAATAATTTACTAATGGAATCTTGTGACAAGTGTGACAAACGAAGTTGGCAACTAGCTGGAGAACAAATTAATCTCGAACATGTGCTTTCAGAAGTGAAATCTCATGTTGGTAAAGGAAATTAACAATTAGTCTTCGTGTGTCTTTTTAACTGAAGATGTTTGAAGTTTGCTAAGATCTAACACGTATATTAAGCAAATGTAGTGTAAAGAGAATTATGGATCAAACAGAGCCGATTGGTGTTACTTCTTTCGAAGATGATTCTGACTTTGTTGTTGAAAACAATAAGGAATCAGTTCTAAAAAATTCCGAGGTTGATTCTTTAAATAAAAGTTCGCGTAATGCAGAGTCGGAACTTCAAATCCTTTTAGAAAAGATGTTGCCGAAGTTAAGTCTTGTAATCGCTATTTTCTGTTCGATATTTATTTTCACCAAAGTTGGAATATCAAACGGTAAATTTATTTTGTTTACCGACACAACGCCGACAGGTGGCGATATGGGTTCTCATGTTTGGGGCCCAGCATTTATGAGAGATAATCTTATATCTAATGGTCAGCTTACTGGTTGGTCTCAAGATTGGTATCAGGGCTTTCCCGCTTACCGTTTCTATATGGTCATTCCGCCGTTGATGATGATCATCCTAAATACTGGACTGCCTTATTTCGCCGGCTGGATAGTGGCTCCAATCCTATTACTTGCTTGTTATCAAGCAAGTAATCCTTCTGCAAGTTTTCATAATCAAATGCCGGCAAAGTTACGTAAGGCTAGTGAATATAAATTCATTTTCTGGCCTTTGATGATCTTGGTAGCTTTACTTTTAGCCAAATTTACTTATGGTGCTTCGTTTAAATTAGTGGCCGTCAGTGGTATTATCTCTTTTCCTCTTTCAGCATGGGGGATGGGTAAATTAGCCAGGGCCTCCGAGCCAATTCCTGGTTTCTTGGCTTTAGCCGCAACGGTGTTTGTCTTTGACACCAACTTTAAAATCCTTGGTGGAAATATTTTGTCCACGCTGGCAGGGGAGTTCTCGTTCTCGATCAGTCTGAGTTTAGCTTTACTCGCTATTGGCATGGTGGCTAGGGGAGCCCAAGATCACACTTGGCATGGTCGGGCTGCAATATTGATTGCATTAGTAGCGCTTTCCCATGTTATTCCTCTTTTCTTTATTGTTCCTAGCGTGTTTATGATTATGTTTTTACGCAAAGACATTTCTCGTATCTGGCCAGTTGCTGCTGGGTCAGCCTTACTGATTTTTGCTTTTGCTATTAACCCGAATGCTGATATAGCAAATATTTATAAAATGATTTCGGTATGGGCTTTATTCTGTTTAGTAGCATCTTTTTTGCGTAGTCGCAAAATACTTGAGGATGTAAAGATACTTAAATTAGATATCCTTTGGATTGTTATTGTTGGTTCTTTGGCTTTTGCTATAGCAGTTTTTTGGTTGGTTCCGTTTTTAGTTTCAGGTGAGATTCATGGCATGTTTAATGATATGGGTTGGGAACGTCTCGAAGAGGTAAAAGAAAACCTGCTGACGACTCCTATGAAGGTTGCTTTAGTAGGGGCCGTAATTGGCTCTATTTATTCAATATTTTCTAGAGAATCTTTAGGAATATTGTTTTCGACTTTGGCTTGTTTTTTTGCATTGTTGGTGGCTAACTTAGGTCATGGAGCTTTATGGAATAAAAGAATTTTGCCATTCTTCTATTTGTCAGTTTATATTGCTTGTGCGATTGGTATAGCTTATTTTATTCGTAGCTTAGCGATGCTGATTTCTGAGAAGTACAACAAGCCTGAGCCCAGAGCGCTTTTTGTTTTATCTGTTCTGTGTCTGTGTGTGACGATGGTTGGAATTAGTATTCCTTTGCAAAAGATTCCACTTGGTAAGACTGTTGTTCAAGATGATGGCTCTGAGGTTTATAGCTGGTTTGGAATTAACAGTAATAAAAAAAGTTTCACTACAGGTTGGGCTGAATGGAACTTTAGAGGGTATGAATCTAAAAGACATTACGCAGAGTACCGAGATGTAGTGTTGACAATGGAAAATATTGGTTTAGATCGAGGTTGTGGCCGTGCCATGTGGGAACACAACGAGTCAATAGATCTCTTTGGGACTCCCATGGCTTTAATGCTTCTGCCTTTTTGGACTGATGGCTGTATCGCCTCGATGGAAGGCTTATATTTTGAGTCTTCTGCCAGTACTCCTTTCCATTTTTTAAATCAAAGCGTTCTTTCTGAAGCTCCTTCTAGGGCGCAACGTAATTTGCCTTATAAAGATTTCGACATAGACGTTGGGGTTGAACAATTACAGGCTTCTGGCGTTAGATATTATATGGCGAAAACGGATAAAGCCATCGAGGCTGCTCGTTCAAATGCTGAATTAAGTGAAATTACTAGGTACACCGATTCTGTGACAGGTAAATATGTAGATATTGATATCCACACTTTTGCAATCTTTGAAGTATTAGATAGTAGCCGAGTGGTTGGTCTCGAATACTTGCCAATAGTTGTTGAAGGTAAAAACTTTACTGATATTTATTCAGATGATGAAAAAATTCAGTCAGAAAAAGATGATGAAATCAATCAGGCAGTTACACAAGAAACGGAGCGTCTTGAAGAGCTTGGTTTTGCAAGTAATGAAGTGACTAAAAGGGTTTCATTGTTTAAAAGAGATCTAATTGAAAAGACCGAGAGAGAAGCTAGGTTCGAATTAGGTTGGGTAGGAGAGGCAGTAGATTTTTATAATGACCCTGCAGCCTATTCTGCATTACCGGCTGAAGATGGCCCATCTAGTTGGCCAGCTGCATCGGGTGAAGAAGTTGAGAATAGAATTTTGCCTTCTGCAGATGGCTCAGTTGGTAACGTTGGTTTGATTGAAGCAGTTGAGAACCCTGCATCTGTATCAAATGTTAAACAAAGTAATTCTAAAATCACGTTCGAAGTTGATCAGATAGGTAAACCTGTTCTAGTCAAAGTTTCTTATTTCCCGAATTGGCAAGCTAAGGGAGCTGATGGACCATGGCGTGTTGGGCCTAATCAAATGGTCGTAATACCAAAGAGTAATAATGTAGAGCTTGAATATAAGACAAGCAAAGTTGAGATGTCTTCTAATCTAATTTCAATTAGTGCTCTTTTGCTAATTGTGTTTTTAGGATTCAAAAAGAGAAAGTCTTCTAGTAGAGTCGGATCGTTTTTTGAATCTATGAGAGCGTGTAAACACGATGCGTGTAAACACGATGCGTGTAAACACGGCAGCCAGAACTTAGATCAAGCACCAGTTCCGGCAAACTTTAGCGACTTCGCTTCAGTTGCTAATAAGGATTTTCAAGAAACACCTGAGGTGTATGGGCCATTTTTGCCTGTTGTCGAAAATGGATTCACAATGAATAATAATGATGATTCATCTGATCGCCAAGGCTTATAGCAATGCGAAGACGGATTAGATTATTTCTTTTTGTCGGAGTCTTAGTTACGGCAGTAGATCTATACCTGTTCTTTTCGCTTCGCTATATTGGCATCATAAGAGCTGATCTTATTGCTCTAAGTTTTGCAGCTGGTACTTCATATGTATTAAATCGTAGAATTACTTTTGGTGGCGATCCAAAAGCGAGGTGGGTTAGCAGTCCATTAATGTTTGCATTAACCGCTTTGTGTGCGGGTGTAATTGATTTATCTGTATTGCTTTTGTTTAGCTCGGGCGATGATAATAATAACTTTGCAAAAATTGTTGCTGTTCTAGTTTCAGCGGTTGTTAGATGGTTTTTTTATCGTCAAATATTATTTCATACTGTTCGTAAAGAGCTAGCTTCGAAAATTGAAAGACCTGTATCAGTTGGATCTTGTCGGCTTTCAATAGTTGTTCCTGCTTATAACGAAGGTGAAAGAATTATTGAGACCTGCAAAACTATTCATCAAGTTATTTTTGCAGAGATTGGCGAAGATTTTGAAATTCTAGTAGTTGATGATGGTTCAAAAGATAATACGGCTGATCTTGCTGAGCAAACGGTTGCCCGTGTAATAAGGTGTGAACAGAACAAAGGCAAAGGATCGGCAATTGCTACTGGTCTAGTTTCTGCTCATGGTCGCACTGTAGTTTTTACAGATGCTGATTTAGCTTATCCTGCTAGTTTAATTTTGAATTTTATGAATGAAGTTGAAAAAGGTTGGGATGTTGTTGTTGGGAATCGTCGTTTGGCTGGTTCTGAAGCAACCGTTAAGACAACTTTATTAAGAAGAGTTGGTGGTTGGGGAATTAATCGTTTAACTCATTTGGTTTTGCTGGGTCGTTTTCGTGATACTCAGTGCGGGATTAAAGGCTTTAGGGGTGACATTGCAAAGACTATTGGGGAGAGGCTCAAGATTAATGGATTTGGTTTTGATGTAGAAGTTTTTCATATGGCTGAGCAAGACAATATGTCTTTAACAGAGCTGCCAGTTACTTTAGAAAATCGTGCTGGATCGTCAGTTAGCCTAGTTGGAGACACAATGATTCTGATAAAGGATCTTATAAAAGTTCGACGTTGGGCTGGCCAAGGCGAATATGCGCCTAATGAATTTCAACAAAAAATATTAGATGGAGTAAATAGCTAATCCGAATATCTGTTGTTTAGTGTGGACCTTGATCTTTGTGAGAGGTATTGTATATCTGTGATGAAATCTGAAATGAACGTACTAGACAAAATAGTTAAAGCATATGATGTTAGAGGAATTTACCCTGAACAAATCAATGCAGAGGTTTGCAAGGCTTTAGGATCGGGTTTTGCTTGTCTTGTTAAAGAAAAAGAGCCGGCGACTACTTCGGTTGTTATCGGTCGAGATATGCGTCCTTCTGGGCCAGAGCTTGTGGCTGCTTTTGCTCAGGGTGTTATGGAGCAGGGCTTAGATGTTGTTGATGTTGGTTTGGCGTCGACCGATTTGCTGTATTTTGCTTCTGGGCATCTTGGTATGCCGGGTGCTATGTTTACTGCTTCACATAATCCGGCTGAGTACAACGGCATAAAGATGTGTTTATCTAGTGCATTTCCAATTGGTGAAGAAACTGGGTTGTCTCAGATTAAATCGGTTGCACAAGATGGCTGTGAAGTGTCGGGATCTATGGGTTCTAAATCTGAAATGGATTTATTGGTTGCCTTTGGTGAACACGTTAGGTCGTTTGTAGATGTTGGAGCCATGACCCCTCTAAAGGTTGTGGCTGATACTGCGAATGGTATGGGTGGCCATGTTTTGCCTGAGGTTTTTAAATCTTTGCCGTACGATGTTGAGATCATGTATCCAGAGTTAGATGGTAGTTTTCCGAATCACGAGGCTAATCCTTTAGATTTTAAGAATCTGGTTGATCTGCAGAAGCGTGTTTTAGAAACAGGTGCTGATATTGGTTTAGCTTTTGATGGCGATGCTGACAGGGTGTTTTTGGTTGACGATAAAGCTCAGCCGGTTTCTGGTTCTTTAACTACTGCTTTATTGGCTAAAGCTGTTTTAAAGAATAATCCTGGTGCGACTATTATTCATAACTTAATTTGTTCTAAGGCTGTGGCTGAGGTTATTGAAGAAAATGGTGGTCGTCCTCTTCGTTCTAGAGTTGGTCATTCATTTATTAAGCAAGAGATGGCTAATACTGGTGCTGCCTTTGGTGGTGAGCATTCGGCTCATTATTATTTTAAAGACAATTGGCGTGCGGATTCTGGTTTGATTGCTGCGGTTATGGTGCTTGAACAACTTTCGATGTTTGATGGTACTTTGTCCGAAATGCTTGCTCCGATGGATCGTTATGCCAGTTCTGGCGAAGTTAACACTAAGGTTTCTGATACTGATTTGGTTATTAAATATGTTGCGGAGCATTATGAAGATTCTGAAATAGACACCCTAGATGGTTTGACTGTTCAAAACAAAGATTGGTGGTTTAATTTGCGTGCTTCTAACACTGAGCCTCTTCTGCGTTTGAACTTGGAAGCTGCAACTGAATCTGATGTGGCGGATCGTTTGGTTGAGGTTCAAGCTGTAATGGCTTCTGCTAAATAATGTTTAATGAAAAGATGTTAAAGGTTTTGGCTTGCCCTGAAGATAAAGGTGAGTTGCTCTTTATAGATTCAGAAAATATTCTTTATAATCCTAGGCTGCAGAAAGCTTATTCAATTGATTCGGGGATTGCATTGTTATTGCCCGAGGACGCTGTCGATGTTGATGGTGCTCGTCATAGCGAACTCATGAAATTAGTTGAACTTTAACCGCTATTCTCACTTTGGTGTCCTTCGGTGGCTGCTTGGAGCTGTGTGTCATCTCCGGTTGCGGTCTTGTCTGGTTGTCTTTGGTTGCGGTCTTGTCTGGTTGTCTTTGGTTGCGGTCTTGTCTGGTTGTCTTTGGTTGCGGTCTAGTCTGGTCATCCCCGGTTGCGATCTAGTCTGGTTGTCTTTGGTTGCGGTCTAGTCCAGTCATCTCCGACTACGGTCTAGTCCAGTCATCCCCGACTACGATCGGGGATCTCTTTTTAGTAATCGATGAATTTAGATTCCCACGAAATTTTAAGAGTCGTACCCACGAAATCTTAGCCGTCATTCCCACGTCCCGTTTACGGGCAGAGTGGGAATCTCTTCTACCCGCACCGAACCTTGAAAGAAACGGGTGTAGTTAGTGTTATATAGGATTATCTATTGTTGGTGCTATGATCTAGGTATTACGGCGGAATATAATCTCGGTAAGCGGGCCCAATGATCGAAGAAGTTCTACAGAAAGCATGTTAAATGAAATACCTAAAATTATTATCAATTTTGTTAGCTGCAGGGTTTTTAGCATCAGCATGCACAAGTGAGACTAAAGAAGCAGCGACCGAAACCACTGCAAAATCAGTTGTCGAAACAACTGAAACAACTGATGATGTAGAACTAGTTGAGCCTGAAGAGATAACCGAAGCTGATCTACGAGACCCAGTCAAACAATACAAACGCTATAAAACTTTATATAACACTAGCTATAGTCAGAATCCGCCAGTAATTGACGAAATAGAGCTAGGCGATTTAGCCGTAAAAGAATATGCTGAACTACTCCTAAAGGTTTTTGATAATGCCAGGAAAGAAGGTTACTACTTTGAAGATCCTGAAGGGTACGAAGAGATTAGGACGGTGTACATAAATTCTAATAAGCAAGTTTTTACAGAAGATGAAAACGGTTTAGATCAATACAGCGAAGGTTCAACAATCATATTCAAAGCTTGTGAGGTTGACGATTCTATCCAAACTAATAGCAAGACGGATGGTCCTTTGATTGATGCAGATAGTTCTCTTAAAACTTATGAAAACCTTGTAGAGATGCAGTTCTTAGATGGTAGATGGAAACTACGTGGGTTAGAAGTAACTGGGAATTCAGAAGGAGATGTTTTATGTCAATTCGAGAAATAGTAAAGGTATCAACTTTTTTAGCCACAGTATTTATTTTAATGAATATGTCAATTCCACAAGCTCATGCAGAACCAGAAGCATCTAACAGGTTTAACGAAGCAGCTGTTAATAAGGTTTCTGATGGTGTGCAGTTGTTAGCTGGTCAATCTCTTGCTCCTGGGTTTTCGCCTGCCAAAGTTGTTGATGATGGCTGTGAGTGGGAGATTTGGGTGGCTGATGAT
>Ga0114956_1000283_pt1 | contig 34886 bp, 28 predicted proteins | sample MaitaG_FD_87304 | JGI IMG/M metagenome (GOLD analysis project Ga0114956, IMG submission 87304) | Marine algal microbial communities from Maine, USA - Maine_Asex2 metaG | ecosystem: Host-associated > Algae > Red algae > Unclassified | place: Maine, USA | collected 2015-01-05 | reverse complement strand
CTTCAGATATATTTCGGATGCCTCTATAGCCATTGGGCTATCCAGAAATATCTGCCAGCGCTCCAGTCCCCACTCTTTGAAATAGCGGGCAAACATGTAAAGAATCATTTGACTACGACCAACGGAGAATGCCGGTATTAAAATATTGCCTTTACTGTTTTTAACCGCTTCGGCGATTTCACTGACCTCATCGAATGTTTCAGACCAGTCTCTATGCAGGCGATTACCGTAGGTACTTTCCATCAGAACAAGATCAGCATGTTCAAGGTGGGTGAAATCTCGAAGAATAGGTGCACCGCGATGACCGAGGTCACCACTAAAGACGACTGTACGTGTCTGATCACCTTCAGTGAGTGTGAGTTGCACCATGGCAGAACCTAGAATATGTCCTGCATCGAACAGACATATTTCTACACCGTCGGTGACTTTTTGATTTTGTTCGTAGCGAACCGTTTTAAAACGTTTAAGTGTTCGCTCAACGTCTTGCTTTGAATACAGCGGCTCTAGTGGTGGCTTGCCTTTTCGCTTACGAATCTTGTTGCGAAATATCACGTCTCGCTCATTTAAACTGGCTGAATCCTTGAGCAGTACGTTACACAGGTCTGCACTGGCTTCGTGTGTATAGATTGGTCCTTTGAACCCTAGGCGAACTAACATGGGTAACCGGCCACTGTGATCGATATGCGCATGACTCAGCACCACGGCATCGACGGTTGCCGGGTCAAAAGGAAAACCATCGTGGTTGCGCAGCTCGTCTTTTGATCGTCCCTGTATCAATCCGCAATCAAGCAGTACTTTCCGCTCGCCCACTTCGAGTAGGTGACAAGAACCGGTAACTTCTCCGGCAGCGCCGTAGCTGGTTAGTTTCATGGCTTTTTAGACGTTCTCAGGCTGATAGGTGGCCGAATTTGACACATTATCTGTGAATACTGCAGGGAGTGTGCCTCGCTGACATTAGGTTATGATCGCAGGTAGGGAACCTCGGGTAAACTATCTGCGGTTCCTCTCAGTATAACCCGTCCGACATCACCCTTATCGCCGGTCATAATTCATATTGCGACAATGCCTTTCGACGAAACACTTTATGCAACATGCGCCTCAGGGCTGCAAAATCTACTTGCTGCCGAGCTGCTTGAACTGGGCGCCAGCGACGTGTCCACCGCTGGTGCTGGGGTCCGCTTTGGCGGTGGGCTGGCGATTGCCTACAAAGCCTGTTTGTGGTCGAGAATTGCTAACCGGATATTGTTGCCGATTCATTCAGGCAGCGCGGCCACGCCGGAAGCGCTATACGATCTTGTCAAAGAGGTCGATTGGTCTGAGCACATGGCGCTGCAATCGACCCTGGCTGTTGATTTTTTCACCGCTAATTCAGAAATCACACATTCGCAATATGGGGCTCTTAAGGTTAAAGATGCGGTGGTTGACCAATTTAGAGAGAAAACCGGCGACCGGCCAAACGTTGAACGTGACAATCCTGATCTGCGAATCAATGTTTATCTTTTTCGAAACAAAGCTCGTATTGCGATAGATCTGTCTGGCAGCAGTTTGCATCGTCGAGGCTATCGTGAGCAAGCTGGTCCCGCACCGGTCAAGGAGAACCTGGCCGCCAGTTTGTTGCTAGCCTGTGATTGGCCATCGCGCGCAAAACAAGGTGAATCATTCGCCGATCCGCTTTGTGGGTCGGGGACTCTGGTCATTGAGGCGGCAATGATGGCTTGCAATATTGCGCCGGGTCTCAAACGCGATCATTTCGGATTTACCGGTTGGCTTGGTCATAATCAAAAACTGTGGTTAAGCATTATGTCGGAAGCACACGAAGCGATTATTGTGGCCCCATGTGAACTTAGTGGTGCCGACAAAGACAACCGAGCTATAGAGCTTGCACTGGAGAACGCGAAACTAGCAGGTGTTGATGACGCTGTGACATTTCGTCACGAAGATGTTCTGGGAAAACACAACCAGAATGCGCTGGCAACGGGTCTGGTCGTCACTAACCCTCCCTACGGAGAGCGGCTTGAAGTCGATGATCAGTTCTACCAACGTTTGGGTACGGCATTAAGTCGTCACTATGCGGGCTGGTATTGCGGTTTGTTCACAGCGATCGCGGCACCCGTGCGGCAGATGCGCTTGCCAATGAAAGTGACGCTGCCAGCCAGGAACGGCAGTATTGAGTGCGCGTTGTATGAAGGTGCTATTCCAGCAGTTTCAGCATCTGCATCAACTGTAAAAGTGATAGCTAAGTCTGAAAACGCATCAGCAACATTTGAATCTGACACGGCATCCGTTTGGGCGAATGCCGCAGCAAATCGTCAACAATCTGATTTTGTTTCTGGTCATGGTTCATCTGCTCCGGCTTCAACTGAACAACATCCGCTGGCGGTCGATGCTGAACCGTTTGCCAACCGATTGAAAAAAAACTTGAAACGCTTGAAGTCCTGGCAAAAACGCGAACAACTTGCGGCGTGGCGTATTTATGACGCCGACTTACCAGAGTTTGCCGTGGCCATTGATATTTATGATTGTGAAGATGGCGGCAACCAGGAGCGACGTGTGGTTGTTCAGGAATACCAGGCACCAGCTACGGTTAACACGGCAATGGCAGCGGCTAGACTTCAGGCGGTTTTGTCCGCAATTCCAGAAGTGCTCTCAGTTAATAGTGCGAACATACATTTGAAAGTGCGTGAAAAACAAGCTGGCCTGTCGCAATACGAAAAGCAATCAGCGAACAAAGTGACCGGCCTGATTCGCGAGTATGGTTATCAGCTGGAATGTAATTTCACTGATTATCTTGATACCGGTGTGTTTTTAGATCATCGAAAAATTCGTCGTTTTATTCAGCAGAAAGCCAATGGAAAACGTTTTCTAAATTTGTTTTCCTACACTGGTAGCGCAACCATTGCAGCGGCCTCTGGTGGTGCTCGCAGCAGTGTATCTGTTGATTTGTCGAACCGTTATTCACAGTGGGCGACCCGCAATTTGCGGCATAATAACTTAAGTGAAACGGATAACGACGTAGTCCGCAGCGATGTAACGCAATGGCTGGAGAATTACAAAGGTACGGGTTTCGACTTGATTTTACTTGATCCGCCAACATTTTCCAATTCAACCGGGATTGATGCTGACTGGAATGTGCAACGCGATCATAGTGCCTGTATACGACAGTGCATGAACATGTTGGAACCTCAGGGCATTCTTGTGTTCTCAAATAACTTCCGACGCTTTAAACTGGATGCATCGTTGGGTCATGTAGTAGAAGAGAGAAAAGGCACAAAGCCGGCGAGTGCAGTTAACTCTGTAGCAACATCAAGCGTCAAAGTTGATAGTGTCGAGGGAAAACAGGATCGCTATCGAATTGAAGAACGATCGTACTGGTCGATCGACAACGATTTTCAACGCAATGCCCGCATTCATCAATGCTGGTTTATTACTCATCAATAGGAGAGCCGGGTGGCCGAATTTTTTGCAAGCTACGGACTGTTTTTATTAAAAGTTATTACCTTTGTTGTAGCCATACTAATCGTCGTTTTCTTCATTACAATGCTGGGTGCGCGAGGTCGTAAGTCGGGCTCTGAAGGACGTATTGAAATAACCAAGCTGAACGAACAGTTCGAAGATATGAAGGAGTCACTGTCGTTTTCTTTGCTGGATGACGAAGCACAAAAGCTTGCCTTAAAAGAGAAGAAAGCAGAGGACAAGGCTGAGCGCAAAGCCAGCAAAGCTGCTGCCAAGAAGGCAAAGAAACAGCGTGGTGATGGAGAAACGGTTGTTTCAGAGCCTGGCAAGAAACGCGTGTTCGTTATGGATTTCGATGGCGATATCAGGGCATCACAAGTTGAAAACATGAGAAAGGAGATTTCGGCAATCCTGACTACTGCAGATAATGACGATGAAGTTGTGCTGCGATTGGAAAGTGGTGGGGGTATGGTTACCTCATACGGACTGGCCGCCTCCCAGCTTGATCGAATCAAGGACAAGCAGGTGCCGCTGACCATATGTGTAGATAAGGTCGCTGCCAGTGGTGGATACATGATGGCATGTGTTGCAGATAAACTAATAGCCGCACCGTTTGCTGTACTCGGATCTATCGGCGTTGTCGCGCAAATCCCGAATTTTCACCGATTACTCAAACAATTTAATATCGACTTTGAAATGCTGACGGCAGGTAAGTACAAACGCACCCTGACCATGTTTGGCGAAAACACCGATGAGGGTCGAGAGAAATTTGTTGAGGATATCGAACGCATACACACGCAGTTCAAGCAGTATGTTAATGACCGTCGTCCCAGCCTCGACATTGAGAATGTTGCCACGGGTGAAATTTGGTCTGGTCAGGATGTTTTGGATAACGCATTGGCTGACGAACTATCAACCAGCGATGCCTACCTTATGAATAGGTGTGACGACTCTGAAGTCATACACGTAAAGTTCAAGAAGAAAATACCCATGTCGGAGCGATTCTCTATTGGTATTCAAAATACCGCAGACGGATTGTTGATGCGCTGGGTTGATCGTGCATTAAAGGCGCGATTTACCATCGGTTAACATTAAATCGGCTGGTAAAAAATCTGCAATAGCAAAAACAGACATGCCAGACATCAACACATTGCTACTGTTTAGTGTGGCAGCACTAGCACTGACCATGACGCCGGGTCCAGATATGCTGCTGATCGCAACGCGCAGTGCTGCACAAGGTCGTGCTGCCGGGTTAGCTACGTGGGCTGGAATTGCAGCCGGTACGTATGCTCACGCGTTAGCCGCAGCGTTTGGTTTGTCTCAATTATTTCTGGCGGTGCCGGTTGCATACGATGCTGTACGGTTTATTGGTGCTGCCTATCTGTTGTATTTGGCTTGGGTTACCTATACCGCAAATAGTGTTCTTGAAACGGGCAACATACCAAAGAAGCATAGCCACTCGTTCGCGGCTATGTTTCGGCAAGGTTTTCTAACCAACATTTTAAATCCGAAAGTTGCGCTGTTTGTGCTGGCATTGTTGCCACAGTTTGTTGATTTAGCCGCAGGCTCAGTTGCACTGCAAATTATGATTTTTGCAACGCTGATTAACGCGATTGGTTTCTTTGTTAACGGAACTGTCATTCTCATGGCGAGCGCAGCAACGACCCTGATGGCAGGTAGTCACAGCGTGAAGAAGTTGCTGCATAATGTGCTTGCCTGCGTGTTTCTTGGATTAGCGTTGCGGCTTGTTTTTGATTCTCGTTCAAATTAAGAAAAGCACCACACGGCTATATAGAAATTTCATATCCAACAAATATTACTAACCTAACAGCACTCACCAGAATCACTTACGCCACAACAGGCAAGCACGGTTGCATTTAAGCAAACAGATTTTGAAATTGCTGTTTCATTGGGCAGCGAACAAGCGGTTTGTAAACCGTTTCAACGAACTAAGGCAGCACGGGCTTTAGCAGCCGTGAGTAGTAGTTTAGTTGTTCAATCATCGAGTGGGAGTTGTTGTGCAGATCGCGCACCAGAAAATGCAACTGGCTGCTGTTAACGCTAACTATTGTTTTTGATGATTACATCCTCAGAACTATTACCCATCAAGTAGCGCGGCCCGGACCCCAGTGACGAAGCTGCATCGCTGGGGTTGTATAACTTACAACTTGATAAAGACAAACAGCCGCAGCCAATACAGCCGGATAAATTTTCGCGCAACTGCGTAAGACTTCTTATACGCTCGTCAATCTGTCGTGCGAAGTGGCGACTCAACCGCTCCCAATCCCGCTTTGTTGGTGTTCTGGCGTCTGGTAAGTCAGACAGTGCATGCCGAATTTCAGCAAGTGAAAAGCCAAGATTTTGAGATATCTTCACAAATGCCAGGCGTCGGATATCGCCGCGCCTGAAACGGCGATGACCGCTTGCATTACGTGTCGAGGTGATCAGGCCTTCCTCCTCATAAAACCGAATGGCAGTTTTTGCCAGCCCAGTACGTTGAGCCAGATCCCCAATCGCTAAATTTGCCGTCAGATTGCATTTTTTAGTCATAGTAGAAATTCTATTGGAAAGTTTCTCTTGACCTCTACCTTACTAGAGGTATTAAGGTTTGCATAGAACTGCAATGCAGACCACAACAACACAAAACAGGATTCTCATGAGTGAAGCTAAACTTGAACATATAAACGTGACTGTGTCAGACCCGCTAGCCACTGCCGCGCTATTGGTCTATCTGTTTGATTGGCAAATACGCTGGCAAGGTGATGCTATACAGGGTGGTTTTAGTGTACATGTGGGCGGTGATGCATCTTATTTGGCCCTGTACTCGCGCAGCTGTAATAACAAGCGCTCCAGCGATCCGCACAACCAGTTACTGGGTCTGAATCATCTTGGTATAGTGGTTGATGATTTGAATGCGGTTGAGAAAAAAGTTTTTGCGGCCGGATTGAAAACGCATTCACATGCCGACTATGAACCCGGTCAACGTTTCTATTTTGAAGATAATGACGGTCTGGAGATAGAGGTGATCAGCTACTAAACCAACTCTCACTAGCCAGAGAAATCATTAACTTGAGAGTTCATTATCCAGCCAGTTCATTCGCCCATCGGCGCAGCTGAAATTTCTGAATTTTGCCTGTTGAGGTTTTTGGTAACTCCCTGAATACAATCTTTGTCGGGCACTTGAAATGCGCCATGTGCTCACGGCAGTAAGCAATGATATCTTGCTCAGTAGTTGTGGCGCCTTTCATTAGCACCACAAACGCACATGGGGTCTCACCCCATTTCTCATCGTCTTTGGCAGCAACTGCAGCTTCCAGAATGTCAGGATGAGAATACAGTACGTCTTCTATTTCGATAGACGAAATGTTTTCGCCACCCGAAATGATAATGTCTTTCGCTCGATCAAGAATCCGCAAATAGCCGTCTGGGTCCATCACAGCCAAGTCGCCGCTATGGAACCAGCCACCAGCGAATGCAGCTTTATTGGCTTGCGGGTTTTTATAATAACCTCGCATGACTATATTGCCTCGAAACATGATTTCACCAATCGTTTCACCGTCGCGAGGAACCGGCTCCAGAGTGTCGGGGTTCAGCACGTCTAGCTCATCCAGAACCTGATAACGCACACCTTGGCGTGCTTTCAACACAGACTGCTCGTCGGCTGGCAACGTATCCCATTCAGATTTCCATGCACACATAACTGCAGGGCCGTACGTTTCTGTTAAGCCATACACATGAGTTACGTGAAAACCCAGACTCTCCACACGGGCAAGTACACTGGCGGGAGGAGGTGCAGCAGCGGTCATCACTTCCACAGGTTTTACCGGTTTTTTTACAATGGCGGGGGCAGCATTGATTATAAAGTTCAGGATTATCGGTGCACCACAAAAGTGTGTAACACCATGTTCTTCGATACTTTTGTATATAACTTCAGCGCTTATAGCTCTAGTGCACACACTGGTGCCCGCGTTTGCTGCAAGTGACCATGGAAAACACCAGCCATTACAATGGAACATCGGTAAAGTCCATAGATAAACCGGGTGTGCGCCCATATGCCAGCCAGTGATATTGCTCATGGCATTCAAATAAGCACCGCGATGATGGTAGACAACCCCTTTTGGTTCGCCCGTAGTACCAGACGTGTAGTTCAATGAGATAGACGCCCATTCATCCGCTGGCATGCGCCATTTAAAATCGGCATCGCCCGCGTCCAGAAATGTCTCGTAATCAGTATCGGAAATTGCACGACCGGTTGCCGCCGGATCATTTATATCGATGAGCATCGGTGGATTGGCTAGCGAGCTGATCGCCTGCTCGACAACGTTGGTTGAATCTCTGTCGACGAACAATACTTTTGCCTCACAATGTTCAAGAATATAGCCAATGGTTTTTGCTTCAAGTCGCGTGTTAATGGCGTTTAGAATGCCGCCGCACATTGGAATGGCAAAGTGAGCTTCGAACAGCTCTGGAATATTGGGTGCAATAATGGAGACAACATCGCCTTGCTCAACACCCGCTTTGTTCAACCGGGAAGCCAGCTTGCAACAGCGCCTGTAAACATCTCGATAACTGGTCCGTCTTTCGCCGTGAATCAAGGCGGTGACGTCAGGATACACATCGCTTGAGCGTTTGAGAAAGCTCAGTGGAGACAATGGCGTATAGTTGGCGGTATGTTGTGGTAATGCGAATTTACCATCGCCAGGTTGTGTGTTGTTGTCAGTTTTCATCGAATAATAGTAAACCTTTTGAGACCCTTTATGCCAATCAAAAAACCGTTGGAAGGTGTTCGAGTTCTAGAGATGGGCCAGCTCATCGCCGGTCCTTTCGCAGGGCAAATGTTGGCGTACTTTGGCGCAGAAGTCGTCAAGATAGAGCCGCCGGGACGGGGCGATCCTTTACGCTCATGGCGATTGCTGGATGAAACAGGCACGTCCTATTGGTGGTCCAGCATTGCGCGGAACAAGAAATCGATCACAGTCGATTTGTCGAAAAAAGACGGACAAACCATAGCGCATCGGTTAATCAACGAAGCCGATGTACTGATAGAAAATTTTCGACCCGGAAAAATGGAGAGCTGGGGTCTGGGGCCAGATCAGTTTGAATCCAGTAATCCGAAATTAGTTTACACGCGTGTATCAGGTTATGGTCAGGACGGTCCTTACTCGGCGATGCCAGGTTATGCATCGGTATGTGAAGGCGTTGCCGGTATGCGCTATGTCAACGGGTTTAAAGGGGACACACCGGTGCGTGCAAATTTAAGTCTGGGTGACACATTTGCTGGTATGCATGCGGTAATCGGTGTGCTTTTGGCGTTAGTTAACAAGCATGCGAATGACGGCGATGGCCAAACAGTTGATGTTTCGATTGTGGAATCAATTTTCAATATGATGGAGGGGGTAGTTTCTGAATACGATGGGGCTGGAGCAATCAGAGAACCATCGGGGACAACCGTTACTGGCATTGTGCCTACCAATACCTACGAGTGCGCCGACGATAAGTACATTGTAATTGGTGGTAATGGCGATTCAATTTTCAAAAGACTGATGCAGGCTATAGGTCGAACAGACATGGCCGAAGATGAGCGCATGGCCAATAACGCCGGACGTGTTGAACACGAGGCAACGATAGATAAGGTGCTTGCCGACTGGTGTGCATCGTTACGTAGCGCTGATGCGCTTCAAATTCTGGAAAAGGCAGCGGTACCTGCCGGGCCCATTAATTCAATTGCAGATATCGTTACCGACCCGCATTTTCAGGCTCGAGATAGTTTTGAATCGGTTAGTGTCAACGGACAGCAGCGCGTTGTGCCAGCGGTGCACCCAAAGTTGAGCCGCACGCCTGGAAGTACACAATGGGCTGGTCCAAAGCTTGGTGAACATACCCATTCAGTTTTACAGCAGTGGCTGGCGGTGGACGCAGAATCTATCCGGATGTGGGAGCGTAAGGGTATTGTCTCGGAATCGTAGGCTTCGCGCGTAGATCTATGTACGATCTAGTCAGATTGTCTAAGTCCTTGAAAAATAGCAAATAAATGATTAAGCCTATAAATCGTCGAGTTCCACTCCCCACAACCATCCAGTAATTTCCCCAAACCTGCCCCTAATTTATTAAGAGTTGGGCTTAGAAGTCGATAAATATGCTACCAGGTGGTGATTAATCGTCCGAGAGCCAAAGGGAGTGTGTTTTGAACTGGAATTCGATAGTACGAACTGTGACCGCATTTGCTGTTTATCTTGCGCTGGTAAGTGCTTACTTTGCCGGTTTGAGTCCGTTGGGCTTTGCGCTGTTTACCGCTTTAGTTTTAAGTGTTGGTTTGTGGATCCATTCTGTTGATCTCACAGCGTCCGTAACCAGTTCAGCTCGTGGTTTAGGTGTGGGTAACACTTCGACAAATTCGGCGGCTAATGTACTTGTCCCATCGTTAACGGAGTCGATGACTCAACTGCACACACTACAAACTGAGATCAATGAACTGCAGGCGCAATTCTCGATCGATACTGAGTCCCGTTCAGGCAAAGACGGTCGTGACGGTTCCAACGAACTGTATTAGGAAAATTGCTATGAGCCAAATAGACCAAACAGCACTAAATAACATTCGCGCCTTACAACGACCAGAGGCCCCAGATTTGGTTGAGCGCATAGTTGGACTTTTCGTGACCCAAACTCCAGCCAGTGTAAAAACCATTCTGGATGCTGTCGAGTCTGGTGATTTGGAAACCATTCGCATCACCGCACACGGTGTAAAATCAAGTGCGACATATGTGGGGGCCACGTCATTATCTAAACGTTTCGCTGATCTTGAAATTGTGGCCAGAGAAGGGCAATTAGACCTTTGTCAGGAACTCTGTATTGATATTAACGATCATACTTTGCAGGTTATAGATGAACTAAGCCCGTACCTGGATCAGAGTCAGGATCGGGCTGCATGACCTCAAAGTCTACATCTTTGACTGATCAATTTCCAGAAGTGTCTCCGGAGCGTGGCAAGCCTGTTGTGCTGCACGTGGATGACGACTTAGCCAGTCTGCTAATGGCAGAAGGCCCGCTGGCTGATGCAGGCTTTGTTGTAGTACAGGCATCGGATGGTCTTGAGGCAATCGCTCAATTTAAAAAGCATTCACCAGACTTGGTTATTATGGATGCTGTTATGCCAAACATGGATGGCTTCGCGGCAATCGCTCACATCCGCAAAACTGCTTTGGGAACACATGTTCCCATTCTCATGACAACCGGTCTTGATGATCTGGAATCGATAACGCGCGCCTATGACGAAGGTGCAACCGATTTTCTGACCAAGCCAATCAACTTTTTTATTATGCCGTATCGTGTGCAGTACATGCTGCGCTCAAAAGAGACTGCCGATGAATTGCGTTCAAGTCAGGCTCGGCTGGACAACGCTCAACGTATAGCGCGATTAGGTCATTGGGAATGGGATGTTGCAACTGACCATACCAATTGGTCTCGTGAGGTTGCTCGTATGTTTGGTTTCGACAAGCACACGCTGGGTGGTCCATGGGAAAGCCTTCTTGCAAAAATAGATGTGGATATGCGCCAAGAGGTTCGCATAAGCGCCGAAGTAGCCGTTGAATCCGGAAAGCGGTTTACGCTTGAGTTTGACGTTACTGGTAAGCGTGCAAACGATACCTGTTCAATGCGACTTGAAGCAGAGCCCAAGCTCGATAATAACGGACTGTGTACTCACATGCTGGGTACGGTTCAAGATATCACGCAGAGTGCAACTGCGCAAAAAGAGATTCACGATCTTGCGTATTACGACTTGGTCACCGGTTTACCAAACCGTGCTCAAATGCGTGAATCATTAACGCAAACACTGAAACTATCTGAGCGCATGAACACACAGTTTGCGCTGCTGTTTCTTGATCTTGATCATTTCAAACAGGTTAACGACACGCTGGGTCATGATGCTGGTGATGATCTGTTGCAACAGGTGTCGAATCGCTTATCAAGTGTACTGCGCGACTCTGATGTGTTGAGTCGACCAAAAGATACCGATGCTGATTCCGGTGAACAACAAAGCTCGAAAGACAGCGTGGCTCGAATTGGCGGTGATGAATTTGTTGTTTTGCTTGGAAACATAAACCGGGCAGAAGACGCAGCTCGGGTGGCCGAGCGCATTGCACATTCAATAAGCGAGCCCTATACCATTTCTGATATTGAAGTTGCCGTGACCACCACCATAGGGATTAGCGTTTATCCCAACGATGGCCGGGATGCAGAGACCCTGATGAAGCACGCTGATGTTGCGATGTATCATGCCAAAGAGAATGGTCGCAATGGTTATCAGTTTTATTCTCGCAGCATCCATGATCAAGCACTTAAGCGTTTCTCAATAGAGCGTGAGTTAAAGATCGCCATTGAGCAGGAGCAATTAAAGTTGCTTTATCAGCCTAAAATGGACTTGAATACAGGTGATATTGTTGGTGTAGAGGCGCTAATTCGGTGGAGCCATCCTGAGCGAGGCTCGATAAGTCCAGCCGAGTTTATTCCGATGGCTGAAGAGACTGGCTTGATTGTGCCAATGGGTAAGTGGGTGCTTGATGAGTCGGCTCGTCAGGTTCAGGGCTGGATAGATCGTGGCGTGGGCAGGTACTCTGTTGCTGTGAACTGTTCACCAGTGCAATTTACCCGCGGCAATATGATCAGTGATATTGACAATGCCGTTAAAAACAGTGGCATTGACCCGAGTTTGATGGAAATTGAACTCACCGAAAATCTCTTTTTGCACAATATTGAGAATGGTATTCAGCTGTTGTCCTGCATCAAGGGATTAGGTGTGCAAATTGCCGTCGATGATTTTGGCACTGGTTTTTCCTCACTGAGTTATCTGAAAAGGCTGCCGGTCGATAAGCTGAAAATTGATCAAACGTTTGTGCAAGAGCTGCATAAAGACAAGGGCGATGCCGCTATAGTTTCGGCTATTGTTACGTTAGGCCATAACCTGGGTTTGTCTGTAGTTGCAGAAGGTGTGGAAAATGCAGAACAGCTGGAAATTCTGCGTCAATATAAATGCAATGAAGTACAAGGATTTCATTTCAGCCATCCACTGACTAGTGCTGAGTTTGAGCAGTGGTTGATTGATCGCAATGGCCCTTATGTGCAAACGGCTACCGGCTAAACTAACTACGCGTGTTCGTTCTATTGTAGTTCTTTATCGATGCTTCCAGTCAGGTGCGCGTTTTTCTTTAAATGCATCAATGCCCTCTGAAGCATCTTCCGCCATCATATTGCAGGCCATGGTTTCACCAGCCAATATGTAAGCATCTTTCAGCGGCATTTCAAGCTGATCATAGAAAAGTGCTTTTCCAGTTGATACTGCCACCGCGGATTTTTTAACAATCTTGTTGGCTAACACCTGTACGGTATCATTAAGCTCATCAGCTTTAACAACTTCATTTACCAAGCCCCAGTCCATGGCTTTTTCAGCATCTATGAATTCGCCAGTCATCAGCATTTCGAAGGCTCTCTTTCTTGAAATATTGCGTGACAGTGGCACTGACGGTGTGCTGCAGAACAGCCCCACATCGATACCCGATACGGCGAAGCGCGCCTGCTCAGATGCAATCGCAAGATCACAGTTAGCCACTAGTTGGCAACCCGCGGCAGTAGCGATTCCCTGAACTTGTGCAATTACCGGTTGCTTGATTTTCAGCAAAGAGTTCATGAAATGGCTACAGGTGCGAAACAGTTTGTTGTAGTAGTTTTGATCTGGATGATCCCGCATCTGCTTAAGATCATGGCCGGCGCAGAACGCTTTGCCTTTGGCCTGAATGATAACGACACGTTGTTCGTTATCGATCGTATCAATTGCTTGCTGCAGGGCTGCGAGCATTTCTTCTGATAGCACGTTATAACTGGCGGGTCGGTTCAAGGTAAGACGCGTAATGCCATTTTCGGAAGTGTTGAGCAGCAATGGTTCTGAAGCAGATTCAGATTGATCGGAGGATGAAGAGCCGGTCATAAAGCAGTTTCCGCAAGGGTGGTCGGCTAATTCTGACATTAGAGCACCTTGTTTAACAAGAGGCGCTGCACATTAGCTATGCTATGCGGACTATTTGAGAGGTGTAGTGGTGGAACCGAAAATAAGTGTGGAGCAGTTTAATCAGTTGTGTGAGGAGCAACTGCCTTTTACAAAAGCCATGGGGCTGGAACTCGAACAGATCAAACCAGAAGCGGTGGTAATGAGGGCTCATTACTCTGATAAATTTTTGCGGCCGGGCGGCACTGTTTCAGGTCCGGTAATGATGGCTCTGGCTGATGCGGCGATGTATGCGCTGGTGCTCAGCCACATCGGCGCTGTTGAACTTGCGGTGACGACCAATCTATCGATCAATTTCTTACGAAAGCCGCTTCCCGGTGATTTGATGGCCGAAGCCCGAATGCTGAAACTGGGGAAACGTCTGGCTGTGGGTGAGGTTCACGTCTATAGTGATGGCCAGTCGGTTAGTGAATCGGTTGCACACGTTACTGCGACTTATTCAATTCCGCCGCGGTGAGCGTAAACGTTTTTTGCGCAGCGGCAAATCATCAATCACCGCTTGCCTGTCGTCGTTGTCCATTGTCGACCATCGCGTAATTTCATCGATCGTACGATCACAGCCAATGCAACGCTGTGTAGGCTCGTCAATCTTGCACTGGCTAATGCAAGGAGATGTTACCTCGTTACCTGTCATGCCGTTAATCCGATTCGCTCCTGAGTCTTTTTAGCCACATCATACGATTATTATCTTCGTCCATGGTTGCCAGATGCCTCGTTTGTGAGCGAATAGGCTGCTAAACTCGTGCGTGTTTAGAGTCCAAGAGAAATCTTAGGTGCGGGTATTCAATTTTGGGTCGATCAATATCGACTACGTCTATCGAGTCGCAAGGTTTGTGCAACCGGGTGAGACGCTTGCCAGCGAGTCGCTGGATATAATATTGGGTGGAAAAGGTGCGAATCAATCGGTGGCATTAGCTCGGGCTGGTGTCGATGTGGTCCATCTTGGCCGATTGGGTAAATCTGATCAGTGGGCATTAGACGCGCTAAGTCAATTTGGCGTGCGTACCAATAGTATCGAATTGCTCGACGGACCCAGTGGCCATGCCATTATACAAGTAGATGCTGATGGTGAAAATGCCATTGTGTTGCACGGCGGTGCTAACCAGAGTTTCGATGCTGCTACGCTTGAAAAGCTTTTGCAAAATGCTAAAGCCGGGGACTGGTTGCTAATACAAAATGAATGTAATGCGCTCAGTGAAGCATTTGCTATAGCCGCAAAAATGCAATTGAATGTAGCGTTTAATCCCGCTCCGATGAACGCTCAGGTTGATCAATTGCCGCTAGAGCAATGCAGGGTGTTGATACTTAATGAGGTTGAAGCGACACAATTGGCTGGCGTCGATCTTAACGGTGAAGCGGTGCAGGATACGCCGCTCATTAGCGCTTTGCAGCGGCGCTACCCTGATGCAATCATTGCACTCACGCTTGGTGGCAAAGGTGCAACGATTCTTCAACATAATGAATCTATAAGTGTTGATGCGCCGATGGTTAAAGTGGTCGACACAACCGGAGCCGGTGATACATTCGTTGGATATTTTCTTGCTGGAATAATTTCTGGTTTGACTGCAGAACAGGCTGCCAGGCGTGCCTGTGCAGCGGGTGCGTTAGCCGTCACAATCGCTGGTGCCACCCCCGGAATACCTGAACTGAATGCCGTTAACGAATTAATTAAAGGAATATGAACACCGTGCATAAAGTCATTCTGGATACCGACCCGGGCATTGACGACGCAATGGCTATTGCCTATGCCGTTGCTCATCCTCAAATCGACCTGCTTGCGCTTACTACTGTTTTCGGTAACGTCGGCGTCGATATAGCCTCCCGTAACGCGCAATACATACTCGACGTACTGGGCGCAAGTACGGTTGATGTTGCAAGAGGGGCGAGCGTACCGATTGTTCAGGCACCACTACCGCATTCAGAATTTGTACATGGTGATGATGGCATCGGCAATTGTTATCCCAGGGAACCTGCTCAGCTTAATGCTGCTGCAAAACACGCTGGTTTGCATGCGTTATCGGCAGCAGACTACATTATCGAGCAAGCCCGGGCGCAACCAGGTGAAATTTCATTAATTGCTGTTGGTCCGCTAACTAACGTGGCGCTTGCCTTGGCTAAAGAGCCAGAGCTTCCCGACTTACTAAAACAACTCATTGTTATGGGTGGTGCAGTTGATGAGCCCGGCAATGTAACTCCGCTGGCTGAAGCAAACTTCTTTAATGACCCGCATGCGGCAGATCAATTGCTTTCGCGTGACTGGCCAATGGTAATCGTTGGTTTGGATGTAACGCATCAAGTGATGATTACCGATACTCATCTGGCTAAACTACGGGATAACGCCGGTAAAACTGGAGATTTTTTGTGGCGTACCAGTCGTTTTTATATTGATTTCTATACAAACAAAGGTGCTGCCCAAAACGCGCAGGAACCGCAATGCGCGATGCATGATGCGGCAGCAGTTGTGTACCTTGTGGAGCCGGACGCATTTGTTCTTGAGAGCGGCTCAGCGCGCGTTATCGATACTGGAATTGCAGCAGGTCAACTAGCCTTTGATCGTAAGGGCTATCAGTATGCGACCGATCACTGGAGCAATCGTCCAACGACCAGCTCGGCTTGTATGGGCGTTGATGCTAAAAGAGTATTAGATTCTTTCATCAACCACATCATCGATCACCGGAACACTTGATGCGGGCTTGTCCGGGAAAGCGTGTGTATTGCGGTGATTTCCGTATTGTCAGTTGTAAATAGCACCCCGATACGCTGATTCTGACCTTCTATTACAAATCCAGCCTAGACTGTGGCGGCGGATGGCATACAATAACGTGATGAGTGTCAAAAAATTACTTTCTGTAGCCCCGCTGTTTTTGCTTGTTGGTTGTGGTTGGGTTGACGCCACCGGGCGTGAATCAAACACAGCTCCGGTGACTCAAATTAGCTTCAACGATGGTCAGCAATCAGCGGTTACGCAAGTTAGCGAGCTCGACCCTACTCGTATACGCGCAAGCAGCACCGATGTCGACGGTAGAATCACCCGCTACGTCTGGAGTGAGAATCCCGTTCGGCAGGGCGCTCTGAGTGAATGTACTTCAGCGCCGGATTTCGACATCAGCATAGCGGCGGATTCCATGCGCGATGCTTGCTCAATCGACAGTGAATGTTCTCTTTCAATTGAACAGCAAGCTGACTCACTGGGTGACGGGGCTGATTTTCTGATTAGTGCTCCCGATATTAGCGCCCCGATTGGACTTACCTACGAGCTAACGACAGTAGACAATGATGGTGGTGGCTCTACCCAGCGAACCACATTCTGTTTGATTGCGGTCAACGAAGCGCCAGAAGCTGTCGATGATTCCTATACTGTTCTCGAAGGTGAGTCGCTCGTTGTCAACACGGCTGCACGCAGCCTGGTGCACAATGACATAGATGATAAGCACGTTCTTAACGAAGGTCTGACAGTACTGCTTGAGCCAAAGCGTGAGCCATCAATGGCGACGCTTGCGTTGCGCAGTGATGGCGGATTCACCTTTACCCCAACAGCCAGTGCAGCAAACATCGACACCATTGATAGTTTTGAATACTGGCTTACTGATGGGGTGCATGAGCCAGTCTTTGCAACGGTAACCGTGCGCATTGTTGCCATCGACGATCCACCGGAGCAGCTCGAACCAATTCCATTGCTAGAGGCCGTGGCGGGTATTCCATTCGAATTCGATGTAGCTCCGTACTTTGAAGACCCTGAAGGCAGCAATCTCAGCTTTGCTGTGGTGGGCGGCTCGTTACCTCAATCGGGGGCGCTGACATTTTCATCTGGCGGAGTCATAAGTGGCACAGCTGAGTTGTTTGATGAGGGTAGCTATGCGGTAAGCGTTGCTGCTTCAGACGGTAGTAGTGGGGTGAGTGCAGATATCAATCTGGTTGTGTTGGAAAATCGTGTGGTCGAAGCGGTATCGATATCTGCTCAAAATGCAGCAGCCGGTGAAGAGTTTACGATCGATGTAAGCGATTTTTTCGACGACCCGGAAAACCAGCCGCTAACCTATTCAGTTGATGTTGAGTACAGTAGCGCCGAACTAGACATGGATGCCGAAACCGGAATTCTTAGCGCTGAGTTTGAAGACGACAGGCGTTACACTATCGATGTTAGTGCAAGCGATGGTGTGTCAGAGCCAACCAGCATCCGCTTTGTGATAATCGTTACTCTGGACAATTCCACACCTATTTTTCGCGGCACAATTGCAAATCAGACCATTGAAGAAGGCGAGCTGATATTGCCTGTTTCAGGACTATTTTCAGATCCCGACGGCGACACGCTTGAATTCGAAGTACTAGGTACTTTGCCTGCTGGATTGTCCCTTAGTGCCGCTGGTGTGTTGAGTGGTCGGCCGCTGGTTACAGGTCGATTTTCTAGCCTTCGATTGATTGCCACAGACCCGTTTGGAGAATTTGCGCGTAGCAACGCATTTACGATACAGGTGCTACCAGCACCAGTTCCAGTGCCCGTTGTCGTCAATACCGCACCGGAATTTGTCGAAGACACGGTATTCAATCAAGGAATTGTGCTTGGCCAGGGCATTCGAGCCGTTCGGCCAGAATTTATTGATGCCGATGACGATGTTCTGAGTTACAGTGTGATCGGCGGCACATTGCCGCTGGGGGTCACAATAAATACAGCCACAGGCGTTGTGAGCGGAACTCCTCTGGCGATAGGCTGGGAGCGTGATTTGCAGGTTTTGGCTACTGACCCGTTTGGAGCGTCAGCTACCTCAGATGAGTTCTGGATTCGGGTAAGATAAACTCAACTTTTCCATCAAAGTACCGCCAAATTTAACAATGGAGCGACAAGCAAACTCAAAGCGATATCTTCTGGTTAAGCACTCTGAAGGGTGGAATGTTGACCGGTGCTGTCTGTGGATGGAGAAAAATTCGCATCAGTATGACTGGTGTTATCCCGTCTCAGGTCAGCCTTTTCCGTCTGCTGAGCAATACGACGGCGTTATCGTTTTTGGTGGTGCACCCAGCGCAAATGATTGCAAAGAACATTTGTGGGTACGTTCTGAATTGAAATTTATCGAGAGCTGTCTGCAGCACGATACTCCCTTTTTTGGAATTTGCCTCGGCGCCCAAATGCTGGCTCGTGTGCTTGGTTCAGCTGTCTCTGCACATCCTGAAAATCTTGCGGAGATCGGTTTCTGCGAAGTATACCCAACACTTGCCGGCAGTGAATTTTTACAGCGACCGTTGAAATTCATGCAATGGCACAGGGAAGGCTTTGAACTTCCGCAAGGTGCAGAATTATTGGCATCCAGCGATTTGTTTAGTAATCAGGCTTATAGTATCGGCGGCAACGTTGTTGGTGTTCAGTTTCATCCTGAAGTGAATCTGGACGTGCTTCGCATCTGGCACGAACGAAACAAAACTCGCCCAACCGGTGTACTGGACGATGCCACCAGAGCAATCCACATTGCTGATGCAATAAAGTGTGATCAGCACATTACCGACTGGCTGGACGGGTTTCTTACCGACTGGTCCGGGCGCGCTGCAAAGGCGGCTTAATTCCAGCTAGTTAGATTCGACTCGTTTTTTAGTCACATCCCGCGTCTTTTCAATTGACATGCGTCACAATGTCGCCTGAGCGATTGTCAGGTGCTCCCCGTGTTTGAATATCTGGAAGTGGACAGATTGTTGAACGAACCCTATCCAGCACGTTTCCAGCAAGCAATGGCTGAGTCAACCGCAGACAGCTTTCTACCAATCAACCGCAGACAGCTTTCTACCAAAAAGTTATATTGCACAGCATGAACAAGGGCTTAAAACAATCGATATGCAGGACAGCGGTTATAGGCAAGCTGAGGTTAGCAAGAATGCTGTCTGAGTACTGCCTGTGAACAGCGACGGTACTTTGCTGATCAATGCCTTCATCTTTTTGGCGATGGCGTTGGTGGCAGTGCCTGTTGCCAGGCGAGTTGGGCTTGGACAATCGGTTGGTTATCTGCTTGCAGGCATTTTCATCGGGCCCTGGGGGCTTGCTATTATTCGTGATGCTGACACGGTGTCGCTTGCGCTTCGTGTCAGCACCGTATTGCTGTTGTTTCTGGTTGGGTTGCAAGCAACTCCTGCGCGTATTCGGCTTCTAGCGAAAGACTTTCTGTCGCTAAGTATGCTGCACTTCGGGCTAACGGCCTTGCTGGTTTTAATAGTCTCAATGCTGACTGGTTTGCAGTGGCATCATGCGCTGGTATGTGGAGTAACGTTGGCGCTCTCATCCAGCGCTCTGGCCAATCAGGCGTTTCGCGATAGCTATCCGGCAGGTTCACCGCTCACTGACACCGGCAAACGTTTGCTGCTATCGCAAAACCTTGCGCTAATTCCTATCCTGGTATTTTTTCCATTACTCAGCTTTGAGGCAATGATTACGCAAGGCAGTGCCTGGCCAATGGTGATTCGTTCATTGATTCTGGTTGTGTCGGTTGCTCTGTTTGGTCAGTTTGTATTGCGACATCTGTTTCGCTTCGTGGTTGCCATTGAGCTTGATGAAGTGTTTGCAGCGTTTGCGCTAATTCTGGTTATAGGAACTTTGCTACTGGCACATTTACTCGACATTCCTATGGAGCTTGGAGCCATACTCGCAGCGTTACTACTGACCCGGTCAGAATATGGGTCTGCTATTAATATCGCTATCCGACCGTTTCGTGAACTGGCGGTTGGCATATTTTTTATATCCGCTGGCATGACCGTTAACTTCAGTACATTCATAGGTAAGCCAGTGCAATTTATTGTCTTGGTCATGTTGTTGGTCGGAATTAAAATCTGGGTGCTTAGAAATATTCTTCGTTACTCTTCGGTTCCAAGGGTGCAGCGTATCTGGCTGGCTACGGTTTTATCACAAAGCGGTGAGCTGGCATTTATTGTCATCGCGTTTGCAGTCAACTATCAATCCATTCCAACCAAACTTGGATCGGAACTAACAGTGATAGTCGCACTGTCTATGCTGACCACACCGGTCTTGCTAATTCTGGCTCATCGGCGAGGTATAGTGCCAGCTTTGCAGCAGACCAACACGGGTTTGGAAACAGCAGCTGTTGCAGACTCGCAGGTGATCATCGCTGGCTACGGTCGCATCGGTCGGGTGATTGCCGGTCTGTTGAAAGAGAACGGTTATCGCATTGCCATAATCGACCACAACCCGGAACGTTTCGCTGCGCTTCGGCGTGATGACATAGTTGGTTTTTACGGTGACGTTTTACGCCCTGATTTGTTGGCAGCGGCCGGTATCGACAATGCTGCTGTGCTGGTGGTTGCTATTGATAATCGGGAACGGGCAGAAGAGCTGATCGTCAGAGCACGTCGGGAATACCCTGGCATGACCATCGTATCCAGCGCTACCGATGCGCTCGATAAGGATGCTCTGATTTTAAGGGGGGCGGACCGTGCCTATCCGGAGACATTTGAAACTGCCTTGCTTATGGGAGAAGATATACTCGAACTGGTCGGGGTGAGCCCACTAGATGCGCAAACCATGACCGAAACATACAGAGACGCAAGTGAGAATCCGGCGTCTGCGCATCCGCACTAGAAGCGGAGGAATGAAAGTGAGGCTGACATGAAAGGTTCAGACGTAGAATCGATTACTAAATTGCTCAAACAACACGATATTCCGTTGTCGGCTGTGAAGGCCAACAAGCTTTTGCTCGCGCTTGGCTATCTCGAGGAGGCTGAGCGACCCAGTTCGACCAAACCCGGAGTAGTAAAAAAATACAAGGTTCTTGGCGCTAAAGGGCTTGACTACGGCGTTAACGAGGAAAATGATCAAAGCCCGGGGCAAACTTCACCGTATTATTACAAGGATAGTTTTACCGAGCTTGCGAAAATACTGGTGGCGGCCCGTGATGAGGAGGATAGCGCGAAAAAATGAGCGTGATACACTCAGAAACGAAGCATGATAGTGATCAAATCACTTAACAACAATAAGTTATGACTACAGCAATTACGACTACAAACAAGGGGATTTTTATGATGGGTAAACGCACTATTGCGGCTGCTGCACTTTTGCTGAGCGCATCGGTGGCACAGGCAGCTGATATTTCGCCAGCCGTTATATTCGACATGGGTGGTAAATTCGACAAGTCGTTCAATCAGGGTGTATACGACGGTGTCGAAAAATTCAAAGCAGAGACCGGTATCGAATATCGTGAATTTGAAGTAACTAATGAAGCTCAACGCGAGCAGGCGCTGCGCAGAATGGCACAACGTGGTGCTAATCCAATTCTGTCTATTGGTTTCGCTCAGGCCGGACCATTGGAAATCGTTGCGAAAGAATTCCCTGATACCAGCTTCACTATTATCGATGGTGTGGTCGACTTACCTAATGTACGTTCAGTTGTGTTTAAAGAACACGAAGGCTCATTCCTGGTTGGTATGCTGGCCGCGATGGCTGCTGAAGGCGACGCAGTTGGATTTGTTGGTGGTATGGACATTCCACTTATACGGCGATTTGCCTGTGGGTTTCAACAAGGTGCAAAGTATGTCAGCCCTGAAACGACAGTTATCGAGAACATGACTGGTACTACACCTTCAGCCTGGAACGATCCGGGCCGTGGCAGTGAGTTGGCAAAAGGTCAGTTCGACAAAGGTGTGGAAGTCATTTATGCCGCAGCTGGTGGAACCGGTACCGGTGTGTATCAGGCAGCCAAAGATGCAGGCAAGCTTGCTATCGGTGTTGATTCAAACCAGAACTATTTGCATCCGGGCACCATGTTAAGCTCCATGTTAAAGCGGGTAGACGTTGCCGCCTACAATGCTTTTTCTGAAGCACAAAACGGTACGTGGGCACCTGGTATGGAAGTATTAGGGCTTGCTGAAGAAGGTGTTGGCTGGGCTCTCGATGTGCACAACGAAGCAATGATTAGTGCAGAAATGAAATCATCTTTGGAAGAGGCGTCTGCGAAAATTGTTGCTGGCGATATCAGCGTACACGACTATATGAGTGACAACACCTGCACATACTAGCAGTCTAATAATTACCGTGGAGACGCTTGGTCTCCGCGGTAGCTGTATTGTCCTCTGACATGCAATCTGCAGAATCAAACAACACTCCTTACGCAATCGAGCTGCGAAAGATATCGAAACGATTCGGTGCTGTTCGTGCCAATCAGGATATCGATCTCACCGTTGGTAAAGGCACCATTCACGGCATTGTCGGCGAAAACGGTGCCGGCAAATCTACACTGATGAGTATTCTTTACGGCTTCTATCAGGCCGATAGTGGAGAGGTGCTTATTGACGGTCAGCCGACATATATTAAAAATTCCCGGGACGCCATTGATGCAGGTATCGGCATGGTGCATCAGCATTTTATGTTGGTTGACCCATTCACGGTGCTCGAAAATGTGATGCTCGGTGCTGAAGAGCATGCATTGCTCTCGCATAGTGCTGCGGATGCTCGCAAAGAACTGTTACGCCTGTCTGATACTTACCATTTGACGGTTGAGCTCGACCGGCCCGTGGGTGAATTACAAGTGGGGGAACAACAACGCACCGAAATATTAAAAGCCCTTTATAGACGCGCTGAAATTCTTATACTCGATGAGCCAACGGGTGTGCTCACACCACAGGAAGCAGATCAATTATTCGAAGTTCTTAAAGCGCTCAAACAGCAAGGCGTTACGGTCATACTCATCACGCATAAGCTGCGTGAAATCATGGATATTACCGACACGGTTTCAGTGCTTCGTCAGGGACAAATGGTTGCGCATTTGAATACCAGCGATACATCAATGACGGCGCTCGCTGAGCTCATGGTTGGCCGCAAGCTGGTTGAAACTAATCATCAACGCAATACGCCGCTGCCTGAAGATACAAAAACCAGAATTGAAACTCACAATCTGGGTGTTGTCGATGAGCGCGGTAAAAGACGCCTTGATAATATAAATTTGCAAGTCAAAAGTGGTGAGATTCTGGGTATCGCGGGTGTGACTGGTAATGGCCAGAGTATGCTGCTGGAAGTGCTGGCCGGCATCTCGTTGCCGACTACCGGACACTTTACTATTAATGGCAATGAAGTGTCTCGCGAGTCGCCGGTAGGTCCGTTGAAGATGCGGCAACTCAGCGTAAATCACGTACCCGAAGATCGATTGAAGCTAGGCTTGGTCAAAGCGTTCACGGCAGCAGAATCGTCAGTACTGGGTTATCTATACAAGGAAAAATTTACTTGGCGTGGGTTACTGCAATTGCACAACATTAAAAAGATGTGTGCAAGGCTGATGGAAGGATTCGATGTTAGGCCCGGCAATCCAAGATTAAAATCTGCATCGTTCTCTGGAGGTAATCAACAGAAATTGATCCTTGCCAGAGAGTTGGACAAATCGCCGGATGTGTTGCTGGTCGGTCAACCCACACGCGGTGTTGACATCGGCGCAATTGAGCTTATTCATCAGAAAATTGTCGATATGCGCGATCGCGGTTGTGCAGTTTTACTGGTATCGGTTGAACTAGATGAAATCATGGCGCTAAGTGATCGCATACTGGTTATGTACGAGGGGCGCATTGTTGCAGAAGTCAATGGTCGTGATGCAGATAAAACTTCTTTGGGTTTAATGATGGCGAACGCACACACAGGTGCTGCGGCATGAGCCTTGTTTACAAAGCGCACCCGAACGGTGTGGCTACATGAATACGGCAAATATAGAACTACCAGCGTGGCTGGAAGTGTTTGTCATACCCATACTCAACATTTGCATGGCCTTGTTTTTCGCCGGCCTTATCATGCTCGCCATTGGGGTGAACCCGGTTGAAGCGGTCGGTATCATGTTAAACGGCGCATTCGGTTATCAGGAAGGACTTGGCTACACACTTTATTACACAACCAACTTCATTTTTACTGGATTGGCTGTGGCAATTGCCTTTCACGCTAATCTTTTTAACATCGGTGGAGAAGGCCAGGCGTACATTGGTGGCCTTGGTGCTGGTTTGGTATTTCTGGCTTTGGATAGCGTATTACCAGCAGTTTTGCTGGTACCACTTGGCATTGCAGCTGCGGCTTTGTTTGGCGCAGCGTGGGCATTCATACCAGGCTGGCTTCAGGCTTACCGTGGAAGCCATGTGGTTATTACCACAATCATGTTTAATTTTATTGCATCTGCCTTGATGGTTTACTTACTGGTTAATGTATTAATCAAACCCGGACAAATGTCACCTGAATCAAGATACTTCGAAGAATCAGCATGGTTACCCCGCATGCATGAGTTTCTTGGCTGGTTTGGATTTGAAATTACCAAAACACCGTTGAACCTGTCATTCGTTTTAGCTCTCCTTTGTTGTGTGTTTGTATGGATTTATATCTGGCGCACACGTTGGGGATACGATTTACGCACGGCAGGCTTTAGTGAATCAGCAGCTGTGTACGCTGGTATTAAACCAAGGCGCGTGGTTGTCAGTGCCATGTGTATTTCCGGCGCACTTGCCGGCATGGTTGCTGTCAATGAAATTATGGGTGTACATCATCGCCTTATCATGAATTTCCCGGCAGGTTATGGCTTTACCGGTATCGCTGTTGCATTGATGGGACGAAATCATCCCATAGGAATCATCATGGCGAGTTTGTTGTTTGGTGTGCTCTATCAAGGTGGCGCAGAACTGGCTTTTGAAATTCCGAAAATTACCCGCGAAATGGTGGTTGCGGTTCAAGGCCTGATTATTCTGTTTTCTGGTGCGCTTGCGCTAATGCTTCGTCCCTGGGTTGTACGATTATATTTGCTGGTAAGGCCGGTGCGCGAGGCAGGCGCCTGATGCTCGACACGTTATCGCAGATATACGCAACACTTGATGCAACGCTTCGTGTGTCTACGCCTCTCATTCTATGCGCAATGGCTGGTTTGTTCTCCGAGCGTTCGGGCATTGTCGATATCAGTCTGGAAGGCAAGATGCTGGCTGCTGCATTCGCGGCTGGCAGTGTAGCGGCGCTAACGGGTTCTGCGTGGCTTGGATTGCTGGTTGCCATGCTGGTGAGTATTGCACTGGCGTTAGTGCACGGCTTTGCGTGTATTACGCATCGTGGAAATCAGGTGGTCAGTGGTCTGGCCATTAATATCCTGGCATCCGGACTCACGGTTGTGCTCGGTATCGCCTGGTTTAAAACCGGAGGGCAAACGCCTTCGCTTGAAAACAGTGCGCGGTTTATGCCAATTGAGCTGCCATTTGCGAGCACATTGGCCGATGTTCCGGTGATCGGACGTTTTTATGTTGATGTAATCAGTGGCCATAGCTTGATTGTTTATATTGCCTTGCTGGCTGTCGCGTTGACCTGGTGGGTGGTTTACCGCACGCGATTCGGTTTGCGTTTGCGCGCTGTTGGCGAGAATCCTCTGGCTGTCGATACGGCTGGGTTATCGGTTAGTGGGTTGCGGTATGCGGCTGTCGTTATCTGTGGCGGTCTGTGTGGTATTGCCGGTGCTTATTTGTCGGTATCCCAAAACGCAGCGTTTGTTCGGGAAATGACGGCGGGTCAAGGCTACATTGCACTGGCTGCGCTAATTTTTGGTAAGTGGCGTCCTTTACCAGCATTACTGGCGTGCCTGATGTTCGGTTTTCTCGACGCTGTCGCAATTCGTTTGCAAGGCGTAACCATGCCTGTTATTGGTGAAGTTCCAGTCCAGCTCATACAAGCACTTCCATACGTGCTTACCGTGGTTTTACTCGCTGGGTTCATTGGTCGCGCTGTGGCACCGCGGGCTATCGGCACACCGTTTGTCAAAGAGCGGTAGATCGTCAGAGAATTTCAGGTTTTGCTAAACTGGGTCAGCGATTCTGCTGCTCATAATTTCTGGTTGGTGCCTGTAACGTGTCCATGAATACCATTTTGATGTCTTTGCCTGTTGGTGAAAAAGTCGGCCTTGCTTTCTCGGGGGGGCTGGATACGTCTGCCGCCATTGCCTGGATGAAGCAGAAGGGCGCGCTACCGTACGCCTATACCGCTGATCTTGGTCAGCCCGATGAAGACGATCTGGACGATATCGCCAGACGTGCAAAAGAATATGGTGCAGTAGAAGCTCGAACAGTAGATTGCACGGAGGTCATGGTCAACGAGGGCCTGGTCGCTATCATGTGTGGTGCGTTTCATATCGAAAGCGGTGGCAAGCGTTACTTCAATACCACTCCAATAGGTCGAGCTGTTACCGGCACTATTCTGGTTAAATCAATGCAGCAGGACGATGTCAATATCTGGGGTGACGGCTCAACTTATAAAGGTAACGATATCGAGCGATTTTACCGCTATGGTCTTATGGCCAACGAGAAACTACGTATCTACAAACCCTGGCTCGATCGCGATTTTGTAGCAGAGCTTGGTGGTCGTAGCGAGATGAGTGAGTTTCTTGTCAAGAATGGTTTTGATTATAAAGCCAGCAAAGAGAAAGCCTATTCAACCGATTCCAATATTCTGGGTGCTACCCATGAAGCCAAAGATCTCGAATTTCTTGATAAAGGTATCAACATTGTTGAACCCATAATGGGTGTTAAGTATTGGGACCCATCAGTTCAGATAGAAACCGAAGAAGCCACGATTACATTCGAGGCTGGTTGGCCTGTTGCGATCAACGGAAAACGCTATGACAATAAAGTTGCGCTTTTTCTCGAAGCTAACCGCATTGGTGGCCGACATGGTCTTGGCATGTGCGATCAAATCGAAAACCGCATCATAGAAGCCAAGAGTCGTGGCATTTATGAGGCTCCCGGAATGGCTTTACTGCATATTGCGTATGAGCGGTTGCTTAACGGCATTCACAACGAAGACACCATAGAGAACTATCGCAGCCTTGGCAGGCGGCTTGGTGTGTTACTTTATCAAGGACGCTGGTTTGACTCTCAAGCACTGATGCTTCGCGATACGCTGGAGAAGTGGGTAGGCAGTGTGGTCACCGGTACGGTAACAATGCAGCTGCGTCGTGGTGATGATTATTCACTACTTAATACCGAAAGCGAGAACCTGACATACCGGCCTGAAAATTTATCGATGGAAGTTGTCGAGAATGAACCATTTTCGCCTGTCGATAGAATCGGTCAATTGTCTTTGCGCAATCTTGATCTGAAGGATACGCGTGACAAGCTCAAGTTGTATTCCAACCTGGGCGCTTTACCGGCGTCAGATAAGGTCAAACAACTGTTCAATGACGAAAGCTAGTGTGTCAGACAGTGATGATTATGCCAACATTCTGCTAAGTTCTGCGGCGCTGCTCGATGTACGCGCACCGGTTGAATTTTCAAAAGGGGCTCTGCCCGGGGCGACCAATATCGCGTTGCTTGACGATGAGGCAAGGCACCTGGTCGGAATCGAATATAAACGGAGCGGGCAACAAAGCGCCATTGATCTGGGTGCGAAACTATTGCCCGAAGCTGCCCGTGCGGCACTGGTTGAACACTGGCTCAGCTTTACCAACGAAAACCCGAATGGTTACCTTTATTGTTTTCGAGGTGGTTTACGGTCGCGAATATCGCAGCAATGGTTACGCGATGCCGGCTGTAACTATCCACTGGTTAAAGGTGGGTACAAAGCGTTAAGGCAATTTCTGATAGGCAGTCTACAAGAGCGCTGCGAAGCGTTGCCCTTTTGTTTGATAGGAGGTCGAACCGGCACAGGTAAAACCCGGTTGCTCAATACCATGTCGCGATCAATTGATTTGGAAGGTCTTGCAAAACATCGTGGTTCAAGCTTTGGTCGAATGGTGGTGGATCAACCTACCAATATTGATTTTGAACATGCTGTTACTTTAGCACTATTAAGGTTGTCGGTTGAAGATGACAGCAGTGCGGTTGTGAAAGATGAAACTGAAGGCTACGTCTATCTTGAAGATGAAGCCCGTATGATAGGTTCTGTTTGTGTACCTGCAGTTATGCGTGAACAAACTCTACTAGCGCCTGTAGCGATTCTTCAAACTCCGCTCCATGCACGAGTGCGTATTGGCGTTGAAGACTATGTTATCGATTTGCTGCGTCGTTATCAGGAACGCGATGGTGAAGATGCAGGCTTTAGCGCCTTCGCTGACTATCATCGCTCCAGTCTGGAGAGAGTGCAAAAAAGATTTGGTGGAGTGCGTTATAAACAAGCGCTTCAGCTACTGAATAAAGCGTTATCTTCGCATGCGAGTCATGGTGGGTTGACAGACTATGATGCATTTATAGAAATGATACTGACTGAATACTACGACCCAATGTACGACTATCAAATGCAAGCTAAACAAGATCGGGTCATATTTATGGGTGATGCAGCGGCCATGATGGACTGGTCTGCTGATCATGCTGTAGTAGCCTGATATGAACAGCGCGCCCGTTATCTGCGATGTGTTGCTGGTGGGTGGTGGTCATAGCCATGTCATATTGATTCGCATGTGGGCGATGCAGGCCATTCCGGGTGTTCGACTGACACTGGTTTCTGAAAAAGTCAATACGCCGTATTCAGGTATGTTGCCGGGGCTAATTGCTGGTCACTATAATGAGGATGATGTGCACATTGATTTGGCCAGATTGTGTACCTGGGCAAAAGTCCGGTTTGTTGAACAACGTGTTACAGCGATCGACCTTGCAGCGAAAACTGTTACGCTAAATGCGCCAAGGCCCAAATTGAGTTTTGATATTCTATCGCTCGATACTGGTTCAACGCCAGAGCTCAGTGTGCCGGGCAGCGAGCAGTTTAGTGTACCGGTTAAACCTGTGCATGGTTTCTACAGCCGCTGGCAGTTACTTCAATCGCGTTTGCAACAGCATGTAGCAAAAAATCAGCAAGCGCCAATAACATCGGACAACACGGCGAAAAATCAACAGCGTCGAGCGCTGAATGTTGGTGTTATTGGTTCTGGAGCTGGTGGATTTGAGTTGGTCACTGCAATGCGGTATGCATTGTCAGCTGAGTTGGCTAACTGTCATTGGTTTATTCGTGGCGCACGTGCACTCAAGGGGCGGCCAGAAAAAATATCCGCAATGGCCATACAAACCGCGATGGATGCAGGGGTTATCGTGCACTCGAATTTTGATGTAGTCGATGTACAAGCCGACGCAGTTATTGCCCGGGATGGTCGCCACGTTGTATTAGATGAAATTGTTTGGTGTGCTGCGGCCCGTGCTCCACAATGGCCAGCACAGGCAGGGCTCAGCGTCGATAAGCGCGGCTTTGTATTAACCAATGCATTTCTACAAAGTCTGACTCACGAATTTGTTTTTGCCACTGGCGATATTGGAACGCAAGAAGCCACTCCGAGTGACAAGGCCGGCGTGTTTGCTGTGCGTCAGGCTCCTGTACTTTTTCAAAATATTCGACGATTTTTGCTGAATAAAAAACTTAAACCGTACCGGCCGCAATCCGACTTTCTCAGCTTAATGGCTACTGGTGAAAGGTCGGCCATTGGCAATCGCGGATCAGTCTGTGTACAAGGCGCGTGGGTTTGGCGTGTCAAGGATGTAATTGATCAGAAATTCATGAACCAGTTTCGATTGCTGCCTGAGATGAAAAGCCGACGCAATTTGTTCAAAGTGCCGCAAGCCCTGTTGGACAACAGCAGTGTTAGTGCAGGCGATGCAGATGGTTCTCATATGCGTTGTCGTGGATGTGGAGGTAAAGTTGGCGCTAGCATCCTTGATTCAGTATTGAATGAAATAAAAAGTTGCAGTAAGGCTGATATTGTTAGCGGACTGGACGAAGCTTGTGATGCTGCGATTTTCGAAACAAGTCGTCAGTTGGTGGTTCAATCGGTAGATCAGATTTCAGCGTTGTGTGACGACCCTTATATTTTTGGACGCATAGCGGCTGTTCATGCGCTAAGCGATATTTTTTCCAGTGGAGCGACTGCGCATTCCGCACAAGTACTCGTGAGTTTGCCATTTGCTGATCATCGCATCGTCAAACGTGATTTGAAGCAACTCATGGCTGGCGTTGTTGACGCATTGAATGAAGAGGGCTGCACGTTGTTAGGCGGGCACACGGCGGAGAGCTCTGATTTGGCTCTTGGCCTTGTCGTAAATGGTTTTCTGGAGTCGGGAAAAAATTCTAACATTGCCGAACAGGGCGATTGCCTGATTCTGACAAAACCGGTAGGCACCGGGACATTACTTGCTGGCATGATGAAGCAAAAAGCAAAAGGCTCTGATGTGCAAAGTGCGTTAATGGGCATGCAGCAAAGCAACCGCGCAGCGGCTAACATTTTATACGAGCATAGTGCTAAAGCGGTTACAGATATAACCGGGTTTGGATTGTTAGGTCACTTGCACCGACTATTGATATCATTGTCTGTCGGCGCCACAATCAACGCGCAAAAAGTGCCACTCTACGCCGGTGCGCATGCTTTGGCAGAGCTGGGAACAGAAAGCACTTTACTTGCACAAAACCAGCACGTGCTTGATCAGATCAACTACGACAACACACTGTCAAGTGCGTATTTAAATCTACTGTGTGATCCTCAAACCAGTGGTGGGTTGCTCGGCATTGTATCGTCTACTCAATGTGATGCAGTTTTGTCTCGTTTGCGCGAACAGGGTTGCAGCTCGGCACAGACTATCGGTACGATTAACAAACAAGTCTCAATACAACTAACTTTATAGCGACCATCAATGCAAGCAAAACCCACCTTGTGGCTACGCGCAGAGCTCAAGCCCAAAGAAGCGCGTACAGCAGTCACCCCATCGGTGGCCAAGGCGCTTATGGCCGCTGGATATAATCTGGTGGTTGAGTCATCAAGCCAGCGAGCACTGGCCGATCAGCTCTATGCCGATATCGGATGCACAATCGTCAAAGAGCATAGTTGGCAACAAGCACCAGACGATGCGATTATCATAGGCTTGAAAGAACTGTCGACAGAGCTTGGGCCGTTTCGTCATCGCCACGTGCATTTTGCGCACGTCTATAAAAATCAATCTGGTTGGCGGGAATTTTTGAAGCAATTTAATGCTGGTACTGGCACTTTATACGATCTTGAATACTTGGTTGATTCGGACGGTCGACGTGTCGCGGCCTTCGGCTATTGGGCGGGGTATGTTGGTGCAGCCATTGGGTTGTTACAATGGGCCGCTCAGAAAAATCAGACGCAATTGGCATCGCTGACGCCCTGGAACAGTCGAGAGCAGCTTCAGGAAGAAGTGCAAGCCGGGATCATCGCTACTGGTTCAAAACCCGACGTTATGGTTATTGGTGCAAAGGGTCGAAGTGGAGGAGGTGCAGTTGAGTTATGTGATGCATGTGGAATCAATACGACGTTGTGGGATCAGCCTGAGACAAGCAAAGGTGGCCCGTTTGATGAAATACTTCAGCACCATCTGATGATTAATTGCGTGTTCCTGAATAAACCTGTGGCACCGTTTACAAGCTTGGCACACCTTCAGACACCAGAACGGGTGCTTAGTGTCATATGCGATGTGAGTTGCGATCCGTTTAGCGACGCTAATCCACTACCGATTTATACTGACTGTACATCGATTGATGAGCCCAGCGTGCGCATTATCGACGAGACTGCTGACGAATCGCAGCCTCTTGACCTTATTTCGATAGATCATTTGCCATCTTTGCTCCCCATTGAGAGTAGTGAGGAATTTGCCAATGCGTTGTTGCCATATCTATTAGCCATTGATGAATTGGATAAGGGTGTATGGCAAAGAGCCGAGGCCGTATTTAACAAAAGAAGTGCTGAAGCACTTGCAGGAGAGACCGTATGAGCAGAGTTCACTGGCTAGGTGCTGGATTATCGACAGTGCCGGGTATCCGACGATTAGCAAACACCGATCAACCTGTCATTGTCTGGAACCGCACTTTAGACAAAGCTACAGCTGCTTTAAAGGGCACTAGCGGCCAGAAAAATGGTACGGCCGAAGCTGCAACGCTTGATTGGGATATGTTTGATGCGACTCTGGATGCTGGAGACGTGGTGGTGTCAATGCTGCCCGGTGACTTACACGTAAAAGTTGCGCAAATGTGCATTGATGCAAAGTCTCATTTTGTATCCAGTAGCTATTTGTCGCCAGAGATGGTTGCATTGCACAACAAGGCAGTAAAGCAGGGTGTGTCTCTGGTGAATGAGGTCGGGCTCGACCCTGGTATCGATCATCTTTTTGCCCACGCTTTAGTTGCTGACTACAAAAGTTCCAGTCAATATTCAACAGACAATAAGGTATTCTTCCGATCCTATTGCGGTGGTGTCCCGGCCGTTGCTAACAAATTCAAATACAAATTTTCATGGTCACCGTATGGTGTACTCAAAGCACTGACATCTCCTGCGAAATGGATCGAAAACGGCGAAGATCAGAACACAAATACGCCATGGAAAGCGGTTAATAATTACAAGGTAACCAACGCTGCTGGCAAACAAGAGTCTTTCGAAGCCTATCCCAATCGTGATTCATTGCCATTTATGAACGCCTATGACTTTGAAGATGCCTGGCAGGTCGAACATTTCGTTCGAGGAACCCTGCGACTATCAGGTTGGTCAAAAGCCTGGGATTATCTGTTTACCGAAATAGAAAGTATGAACAGTAAGGATGCGCAATCCCGACTTACCGCATTGAGCAATGATCTATGGAAAGAACATGCGTACGCCGATGGCGAACTTGATCGCGTGGTATTAGTCGTAGAGCTTGAAATACAGGATAAGTCAGGAGCTGTTGTATGGCATCAAACGCATTCTATTGACGACAAAGGCAATGATGAAGGCACATCCATGGCACGATTAGTTTCGCACACGGTAAGCCTGGCGGTACAAAGCACACTTGCCAGAGATTTTTCATCAGGGGTTCAGGCAGCGCCCAGTGACGTAAACATTGTACAAACCTGGCTGGCACAACTGTCAGAGTTGAACGGTGGTTTTTCTCATAAGGTGATTGTGTAGCGGTCGAAAATAGGGTGTGTGTTATCGAAATAATTTCGACACCTGGTACTTCAGTTAATACCCAAAATTGATACCAAACAAAGATAGACGAAATCTCTCGTATCGGCTAGCATCGATCGTATGAAACATTTGCATATTTGCTTGATTGCCTTAGGGCTTATTGTTGTTGGCTGTAGTTCATCTGGTGATGGTGAAAAAAACGTTAGCGCGATAGATGTCATTGTTTCAGACTTTGTTGGCACCACCCCGGGTGGAGCTGACGTTTTGCGAGAGCGCAATGGAACAACTGACCGATCTAGCGCTGGTATAGGGTCAAGTGCAGGCGAGGCACTCGTGTCAGGCCGGCCTTTCAGGGTGGGCAGCATTTCCAAGCCGTTTGTTGCAGTAATGGTTCTTCAGCTTGTTGACGAGAATGTGGTAAGTCTGGACGCAACGTTAGCGAACTATTTGCCCAATACTTTGGTGGGTGGTGCAATCACCATTCGCCAGCTTCTGTCTCATAAAAGTGGAATTGCTAATTACACTGACCAGCCCGCTTTCTTCCAGGACGCGTTTGCCAATCCAGAACGATTGTTAACACCTGATGAAATTCTTTCCTACGTGTTAGACGTTCCAGCCGGTGAAGTTGGTCGGTTCTCATACTCGAATACCAATTACATTTTGCTCGGACAACTTATCGAACAGCTTGATAGTTTAGATCTAAACGCATCCCTTCAGGCGCGTATCAGTGGCCCACTTGAACTTTATAACACCGTCTTTGATGGCATCAGCAATGTAACGCTTCCGGATGGATTGGCTGGAGGATGGTCAAGCTCTTTTGGTTATGACGGTGATGCCTCGGACCCTTATTCCGCAATCGCATCGGGCGCCTGGGCTGCTGGTTCGCTGATATCGACCACCGATGATCTGGCCACGTTTATAAAGGCCTTAGTGGCTGGTCAACTGGTTAGCTCAGATTCGTTTGCTCAAATGAGTGACACAGGTGAAAGTGACTACGGCCTCGGTCTTCAACTCTTTGAGCTTCCGTCAGGGCAGGTATTTTATGGACATGGCGGATCCATTCCTGGCTATCTCTCTGGTATGGCTATCGATCCTACAGATAGCACAACGCTGGTTATACTCACAAACAATGATGATTTGAACGTTCAAACACTGACGCTTCGGGTCATGGCCGCTGAGTAGCAAGGCTCCACAGTGTTCCATATTCCATAGACAAGTTGATGTTGGACAGCTCCTGATTTTGTTGCTGTGCAAGCTCTCTATAGTCAGCTCCGGGAACAGAGCACGTACTGGATTCCACGCCATATTGGTCCGCTTTCCGGGACGCTGAAACTGTAAAGCTGCCGCTCAGCTATACTTGTTGAATGCGTGCTTTGCGCCCAATTCAGTCGTAGGAAAGCTTCGTTCAGATCACCACATAACGACAATATTCTAGTATTTGGAAAATATGAACATCCAATATGTCAGCGATCTAGATGAAGTAGATTGGCAACAGATCTCCCAGATTATCAGTATTGTTGGTT
>Ga0114956_1000282_pt1 | contig 34903 bp, 27 predicted proteins | sample MaitaG_FD_87304 | JGI IMG/M metagenome (GOLD analysis project Ga0114956, IMG submission 87304) | Marine algal microbial communities from Maine, USA - Maine_Asex2 metaG | ecosystem: Host-associated > Algae > Red algae > Unclassified | place: Maine, USA | collected 2015-01-05 | reverse complement strand
GTAGGGGTCGAAGTCGGTGCCAGGTGTGGCGGCGATACCGAGCTCGTCGAGCCATCGGGCACACAATGCGGTGCTGCTGTCGGCGATGTGAGAGATGTCGGCATAGACATAGAACGCTCCCTCGGCCGGGGCAAGCCGGTCGAGCCCAGCAGCGCGCAGACCGTCGAGCAAGATCTCGCGATTGTGCGTGTAGCGAACCAGGTGCCCTTGAAGTTCCTCGTGACAGTCAAAGGCGGCAACCGCCGCCATCTGCGAAAGCGTCTGCGGGCCAAGCAACAGGTTGGCGGCGAACTTCATGATCGGCGACACGAAGTTGTCAGGCACGACAAGCCAGCCAAGGCGCCAGCCGGTCATCGAGAAGTACTTCGAGAAGCTGTTCACCACCAACACGTCGTCGCTGTACGCCAGCGCGGTCGACGGCGATGTGCCGTAGGTCAGGCCGTGATAGATCTCGTCGGACACAACCTTGACGCCGCGCTCAGCACACCACGCCAGAATCGATGCCTGGGTTTCGTCGTCGAGCATGGTTCCCGTCGGATTCGATGGACTGGTGATGACCAGGCCTTCGAGATCACCTTGGGCATGGGCTTGCTCAAGCAGCTCGATCGTGGGCTGGAAGTTGTCTTCGAGGGTGGTCATCAGCGGGACCACCTCGGCGCCCAGTGCCTGCAGCGCATTGCGGTAGCAGGGATAGCCGGGAATGGTAAGTGCTACCCGGTCACCGATGTCGAAGGCGGCCAGGAACGCCAGCGTGAACCCGCCCGAAGCCCCCACCGTGACCACGACTCGATGGGGATCGACGCTCAGGTCGTACCAGTCCAGGTAGTGCGCCGCGATCGCGTGGCGCAGCTCGACGATGCCGTGGATACTTGCGTAGCCGAGTCGGTCGGTGTCGAGCACGTGGTGGGCGCGTTCGATGACGCCCTTGGGGGCGGCGGTGAGTGGCTGGCCCACTTCGAGACGAACGACTTCGGCGCCGGTCGCAGCTCGCTTCTCTGCCGCGTCGAAGACCTCCATCACCCGGAAGGGTGGAACGTCTGATCGCTTGGAAGGTTCAATCGTCACGGCGGCACGTTACTTTCGGCGACGCTTGTTACGTCGGCTGGTAGACGGAGCTCGCTGTCGTCGTTCGATATCGCGGGCTTGCTCGGCCAGTTCTTGCCACAGCAGCTGGTAGCGGGCCAAGCGGACCTCGTGAATCTCGCCTGTCTCGACGGCCGCCAGCACTGCGCAGTCGGGCTCCTGTCGATGGGTGCAGTCGCGGAATCGACAGTTGGGCGCCATGGCGGCAATATCGGCGAACACCTCGTCGAGCGCGATGTCGGCTGCCCACAGCCCGATCGCTCGGATCCCGGGCGTGTCGATGACCACGCCCCCGCCGGGAAGTTCGATCAGTTCGCGCACCGTGGTCGTGTGTCGCCCTCGGCGGTCGCCGCTTCGTACCTCGGCGGTTTCGGCTACGACATTGCCCACGATGGCGTTGACGAGCGTGGATTTGCCGACGCCCGAGGGGCCGATGAAAACCAGCGTCTCGCCGACCCCGATTGCATCGCGTAGTTCCTCGATGCCCGTGCCGCTCTCGGCACTGGTCACGATCACCGGCGCCACCGTGTCGAGCCAGGCGTATTCCTCGGACACCTCACCCAAGTCGTTTTTCGTCAACACGATCAGCGGTTCGGCGCCGCTGTCGATGGCCAACACCAGAAAGCGTTCGATACGGGCATCGTTGGCGGCCTGGTCCAGTCCGTGAACCACGGCCACACGGTCGATGTTGGCGACCAAAACCTGATCACTCACCTGTTCGGCCGGGTCTCGGCGCACCATCGCCGTTCGCCGAGGCAGCACCTGCACCACGTGTAGACCGACCTCGTCGTCGGGGGCAACAATCGCCCAGTCCCCCGTCACCGGGGCGATCTGTGACTGCGATCGATGTGAGTCGCTGATCGCACGGACTTCACCGTCTTCGACCAGCATGTCGACTTCGCCGCGGTCGACTCGCACCACCCGCCCGAGTTCGGCAGACGGGCTCAGTTCGTTCGCGTCGCGGAACTCTTCGAATGCTCTCCGGGTTTCTTCACGAAGACCTAGCGATTCCAAACGACTCACCCCGTGAGAATAGGACCTGCGGCTGCGCTTGCGAGTACCGCCTGGCGACTTCGACTTTTCGACTTGTTTCGTGGATCTTGACTGTGACTTGGCTATTCGACGGCGATACTGGTGGGCAGAAGGCGGTGTCATGGCTGACCAGATCGAAAATTACGATGTCGCAACGGCGGCCGCACTCGACGAGATCGACGCGCTCGCACCGTTGCCCGACACGCCGATCTCGCTCGGCACCGCCGCCGCTGCAGGTGCTCTTGCCGGAGGCGTCGCGCTGGGCGTGGGTGAGCTGCTGTCGGGTATCTCCAACAAGATCCCGTCGCTGATCGTTCGCGTGGGTGACGTCGTGATCGAAAACGCACCCGGTTCGGTCGAACGGTGGGCGATCGACACGCTCGGCACCAACGACAAACCTGCTCTGATCATCGGCATCGCTGTCGTCAGCCTGCTCATCGCCGCTGCCACCGGCATTGCCGCTTCCAAAAAGTTCGGCGTTGGGGTGGCGGTCTTCGTGTTGTTCGGCCTGCTCGGTGGTCTGGCTGCGGCCAGTGATCCGCAACGCCCCGCCGGCTGGGCGTGGTTCTCTGCCATCTTGGCTGCGGCTGCCGGTATCGCCGCCCTGCGTCTGCTGCTGAATGCGGCGCGAGCGCTCTGGAACGCAGCCGCGTCGCCTACCGCACTTGCTGAAAGCCGACGGGGTTTCCTCGGTGCAGCGGCAGGTGCAGCCGCCGTGAGCGTGGCCGCGCCCGTTGTCGGCACCGTCTTGCGCAGCCGCCAGAGTGCCCAGGTGGAAGGCGACCGCGAGAACGTCGCCGCCGCGCTGGATTCGATCGACGTGACACCGCCATCGACGAGCACGCTCGAGGCCGAATCGACCGCCATGCCCGATCTCGCCTCGTTCGACGACATCGACGGCATAGCCACGCTCGTGTCTCCGAACGACAACTTCTACCGCATCGATTCGGCGCTTTCGATACCGCGGATCGACGTCGACACCTGGTCGATGAAGATCACCGGCATGGTCGACCAAGAGATCGAACTGACCTTCGATGACCTGCTGGCCATGGATCCGGTCGAAGAGTTCGTGACACTGTCATGCGTTTCGAACAACGTCGGTGGCGATCTGGTCGGCAATGCTCGCTGGCTCGGAGTGCCCATCAAGAAGCTGCTCGACATGGCGGGCGTACAGCCGGGAGCAACCCAGATCGTCGGTCGTTCTGTCGACGGTTGGACCGGTGGCTTTCCCACCGGGTACCTCGATGACCCCGACCGAGTCGCACTGGTTGCGGTGGCGATGAACGGTGAGCCCTTGCCCACCCAACACGGTTTCCCGGTGCGACTGGTGGTCGCCGGGCTCTACGGGTACGTGTCGGCGACCAAGTGGCTGAAAGAGATCGAGTTGACCACCTGGGACGACTTCGACGGTTACTGGATCACCCGTGGCTGGTCGAAAGAGGGCCCGATCAAGACCCAGTCTCGTATCGATGTTCCCAATGCCAACGCTCGTCTGGTCGGCGGCGATCAGCCGATAGCGGGCGTGGCCTGGGCTCCCGACCGTGGTGTGGCCAAGGTCGAGGTGTTGATCACCGACATTGTCGATGGCGACGAAGTACCGAACGAGAACTGGATCCGAGCCGAACTGTCCGACGACATCACCGATAATTCGTGGCGCCAATGGATGGTCCCTTGGAGTGCGCCGGTGGGTGACCACGTGATCCGGGTGCGAGCCACCGACAACCTGGGTGACACGCAAACGTCGGAGCGCAGTCGGGTCGATCCTGACGGCGCCACCGGCTGGCACACGATCGCGGTGCGAGTCAGCTGATCCCAGCGCCGGGTCTATTCCCGGTTACGGGGAAGTGTCCATATGTCACAATCCCCTGGATGTCCACCGATCGTTGAGCCTCAATGGATATGGTTTAGCGCCGATGTTCCACCCCCTGTGGGGAAGACACCAATGACCTTCGCTGGGTCATGTTTACGTGCTTCCACCGACTTTGGCGGAACGAAAAAGAGCACGGAGAATTTTATGGCAAGTCGACGCGGAGACACATTCGACAAGCGGCAGCGCGAACGCCGTCGGCAAGAGAAGAATGCCGACAAACGCGCCAAGCGCCAAGGCACCGAGAATCCCAACGGGCCACTGGTCGCAACCCAGACCGAAGAGAAGCCCGACACCAGCATCGACACGCTGATCGAAGACTTCACCCCTCGCACCTCCGAGCACCGAAAGCTGCTGGAGAAGTTCGGCATGATCAAGGAACACAAGAAAGCCGGCGGTATCGACAACGACACCTTCGAGCTGTTGCGCATGGAGATCTTCGAAGATCTCGGCCTCGAGCCCTAACCGACGATCTCAACCAGAGGCTCGGTGGCGTCGCCACGATGCCCAGACATCCGCAGTGATTGCTTGTCGCAACGCTGCGGATTTCGCATTTTTGGCGAAGTCAGCTGTGCGAACGCAGTGCCCGCAGCACCAGGTCCGTGGTGATACGCAGATCCTTCGCCAGGATTTGCCTCGTCGACGGCTCGACGTCGGCGGCGGGTGCGTCCTCACCGGCCAGCACCGCCACGCCCACGGCGATGGCATGCTCGAGGCCCTGCTGATCTGCGGGCGGGACCAGCACGTCTGGATCTTTGGCCAAGAGCGCATCGAGACGCTCACGGCCCTGCTCGAGCTGTTTGATGGATTCGACAGATGACGCAACCATGGCAGCCAGAGTAGCGTTCTGGGGTGCCTGAGTATCCCGACGTCACTGTCTATCTCGAAGCTCTCGAACGCCATGTGGTCGGTCACCCCATCGAGAAGATTCGCGTCAAGGGCATCTCGGTGCTCAAGACCTATGACCCGCCGATCAGCCTGCTCGAAGGTATGGCGCCCACCGGGACTCGCCGCTTGGGGAAACGTCTGATCCTGACGTTCGACGACGATCTGTTTCTGGTGATCCATCTCATGGTCGCCGGTCGGCTCTATTGGCGCGATGCGGGCGCCAAAGGAAACAAGAATCTGTTGGCCGCCTTCGAGTTCGAGCATGGGCAGTTGCAGTTGACCGAGGCCGCGTCGAAGAAGCGGGCATCGATCTGGCTGCTACGAGGCGAAGAGCAGCTGCTCGAAGATCATGACCGGGGCGGGCTCGAGCCACTCGAGATCGACTTGGCCACCTTTGCCGAGCGACTCACCGCCCAGAACCGCACCCTGAAACGCGCGCTGACCATGCCCACCATCTTCAGTGGCATCGGCAACGCCTACAGCGACGAGATCCTGCTGCATGCCAAGCTCACCCCGGTGAAGCGAACGGGTCAGCTTTCCGACGAGGAAATCGAACGGCTCTACCATTCTGTGCAGTCCACGTTGGTCGATTTCGCCGACCGCATCCGAGCCGAAGTCGGCGATGGCTTCCCCAAAAAGGTCACCGCCTTTCGACCCGACATGGGCGTGCACGGCAAATTCAACGAGCCATGCCCGGTTTGTGACTCGCCGGTGCAGCGCATCGTCTACGCGTCGAACGAGGTCAACTACTGCGCCACATGTCAAAACAACGGCAAACGGCTCGCCGACCGTTCGCTGTCGCGGCTACTCAAAGACGACTGGCCCCGCACCATCGAGGAACTCGACGGCGACGACTAGTGGGGTGGACATCGCTGGTAGGTTCCGCTCGTGACCGAATCGTGGATCATTGTTGGAGCCGGGTCGGCGGGGTGTGTCATCGCCAACCGACTGAGCGCTGATGCATCTCGGCGGGTGACGCTGCTCGATGCCGGTCCGCCGCTGCTGCCTGGCTCGGTCCCGGCCGGTATCCAGGGACCGAGCTTCTTTGCCGCCATGCAAGAACCTGGTCGCATGTTCACCGAACTGCTGGCGACCCGCGCCGCAGGCATCGAACCCACCGTGTACCAGCGGGGTCGCGGCATCGGCGGCTCGAGCGCAGTGAACGCCATGGTGGCGCTCGCAGGCAGCGCAGAGCTGTACCGCAGCTGGGGGTGGCACGATGCTGCCAACGCCTGGTCACGGGTGGCGATACCCACAGAATCTGCAGCCGACGGCGAGCTTGGACCCGTCGACCTGGCGCTCCTGCATGATCCACGAGCCGAGGCGCTGCCACTCACCCGTGCACACGGCGATCGAGTCACCTCCGCCGAGGCGTATTTGTGGCCGATCCTCGACCGACCCAACCTGACGGTGCTCGCCCACTCCGCTACAAGCCACGTTCGTTTCGAAGGCCGCCGGGCAATCGGGGTGGCGCTCGACAATGCGACCCTGCTCGATGCCGACCGAGTCGTTGTGTGCGCAGGTGCAATCCACTCCCCCGTTGTGCTGCTGCGTTCCGGCGTCGACACGCCGGGAGTGGGACGCGGACTGCAGGACCACCCGTCGGTGGTGTTCACACTCGCCCTGCGCCCACACGTGCATCACGATGGCACTGCGCTGCCGCTGGGGTCAGCGCTGCACGCTCGCATCGGCGACGATCTCCTGCAGCTGCTTCCTATGAGTAACCTCGGCCCCGACCCGCAGGCGAAAGGTCTCGGTGCACTCATGGCGGCGCTCATGACCCCAACCGGGCGGGCCGGATCGGTGACCATCGATGAAAACGGTCACGCGGTGATCGACTTCGCGTTGCTCGATGATCCGCACGATCTTCGTGGTCTCGTCGCAGCCGCCGAACTCGCAGTCGAGTTACTGTCCTCGCCCGCTTTCGAGCAGATCGTCGAGCAGGTGTTCATCGACGATGTCGGCACCGAGGTCGCCTCGCTCAGCAACCGCTCGGCGATCGAAGCATGGGTACGCAAGAGCTGCGGCGACTACGTGCATGCCACGAGCACATGCGCAATGGGAACCGTCGTCGATGACGATTTCGGTGTCCGCGGCTACGACGATCTGTACGTTTGTGATGCGTCGGTGTTCCCTTCGATCCCCGATGCCAACACCCATCTGCCAACGACGATGCTCGCGGAACGTTTCGGCCTGCGTCACTGCGCACCTAGCTGAACGAAGCGAACAAGAGCGCTGCTGCCAGCGATAGCCTCGACCACCGTGCTCACGGCGTCGAATCTCGGAATCTCCTTTGGCGCCAGACGCCTGTTCAAAGACGTCACGCTCGAGCTCAAGCCCGGCCGCCGGATCGCCCTGGTTGGCGGTAACGGAGCGGGCAAGACGACGCTGATCGGCATGCTCATGGGCGAGGTAGAGCCCGACGAAGGTGCGGTGCATCATCCGAACGATCTGCAGATCGGGTATCTCCCCCAGGACCTGGCCGATGATCCGCAGGGCACCGTCCTCGAAGAAGCCATGGCCGGTGACGACCGCATGCAGGCTGCTCGCAGTCGTCTGGCCGAATTCGAAGAACGGCTCACCTCTTCGACCGGCGACGACCCAGATCTGATACAGCACTACAGTGACGCGCAGGCCCACTTCGATCAACTCGGCGGCTACTCGGCCGAAGCCGACGCCCATCGAGTGCTCGCAGGGCTCGGCTTCAAAGGCACCGACGGCGACAAGCCACTCAGCGAGCTGTCCGGCGGCTGGCGTATGCGAGCCGCGCTGGCTCGACTGCTGGTGGCCAAGCCCGACGTACTGATCCTGGATGAGCCGACCAACCACCTCGACGTCGACAGTGTTGCCTGGCTCGAACGTCAACTGGCTGCATGGCCATCGGCGCTGTTGTTCGTGTCGCACGATCGTGACTTCATCGACGCGGTGGCCGAACGAGTGGTCGAGCTCTCGGGCGGTACCACCAATGAATACATCGGCGGGTTCGCCGAGTTCGTTGTTGCCCGCGAAGAACGAATCGCCGCCATCGAGGCCGCAGCCGCAAACCAGGCTCGCAAGGTCGCGCATGTCGAAAAATTCGTCGAGCGATTTCGCTACAAGGCAACCAAGGCCAAACAGGTCCAGAGTCGCATCAAGACCCTCGAAAAGCTCGACAAGATCGAAGTACCGACTCGCGAGGCGTTGAAGGCAAAGTTTGCCTTCCCCGAGCCGCAGCGGTCATCTCGTGTCGTCGTGGAAATCAATGATGTGACTGCCGGCTACGACGGCCAGGCCATTGTGAGTCATGTCGATCTGGTGGTTGAACGAGGCAGCAAGGTCGCCTTCATTGGTCCCAACGGGGCTGGCAAGACCACGCTCGTCAAGATGATGCTCGGCGAGCTCGAGCCCATGGCCGGAAGCGTGACCATTGGCAACAACGTCGACGTGGCCACCTTTGCCCAGCACCAGACCGAGGTGTTGGTCGAGTCTCGATCACCGTTCGAAGAGCTCTCGGCCACCATGGGCGACCTCGGCATGCGTAACTCGCGCACGATCCTGGGCAGTTTCGGATTCAGTGGCGAAGCTGCCGATCGCAAGATCGCCGACCTGAGCGGTGGCGAACGAACCCGCCTTGCGTTGGCGAAAACCATGATACATCCGGTGAATCTGTTGGTGCTCGACGAGCCGACGAACCACCTCGATCTGCCTTCGTGCGACCTGCTCGAAGATGCGCTGCAGGCCTATCCGGGCACCGTCATCCTGGTCACCCACGATCGACATCTCATCCGTAACGTGGCCGAGATTCTGGTCGAGGTACGTGACGGAAGAGTCACGGTGCACCGTGATGTCGACGAACGTCTGCTCATGCCGGGCGAGAATGCCATGGCTGCCAAGTTGACCACTTCGACGGCAGGAAAGTCGAAAAAGAGCGCCAAGAAGACGCAAGCGCGAAGCGGCACTGGTCGCAAACAAGAAAAGCGCGGCCAGGCCGAGAAACGCAATCGGCAACATCAGGACACCAAGTCGTTGCGTATCGAATTGCGCAAGATTGAAAAGGACTGGGAGAAAGCCGAGCAAAAGGTCGCCGATCTGCAGGCCCAATTGGCAGACCCGGCCATCTACGACGACGCCGACCAGGTCACCACGCTGGCCAAGCAGTTCGACAAGGCCAAAGACACCGCCGCCAAGCTCTCCACCCGCTGGGAAGAACTCGCTTCCAAACTCGAACGAGCCTCCAACTAACCACCCCGACAGTTCTGAGCGCCAAACTGCGCCGGGTGCAGTGTCGGGCTCACAGAATGTGTCAGAGGGGGCAGGTGTCGGTGATGAGGTCTCGCAGGTTCGAGGGATCGACGAACCCGACCTGTTGTGGTTGGTCGGCAAGTGGACCGTAGATCGTCACGCTGTCCTGATTCGTCTGGGTGACTGCACCCGACACCTGGTCGACCGTCCAGGTCAGACAGAACAGGGTGGTCAGGTCGTTTCCGTCACGAGTCTCGTGGCCGACCAGACCAATACGCCAAGATGCCACGCTGTCTTCGACGGATCGATCGACCGGATAGACGTAGCTCTGTCGCAGCGGTCGCCATCCGTTCACGAACTCTGCATCGCTCAATGACGCTTTGCCGGGCTCGACCTGTCGGACAATGGCCCATTGTTCGTTGGCGAAAGCGTCCATCAGCTGCTGCATGGTCAACAGATCGGCGATCGCCCGGGATACAGCTGATTCGGCGTCGCTCGGGCCCAGGTCTTGTCGCATCCCGCCGGGACATGCGTACGACGGCACGACTCGATTCTCCTCGTTCGGAATTCGATCCGGGGTGATCACATCGATTTCTCCGGCGCCAACCAGCGCGACTCCTGCCAGGCCGCCGTCGTTCGTCACGATGATGTCGACGGGCTCGATGGCGTTGCCTGCTCCTGCATTCACGACTTCGGCTTGGAGTAGGCCGGACTCGCCGGGGTCCTCCACGATCGTGGCCAATGCAGGGCGTCCGTCGATACCGACTATCGCGACCTGATCACCTGGTGCGACCGATCCACCGGCAAGCTCGGCGAACGCATCCACGTCGTCGAGCTGCACGAACGCCAAGCCTTCGGATACGTCGGACACCTCGGCGGTGGCTTCGACGACTTCGCCGCGACCGCTGACCTCGATCAGCCAGGGACTGTCGAGGATTCGTTCTCGGGTCACCACGATTCCGTCGTTCAGAACCACGCCGGTTGCGACCTGCACGCGCCCACAGCTGAATGCTTCGACTCGCACCAATGCCTGCCGCGCGGTTGCGGCCGCAGCCACGAGATCGAAAGATTCGGGCACCGTGGTGGATGGACCCGGAGTCACCGTCGGCTCGGCTGCTTCGGAAACGACCGATGTAGTGGCCGGTGTCACCGATGCTTCAGGCGTCACCGCGGGACCGTCGTCATCGGCCGACTCAGATCGGTCTATGAGAGCAAAGGCCAGGCCAGCACCAAGTATCACCGCCACCACAAGGGCGGCAATTGCACCAACGAGCATCGGTGGTCGCCCAGTCGATCGCTGCCGCGGCGGCGTGAGATCGGCGGCGGCCAGCTCGGCGGCGAATTCGCCGGCCGACGCCTGCCGCAACGCAGGATCCTTGTTCATTGCCTTGGTGATCGCAGCTGCGAGTTCCTCGGGCACGGTGGGCGGCAGCGCAGGAAGCGGGTCTTCGTTGATACGGCGCATCAACGACAGCATCGGCGTGGTGCCCTCGGGGTCGCTGTAGGCCGGGTACCCGTTGAGCAACGCGAACAAGGTGGCACCGAGCGAGTAGATGTCGCTGGCTGCCCCGGACTCGACACCGTCGAAGACCTCGGGTGCGGTGTAGAGCGGCGTCATTGTCAGCGCTTGGGATGTACCCAATGCCTCGTCGGTCAAATGCGCAATGCCGAAATCGGCAACGTCGGCTTGGCCAGATCGCCGCATCAGGATGTTGGCTGGTTTCAGATCACGATGCAAGACACCGTTCTCGTGTGCGGCCTGCACGGCGTTGGCAATACCGAGGCCGATTTCTCGGACCCGTTCGGCAGGAAGCGAACCATCCTGCTTCAGTCGGTCCTGCAGGCTGCCACGTTCATAGAAAGGCATGAGTAGGTACGGCTGGCCCAACGGGGTGAAGCCGCTTCCGTAAAGGGGCGCGATACCTGCCGCCTGCGACAGCCGACCCATCGCTCGACGTTCACGGTCGAACCGCCGTCGGGTGGTGTCACCGTCGACATTGGTCAGCACCTTCACCACGACACTGCGGTCGAGGTCGGCTTGACGAGCGCGATACACGATGGCGTTGCCGCCTGCAGCTATCCGCTCGATGTCGGTGAGTCCGGGGATACCCAGGTCGATCGATTCGATGGCACGATCGTAATTGGCGGCGGCGCGCCCGCGTCAGCACTACACCAACCAGCCGCGCCTGCCGGTCCACTCAGCCGGGGCAGCCTGCGGTCTGGGCGGCCCCACAAAGTGCCGTTTCCATCACCTGGATGGTTGCGAACGGATCGAGACCGGACCCCAGGTACCAGTTGTCGATGAAGAGCTCCCAGTGCAGGTGCAACGACGGATCGGCTGCACCACGGATGCCCAGGGCCGAGGCATTGGTGCCGCGATTGCCCTGCTCGCCCAGGCGCTGGCCGCGAGACACCCGGCCACCGATCGTCACCAGCGGATCGACTTCTTCGAGATGGGCCGAGATCGTGACCACCCGACCCGCACCAGGAATCTCACCATGGTCGACCACGACGAAGTTGCCGTAGAGCATCAACAGTGTCCAATGCGGGGTGAAACCGGCAATACCGGCCTGTTGCAGGAGCGCTTCGCGTTCGGGAACCGTTGGATCTTCGTAGTCATCGACCATGTACACCACGGTGCCATCGGCGATCGAGTAGGCCGAACGGTCGGCGGCCCCACAGTTGAAGTCGATACCGCGGTGGGTGCCGTTGCGGTACACACGTGGCGCGCCGGGAAGCGCACCCGAAGTCAACACCAGGGGGCACCGCTCGTCGGTGGGCGAGGCAATCACACCGCTCAGTGCTTGGGCGACCGCAAGTTGCTCCTGAGCCGAGGGTCCATCTGCCAAGACGGAAACACCGTCTTGGCGTGTGTCGTTCGCCCACACGGAGAACTGCAGTGACGCCGACGGCCCAGTGATCATGCCCAGCGCCTGGCCGCCGACAATCGAACGGCCAACAGCAATACCGTCCTCGATCGCGGCCAGGCCGGCATAGACCGTCTGCGTGTTGGCGGTCCCGTTGAGCGGCCCGTGGTCGACCACCACATGGGGGCCGAGTTGAGCCTGCTGGGCCCAAGACCAATCCATTGCGGCCACGTCGCCCGCGTCGACAGCGACAGCAGGAGAGCGAACGACACCGACGACACGACCGTTGGCCGCAGCCACCACCGGAACCGACGCCCAGTCTTCGATACAGGTCAGGGTGTTCGTGCCGGCAACCATGCTGTCGTTGCGGACCAAGCCACAGTCCGGCAACGGCGTGATCAACGCGTCGGACACCTCACCCAGCGACACGGCTTCGGCGAACGGAAGTGGTGTCGGCACCGGAGTGGGGCTCGGGACCGGTGTCGCCGTTGCTTGCGCCGCTGGGGTCGCGGTGGGGGTCGCTGATGCCAGCGGCGCAACCGTGGCGCTTTCAGGCTCTGCAACGACAGGGGTCGACACGGTCTCCTGGCCCAGCGCGAACCACCAGATCAGCAGCCCCAACCCGGCAGCGGCGGTGGTGGCGCTGATCATGCGTAGCAAGCGGGCACTTCTCGACACAATGGCAGAGGCTAGAGCCAACACAACGGCTGTGGTCGGACCCCTAGCGCTCGGACTCCACCACGGACGGCTTCCGCCCGCATGACTATGCCAGTCATAAAGTCGACATGTGACACACCGCACGGTGTTGCTGTGTTGCGTCGCTCCGCTCGGGCCGACCTTCGTCGGACATGGCGGCACATCGGCTAGCGCGGCCCCGTCCCTGAGTTGCGTCGCTCCGCTCGGGCCGACGTTCGTCGGACATGGCTTCCCATCTTTTGACTCGCTGATGGGTGGGGCAACCGCCCCAGTCCCGGTGTATCTTCAACGGTCGTGACGGCGTGTTGGCTCCTATGCTGAACCCGTTCGAACTACAGGCGAGGAAGGCACTCGAAAATGCGTTGGCTGAAAACCGCAGGCGGGCTGTTGGCCATCATGGTGCTCATGGTGAGCTGCATCCGAATCGATGCGAAGATCAAGATCGAAGACGACGGCTCGGGCACCGTCGAGTACCTGACCGCACTCAATGCCGACTCCCTGACCAGTGTGCTCGGTGATTTCGATATTCCCGAATCGGAGATCGGTGACATCGGCGATCTTTGCCAACAGTTCGAAACCGACTTCTCGGCCACCTCCCAGCTACCCGACGGGGCGACAACGACTCCGTACAACGAAGATGGCTTCTGCGGAACCGTGATCGAATACGACTTCGGGCCATCTACCGACGCTTCGATACAGATCCAATCCATCCTCGAGGACCCCTCGGCTCGGCTCTACAAAGAAGGCGAAAACTGGATCTTCGAGGTCGCCATCGATACCGAAGAACTCACGGCCGAGGCCGCCGATGCACCGGTGGAAATGCTGGATGCCCTGTTCGGCGATGCCAGCTACACCATCACGGTCGATCTACCCGGACGTGCGGTCGACGGTGAGAACAACGCCACCTCGATCGGCGACGATGGCGAGTTCACGTGGGACATCGACATCCTCGACCCGCCCGCTCAGCTGTTCGCCCAGACCGAACCTGGTTCCGGGGGCGGCGCGGGTGGCGGTAGCGGCGACGGTGGTGGCGGCGACGGTGGTGGTGGCGGCGGGATCGGCGCCTTGTTGATCGGCCTGGTTCTGCTCGGGCTCGCGGCCCTCATCGGCTTCCTCATCTGGAAACGCAAGAACGGCACCGGCGAGAGCCCGGACGCAGGTCTACACCAGCCCGGTATCTACCAGAACGATGCCACCATGATGCCGCCTGGCACAGCAACCATGCCGCCAGGCACAGCGAGCATGCCCCTCGCCGACGGTCCTGTCATCACGGCTGCGCCTCCGCCTGGCACCGTCACCCCTGTCGCTGGGGCCATGAACGAAACGGTGGTCATGAGCGCCGCCGACGTCGAGCAGTCGATCCAAGACCACGTGACCAACACCACCGCCGCAGCGTCGACGGAACCGGTCTTCGACGAAGCACTGAACGCCTGGGTCATCGACGATCCTGCCCGTGGACGGCTCCGTCACGACACCGCCACCGACACCTGGCTCGCGATCTGACCATGGAACGCCAGAGAACCCGCCTGCTCGACTCGCTCGACAACGCCAGCGTCGATGTCGCCATCATCGGTGGCGGCATCAATGGTGCTGTCACTGCGGCCGCCCTCTCGGCCGCCGGGGTCAGCACTGCGCTGGTCGACCGCGGCGACTTTTCATCGTTCACCAGCCAAGAGTCCTCGAACCTGGTGTGGGGCGGATTCAAGTATCTGCAGTCGTACGAGTTTCGCCTCGTTCGTAAGTTGTCGATGTCGCGCAATCGCCTGACCGAGGCCTATCCAAGCCAGGTCGAGCCCATCGAGTTTCTGGCGACGTTCGACGACAACTCGCCGTATCCCGTGTGGTTGGCCGGCATGGGTGCGGTTGCCTACTGGGCCATTGGCAACTTTGCCACCGACCGACCACGCGTACTTCGACCGTCGACCGTCGAAAAGATCGAACCGGTCATCGACACCTCTCGTGCCAAAGGCGGGTTGATCTACTCCGACGCCTACCTGCCGGACAACGACGCCCGCTTCACGTTCGGCTTCGTCAAGAGCGCCCTGGACCGGGGTTCGCTGACGGCGAACTACACCGAACTCACACGCGCTGACTTCGCAGACGGCTGGTGGACACTGCACCTGACCGATGTGCTCGACGGCTCGGCGCGTACACTGCGGGCTCGAACAATCGTAAATGCAACCGGGCCCTGGATCGATCAGTTGAACACCCAGCTCAGTGTCACCACCGAGCACCGCATCGCACACTCCAAAGGCATCCATCTGATCGTGCCCCGAATTGGTTCCGGTGAACGCGTCTTTGCTTTCTTCGACGAAGACGAACGTCTCTACTACGTGATCCCCATGGGCGAACGATCGGTCATCGGCACCACCGACACCCGGGTCGACGATCCCATCACCACAGTCACCGATCAGGACCGAGAGTTCGTGCTGCGTCAGATAAATGCACGACTCGACCTCGACGCTCCGCTCACCACCGACGATGTCATTGCGGAACGATGCGGCGTTCGCCCCCTGGTCGTTGGTGCGTCGGGAGATCACGAGGAAAGCGACTGGCTCCAACTCTCTCGCAAGCATGAAATCGAGATCGACCGCGACCGAGGCGTGGTATCCATTTTCGGCGGCAAGCTCACCGACTGTCTGAACGTGGGCGAAGAAGTTCTCGATGCTGTCGCCGAGCTGGGGATCGCCACGAACAAACTCGACGATTCATGGTTCGGTGAGCCCCCTGCGGCTGAGCTGGCGCGCTTCCAGGCACGGATCCGGGCCACTGACCACATCGACACCGACAACGCACTCACGTTGTGGCAGCGCTACGGCCGCCGGGCGAACTTCGTGCTCGACCGAGTCATCGAGGAACCAGCCCTCGCCGAGATCCTGTGGGACGAACCTCGCTACCTCAAAGCCGAGATCGTCGAGATCGGCGAACACGAGATGGTCGCATGTGTCGAGGACTTTCTGCGGCGGCGTACCAGCCTGTCCTTGACCGAGTACGGCGACGAGCTCGACGACCGAATCACCGAAATCTCCGAGTTGCTCGGCATCACCACCGCCACCCACTGATAACGCTGCGGCTGGTTCAGGCGCAGCGTTATCAGCCTGTTGGGACCTCGGTTTGCTCAACGCACGCCTGCAGGCCACAGTTGGAACATGGAATTCGACCTGGCCCAGACCGACGCGCTGCTCTCGACCACCAGGGCGGTACGCAAACGACTCGACCTCGATCGAGAAGTCCCCGACGATGTGCTGCTCGAGTGCCTGCAGCTGGCGGTCCAGGCTCCAACCGGTTCGAATCGGCAGGGCTGGCGCTGGATGGTGGTGCGCGATGCCGAGAAGAAAGAGGCCCTCGCCAACATCTACCGCCGGGTCGGCGGCGACTATCTCGCAGCTGCAGCCAAAGACGCCGACACCGGTAGCCAAACGGGTCGCGTGCTGGACTCAGCCAATTTTCTGGCAGAGAATCTGGGCGATGTTCCGGTGATGGTCATCCCCATGATCATCGGCCGCCTCGACGACGGCACCACCAACTCCGCCGCTGGTCTCTTCGGTTCCATCATCCCCGCAATGTGGAGCTTCCAACTGGCGCTGCGCAGCCGAGGGTTGGGCAGCTGCTACACCACATTGCATCTGGCCGCCGAAGCCGAAGCCGCCGAGCTGTTGGGGATTCCAGATCACATGAGTCAGGCGGGGTTGCTTCCTGTTGCCTACACCAAGGGCACCGACTTCAAGGCGGCCATGCGCCCTCCGGTGTCGGAGATCACCTATCTCGACACCTACAAGAATCCGATCGCGTGATCCTCGTGCAGGTGCCGGCGCTGGAGATTGCTCTGTGCGGCGTGCGTCGGGCAACAGTAAGCCAGATGCAACAGTGAGCCAGATGCAACAGTGAGCCAGATGCAGCCCTGCGGGAGCAACGACCAGCACGCTTGCGCATTTCGGTCGCCGCCGGAGGCATCACTGCGATCGACGGTACGGTCAGCGAGTGGTGGATGTTTCTGCGTGGCCGGGCCTGGTGCTGGGCGCCGAGATCGCCGAGGGGAATCGCAATAGCGTTTGGCGGGCCAGTATTGGCGACACCCGGGTCGCGGTGCGTCGAAGCCGCCGTTCCGGTCCCGACATCGACCGGATGGATTCATCGGCAGCAGCCCAAGTCCTGGCGGTCTTCTCCCAGTGGGTTGGAGCGCCGACGGCGGTCGTGCATGGCGACGTGTGGGCGCCGAATCTGCGGGTGACCGCCGATGGGGCGATCGGGTCCTCGATTGGGACGAGAGCCGCGTCGACATCACCGCCCACGACCTGTCACCTCTGGGCGTCCAAGTTCTCGATGACGCCGAACAAACTGCAGCTACTCAGCTCTCGCACGCATGGGAGGCGGCCAACGGTTGGACCGCGGAACCCGACTATGCCCGACGGCGGCTCGCCGAGCTGAACTGATAATTGGTCGACGCCACCGTGACAGAGCTGTAAGCTATTGCCTCTGCAAGGAGGCGAAAATGGCAAGGTTTCTCGTCGAGTTTCTGATCTTCTTCGCGATCCTGGCTCTGAGCACACTCCCGGCGAAATACGTTGCCTCGATCGTGAAGCGGCGATTCAGCGTGATGAAGTGGATGCGAGGGACCGCCATCACAGCACTGGTTGTGGCGGGTCTTGGGTGGAGTTCTCGCGATCTTCAGGCCGGGTGTATGGCAGAACGCAACAACGGGTGTATCGACTTCGGCGGCGCGGGATCACAGGCCCTGGTGTTGAGCGGGTTCGTGCTCTTTGCTCTGAGTAGCGCGTACTTGATGTACCGGGACTGACCCCACACCTGATCGCCGACTACTCGATGGTGAACTGGCGCGTTCGCAATGCAAGGCTTGCGGTCAGCGGGAGTGCAGCACCTCGGCCACGATACCGGCGGCGTCGAGACCCACATGGGCCAGAATCTCGTCGGGGTCACCGTGAGGTAGATACGTGTCGGGCAAGCCCATCACCCGTACCCGTGGCGGCGACGGCGAGTCGGAGAGATCCATCGCGATCATGGAGCCAACGCCCCCGGCCGCCAAGCCGTCTTCGACCGTGATAACGACATCGTGGGTGGCGGCGTCTGCGAGCATGTCTGGATCGAGCGGCTTGATGCAGCGCACGTCGTAGAGCGTGGCGTTGATGCCCTCGGCTACCAGATCGGCGGCGGCAGCTTGGGCGGCCTCGACCATCTTGCCGACAGCCAGGATGCAGACGCCGCTGCCCGATGTGATCTTACGCGCAGCAAACCCTGTGCCGACTTCGTGCTCGTTCACCAGCCGTGCGCTCGTGCGCGGCCAACGGATGGCCACCGGGCCCTCGGCCATGTCGAGGGCATCGTTGAGCATGACTTGCACTTCCTGATACGACGACGGCGCCAGCATCGTCATGCCCGGCACCTTGGTCATGAGCACCATGTCGATCACGCCGTGGGCCGAGGCACCGTCGGGACCGGTGACGCCCGCACGATCGATGCAGAAGACGACCGGCAGCTGGTGCAGGCCGACATCGAGCAGGACCTGGTCGATCGCTCGAGTCAGGAAACTGCTGTAGATCGCAACGACCGGGCGAAGGCCGCCCATGGCCATTCCTGCCGCGGACGTGACGGCGTGTTGTTCGGCGATACCCACGTCGAAGGCACGATCGGGAAACCGTTCGGCAAAAGGCAACAGACCCGTGCTGTCGGGCATCGCTGCGGTCAACGCAACGAGCTCGGGAACCCGCTCGCCAGCCTTTACCAAGGCCTCGGCGAACGCTGCGGTGTACTTGCCCCGGGGTGGGTCGGCCACCGCCACGGGCGCAACGGTCTGTGCTTCCTCGTCGGTGCCGTTGTCGAAGGGTCCCGTGTCGTGCATGCGCTTGACGGGATCGTTCTCGGCCGGCGCATAACCGCGGCCTTTCTGCGTCACGACGTGCACCACCACGGGGCCAGCGATCTCTGCAGCATTGCTCAGGGCTTGCTCAAGTCCCGCAATGTCATGGCCGTCTAACGGACCGGTGTAGCGCACACCGAGATTCTCGAAGAACGAGGTCGGCTCCCACATCTCTCGGACAGCAGCTTTGGCTGCGTCCATTGCCCGTTCGACTTCGCGACCCACAACCGGGACATCGCTGATCAAGCGTTCGAGACGATTCTGTTGGCGAACGAACTTGGCGTTGACTCGCAGGCGGGCCAGGCTCTCGCCCAGCTTGGAGACCGTGGGTGCATACGAACGACCATTGTCGTTCAATACGATGGTCACATCGCTGCCGGCGTGGCCGAGATTGTTGAGCCCCTCGAATGCCATGCCGCCGGTCATCGAGCCATCGCCGATCACGGCGACGATCTTGCGGGTGCTGTCTTGGTTCTGTCGGAATGCCGTCGCCATGCCGTGGGCATAACTCATGGCGGTCGAGGCGTGGCTGTTCTCGATCCAATCGTGTTCACTCTCGGCTTGCGAGGGATACCCGGAGAGCCCGCCGGTTTGGCGCAATGTCGTGAAATCATCGACGCGGCCGGTGAGCATCTTGTGCACATACGCCTGATGGCCCGTATCGAAGAGCAACACATCGTGCGGCGAGTCGAAAACACGATGAAGAGCAATCGTGAGTTCGACGATGCCCAAATTCGATCCGAGATGACCACCTTGCACGGCCACGGCGTCGAGGATGGCGTCGCGCAATTCTCGACACAGCTCATCGAGCTGAGACGACGACAAGCGGCGCAAGTCGGAGGGCTGGGTGATCTGCCTAAGTAACACCGCTATCCACGCTAGTGCCGAAATCGTCTGCACCCGAGTCGTATCGCTCGGGTTTTGCGGTAACCGGTGTTCTGTTCGTCACGAGCGAGTACAGCCAACTCGCTCCGTAGCCGAATGCAACGATAGCCACCCCACCCACACCATCTATCCAATAGTGGTTGGCCGTGACCACGATCGCGAACAGTGTCAGCAGCGGATAGGCCCCGGCCAGCAGTTTGGCCCACGTGCGGCGCACCCGTGGCGCAACGACCAGTGCACACCAGAGCGCCCACGCAATGTGCAGGCTGGGCATGGCCGCATATTGGTTCGATATCGAAGCCAATGGCGACGATTCGAACGACCAGATCCCACCCAGTTCGACCATTGTGTCGACATAAAGGACATCGGCACGGCACGCGCCATATTCGCCGCAGTCGCCCAACAGCCGCGGTGGCATCAGCGGAAAGGCGGCAAAGCCAGCCACGGCCGACGCCGTGGCGACGAGCCCGGCCCGCCTCCAGAAGCGGAAGTCATCCGGGAAACGCGCATAGAGCCAGATCAGGACACCGAAAGTGACCAGGAAATGCAGCGAGCTGTAGAACAGATTCCAGAACTGCACGAAGCCAGTCATGTCGATGAAAGTGGCCTGGAGACTCGGCTCGAAGTAGAGACCCATCGCCTCCTCGACCGCAATGATGTGATCAGCGTTGCGGGCTGCAACTTCGGGTTCGACGGCCGCGGACCCGAACCAATTCCGCACCATCGAATAGGCGAAATAGACACCGCCCACGAGCAGTATCTCGACCCAGGCGCGCAACCCAGCTTCGCCGGGCTCGGCAGGCGACCCGACGGGGCTCAAGTGACCTCCGCTGCCGCCTCGACAGGGTGCTGATCCGACGTCTTGTTGAACATCAGCGAAGGCAAACCAATGAGGGAGGTGACGATCGTCAGGGCGTAGATGGTGAGACCGAGCGCCACTGCTTCCTCACGCGGCACCCCCAACTCTCCGAGGAACAACGCCAGCGCGCCCTCTCTTACGCCCAGTCCACCAATTCCCAGCGGCAGAACCTGCACGATCAGCACGGCAGGAATGAACGCCAGCGCAGCCCGAAAGCCGAACCCCTCGATGCCGATGGATTGGGCGGCAAACCAATAGCTCAGCACGAGCATGCCCTGATAGGCGGCGCCGCTGGCCAGGATGCGCCCGACTTGGCGTGGCTTGTGGCGCAGCACATCGAGACCCTCGTGGATGGCGTGCAGCCAGGCCAGTGAGCTGTCGTAGCGATCCAACAAACGGCCGCTGTAATTGTTGCCCGCGGCAAGAATGATCATGAGAAGAACCACCAGCGTCGCAATAGCGGCGATGAATGCGCCCCGGGTGGCGGCACCGAGTGAGCGCAGGTTCGAGTCAAGCGCCAAGCCCAAGAAGATGGATGCGGGCAGGACCATCCAGCCACTGAGGCGCTCGAAGATCACGGTGGTGAAGCTGGTGGGGCGATCGCCGGTGTCCTTGCCCAGTCGTGAGACCCGAATCACATCACCGCCGACTGTTGTCGGCAAGAAACTCGAGACGAACTGCCCGGCGAAGTTGTGCCACACCAGCCGCCATGTCGACACCTGCAGATCGAGAGCGTCACACACTTGTTTCCATCGCAACGCGGCCAGGACCACTGAACCAATGACCCCGGCGAGCGCAGCTCCAAGCCATGCAACGGCCGCGCCATCGTCGGGCCACAGAATCCCGAAATCGACGTCGACCCACACGAAAAGGAAGACGAGCAACCCGGCACTGACACCGAGGCGCAGTAAGAGAATCAGGGCGGACTTGGTGGTCATGGCAACGTCAGCTCTACTGCGGAGACCCGCTGGCCTTGGCCAGGAACTGCTGGGCTTCGACCATCACGCGGACCACGCGCCCACTGGCCAACTCTTGGCTTTGCTCATCGAGCACCGATACAACGAACACGTAGCGCCGTCCTTCGACGCGCTCGAGGGTGGCGATGGTGGTGACCGCGCATCCGATCGAGGCAGCCCGGATGTGGTCGATCTGCACTCGCATCGCCACCGAGGTCGAGCCCTCGGGCACACGCAGTGCCAGCACCTGGAAACTGGCTTGCTCGCACCAGGCCAGGATCTGTGAGGTCGCCAGAACGGGAACGTCGCCGGTTCCGACACTGATGGCAGTGTCGGAGTCAGTGACTATTCGTTGCTCGCGGGCCTGCGCCCCCGGTTCGATGTGCACCTGGGTACGATACGGCATACCTCGCCGCCGAACGACCACCTTGGCGGCACCCGCTGCGTTCGCTGTTGCTCGCAACAGCCGAGGAGGATCGTGATCGATCAGGCACTGTTGGAAAAGACTCTCACCACCGCCACCGGGCGTGGAGGCGAGTTTGCCGAAATTTTCGTCGAGGATCGCCAGTCATCTGGTGCCCTGCTCGACGACGACCGAATCGAGGAGCTCACGTCTGGCCGTAGCCGGGGCGCCGGTATTCGCGTGCTGGTGGGCGAGTCGACAGGCTTTGCGCACACCGCTGATCTCAGTGAGGCGGGACTGTTGGCCGCCGCCAGAGCTGCCGCCGATGCAGCCCGAGACGGCAACGGTGGTGTCACCACCGTTGATCTGTCGACCCAGACCGTGGCGTCGCCGAGTCCGGTGTCGATCTACCCCGACAGCGTGGCCAAGCAGCGAAAGGTCGAGTTGCTGAACCTGGCCAACGACGCGGCACGAGGCATGGGCGACGCCATATCGCAGGTGTCTGTCGGCTATGGCGATCTCCGACGCCGCATTCAGATTGCCACGAGCGATGGCCTCTTGACCGGCGACGACCAGGTCAAGACCCGCTTCTCGGTGTCGTGTGTCGCCAACGGCGACGCCGGCATGCAAACCGGACGCGAGTCCGTTGGCCACACGATGGGCTTCGAGCTCTTCGACCAATACGACGTGACCGAGCTCGCCCGTACCGCCGCCCAACGGGCAATCACCAAGCTGCTCGCCCGTCCGGCTCCTTCTGGCGAGGTCACCACCGTGATCGGCAAGGGAGGTGGTGGGGTGTTGTTCCACGAAGCATGTGGCCATGGCCTCGAGGCTGACCATGTGGCCAAGCAGTCAACTGTGTTCGCCGGCCGTATCGGCGAACTCGTCGCCAGCCCCATGGTGACCCTGATCGACGATGGCACGATGGCCCACGAGTGGGGCGCCTTCGCCGTCGACGACGAAGGCCGGCCTGCGCAACGCAACATCTTGATCGAAGACGGCATTCTGGTCGACTTCATGTGGGATGAGCTTCGCGCCCGCGCCGAAGGACGCCTCAGTTCTGGCAACGGCCGGCGCCAGAGCTACCAGCATCTGCCTATGGTCCGCATGACCAACACCTATATCGCCAATGGCGAAACCGACCCCGCAGACATCATTGCCGACACCGACTCGGGCATCTTTGTTGCCCAACTCGGCGGCGGCCAGGTCAACACGGTGAATGGCGACTTCGTGTTCGGCATGACCGAGGCCTATCTGATCGAGAATGGCGAGATCACCGAGCCCATCCGTGAAGGCAACCTGATCGGCAACGGCCCCGAGGTCCTGACCAGCATCGATGCCCTGGGCAACGACTTCGAAATGGGCAGCCCGGGTACGTGCGGCAAAGACGGGCAAGGTGTTTCGGTGGGCGACGGTACGCCCACGCTGCGGGTGCCGGCATTGACCGTTGGCGGCACGGCCGCCTAGGCCGTTCACATCATGCTTGAAGACCTTTACGCACTCGGTGACCGGGTTGTCGCCCGAGCAAAACCGGGCGAACAGATCGAAGCGATCGTCGTCAGTGAAACCGATACCGAAGTCCGCGTGTTCGACGGCGACGTCGAGGCGTTCACCTCGGCCACATCGCGAGGAATCGGCATTCGGGTCATCCACGATCAGCGGCAGGGTTTCGCCTGGGCCGGAACGCTTGATCCCGACATCATCGACACGACTCTGAACGAGGCTCGCGACAACGCCACCTTCGGTTCCATCGACCCCGACCTGGACCTGGCCGAACCCGACGGCGTGCCCATGGCCGAACTCGTTCTCTACGACGAATCGGTCGAAAACTTCGCCACCGACGACAAGATCGCCTTGGCATTGGAACTCGAGGCCATGACCAAGGACCGTGACCCTCGGGTCATGCTGGTCGAGTCGGTCGACTACGCCGACAGCGTCGGCCATGGCGTCGTGGTATCCACCAAAGGCATCCGCATCGGCGGCCAAGACAGCGGCAGCTACTGCACCGCCACCGTGATTGCCGGGGGCGAAGACGAAACCCAGGTCGGCTTCGGCTATTCGGTCGATCGCGACCCCGGCAAGCTCGACCTCGACCATGCCTCGCAGATGTCCGTCGAACGCTCGACTCGGCTGCTGGGCGCAATCAAGCCGGAGACCGAACGGCTCACCGTGGTGCTCGACCCCATGGTCACGGCGCAGTTCCTGGGCATCATTGGCTCCACCATGTCGGGCGAAGCCATGCTCAAGGGTCGGTCACTTTTCGCGGACCGGCTAGGTGACACTGTTGCTGCAGCCGCCATCACGTTGGTCGACGACCCAACGAACCCCAAGGCATTCACCGCTTCCGAAGCCGACGGCGAGGGACTGGCAACGCGTCGCAATGTGCTGATCGATCAGGGACGCCTCGACAAGTTCGTTCACAACAGCTACACCGGCCGTCGCCTCAACACTGCATCGACCGGAAACGCCGTACGCGGCTTCTCCTCTACACCCAGCGTGGGTACCATTGCGCTGTCGCTGGTGCCCGGTGAACGCTCGCAGGCAGACATGATCGCCGGCATCGACAACGGTGTGCTGATCCAGGGTGTCTCCGGGCTGCACTCCGGGGTGAATCCGGTGAGCGGCGACTTCTCGACCGGCGCCGATGGTCTTCGCATCCGCAACGGAGAACTGGCCGAACCCCTGCGAGAATTCACCATTGGTTCCACGCTGCAACGCATGCTGCTCGATGTGCTCGAGGTCGGTGGCGACATCGAGTGGTTGCCCAGCAGTGCGGCGGGCCTGTCGCTCTCCGTTGGCGACATCACGCTCAGCGGCGCCTGAGCCGACCACACTTCGCACGTGTCTATCTTCCGCGCAATTGTCCTTGGCATTGTGCAAGGGCTCACCGAGTTTCTGCCTGTCTCATCCAGTGGCCACCTACAGCTGGTCCCGTGGCTCTTCGACTGGAACGACTTCGAAGACAACCAGGAGCTGGCAAACGCGTTCGACGTCGCATTACACATGGGCACGTTGGTTGGTGCGGTGGCCTACTTCTGGAGCGATATCTGGCGGTACCTGAAGGCGGGCCTTGGGTCGTTGAACCCCGCAAATCGCGCCGGTGGGTTGTCGACCGACGCTCGCGTGGCCTGGCTGCTCATCGTGGCGACCATCCCTGCTGGGATCACCGGTGTGCTACTCGAAGAAGTGCTGAAGAGCGACGACAAGATCTGGCTCACGGCGACAGCGCTGGCGGTCTTCGGTGTGGTGCTGGCAGCTGCTGACCGGCTGCCCGGTGACCGAGATGTCGATTCGTTTCGGCTCAAGGACGCGTTAGCCGTAGGCATTGGTCAGGCCTTGGCTCTTCAGCCTGGTGTCTCGCGTTCTGGAATCACTATCACCGTGGCTCGAGTGTTGAAATTCGATCGAGTCAACGCCGCCCGACTCTCGTTCCTGATGAGCCTGCCGATCATCGCCGGCGCCGGTCTCTTCAAGTATCTCGATATCGGTGGCCTGAGCGGCATCCCGTCGGACATGAAGGCGGCGTTCGCTGCGGGAATGATTGCATCGGCAATCACCGGCTTCCTGGCCGTCTGGGGCCTGATCAAACTGCTGGCCAAGGTGACCTTCGACGGTTTCGCCATCTATCGAGTCGTCGCCGCCATCGGCGTGTTCATCGTCCTGATCATCCGCTGACCAATTTCGGATCTGCGGGCGTCTCATTGCGCCCACCCGGCGCTGCCGCTGCTTAGCCGATCAGAGTGATGGTCAGTGGCCTGAGCGACGCCGCCGTGACATCGCCCACCTTCGCTTCGCTCACTGCCACGGTGATTTCATCCTGCGAAAAGGCGAGCACGACCACATTGTTCGCCACCCGCCTGCTCGAAAAATTGGCACTATCGACGGTCCACAAGTCGACGAGATCCCCGTCGGTCAAGAACGGCACGAGTCTGACGATCGGCACGGTCAGCGCCACGGTCCCCGACGCCAGGCCTGATGCGTCGGCGGTAAAGGACGAGCCGGTCACCCGCTGGCCGAGCACGATCTCGCCGGGGAACAATGTGACTTTGGCCCGGCTATCGGGCGCCAGATCGCGGACCGAACCCGGCGACAGCAGACTCAGCGGAAGCTCTCGCTGCTCGACAGCACCGGCAACGAGTTCGCCCGGCTCCACTTGTTGATTCACCACCAGCACTGCATCCAGGCTTCCCCATTCGAGGCGCTGCTGGTCGAGCTCATCGAACTCGGTGATCAGGCTCAGGCCAATGGCCACGCCGAGCGCAACCACCACCCCCGCCCGGATTCCACGATGGCGAAGCACCCGGCGAATCCGGGACGGTGCCCAGATCACTCGAAGTGCGTGAGTTCGTTGACGAACACGCATGTCCGCCTCCCTTGATCAGTTTGATGCTGGGGAAGCAGATGCACGCAATCTATCGACAACGAGCTCGTGCTCGCTCGTTTCAGGTCCCCGCAGGGATTCGGTGAGCGAGATTTCTCAGTCGGTTGATGACTTGCTCGTGGTCGACGAAGATTCCGACGACGTGGACTTCTTCGGTTTCTTTGACGAGTCAGACGACGTACTCGATGACGAGTCAGACGACGTACTCGATGACGAGTCGCTGGTCGAAGAAGATTCAGACGACTTCGGCGTATCGACAGCTGTCGACGACGAGCCTCGGCTGTCGTTCTTGTAGAAGCCGGTGCCTTTGAAGGTGATACCAGGCGCGCTGAACACCTTGCTCACCTTGCCGCGGCCGCTTTTGGCGCAGCCCTCAGGACTGCGACCAGACTTCTTGGTCGGGCATTTGTCGAGGGTGTCTTCGGAGAAGGCTTGCTGCAGCTCGAAGTCGAGTCCGCAAGTCTCGCAGTGATAGTCATACGTTGGCATATTCCGGGTGACAGACTACCGCAAGTGAATTTCGATTGGCTCCTTGTGGTGGGAGCGTTCTTTCTGGGCACATTCCCGTCGGCACTGCTGATCGGCCGTATTGTCGGTCACAATCCCACGCGTGAGGGCTCGGGGAATCCGGGTGCGACCAATATGTTTCGCATCGCAGGACTGAAGGCAGGCGGCGCCACGCTGGTCGTCGATGTGCTCAAGGCGCTCATCCCCACACTGATCGGCCAGTGGATTGGCGACACGACACTTGCGGCTGCAGCAGGCGCCGCCGCAGTCGTGGGCCACATCTTCCCGTTGGTGAGGTCGAGTCGCGGCGGCAAGGGCGTCGCCTGTTTCGGCGGACTCACGATCGGAGCGTGGCCCATTCTTGCGCCGATCGCGCTGATCGTCTGGATCAGCACCGCCAAACTCTCCGGGCATTCGTTCATCGGCGCCATGGCGGGCACACCCACGGTCGCCATCGGCACCATGGTCCTGGGCCGCCCATTGGCCGAGATCTTGATCGCCTGGGCAATCACTGTGCTCATCATCGCCAGACATCACCAGAACATCCGCGACTTCCTCGGGTAGCCCGGGGGTAGCCCGGCTTTCGACTCGTTCCTCGCCGAAACCCTTTCTGCGATCCCCCACCACTGCGCTACCTCGGGCAGCCCGGCTTCTTCGAGTGTCGTTGCGAGCCGAACGAAGCAACCTCGGGCGAAACACCGACCACTACGCTGAGCACATGCCCTCAGTACGTAAGGCCGTCATTCCCGCTGCTGGTCTCGGAACCCGTTTCCTGCCAGCTACCAAAGCTGTTCCCAAGGAGATGTTGCCCATCGTCGACAAGCCGGCAATCCAATATGTGATCGAAGAAGCCATCGGTGCCGGCATCGAAGACATCTTGATCATCACGGCGCCGTCGAAGAAGTCGCTCGAAGACCACTTCGACACCAACTACGAACTCGAAGGCCTGCTCGAGGCGCGAGGCAAGACCGACATGCTCGAGAAGGTGCAGCACATCTCCTCGATGATCAAGCTGCACTTCACCCGCCAGGGTCGACCGCTCGGACTCGGCCATGCAATCGGGATGGCTCGCAGCTTCATCGGCGACCAGCCATTCGCCGTGCTGCTGCCCGATGACATCTTGGTCGACGACGGCGCGCTGCTGCGCCGCATGATCGAGGTGCAATCCGAGACTGGTTCCGCAGTGATCGCTGCTGGCCACTACCCCCTCGAAGAGGTCATCTCCTATGGGGTCATCGATCCCATCAGCGTCGACGGCGATCGTATTGCGGTGAAACGTATCGTCGAGAAACCGCCGATCGAGGAGGCGGCCTCGAACTATGGCCTGGCTCCGGGGCGGTATGTATTTCCGTCGGCGATCTTCGACGAGATCGATGCCACCGCTCCGGGTGTGGGCGGCGAGATTCAGATCACCGACGCCATTGACGCCATGATCGACAAGGGAGGAGTCACCGCCTGTGTGAACTCCGGTAGGCGCTACGACGCTGGCCAGAAACTCGACTACCTGCGAGCCAACATCGAGATCGCCCTGACCCATCCCGAACTCGGCGACGACTTCCGAGCCCTACTGACCAGAATCGTGAAGGAGCAAGGGATCGCATGATTCCACTCACCGAGGCACACACCTATGTGCTCCAGGGGTGTGCACCTCTCGAAACTGCCAGCACCCGCTCCGCCGAGGCCCTCGGTCTGGTCACCGCCGAGCCGATCATGAGCAATGAGCAGGTCCCGCCGTTCAACAACACGGCAGTCGACGGCTATGCCGTGATCGCGTCCAACACTGCTGGCGCTCCCGTCGACTTGAACGTCGTCGGCGCAATCGCCGCCGGGCAGGCACCGTCGACGCCGGTCACTGCTGGCACGGCAGTCCGCATCATGACCGGGGCGCCGCTGCCCGATGGTGCAGACGCCATCGTCATGGTCGAAGACACCACCACCAGCGACGACCAGACAACCGTGACCATAAACAGCAGCGTCGAAGCCGGTTCTGCGGTGCGTCGCGCCGGCGAGGACATGCAGCCCGGCCAGCAGGTGTTCGACGCCGGCACGCTGCTGCAGCCCGGACACCTGGGTGTGCTGGCCACGCTCGGTATCGAAGAAATAGCCACCCACCGCCGCCCACTGGTCGGTGTGATCTCCACCGGCGACGAACTCGTCGAAGGAGCCCAAGAGCTCGCCCCGGGCCAGATCCGCGACTCGAACCGGCGCACGCTGCTGGCCATGGTCGAACAAGCTGGCTGCACACCGGTCGACCTCGGCCTGATCCGCGACGACGAAGCTGCGGTCGAGGCTGCGCTGCGTGCTGGGGCCCAGCAGTGCGATGCCATCATCACCAGTGGCGGCGTCAGCATGGGCGACTTCGACTATGTGAAACTCGTGTTGGCTCGTATTGCAGATATGCGATGGATGCAGATCGCCATCAAGCCTGCCAAGCCAATGGCCTTCGGCACATTGGGTGATACCCCGATCTTCGGGCTGCCCGGAAACCCTGTTTCGTCGATGGTGTCGTTCGAGCTGTTGGCCCGACCAGGGCTGCGCAAGATGATGGGCCTGACCGGCGACCAGCTGGATCGACCTCGTATCAGCGCAGTCGCCGAGGGCCCACTCCCGCGTCGCCCCGACGGCAAGACCCACTTCGCTCGCGTCAACCTGCGGTGGGTCGACGGCACCGCACTCATCCGCTCTGCCGGCGGTCAAGGCTCACACCAACTCTCGGCCATGGCCGGGGCCGACGCACTGGCGGTGCTTCCCGACGGCGACGGCCTCGCCGAAGGAGACAGCGCCATCGTCTTCGTGCTTCACGGCGACTGACAGATCTGGCGTTACGTTGCCCTTGACTCCCCTCGCATCGGGCTCTGCGCGCGACACCACAATCGACTGGAGGTCTGCGAGGCTTCCGGGAACGTATGGGCCAAGGTGGCCATATCTCGTGGTCGAAAGCGTTCAATTGGCATTTCCAGCAGCTAGAACTAGTTCTCGATGAAGACCGACTACACCCCCGACAACACCCGATCGTCGCTCGCGATCCTGGTTTCGTTGGGCGTCATCGTTGCTGTTGTCGCTGCGCTATTCGGCCTCAGCGACAAACCCGATGTGTCGACCATCGTCATCACTCCAGCCGGAGAGGAGCCCGCTGTTCTCGTTCCTGTCGACAATTTCGGTTTCGGAAGCGAGGCCACCACCGCCGATGACCTCTCCGGCGAGACCCCTATCGGCACCGAATCAGGCGACGACCTGCTCGACGAGTCGGGTGAACCTGTCGACGGAAACGACGACACGAGCGCCAGCGATGAAACTCGGGTTCCCGAGGGCGAAGTCATCGTCGTGCCGACGCTCGAACCCACGCCGACACCCGAGGTTGCCGCCGCAGTCGAGCCAACGCCGGTACCTTCCGAGGTAGAGGATGCAGATCCTTCGGCATCCACTGCGCTGGCGCCCTCGCTGCCCACAGCTGCGGGCAACGTGCAGGGAACCTTCTTCACTCGGGGCGATGAGAACGATGGCGCAGTCGTGTCGCAGAACCTGATCACGGTGAGCTTTGCCGAAGATGGCACAGGAGATTTCCAGGGCGTGCTCGACATCACCTACGTGGATGGCACACACATCTTGTTGAACATGTCGGGCCCGCTGGTCTTTGCCGCCAGCAATCCCCAGGTCGAAGCCACGCTCCAGGGGGCATTCACTCTCGACGCTCCGATCGACGCCGATGATGTCACCGCCACCGATGCCAGTCTGAGCATCAGCAGTCTCGAAGCAGGCTCGGGCTCACTGTGCACGACCAAGTGCTTCGGCTTCACCTTCCCACCCCAGTCGTAAATCTGTTCGAACGCTCCCCCTACCTGTCTTAGGGCGGTGCCATACTCGATCAATGCCCCAGGACGAGCTGCCACTGCCAGCTGACTTTGCACGAGAAGTCATCGACGTTTCGGTCGCCGACGAGATGTCCGAATCTTTCCTGGCCTACTCGCTGTCGGTCATCACCAGCCGAGCCATTCCCGATGTGCGCGACGGCCTCAAGCCAGTACAGCGGCGCATTCTGTACTCGATGCTCAACATGGGTATTCGCCCCGACGGACCCCATCGCAAATGTGCGCGGGTGGTGGGTGACACCATTGGTAAGTACCACCCGCACGGCGACAGCGCCATCTACGACGCACTCGTTCGCATGGGTCAGGATTTCTCTCGCAACGTCACCCTGATCGATCCGCAAGGAAACTTCGGCAGCCTGGACCAGCCTCCGGCCGCCTACCGCTACACCGAGTGCCGCCTGACCCCGGCTGCCATGTCCATGCTGGGCGAGCTCGACGAGGAGACGATCGAGTTCACCCCCACCTACGACGGCGACTCGGTCGAACCAGAGTCGCTGCCCGGCCTGTTGCCCAACCTGCTGGTCAATGGCACCAGTGGCATCGCCGTCGGTATGGCGACATCGATGGCGCCCCACAACCTGGTCGAAATCGCCGACGCCATCGAGCTGGTCGTCACGCAGCGGCGCCCCAAGCCCACTGTGCACGATCTGATGGCCCATGTGCCGGGGCCCGACTTCCCGTCCGGCGGCATCATCGTCGACAACGGTTTGGCCGAGATGTACGAGACCGGTCGGGGGTCGGTCACCCTGCGGGCTCGCGCACATGTCGAGCAGCTCACGCCCAAGCGCCAGGGCATCATCGTGACCGAGTTGCCCTATCTGGTCGGCCCCGAGAAGATCGTCGAGAAGGTGAATGCACTGTTGCGCGACGACAAGATCAAGGGCGTCGACCGCATCACCAACTTCAGCGATCGCCATTCGGGTTTGCGGCTGCAGATCGACTGCGAAATCGGGGTGAACCCGCAAGCGGTTCTGGCGCAGCTGTATCGCATGACCCCGCTCGAAGACACGTTCACGATCAACAATGTGGCCTTGGTCGATGGTGTCCCGACCACGCTGGGCCTCTACGACCTGTGCCAGCACTACATCACGCACCGACTCGACATCATTCGACGCCGCACCGAATTCCGCTTGGCCAAGGCACAAGACCGGTTGCACATCGTGCAGGGCCTGCTCATTGCACTCGACAACATCGATCAGGTCATCGCCATCATCCGAGGGTCTGAGACCGTTCCCGACGCCCGAGCATCACTCGTCGAACAACTCGACCTGACCGAGATCCAGGCCACTCATATTCTCGATATGCAGTTTCGGCGCCTGGTAGGTCTCGAGAAGCAGAAGCTGATCGACGAACACGACACACTCGTGACCACCATCGACGACTACGAGAAGCTACTGGCCAGCGAGAACCGTCAACGCAAGCTGGTCATGGCCGAGCTGCGTGAACTGGTCGACGAACACGGTCGCGACCGTCGATCCGAGATCATCGCCGAGAGCGATGTGCAGACCTTCTCCCCTGCGGACCTGGCGCCGGCAGCCGTCAGCGTCGAAGTTGCCGACGAGCCATGTCTGGTGACCTTGTCGTCGTCTGGCCAGCTCGGGCGCGAGCCGACCGAGGGCGCAAAGCGAGCCAAGCCGGGTCGACACGATCTGGTGATAGCCAGCGTCGAGACCACGACCGCGTCGCTCGTGTGGGCGATCACCTCCGAAGGTCGTGCGCTGTCGGCGCTGGCCAACGACGCCGAAGACACCTCGGGCCGTACTCGTGGCGTGGCCGCCAGTCAGCTGTTCGGCACCAATCGCGGCGAAGAGATCCTGACCATCTCCTCGGGGCCTTTCGGCGGGCATGTGGTGCTGGTGACCGAGCAGGGTTCGGCCAAGCGCATCACGGCCGAAGAACTCGAAGGCACCCGGTCCGGCAGCACCGTGATGCGCCTCAAAGACGGCGACAAGCTCGTTGCAGCTTTCATCGCCGCCGACGGTCTCGACATCGTCATGGTGGCCGATAACGCCAGCGTGCTACGCACCGCGGTCGACGGCATCAGCGTGCAGGGTCGCGGCGCCGGCGGTGTCGCGGGCATGAAGGTCAAAGATGGCGCCAAGCTCATCGCAGCCGGGCCGATCGATCCCCAGAACTGGGACGGAGCGGTGGTCTCGGTCACCAGCAATGCCGAAGCCAAAGCCACCCCGTACGATGAGATCCCAGCCAAAGGCCGTGGCGGGGGCGGCGTACGGCTCACCAAATTACGCGACGGTGAACATCTGGCCGCCGCCTTCGTTGGTTCGACCGAAGACCTATGGGTGTTGATGTCGACCGACGACGATGCGACAAAACTCGATCCCACCCCGGTGCCATTCGACATGGAACCGACCAAGCGAGATCTCGTCAGCTCCAGCACCGACCGCCAGATCCTGCACATCTCACCGGTTCGCTGGAACTAACCGCCACCCCCCAAGCAGCACCGACCTTCTTCTGACCGAAAGCCCCACCACTTCATGGCTACGAAATCCGATTACAACGCAGCAGCAATTCAGACCCTCGAGGGCCTTGAGGCCGTTCGCAAGCGCCCCGGAATGTATATCGGCGGCACCGGCAGCGAAGGTCTGATCCACCTGGTGTGGGAGCTCATCGACAACGGCGTCGACGAAGCCGCTGGCGGCTACGCCAACAAGATCGAAGTGGTCTTCCATCGAGACAAGTCGATCGAGGTCATCGACAACGGCCGTGGCATCCCGATCGGCAAACATCCCACACACAACGTGTCTGCCCTCGAGGTCGTACTGACCGAGCTGCACGCGGGCGGCAAGTTCGGCGGCGGGGCCTACGGCGCCTCCGGCGGCTTGCACGGTGTAGGCGCATCGGTCGTGAATGGGCTCAGCTCAAAACTGTCAGCCGAGGTCGACCGCGACGGCTACACATGGAAGCTCGACTTCAAAGACCAGAAGGCCGGCCATTTCAACGGAGGCCGTTTCAAAGCCGGTCACGAACTCGAAAAGGTCAAAAAGATCTCCAAGACCAAGACCGGAAGCCGAATTCGCTTCTGGCCCGACATGGACATTTTCGACCCTGATGCGACCATCGACTACGACATCGTGCGTGACCGCGTCGCCCGAGCCACGTTCTTGGTGCCCGGCCTCAAGATCAAGCTCATCGACAAGCGCACCGGCTCCAAGAACGAAGAAGAATTCCTGTCTCGGGGCGGTCTCAAAGACCTGGTCGAGTACGAGAGCACCGGCGACACCATCACTCGGGTCATCACGCTGAGCGGAATCGAGACGTTCGAAGAAAAGGTCTCGGTCAACGGCAAGATGACCATGGTCGAGCGGGAATGTATGGTCGACGTTGCGATGCGCTGGGTCGCTGGCTACGAAACCTCGGTGTCGTCGTTCGTGAACACCGTGCCCACACCCGACGGTGGCACGCATCTCGCTGGTTTCGAGCGAGCGCTCACCCGGGCCATCAACGACAAGCTGCTGCCGGGCACCAAGAAGCTGGCCAAGCTGGCCAAGCAAGACAAAGACCGCGCCGTCAAGGACGACGTGCACGAGGGGCTGGTCGCCGCCATCAAGGTCACGTTCCCCGAGCCGCAGTTTCGTGGCCAGACCAAACGCGAGCTCGGAACGCCAGCGATCCAGAGCATCGTCTACGACATCGTCAAGACCCAGCTCACCGCATGGTTCGAGGGCGAAGGACCCAAGTCGCACGTCAATGCTGTCCGAGACAAGATGGCCACCGCCATCTTGAACCGCATGGCGTCACGCCAGGTGCTCGAGAACAAGCGCAAGGCCGCCAGCCTGGGATCGTCGGGTATGCCCGCAAAGCTGGCCGATTGCCGCAAACACGGCATCAACAGCGAACTGCTGGTGGTCGAAGGTGACTCGGCCGCTGGACCCGCCATGGCCGGTCGCGACAGTGCAACCATGGCCATACTGCCGCTGCGAGGCAAGGTCGTGAACGCCGCCAAAGCAACCGTCAAGCAGGTGCTCGACAACAGCGAAGCCCAAGCATTGTTCACCGCCGTTGGTGCTGGTAGTGGCGACGCCTTCGATCTCGACTCGGCTCGCTATGGCCGCATCGTCATCTTGTGCGACGCCGACGTCGACGGCAGCCATATTCGCTGCCTGTTGTTGACGCTCATGCACAAATACATGCGCCCCATGCTCGAAGCCGGTCGCATCTACGCCGCCCAACCGCCGCTGTTTACCACCAAGGTCAACGGCGAGAACTACCGGGCGTTCTCCGACGAGGAGAAAGAGTCGATCACCGCCGAGCTCAGCAAAGGCAACCGCAAGGCCGAGAACATCCGCTGGCAACGCTTCAAGGGGCTCGGCGAGATGAACGTCGACGAACTCGCCGCCGCGGCGCTGGATCCCGAAACCCGCATCCTCAAACGCCTGACCATGCACGACGGCGAGCAGGCCAAAGACGCCGCCAAGATGTTCGATGTGCTCATGGGCTCCAATGTCGAAGCCCGACGCGACTACATCGTGAAAGAAACCGCCCTCTTCGACCGC
>Ga0114956_1000281_pt1 | contig 35035 bp, 35 predicted proteins | sample MaitaG_FD_87304 | JGI IMG/M metagenome (GOLD analysis project Ga0114956, IMG submission 87304) | Marine algal microbial communities from Maine, USA - Maine_Asex2 metaG | ecosystem: Host-associated > Algae > Red algae > Unclassified | place: Maine, USA | collected 2015-01-05 | reverse complement strand
TGGCCTGCCAGTGTGGCGTCTACCGGACCGAACGCCATGTTCGACCTGGACAGATCAATCCACGGGTAGCACCACCTGTTAGCACCACTTTGCAGCAAAGCTCGTGGCCTGCCAGTGTGGCGTATGACTGAACCTCGCATCGATACAACCCGCCTGCAGCGCATCGCTCGTGGCTATACCGAGACAGCATGCTTCTACGCAGCGATCGACCTCGACATCTTCACTCACGTGTCCCAGGGCGCTTCGTCCATAGATGCGATTGCTACGGCAGCGGGCATCTCCGAGCTCAACGCAGAACGGCTCGTCGTCGTCCTGCTTGCACTGGGACTGGTAGAGAAAGGCGACGGCGGCTCACTTCACAACGCCGCTGACTGCGAGAAATTTATGGTGAGCACCAGCGATCGGTTTGCGGGGCCGTGGATGACATTCACCCGCCACGAAACGCCCCAGTGGTTCGACCTGACAGCCAAACTCTCTGACCCGAACCCTCCGTCGGAGCTCGGCTTGTACGACGGCATGACCGTCGAACGAGCGCGTCGCTACCACGCTGCCACCTACAGCATTGGCATGGGAGCGGGCCGCCGATTCTGCCGTCATGTCGATCTCACCGGCCGCCGCCGCTTACTCGACCTTGGCGGCGGTTCGGGTGCGTATTCAATCAATGCGGTCAAGACGTTCGATGGGCTTGAAGCCATCGTGCTCGACCTGCCAGCAGTGGCCGTGGTTACCCAGGAGTACATCGACAAGAACGACGTGACCGATCGGGTCACCGCACATGGAGGTGACTTCATCAACGATCCGTTGCCACTCGGGTGCGACGTTGCGGTGATGGCTTCGAACCTGCCTATCTACAACGCAGCCAACATCGCGCTGGTCGTGCAGAAGACATTTGATGCACTCGAGCCCGGCGGCGAGATGCACCTGGTTGGCGAGACACTCAACCCAGATGGGGTTGGCCCGCTCGACGCATCCATGTGGGGCATGGCCGAGGTTCTCTATGGCAGCGGCGGTCGATCCCATTCAACGACCGAGTGCACTGGGTACTTCGAACAGGCTGGGTTCGTCAACGTTGAAAACGTCGACTTCGTGCATGGCACTCTCACCCGGACCGTGGGCACGAAACCTGCTTAGCGGGTTTCTAGTTGGTCCAGCATCTCGGCCTTGATGGCCGGAGTTTGTCCTTGCACCATCACGAACATTGCTTCACGCATAAGGCGTTGTGCATGGTCGCTCAACATGACCGCCGAACCACCGGTTTGCGCTACCAGAGCAACGGCCGCATCGACTGCGAGCAAAGACGCCGCTGCCCGCGCCGTCGCCATCGCTGCTCCGTCTGCTGGCTCGATGGCGTTCAATTGGTTTCGCGTCGTCCTAAGACGCTCGTCGAATACCGGGTTGTTCAGCAGCGCACAGCAACGCGCCGCGACACCGAGTGCCAGCGAGCCATTGGTGCGCAAGCCAAGCTGGTATCGGGCCTTCCATGACTCGTAGTTCTCGACCTTGGTGACTCGCGAACCTGGCACGACGTGATTGCGATAGGCCAAGACCTCAGTCTGCGTCGCATCGACGACAGCGAATCGGATACGAGTGCTCACCAAGGTTGCTGACTCGCGAGCGTCGATGAGGGCCCACACGATGTCCTCATTGTGTCTCGCAGCGGCGTGAACGACATCGATGTGACCCCACCCGGTCACCCAGGGGGCAGTGCCGTTGTAGAGCCAGCCGTCGCCTGTGGGCACAGCCGTCGTGAGCGGCGTGCCTGGTCGCAGCATGTGAGCGAACGCCACGCCGCCTCGAATCTGGCCTGCGACCATTGCCGCTGCGAGCTCGTCACGGACTGGCCCGTCGCTGTGGTACGCCGCCGCACAGGCACCCAGGTGTTGCGTAAAGACAAACGTCGTGGTCAAACAACCGCTGGCAAAGGCCTCGATAATCGCAGCGATCGTGGCGGCATTGCACTGCGTTGAGATGCCGTAGAAACCTGCATCGGCGATGGCTTGCAACTGCGCGTGTGGGACCTCTTCAGCAGTGTCAGCTTCGAGCGATCCTGGAAACAACACATCATCGGCGAGTTCTTGTGCCCGAGCGATGAGGGCCTGGGGCGACTCACTCAAAGAGCGGAACCTTGGCCTTGGCGTACGTGAGCTTGTGCGTGATCTTGCCATGGGCATCGAAGGTCATTGCATCTAGCCCTCGCCACGATGTTGGCTCACCCTTGACCACAAGCGTGCATCGCCACGACGCCATAACTTTGCCAGCGACTGGATCGATCATGAGATCCTCGTCAATGAACATCATGTCGCCAAATGCGCCCTCGAACTGTGGTGTGAGCGCTGAGCGGACAGCGTCGAGGCCCTTGGACTCGTTGCCGTTGAACTCCTCATAGATGCCGTCATCGGCAAACTGAGCAAGGACGCCGTCAAGGTCCATGCTGTTAAAGGCGGCTAGAAACGTGGCCGTTGCTTTGGCAAGTGATTCGCGTGTGTGGTCTGACATGGCTTCGACCGTAGTCGGTACCCGCAGAACAGTTTCAGTAGGCCAAGGTCGCTGGGTACCAGCGCCGAGGTCACGGGGCGCTTGTAAGCGTGACCCCACCAGTAGCGATTGGACGCCGGTCACGGCTCATGTCAATGACGGTGACGTCGACAACCGCGTGATCGGTTCCAACACGCACGATCTCACACATGGTGCGGACCGGACCCTCGACTGCCTGCCCGATGTAGCGAACCTCAACGTCGGCTGCGTCGAACTCGCCGCCGAGCGCTGACTCGGCGCCAGCGCAGATGAGAATGCCAGTCGCTCCCCCATTGACGGTGCCAAAACTGTTCGTCACATATGGTGACTTCTCAAGCTCAACCACACCAGGGGTGATCTCGGCGATCCCAAGCTGTTCAAGAACTGGTGTTACAAACCCAGAGGTACCAAGGCCCCAATCAATCGGACTCCCAACAACCTTGCTCGTGGGGCTGTCATCGTTGTACTCGGTGTTGCGAGGCATACGGCGAGACGTCGCAATGGCCGTGCCAGCCAGCGTCCCCCCGTCGGGATCTCCGTGACCATCGAAGATCTCGGCTTTGGTAGTGATCAAGGTGCCACCGACCCGAACGACCTGGCATGCGACGATCAGTGGTCCGTCGGCAATCGGGGCCCGGGTGCGAAGTGCAAGATCCAGGGTGCCGCACCAGTCATGCTCCGCAAAACCCAACGCTGCGCTCACCAGTGCAACATCGGCGACGGCGTACAGCGGCCCGAGTGCGAGCGTTCCGCCTTTCGATCTGATCTCGGGAACAACGGGAGCGACGAAACGAAGCTCGTCGTCGTTGATCCACTCCGCGGTCATGCAGAGGTCGCGCAGCAGGTGATGGTCAGGCGGATAGATGGGCATGACCACGAGCGTAGGTGAGCGAGCCGTGCGCACTATCTGTTCTGTTAGGCCCGTTTCGGTGCTTCAGCCGATGCTGCGACCGCCGTCGACATCGAGACACACGCCGGTCAAGAACTCCGCCTCGTCGGATGCAAGGAACATGACCGAGTTGGCGACATCTTCGGGCGTCGCTCGGCGACCCATGGGAATTCCGTCGATAACCATCTTCTCCCGGCGCTCAGATAGCTCGGGTACACCCATAGCGCTCATGTCGAATCCGGTCGCTGCGGACACCGGTGCCACGCAGTTGACACGGATGTCTGGTGCGAGCTCGACCGCTAAACCCTTGGTCAAGGTGATCACGGCAGCCTTCGACGCGTTGTATGGCGTGAGACCTTTGCGGGGGCGCCGCCCGCCAATCGAAGCAGTGCTCACGATCGCACCGCCCGGTCCCATATGAGGCACGAAGTACTTAGTGGCAAAGAATATGGGGCGTGCGTTGACCGTCCACATGAAGTCAAATTGTTCGGTTGTCAGGTCGACCATGTAACCGCCACGGTGTGGCAACCCTGCATTGGTGGCAACGATGTCAATGCCACCCCAGGCACCCGTAACCACCTCGGCCAGCTCGCGGTGAGCGTCTTCTGATGTCACATCGAGGGCAAAGGACATCGCGCCATCGAGCTCGTCGGCGACCGCCTTGGCGCCGTCGCCGTCAATATCGGTGACCATCACGCGGGCCCCACGCGCTGCGAACCCTTGAGCAATTGCTTCACCGAAACCACCTGCGGCTCCAGTCACGATTACTCGCTTGTCATCGAATCTCATTGTGTTGTTCCTCTCGCATGGGTGAAACTCTCGAAGCGCCCGGTGCTGTCCGCTGCGCAGTAAGGGTTGGGCCAGCGATGCCATGCGCAGCATCGATACATCGTGGCCTCGCGGCGTCTGGGGCAGGAGCGCTCATGTAGGCGACCCTATGTCAGCTGTGCTGGCCCGACCGTATTAGCGCGCACCAGAGTCCTTGGCCTCGTACAACGCTGCATCAGCGCATCGAATAAGTTCATTGGCTTGCATGCGGACTTCTGAGGTGGCGATGCCGATACTGACATCCGCGTCCAAGACCAACCCGTCTAGAACGAAAGGCTCGTCGAAGACGTGAAGGAGTCGCAGTCCAAGTTGCGCAGGAGGCTCGTCGGTATGGGCACCGCTGAAAACGGTGAGTTCATCGCCACCATGTCGGGCCAGCAACTCGTCTTCGCGCAGCACCCCGTTCAGACGCTTCGCAGTCGCGAGTAGGAGCAAATCGCCGACTCGATGCCCATACGAGTCGTTCACGATCTTGAATCGGTCAAGATCGAGGTACGCCAGCGTGACACTGCCATCGTGGTCACCCGGATCGGATGCATGGCGTGAAAGCCTGTCTTCGAGTTCGTCGGTCATGGTCGACCGGTTCGCTAGCCCAGTCAATGCGTCGGACCTTGCCTGAACGGCCAGTAGTTCGTTGGCCGTCCGAAGCTGGCTTTGCTAGCTTGCGAGCCCTTCGGCCAGCTCGGCGCTCCGCACGCCAAAGACCGCTGCCGCTGTATCGCTGCCGCGGGGAGATGAGCGAGTCCTGCGCTAAAGACGCCCGCGAATAGCACCAGAGCCAAATTCCACCGCGCGTTGCCCTCTGCGATTGCAAATATTCCCGCTGCCCCAACGATGGCCACGGGCGCCTGAAATGCGTATAAACTCGATTCGACCTGGGGCCCAAAGATTGCGTTACTCGCGAGCACCCTTAAGAGCATCCTTGCGAGCAGGGTTTGGATGACCGGGTCAGTTGGCCTTGCTAACCACGGCAGTAGTGCCCAACTCAAACCGCCGACGAGCTGACATAGGACCAAACGCCCTATCCAGTCCCGCTCAACAGGGAGCCGCAGATGCAACACAAAATGCATCAGCGCGTTGAGTAGGACGAGTGCAACAGCTATGAGAAGACCAGCGTGACTGCCATGGGGCCACAGCACGAAGGTGACCGCCATAGATGTTGACACGGCGGCAATGACGGCCAGCCAGCGAGATCGTCGAAATCGCTGGCGCAGCGCAAGCTAAACGTCGGGATGGGCTCGCGCGACGCGCGTGATTTGGTCACCGTTCACGATCTGCGACAGTCGTCTCATACTGCGGCTCCAATCGGCAACATTGCGCCAAAACTTAGGACCGCAGCCTGCGTCTGAGTGCTCGCCGTGTCCAAGTTACGATCAGAGTGTGAGCAAACCCAGCGACCCCTCCACAACCTATGTCGGCAGCGATGAAGAGGTGCTGTTGCTCGGCATCACTGGCTCGACAGCGTACGGACTTGCTCATGGCGACTCTGACATCGATCGCCTTGGGATCTACTGCGTGCCAACGACTCGTGTGCTCGGATTGGACTTTGCGGCCGAACGGGCATCGCGAGTGTTTACGGACCCAGACGACGTGCAACTCCACGAGATTTCCAAGTTTCTGCGTCTCGCCTTGAAGGCGAACCCAACAATCACTGAACTGCTTTACCTCGATTCGTACGAGGTGCGAGATGAGCGCATTGAGCCCTTGATCGAGATGCGGTCCAAACTACTTGGGCAGCGTGTGGTCCGTTCTGCATACGCGGGCTATGCGATGAGCCAAGCAGAACGCCTAACTCGTCGATCAGGTGAGGGGAAGCGTGGCTTCACTTCTGATCTAGCAAAGCGCACCGAGAAACATGGGCGGCATTGCTTCCGGCTCATGCTGCAGTGCGAGCAACTCCTTCACGATGGCGAGATCACCGTCGATCTGTCCGCTCACCGCGATGAGCTCTTTGCCATGGGTGAGTTGGCAGCTCACGATGTCGATGCGTTCCGCGCCCGCTTTGAAGAGCGCAAGCAGGCCATTGATCTGATGCCCTCGGATCTTCCGTTGGAACCCGACCTTTCTGCCACCGAGGCGTTCCTCGTTGCATTCCGTCGAGCCAATCTGGACTGATCTGCGTTGGCGGACAAAGACTGCCACGTGTCAGAGTACCCCTATGACCATGGTTGAAACGGCACGCGGCGCCCGTGACGGCGCGGAACTCGGGCGAGTGTTGATGCACGAGCACGTCTTTGTGATCTCAACAGAGATTCAGCAGAACTATCCCGAAGAGTGGGGCGACGATGAGACGCGGATCGCAGACGCGGTCACGCGTCTGAATGAGCTCAAAGACGCGGGCATCGACACCATCTTGGATCCCACGGCGATCGGGCTTGGTCGTTACATCCCGCGCATTGCCAAGGTCGCCGCGCAAACCGATCTAAACATCGTTGTCGCAACGGGCCTATACACGTTCAACGAGCTGCCGCACTACTACATGCGCCGCCCGGTCACGCCCGGCGAGGTGGACGCATTGACCACCCACTTCGTGGGCGACATCCAGAACGGCATCGCCGACACAGGTATCAAGGCGGCCGTCATCAAGTGCGCAACGGACAAGCCGGGCCTTACGCCCGACGTCGAGCGAACACTGCGAGCTTGCGCCCAGACACATCGCGAGACTGGGACACCAATAACCACCCATACCAACGCGGAAATGCGTCGCGGCCTGGAACAACAAGATGTCTTTGAATCCGAGGGCGTCGACTTGACGCGTGTCGTGATTGGCCACTGCGGCGACACGAACGACCTCGACTATCTACGGCAGATCGCTGACCGTGGCAGCTATCTCGGTATGGACCGCTTCGGTATCGACGGTTACCTGCCCACGGCCGAACGAACTGCGGTGGTGGCTGAGCTGTGCCGACAGGGCTACGCCGATCGCATGGTGCTAAGCCACGACGCCTCGTGTTACATCGACTGGATCGCTGGCGAAGTACCCCTTGGAGCTCTACCCGACTGGCACTACCTGCACATCAGCTGCGATGTCTTGCCAGCGTTGCGTGAGCAGGGCGTTTCCGAGGAACAAATCGACACCATGCTCGTCGATAATCCTCGCCGCTTCCTTGAGTCGACGTCACTTGGCACCTACTAAGTCGCGGGCTGCTTCGGGGATTTCCACGCTGCCATCGGCGAGGTCAGCGGTCGCGACCAATTGCTGTCTTCCCGACGCATAGACATACATCGCCGCTGCGCCAACCGTGAATGCGCCGGCCAAGTAGTACCCGACAGGAACCGATGCGAACCCATCGACAAGCCCGTCGGTGCCAAGGTCGACCTCGAACACTCGCTCGATCGACCACAACATCGCCAACGCTGCGAGCGCAATGGAGGCGACAACGAGGAACGGCCGATATGCCGGCGTGCGCCGCAACATGTAGAGACCAGGGAACAGCAACAGAATCACGACGACTTGCCCGATCTCAATACCGACATTTCTGCCGAGCAACGACACCAGTTGGCTGGACTTGGATAGTTCGAGGTCGGACACCAGCGACGCAAATCCCATGCCGTGGAAGAGACCGAAGGCGAATGACAAGCTCCACTCACGGTTTGGAAAGATCGGTTTCAGGTTGTGCAAGGCGGCGGCCGCAATAGAGAGCGCGATAATCGTCTCGACCACCTTGGAGGGTGGAGTCGGCAGCCAACCCATGCCCGCGAGCGTGAAGGTGATCGAGTGAGCGATGGTAAAGAACGTGGCGATTTTAAGGACTCGCCAGAGCGCTGAACCGAAGCCTGCGACTGGCTGCCAGGCGTGCGTAAAGATCAATACCGACGGCAGCAGCAGTGCAAGTACAAACAGGATGTGGTCGGGCCCAGTTTTGATGTGGTCAATGCCAAGCGTGATGCTCGAGGTGAAGTTCTGCCATTGCCCGCGAGCACCGAGATCGATTACCTGATCGGGAGAGTCAATGGTGTAGGTAACCAGAATCTCCTTGCCCCGCTCGAAGTCACCCGCCTCAAAGCCACCGCTAATGAGCACCAGGCCGTCTCGCCCGTCGATCTCTTCGAAAAACGGGTTGAAACGAATCTCAATAGTCGAGGGAACAGCAGCGACCGGCACGTCCACGGTGTATTGCACAACCGCAAATGCAAGGTCCCCCGGACCTTCACGAAACAAGTCGACCCGGTCCCAGCTGACGGACCAGTCCACACCGTCAGCGCCAAACCTAACGTGTTCTGCCGCATATGAGCGCAGCGAATCTGCATTGACGCGCAGTGTCTTCTCGATCGATTCGTCATCGCCATCTAGTCGAAGCGACAACACATCGGCAACGTCGCCGACGGCGAATTCAACCCGCCCATCGATCGAGTCCTCGCCGACAAAGGTGTACAGGTACGGCTGCTCAGTTGTGTGCGCGCCAGCAACCGGAAGCCAGGTAGCGAGCGCTACGACGCATATGAAAAACCCGAAAGCTAGTCGCCGCATCGTCGTCAAGATCACGCTCGCCGACGTGCAGCGTACGCACCACCGGCGAGCACAGCGATCACAGCGACCACGACCGGAGCAACCCATGTCGTACTCGAGGCAGAGTCGTCGCTGTCGCCGTCGGCTGCGAGTGAGCTTGCAGCTTCTTGGATCGTTTCATCATCGGTGACCGGCGCATTGCTGTCGACCTGTGTCTGCTGTTGTGGCTCCTCATCGGCCGGCAGGTCTTCGGCAGGCGCGTCACCCTGCGATGGCGATTCTTCAGCACCTGTTGGTTCGGTTGCCGTATCCAGGCTGCCCGCTGGGGCATCAGCCTCACCAGACTCCATTGCCTCTTCAATCATGTCGAGTTGAATCTCAGCTTCCCCCTCGGCCAGGGCATTGGTATCGGGTTCACCACCAGGCGGCGTGGTGTACCAGGCAGTGAGTGGCACAGTGATCTCGGCAAAGCTGCCCGGTCGATTGCCGGATCGTTCGGTCTCCGTAAAGAAGATCTCGGTCTCACCAATTGCAACCGAGAAACGAGACGGGGCGTTTCCGATCACCAAGCCCCGATACCGCCCTGCTTGCGCTGGTTCTCGGTACTCGGCCAAGGTGACATACGAGGTGTTACTGAATGGCTCATCAAATACATCTCGAACAACCGGGGAGATAACCGTCACCGAACCATCCGGAGCCTCCAGCTCAATGATCGGCAGTTCGCTATCACCAAGGTCGACTTCAGGCTCAAGGTTCGGTATCAGCAGGGAGACAAAGACCTCATCACCCTCACGCAGGTCGAATTCGAACCCGCGCGTGTCCCCCGCGTCGAGAACGGTTCCGTACAACGCCCACGAAATAGACCCATCTGGCATGAAGGGTCCAATGTCTGGCGTCTTCTGATCGTCGGTAACGAAGATTGGATCGTGTGCGTACGCAGGCGCGGCAAATCCCAGAACCATCAAGGCAGCAACTGCGATCGCGCATAGCGATCGAACGAATGTGAGTGGCGTCATACCCTTCCCCTTCCGGGCGCTCGCGAGCGCCCGCAACGTCTACGCTGGGTTTGCGATCCGTAGATGCAGCTTGCTCAAGAAGTTTCAGGTTTGTTCTCTCGCATCGTGGTAGTACTTCGACGCCCAAACCGCCAGCAGGTCTTCGCCATCTTCGGTCGGCATGCGCCATGTATCAACACGGGCCTGTTTCAGGTCAAGCGCCCACAGGCCTCGGGGTTCGTCATGAGTGTCCTGAAGGTAGGCATCGGCAAAGCTCTCCGGGGTGTAACGAAGTGTTATGTCGCGATACATGTCTCGCCATGTGTCGTCGTTGCCCACATCATGAACGAGGTGCGCCTTGCCTCGGGCGATCACCTTGCGCATTGACCCCGTCGACTCGTCGATTGTGCAGCAGACCCGTGGATTATTCCGGAGGTGCTCGAACCACTCGGATCGAGCACGCGGGGTAAACCAGATCTTGTCGTCACGGTGCAGGAACCAGATTGGCACGACCGATGGCATCGAATCGGCGTCGACGGTCCCGAGGCGCAGCAGATGGCGGGGCTCGGCCAGAAATGAGTGGACCTCGTCGAGTTTCATTTTGGGCATGCCATTGTTTAGCTCTCAGCCGTAGCGAGCCACCAACCATGCAACGCCATCTCGTTCGCCCTCGATGATCAAGGCGAGGTCTGAAAATGCTGAGCGAAGCTCACCCCGTGCGGCGCGGAACCGTCCTGGACCGGCACCGACTTCGCTGAGGCATGCGATCGCGAGCAATCCATTGGGAGCGAGGCGTCGTCTCAGCTGGTCGTCGAGTGACGCATCGCGGAACATGTGACACAGGACAAGATCGACCGCTGGACCATCGGGCAGTCCGTCATCGAAATCTGTGACTTCGAAACGGCAGCGGCACTGCAGGTCATGTTCGTCCGCCGAGCTCTGCGCGATTGTAATTGCAACCGGGGAGATGTCGTAGCCCGCCACGTCTACCCCTTGTGATGCCAACCACAGCGACGTTTCGCCCGTGCCGCACGCAAGTTCGATGGCTGAACCGCAATTGGCTAACTCAGCGGCGACGGGAGCGAACAACGCTGGTGGGCCGATATCACCGACCGCCTCGGCTTTATAGCGGGTGTCCCAGTGCTCCTGGTCAGCGCGACTCACACCCTGACCTTAGAACGGCCGCTCCGATTGCGTCGCTGGCAACGAGGACATCGTACGTGGTTGCGATCTCGCTGTTCGCAGGTCATGCGCTTCAAGAATCTGCGCCTCGACCTCATCGGCCGTGGTTGGCCGACCGAAAAAGTATCCCTGGAAGTACCGAACGCCGACCTTGCGCATTGCAGCGAGCTCTTCACCTGTCTCGATTCCCTCGCCAATGATTCCAATGCCGGTGCGATCAGCAAACTGCACGACACCTCGCACCACACTGCCGAGTGGCCCACCAACCGACTTGACGAGAGAGCGGTCGAACTTGAGGTGTGAGATCGGCAAGATATTCAGCCGTTCGAGGTTGGAATAGCCGGACCCGAAATCGTCAACGGCTAGTTGCACCCCGAGCGCCTTTAGCTCCGTCGCTGCGGCCACCCAAGTTGACTCGTGACCTAACCCCTCTGTCTCAGTCACCTCAATCATGAGCCGGGACGGGTCAACGCGATGTTCCTGGAGCAGGTCTGAGACCATTTCGACAAGGTCCGGCGAGGCAAGCGACGACGACCCAATGTTGACGGCGACAAACGGCGCTGCCGGGTGATTGTTGAAACGTGCAGCGAATGAAATGCCATGGGTCAGCATGACCTGATTCAGCATTGGTGACTTGCCGTTCTCTGCGAGCACGGGAAGAAATTCCGACGGAGGAACCATGCTGCCATCGCTCCGTCGCCACCGGGTTAGCGCCTCGCACCCCACGATACGTCTGTCGTTGTCAACGACGATCTGAAAATCAGCAACGAGCGACGATGAGTGCATCGTGTTCTGGCTTGGAGCGCTCACCTCCAGCATCTGGTCGAATCGCTCGCTCAACTCCGCATCGAATCGCCGAAGACCGCCGCCGCTTCGTTTGGCCGCTCGCATCGCGTAGCCGGCCTTGCTCATGAGACGATCTGGATCTTCGGCTGTCTCAGATGCTACGACGCCACCCGAGATGCCAACCACCAACGAGGCTTCAGAACCGTAGAGCGATACTCGACACTCGACTGGAGCACATATGTCGTCATCGAGTGCGTGGAAGCCTGGTGCGATAGCTACGAACTCATCACCGCCGGGGCGACCAACAATCCACGGATCCATGAGGCGGCGCGTGAGTACACGTCCAATGTGCTGAAGGACCTGATCACCGGCGGCGTAGCCGTGGCCGTCGTTAATCGACTTGAACCGATCAGCGTCAATCATCAACATCGTGTGGGGACCATCAGCGACGTGTTCAATAACTGCGGCGATACCTCGTCGATTCGCTAGCCCCGTGAGGTCATCGCGAATCGCTAGCTGTTGTGCGTGAGCAGTTTCTCGTTCAGCCACCTCGCGTGCTTTTTCGAGCCCACGCTTGGTGAAGCGCATTCGATCGGCATTCGTAACAATCGAAAAAATCACGGGGACAAGCGCGATCGCAGTAGCTCCGATCTCGACAAGGCCAGCAATGGTGAGCAGCGTGCCGCTGATAGCCACGCCGAGGCGCCACTCGCCTACGTGCACATATGGGAGCGACGAAACCTCGCTTGAAATAGAGATAATCACGATAACTGCGGCGATCCAGAACGACTTCGTGCCGGGGTCCCAGACCACAGCGGAGATAGGCAGAAGGCCGAAACAGAGGCCGACGGCCGCTGACCACCACTGCTCGACCTGCGTGTTCCCTCGAGACAACAGCGTCCACGCCGCAACATTGATGGCTACGTACGTGCAGGCCCACATGACCATCGCTGGGGTCGGCGCCCACCACGACATCAGAATCGGGATGACGATCATGCCAGGTATGGACGCGAGCGAAGAAGTGGCGACCCGCTCGCGCGGAGTCATGTAGCTGGCGGTCACCTAAACCTATCGGTCAAGCCGGACGATTTTTGAGCCGTCCAACCGTGGCGAAGCGAAGTCGTGGGCGTTGAGGAATCCGAAGTCGAGCGGACTCGTCGCCGGATCCAGCAACGGCAGAAGGGCATCCAGCAAGTTCTCTGGACGTAAGATCCCCACGATGTACACCATCTTTTCAGCAACCTCCCCTTCGGCGTGCACCGCACCAGCTGGAAGGATCAACTTGTCGCCAGGACCAAGCGGAACCCGCTCACGCCGCTCGTTCACCACATAGCTCGTGCCCTCAAGTACATAGCCAACATTGTCGACGTCGTGTCAATGCAAAGGCAGTTCTTCCATGCGCCCTGACACGTACGTCGTAGGCCACAAATCGAGCAGCGTAAGGTCGTCGAATACCTCTGCTTTACCCGAGTGGAAGTTGTGCACAACCTTTAGGGGTCCGGGTTCAAGTGCCATTGTCCGAACCTAGCTCGTTCCCGCGCTTGCGCACGCTCTTGGCCTGCGTGGCGGCGCCTGGCATCCTAGAGAGGTGACGAGTTTCGAGTCAGTAATGCACGAGACGCTTGGTGGCATCGACTTCGATCCACACGAGCTCAAAACCAAGTACCTCGCCGAACGCGACAAGCGACTTCGCTCTGACGCTAATGAGCAGTACATCGAGGTCACGGGTGACTTCTCGAATTTTGTTGACGATCCGTACGAGCAGGCGCCACCGCGCGAGCCGGTTTCTGATCACGTTGATGTTGTCGTCGTTGGTGGTGGTTTTGGTGGCTTGCTCATGAGCGGGCGCCTGAAAGAAGCGGGCTTCACTGACGTCCGGGTGATCGAGAAAGGCGGCGACTTTGGTGGCACGTGGTATTGGAATCGTTACCCGGGCGCCATGTGTGATGTCGAGTCCTACTGCTATCTGCCGATGCTTGAAGAGCTGAACTATGTGCCCAAGCACAAGTACTCGTTCGCTCCGGAGATCATGCAGCACTCCAAGAACATCGCACACCACTACGACCTGTATGAGAACGCGCTGTTGTCAACTGCGGTTACCCACGTCGAGTGGGACGACGCAGCAAGCAACTGGATCATCCAGACCGATCAAGGCGATCGCATGACCGCACGCGTCGTCGCTATGGCCAACGGGCCACTGAATCGACCAAAGCTGCCCGGCATTCCTGGTATCAGCGACTACACGGGCCACACCTTTCATACGAGCCGTTGGGATTACGAGTACACCGGCGGTACCAACGAGGGCGGACTCGATGGGTTGGCCGACAAGCGCGTTGGAATCATCGGTACCGGTGCGACCGCGGTGCAGTGTGTTCCCCACCTTGGTGCGGGCGCCAAAGAGCTGTTCGTCTTTCAACGTACGCCGTCGTCGATCGATGAGCGCAACAACCACGAGACGTCTGATGAGTTCCGTGCCAGTCTTGAACCCGGCTGGCAGTACCGGCGCATGGAGAACTTCAACAAGCTCGTGACCGGCGCCGACCAAGACGAGGATCTGGTCAACGATGGGTGGACCGACATCTTCAGAAACTTGACCGGCATCGCAGCCAAGACTGCTTCACGCCAGCTCGGTCGTCGACTGACACCAGCGGAACGAGCAGAGCTGATGGAGATGTCTGACTATCGCAAGATGGAGACGATCCGGCGTCGCGCCGAAGATATCGTGGCTGATCCAGCGGTCGCTGAATCGCTGAAGCCCTGGTATCGCCAGTTCTGCAAGCGGCCGTGTTTCCACGATGAGTACCTGCCCACGTTCAACCGACCGAATGTGCATTTGGTCGACACCCAGGGCAAGGGTGTGGAGCGTTTCACCGAAACCGGACTGGTCGCCAACGGTGAGCACTTTGAGCTGGACTGCATCATCTTTGCGACCGGGTTCGAGGTCGGCACGACCTACACCCGCCGGTCGGGATACGACATTGTGGGTCGAGGTGGCCAGAAGCTAAGCGACAAGTGGGGCGATGGTTTGCGCACATTGCATGGCATACAAACCGAAGGTTTCCCGAACGTGTTCTTTATGGGTTTCACCCAGGGTGCCGTCACGGTCAATGTTCCGCAGACGCTCAACGAACAGGCGGTGCATGTGACTTACATGCTCGACCGTGTTCGTGACCAGGGCGGTTCCACGATCGAAGCGACACTCGATGGCGAGCGAGCTTGGGTTGATGAGATGAAGGCCAAGGAACGCTACGGCAGCAAGTTCCGCGCCGAGTGCACACCGGGCTACTACAACAATGAGGGGGTCGCCGGTAATCCGAATGGCTTCTTCAGCGCCAGCTATGGGCCGGGCCCGGTCAAGTTCTTCGAGATTTTGAGCGACTGGCGCGACGCCAACGATCTCGATGGCTGCACGGTCTACTAGGCACAGTGCATTAGCAGTAGCGCCGTTCTAACGGCGAGTGCGGGCGTCGCTCGCATCTCGCAACGCCGCTAGGCGAAGCGTTCGCCAGCCTTGTAAACGGCGGTGATCTTGTCGGCCTCTTGCAGGACGCTCACATCGATGGTTGGGTCGCCGTCGACAACGACCACGTCGGCGTACGTTCCAGCTTCGAGGGTGCCAACCATGCCAGACGGGTCGAATGCTGCTCCACCGTCGCGGGTCGCGCAAAGCAGCGCCTCGACGTGGCTCATGCCGAAGAGGTCAACGAAGTACTCAAGGTCCTTGGCGTTGGTGCCGTGGGGCGTGATCGATAGGCCATAGTCGCCGCCGATCACGATTGGCACTCCAACGTCGCGCAGGCGCTTCATTGAAGCAATCGTTGCGTCGACCTCGCGCTGGTAGCCACGCGCCTCCACTAACGAGCGGCTCAGCCCGATTTCATGGCCTCGTTCTAGGAGCTGTATCTCCCACGCGATCCCTGGCCCAACGCACAACCGGTCTCGGTTCGCTGCAAGCATGTCGACCGCCTCGTCATCCAAGAAGTTGGCGTGACCAATGAAGTCCACACCGTGACGAACCGCCTGCTTGACTGCCCCGGCCGATCGCGCATGGCAGGCGACCCGAAGTTGTCTGGCGTGCGCTTCTTGGACCGCGGCCGCTACTTCTTCGTCGGTATAGCTCAGTACGCCGGGCGCCGCATGTGCAGATAGCTCTTCGCCGTCCAAGAAGATCTTGATTACATCAGCACCAGCCTTGGCGACCTTGCGCACCGCCGCACGTACCGCCCAGGGGCCGTCGGCGATGCGTTTGCGCCCTTCACTTTCAGGCGCCTTGGAGTCGGCGTTGCTGCCCGTTGATCCGATATCGCGTTCGTTGGCTGCAAGGCGAGGGCCAGCGATGCGGCCACTGTCGATTGCGTTGCGTAGTGGCACGTCGATGCCCTGCGCCGACCCAAAGCTGATCGCCGACGTAAAGCCCATCGATAACAATGTGCGGGCGTTGTCGACGGCATCGAGCATTGCCACGGGAACTGGTTGACGATCGAGCTGGCTAGGGTGCGCGTTGGCGTACGAGAGGTGCACGTGCGCCTCGGTCATGCCAGGCATCACGAACTTGTTGCTGGCATCGAGCTGCTCGACGTCGGCACCGACCGCAGGTGCGGAGTTCGAAGGCCCGACCCAACGAATGGTGGTGCCATCGATCCAGATCGATCCGTTGCGAATGACGGTGTTGTCGACCCCGGTGAATAGGCGGGCGTTAGTGATCATCAGCGATGTCACGGCTTCTTCTCCAATCGCAAGAGACGTTCTGCACTACTGGTCAGACTCGCATCAAATTCGTCAGTTTGTGTGGGCGTGTCCCAGCCGCCGAAGTTGGTGCCGTACACCATGCGCTCAATGCCGACCGTGTCGGTGACCATGTCGAGCGCCGGCCCTCGCTCGAGATGGGCGTCGAACCACAGCTTCTTCAGCGACGACGCAAAGTCAGATTCTCGCCCCCGAAAGTTGGCCATCGAATCGAATCGTTGCGCCAGGAACACGATTGCGCCTCCGCCGTGCGAGATGCATACATCGAGTTCGGGATGGCGGTCATAGACACCCCCGAGCACGAGCGAGGCGGCGGCAAGTGTCTCTTCGTAGGTGTAGCCAACAATCAGATCGAGCCCAAAGCGATGCAGCCGTTCATCGCTTGCCGGTTGGCGGCCATCGTTTGTCGCTCCGTGCACGAACAAGGGAACGTCGAGGGCAACAGTGTGGGTGTAGAAGTCATCGAGTCGGCTGTCGTCGAGCGTGAAGCCGTAGTTGGTTCCGACGTACCCGCCAAGTAATCCAAGCGTGGTGACCGCCCGCTCTAGTTCTTGACACGCTGCATGGGGATCTTGCAGCGGAATCGCTGCCGAACCAAACAAAGTGCCTGGGTGCTCGGCCACCAGCGCCGCCATTGCATCGTTTGTTGCTCGAGCAAAGTCGATGGCAGGACCGGGCTCGATACCACCGAAGAAGGTCAGCGGGTTCGGCGAGAGGAGCTGACGATCGATGCCGACGCGTTCCATATGGGCGAGGCGCTTGTCAACGTTCATGAAGACGCTGTCGCGATACCCCAGCGGCTTCATGGTGTAGTCGCCAACCTGGAAATACTCAACGCCTGCTGGATCGTTGCCATGGAACGGCCCATAGTCACCGGCCAAACCAAACGCTGACTCGAGCACAACGTGGGCATGCAAATCAAAGACGCTCATGGTTAGCCAGCTGTGTCGGCGACGGCATCGAATCGAAACGCTCCGTCGTCGCCGTACACGGTGCCGCGATCGTCCGCGGCGTAGATGCGGTTTTCTGAGCTGACAAAACCACCGCAGTTGTGCAGCACCTCGACCATCTTTGCGTAGTTCGCATGGTCGAAGTGTTTGGCTAACTTTTGCGGATCAGTCCACAGTTCGTAGACCTGAATATGCGTTGGCTCGGCTGGGTCTGCGGCGAAGCAGTAGGCCAGACAGCCCGGCTCTTCGTCGCGTGTGGCCTTCTGTACCGGCGCAGTAAGTGCAACGGCATTGTCACGATCAGCCTCTGATTCAAAGGACAACGTGGCGGTGATGATGATCATAGAACTACCCCTTGATCGACGTTAGTCCGCACAAGGCGCGGCTCGTTCAAGTACCTTCATTGCGATAGTTATTCGCACCACTACTGAATGGACTTCAACATGGGTGTAATGGACTTCGTCAAAGATGCAGGCTCTGCGATTGGTATCGGCAAGAGCAAGCAGCAAGAGATCCGAGAGAAGGCGGCCAAGGCCAAAGCTGACGCTGAACTCAAGAAAGCGCAGCAAGCCCGCGCAGCAGCCGCCCGAAAAGCCAGCGCTGCTTCTAAGGCAAAGAAGACCGCTGCTGATCGGGCCAAGAAAGTTGCGGAGCGCCAGAAGAAGGCTGCAGCAGCTGAGAAGGTTCGCGAAGAAAAGAAGGGCGTCGAGCTCGAGACCTATCTCACCAAGATGGGCCTGAAGGGTCGCGGTCTTAGCGTTACGTTTGACGATGGCGTCGCCAAGGTCAAGGGCACAGTTTCGAACCGTGCGACCAAGGAGAAGATCATCCTTGCGCTCGGCAACGTGCAAGGTGTGTCACAGGTTCGCGACACGCTGCGCGTGCTTCCTGCCAAGAAGTCAACCGTTAACACCGCTGCGGTGCGTGCTCGTCGTAAGGAAGCTTCTGCTGCGCAGACGATGCACACCGTCAAGTCTGGCGACACGCTGTCAAAGCTGGCCAAGAAGTACCTGGGCGACGCCAATCGTTATCCAGAGATTTTCAAGGCGAACCAGCCAATGCTGACCAACCCTGACATGATCAATGTCGGACAGGTGCTGCGCATCCCGCGCAAGTAATCAACTGCGCTAGCACTAACGGCTAGCAAGAGAGATCTAAACGTACGACTGGCCGGCCTTCGGGCTGGCCGGTTGCGTTTTGGTTGGCCACGTTTTTTGGATGCTCGCGTTTCTGCCGTGACGCTGGCCGCTTAGAACCGGTCAGGCAGACTGGACCGGACCGCGTCGATCAAGGCGAGGGCGCGAGGGTCACTGGCGATGCCGCCTCCCATTTGGTTCATGACATAACCAAAGCTCACGTTTGCTGCCGGGTCGGCGAAGCCGAGCGAACCGCCAGCGCCGTAGTGGCCAAAGGCGCCGTCTTGAGACAGCACGAGTTCGTCGCAGTGCAGCATGAACCCGTAGCCAAAGCGGGTTGGTAGCACAAGAGATTCGTCGGGGCCAAAGACTCGTTCGGAGCGCGCCTGGTCGACAACTTCGGCTGACAGCAGGCGAACGCCATCGACGGCGCCGATCGTTGCTGCGTAGAGCCGCGCTACCGACGCAGCGTTGGTGATGCCATTTGCTGCGGGGATCTCACTCGCTCGTACCGCACGTGTGGTGAACGGGTCCACCCCGTCGACAGGCATGAACGCGCCGCTCATGAGCAGGGCTTTGCCGCCGTTGGTTTTCGGGCTGGCGATCTTGCGCATAAGTTCAAGTTCTGCGCCGGTCGGTCGGGGCGCGCCGCGTTGGCGAGCGACGCGATATTCCTGGTCTTCGGGCAGGCCGATCCAGAAGTCGAGATCGAGCGGGCCAGCGATTTCGTCATCGAAGAAGGTGCCAAGGGTGCGACCGTCGATGCGGCGCACCACCTCGCCGGCGAGCCATCCGTAGGTCAGGGCGTGGTAGCCGTGCGCGGTTCCGGGATGCCACAGTGGTGCTTGGGCGCCGAGCGTCTCAACGACGGGTGTGACCTGCAGAATCTCCTCGAGTGACAGCGCCGGTTCGGCATAGATGAGTCCTGCTTGGTGGCTCATCATTTGCCCGACGGTGATCTCTCCCTTGCCTTGTGCCGCGAACTCGGGCCAGTAGGTCGCGACCGGCTCGTTGTAGTCGAGCTTGCCTGCATCGGCCAGCATGGCAATGCAGATAGCCGCTGCGCCCTTGGTGGTTGAGAATACGACGGTTGCCGTTTCAGGTGTCCACGGGTCGTTTGTCTTGTGGTTCGCAGCGCCGCCCCAAATGTTGACGACCGCCTCCCCGTCGACATACAGGCAGGCCGACGCTCCGGTCTCGTTGCGATCTGCAAAGTTGTCGATAAACGCGTTAGCGACGGCTTCGTAGCCCTCGGCAACCGATCCGTGTACCCCACCATGGGCATTGAGCCAGCCATCCATGCAGCAACCGTAGAACGCTGCGCCCATCGCGACCCAAGTGTGACGATCCAAACCATATACGACGAACGTCGCCCCAAGCCGAGCGGTGAACTGGCGCCTGGCACCGTGACGTTAACGGGACCGTAGATCCTCAGGCAGTTGACGGGATGAGCGAAGCGAATCGGAACTACTCGGTTACCGGAGCGCGCAACCGTGGCTGTAGAAGCGAGCCTCGTTGACAGAATCACGAGCGCAGCGGGTGATCCTGACTACTCGATTTGGGCCCCGGCTGCTGAATGGTTGAGTATTTGACCATGAAGGCAGCCGTACTAAACCAAATTCCGGGCGAACTCGTGATCGAGGAGGTAATGGTTGACAAGCCGGGGCCGAACGAGGTCCTGATCCAAACGGTGCACGCTGGCCTGTGCCACAGTGACCTTCACTTTATGGAAGGTCACTGGCAGACCAAGCTGCCCGCCGTGATGGGACACGAGTCAGCAGGCATCGTGCAAGCTGTTGGCCAAGACGTGCAGTACGCCAAGGTTGGCGACCGTGTCATTACCTGCCTGTCGCTCTTCTGCGGCACGTGCAACATGTGTCTGAGCGGGCACCCCAACGTCTGCCAGAACCTGCGCTCGGTGGGACGCGCCAAAGACGCTGCGCCACGACTTACCAACACAAGTGGCGAGGGTCTCGCTCAGTTCGCCCGCCTTGGCGGCTTCGCCGAAGAGATGCTTGTGCACGAAAATGCGATCGTCAAAGTACGAGAAGAGATGCCGCTCGACAAGGCATCACTCATTGGCTGTGGCGTCACAACCGGCGTCGGCGCCGTATTCCGCACCGCTCGAATCGAACCCGGTTCCACCGTGGTTATCTTTGGCTGCGGCGGCATTGGCTTATCGGCACTTCAGGGGGCACGCATCGCCGGAGCTGGCCGAATCTTCGCCGTTGACATCACACCCGAGAAGCTCGAGCTCGCCAAGGTACTCGGCGCAACCGACGTCATCAATGGCGCCGAAGCCGACGTTGTCGCCACCGTCAAGGAAGAGACCGGCGGCGAGATGGCCGACTACGCCTTCGAGTGCATTGGACTGAAACAAACCGCAGAGCAAGCATGGGCTGTGACCGGCGTCCGCGGCACTGCCGTGATCGTTGGCATGATGCCCTTTGACGCCAAGGTCGAAATCCCTGGCTATGAGATCTTTATGATGGAAAAGACCCTGAAGGGTTCCATGATGGGTTCAAATGTGTTCCGCAAGGACATGCCCCAGTACGTGAACATGTACCTCGACGGGCGACTCATGCTCGACGAGATGGTCAGCAAGCACATCAAGCTCGATGAAATCAACGATGGCTACCAGGCAATGCAACGTCGCGAAGGCACCCGCACCGTCATCGACTTCGGGTAGTCCGAATTCGCTGCGCTCATTTTGTCGACAACGGGCACGACGACAGTCCCGGCTCAGACTTCGGCTTGCTAACTGGTGAAGCTGGCGATCGTTTCTAACGGCTCGCGTGGCATGCGAACCGTGTTGATGTGGGCGTCCTTGTCTTCGTAGCCAAATGACAGACCGCACAGAATTTCGTTGTCATCAGGAATTGAAGCGATGGCGCGAACAGGACCGGGATGATCGGCCAGTGAACCCTGCGCAATGCAGCCCAAGCCATGTTCAACCATGACCAACATGACCGATTGCAGGAAGATGCCAACGTCGAGTGCTTGGGGGAACTGGAAGGTCCTTGGCATCGAAAAGAACGCCGCGTGCGGTGCGCCGAAGAATTCAAAGTTCTTGCGTGCGACGGCAACGCGAGCCTCTTTGTCGTGTCGCTCAACACCCAATGTGGCGTAGTAACCGAAACCGCAAGCACGGCGCCGGTCAAGGTAGGGACCTTCCACTTTGGCTGGGCTCGGGAAGCCTCGATCCTGAGCGACTCCGTCGTCGAAGTTGGCGCACAACTCGTTGCGCAGCCGGTTGCATGCATCACCCGACACAACGGCCACATGCCACGGCTGGGTGTTCGTGCCCGAGGCTGCGAGGCGTGCGATATCGAAGATCTCCCGGATCTTGTCTTGGGGTACTTCATCGGGCAGATAGCCACGCACGGAGTAGCGCTGGCGGAGAGCATCAGATACGTTCACCGGTCCATTGTGATCCGACTAGCAGCTTTGTGCGAAACTGCGACACAATTAGGTGTACATCTCCTGAGGAGGACCTCCATGGACTACGTGGCCCCAACGACCGTCGAAGACGCCGTCGGCGCGCTCGCAAGCTCGCCCGACTCTCGTGTTTTCGCCGGCGCCACAGACCTGATCCCTCAGATCCGATCCGGGCGACCCGAGCCCGGACTGCTCGTTGACCTCAAACGAATCGACCGGCTAACCGCTGTCACCGAGAACGATGCGTCGTGGACCATTGGTGCCGCAACGCCCACAAGCCGGTTAACCGAAGACCCCGCATTCTCAGGACAGTTCCCAGGCCTTAGTGAAGCGGCCGGGTTGATTGGCTCCGACCAGATCCAGAATCGTTCGAGCCTGGGCGGCAACCTTTGCAACGCCTCCCCCGCCGCCGACTCGGTGCCAGCGATGCTTGTAAACGACACCCGTGCCGTGATAGCGACAGCCGACGGCACCCGCACCATTCCGGTCGGCGACGTCACCACCGGCCCGGGGTCCACCTCGCTCAGCACCGGTGAATTCATCGTGGAGTTCGAGGTCGACAAACCACCAGCGGACACCGGCGACGCCTACATCCGCATGATTCCCCGAACTGAAATGGACATCGCCGTGGTTGGCGCTGGCGCCCGTATCACGCTCGACGCCGACGGCAACTGCGCCGAGGCTCGTGTCGCTCTGGGCGCAGTTGCCCCAACGGCTCGACGAGTCGCCGACGCCGAGGCAGCCCTGACCGGACAACCAATCAACGACGACACGCTCGCTGCAGTTGCCGCAGCCGCAAGCGATGCCTGCGACCCGATCGACGACAAGCGCGGCACAATCGCCTACCGAAAACAGGTCGCTGGCGTGCTGGCCAAGCGAGCTGTCCGCCTGGCCGCAGATCGCGCTGCCGGAATCACTACTGCAAATGGAGCCCACTGATGAGCCGTACCCACGTTTCTTGCAACATCAACGGCGACGACGTTGACTTCCTCAGCGAGTCAGGCGGATCGTTACTCAATGCGCTGCGCGACGACGTCGGCCTCATGGGCGTCAAAGAGGGCTGCGGCACCGGCGACTGCGGTGCATGCTCGGTCCTCATGGACGACCGGGTGACCTGCGCATGTCTAATCTTCGCTCCCGAAGCAGAAGGGCGATCGATCGTGACCATCGAAGGTCTCGCCGGAGCCGACGAACTCCACCCACTCCAGCAATGTTTCCTTGAAGGCGCAGCGCTGCAATGCGGCGTGTGCACCCCGGGGTTCCTCATGGCAGCAAAAGCCCTACTCGACAACAACCCAAATCCAACTGAGACCGAAGTCCGCTACGCGCTCGCTGGCAACCTCTGCCGCTGCACTGGCTACGACAAGATCATTCGGTCAGTACTCGACGCCGCCGAAGGCATGCGCCAGAACGGAGCACAAGCATGACCATGACCGAAGATCCCAAGAACGCACCCAGCTACAAGTGGGTTGGCTCGCGCTCAATTCGACCTGACGGCCTCGACAAAGTCACCGGCAAGGCTCGCTTTGGCGCTGACCTCAAGCTGCCCAACATGCTCGAGGGTGCCGTAACCCGATCGCCGCACGCCCACGCACGGATCGTGTCGATTGACACGAGTGCTGCCGAGGCCATGCCTGGCGTGCATGCGGTGATCACAGCGGCTGACCTGCCTGACCTAGCAGAAGCTGGCGCAAAGACCGACGACGTATTCATGTCGGCCAAGGTCCTCGCACGCGACAAAGTCCTGTGGGAAGGCCACCCCGTAGCTGCCGTCGCTGCGACGAGCCGCGAACAGGCCCGCGCCGCTGCCGACGCCATCGACGTCGTCTACGAGACGCTGCCCCATGTGCTCACCGTCGACGAGGCACTCGCCGACGGCGCACCGGTGCTACACGACACCATGATCACCAAGGGCGCCGACCCTGTCCCCGAGCACGCTTCCAACGCAGCATCTCGTGCGCTGCATGAACGCGGTGAACTCGACAAGGGTTTCGCCGACGCCGACCTAGTGCTCGAACGCGAGTACACCACCAAGCCCGTTCACCAGGGCTACATCGAACCTCACGCCTGTGTCGCCGATGCCGGCCAAGACGGCCGAGCCGAGCTGTTCGTGTCATCGCAAGGCCACTTCTCGATGCGGGCCATGACCGCCACAACACTTGGCTGGGAACCATCGCAACTCAACGTGACGCCAGCCGAAATCGGTGGCGGCTTTGGCGGCAAGACCACCATCTACCTTGAGCCGCTTGCGGTTCGCCTGTCGACCAAGGCCGGTCGCCCCGTGCGCCTCGTGATGGATCGCGGCGAAGTCTTCAAGGCCACCGGCCCAACTTCAGGCTCTCGCATGAAGATCAAGATGGGCGTCACCAACGACGGACAGATCACCGCTGCCGAAGTCTGGATGGCATTCGAAGCAGGAGCGTTCCCCGGATCTCCCGTTGGCGCTGCAGCCATGACAGCAATTGCGTGCTACGACATTCCGAACTTTGTGGTCGAGGGCTTCGACGTTGTCTGCAACAAGCCAAAGGTTGCCGCCTACCGCGCACCCGGAGCGCCAATCATTGCCTACGGCATTGAAAGCATCATCGACGAACTCGCCAAGGGAATCGAAATGGACCCCATCGACCTGCGCCTCAAGAACGCAGCCGTCGAAGGAACCCAGGCCTCCTACGGGCCGCAGTTCCCCCGCATTGGTTTCGTTGAAACCCTCGAAGCGATCCGCGATAGCGAGCACTACAAGTCACCAGTACCCGAAGGCTGCGGACGCGGCATGGCCAGCGGCTTCTGGTTCAACATCGGCGGCAACTCAACTGCGACCGTGCACATCAACGAAGACGGCAACGTCAACGTGATCACCGGCTCGCCCGACATCGGTGGCAGTCGCGCCTCAATGGCGTTGTTCGCAGCTGAAGAATTCGGCATCGATGTCGATCGCGTCTCAGCAAACATTGCCGACACCCAGACCATTGGGTTCAACGACGTGACCGGCGGCAGCCGAGTAACTCTGGCAACAGGCTCAGTCGTTATCGACTGCTGCCGTGCAATCAAGGAAGACCTGCGTCGTCGAGCCGCTAAGACCTGGGACTGCGAAGTCGACGACGTCGAATGGGTCGACGGTCAGGCGCAACACGCCAGTGGTACCGAAACACCACTGTCGCTTGCCGACCTGGCCGCCAAGGCACCTCGAACCGGCGGACCCATCTCGGTAACCAAGTCAAACAATGTCCGCGGCGCGGGCGCTGGTTTCACGACACAACTCGTGGACGTCGAAGTCGACGACGAACTCGGCGTGTGCCGAGTCGTGCGTTACACGACCGCTCAAGACGCTGGCAAAGCGATTCACCCGAGCTATGTCGAAGGACAAATGCAAGGTGGTGTGGTGCAAGGCATTGGTTGGGCGTTCAACGAGGAGTACATCCACCGCCCTGACGGCACGCTCGACAATCCAAGCTTTCTCGACTACCGCATTCCAGTTGCGTCTGACTTGCCCATGATCGAGACGATCGTGGTCGAAGTTCCCAACCCGAACCACCCGTACGGCGTTCGCGGTGTTGGCGAAGCTGGCATCGTGCCTCCAATGGCTGCTATTGCCAATGCGATCGACGACGCTGTCGATTGCCGCTTGGTTGACCTGCCAATGTCGCCGGTGCGACTACTCGACGCCATCAATCAGCGCGGAGAGTAGCCCGTTGTGATCACCGTCAAATTCTCTGCTTCGCTGCGTGATCTGACGGGTGAAGATGACGAGATCGAAATCGACGCACCAACAGTGCGTCGACTCATCAAGCTGCTCGACGAGCGGTACCCGGGTATTGGCGAGCGATTGAACGACGCCACCTCGGTTGCGATCAATGGTGAGATCCTGCCAGATGCCATCTACGAGGACATCCCCGATGGCGCCGAAGTCCACTTCCTGGCAACCATTGCTGGCGGATAGCCCATGGCTGCTCAGCTGCCAAACACCTTCGAAGACATCACGCTCGACTGGTTTAGGTCGACTGTCGCAAGCAGCGTCACGAGCATTCACGTTGAGCCACTCGATCCAAGCAAGGGTTTGATCGGCGACCTCGCACGCGTGCACGCCCAGCATGACACTTCGACAGGACCGGCGTCGTACATCGTCAAGCTGCCCGCAGCGAACCCGGGTAGCCGCGAGATTGGCATGATGCTTAACGCGTACGGCCGCGAAGTTCTCTTCTACCAACAACTCGCGCCACGCCTGGCCCGACTGCAACTACCTACCTGCTACTACGCCGCAGCCGATGCCCCAGCCCAGCGGTGGGTCGTCGTGCTCCAAGACTGCCCAGCTGACGAGTTCGACTTCTTGGCCGGTGCAACACAGCTACAGGCTGAGGCTGCGGTCGACGCCCTGGCTGAGTTCCATGCGTCAGGCTGGCAGCGACCACCTATCGAGTGGATGCCTGGATTTGACGCGGGCGGTGTCTGCGGCCTCCAGCCATTGTGGCTCAAGAACCTGCCTGCCTTTCTTGAACGCTATAACGATGTCATCCCCGGCGAAACCGGTCCATGGGTGACACGCTTCGCGCCGCATCTTGCGGACTGGTCGACGCACGCTGCGACCGAACCGCTCACGATCGTGCACGCGGACTACCGCCTCGACAACCTGCTGTTCAACGACGGTTCGGTCACCATGATCGACTGGCAGACTGCCATGCGAGCACCGGCCGCTATGGATCTGAGCTGCTTCATCAGCACCAGCCTGACGGTGCCGAACCGGCGAAACGTTGAAGACCATCTCATTGCCCGCTACCTCGCCCGACTCAATGGTGCCGGCATCACCGTTGGCCATGAATGGTTCCGGCGTTCCTACAACGAGAATCTGCTGTGGTGGATGGGTCAATTCGCCAACAACCTGGCGCACCTTGCCCCTGGCGACGACCGAGTGCAAACGGCACTGACGGCAATGGTTGAGCGGGTGTACACCGCTGCAGCCGACCGCGATGTGGGGCGGCTGCTAACGGGCGAGTAGTTTCGGACCCGATGCGATTTACGCCCACTGAACTCACGAGCGACGAGCTCGCGCTGCAGGCTGAGGTACGCGACTTCCTCGGCGCAGAACTGCCACCAGGAAGCCACGAACCTGGCCTTGGCATGTCGGCCCGCCACGACAAGGCGTTCTCCAAAAAGATGGCCGAACACGGCTGGGTCGGCATGGCCTTGCCCAAAGAGTGGGGCGGAAGTGACAAGACCGCCGTCGACCGCTTCGTAGTTGTCGAAGAGATGCTGCGATGGGGAGCCCCCGTTGGCTACCACTGGGTTGCCGATCGCCAGACCGGCAACATCATTAACAAGTTCGGCGATGACGAGCAACGCGAACGTTTCCTGCCTGCCATCTGCCGTGGTGAACTCGGATTCTCGATCGGCATGAGCGAGCCCGACAGCGGCTCAGATCTTGCCTCGGTCAGCACCCGCGCCGACCGCGACGACGGCGGCTGGATTGTGAACGGAACCAAAATCTGGACGAGCGGCGCACACCAGAACGATTGGTTCATCTGCCTGTTGCGAACCCACCCACTCGAAGAGGGCGGTAACAAGCGAGAAGGGTTGAGCCAGCTGCTTATCGATCTGGAAACGCCAGGTCTTGACATCGGACCGATCCCGTTCCTCAACGGCGAACACCACTTCAATGAAGTCTCATTCAATGATGTCTTCGTGCCCGACGAGAACGTTGTTGGCCAAGCCGGCATGGGCTGGAATCAGAACACAACCGAGATGGCGTACGAGCGTGGCGGCCCCGACCGCTGGCTGTCTCCCTTCTCAACGGTTGAACAGCTCTTGCGAGAAACCCAAGGAACAGACCTTGGCGATCGAGCGGTTGAGCTGTTTGGCGAAATGACGGCGCGCTGGTGGGCCATGCGCAACTTGTCGTTGTCGGTGTCGCGACTAATCGATGCTGGCGAAGCGCCGTCGATCGAATCATCGCTGGTCAAGGAGATGGGCACACGCTTTGAGATCGAGATAATTGAAAAGCTGGTTGAACTAGTCGACGACGAACTGACCTTGGAGTCAGAGTCGTTGTTCCAACGACTGCTCGCGCAGTGTGTGCTGACGGGCCCGGGGAACACGATTCGAGGCGGCACGATCGAGATTCTTCGATCGGTTGCTTCCAAAGGACTTCAAGGACTGCCAGCGTGACTGTCGACGACCTGATCACAGAAACAGCGAGCCGTCTGTTCGCTGAAACCTGCACCCACAGCGCCATCCAAGATGCCGAGGCCAACGGCGGCGCTCCCGCGATTTGGGATGCGTTCGCCGAGACAGGGTTCCCGTGGATCTCGCTGCCCGAGTCCGCCGGCGGATCCGGTGGCACCTTGCTTGACGCGCTCGAAGTACTCCGCCTCGCTGGCTACTACGCCGCTCCAATCCCCGCAGCTGAGACTGGCGTCCTTGGAGGATGGCTGCTGGCAAGCGCCGGACTCGACCTGCCCGAAGGAATAGTGACCATTGCGCCAGGGTCCAAACAAGACTGGCTTTCCATCGGTGCAGATGGTTCGGTTTCGGGGACTGCTCACATGGTCCCGTGGGGCCGACATGCTGAACGGCTAGCGATCATCAGTAACGACAAGGTGGCATCTGTGCCCGTCAGCGCAGCGACCATTGCTCAACAGAGCTCGCTCGCTGGCGAACCACGCGACACGCTGACATTCGATGGCGCCGCTGCCGACGTCGTCGACGCCCCCGAAGGCGTGACCGCCGAAGCGCTTCGGTTCCGTGGCGCGCTCAGCCGAGTTGCGCTCATGGCCGGTGCCATCGAGAAGATGAGTCAGCTCACCGTGAGCTATACGAACGAGCGGGAGCAGTTCGGTCGCCCTGTCGCCAAATTCCAAGCGGTCCAACAGCACCTCGTGTGGGCGAGCCAAGACGCTGCGCTTACCCGCATGGCCGCCGACTCTGCTGGCCGCCAGGCCGCACGGGGCGACGCGAGATTCGAGATAGCTGCGGCCAAGCTGGTGGCTAACCAAGCCGCCACCCGTGCCACCAAGGCATGCCATCAGGCACATGGGGCCATGGGTATGACGCAGGAGTACCCGCTGCACCACTACAGCCGTCGACTGTGGACCTGGCGCACCGAGTTTGGTGGCGAACGTGAGTGGTCTCGCTGGGTCGGTTCAACCGCCGTCGCCCAAGGTGCCGACGGCCTCTATCCGCTCGTCGCAGGCGGAACCGCTGTGCTGTAGAGCGCAGCACTCAAGACGAGCAATCCTGCGAGCCGCCCGACAAGCAGGCCTCTGAGACCGCCACGCTCTACCCTGAAGCAGCTAGCGCGCCATACGCTCGGCCATGTCGTCTGGGAACCCGTAGGGACGCGCCCGTTCGTGTAGCAACGCGTCGGTGCGGGTGCGGTCTTTGCTGTCGGCAATGAGTTGCTTGACGATGCGATTCGTTCCAGATGAATTCTTCACGATCTCTGCAGCGAGCGCGTCGATCGTTGCTTCAAGCTCTTCGGCTGGGACTGCTCGATCCACCAGCCCAATCTCGGCTGCTTCGCTACCAGCAATCCTGCGAGCGGTGAACATGAGCTCTTTGGCCCGTGAACGGCCGATCCGTTCCGGCAGCCGTACCGACATGCCCCAGACAGGAACCAAGCCCCACTGTCCATGCGTGTCGCCAAGTTGAGCGTCCTGCGCTGCAATGAGCAGGTCGCACGCCAACGCGACCTCAAGGCCGCCAGTAAAGCAGTGGCCCTGAATCTGACAGATCGTTGGCTGGGGCAATGCCTCGAGAGCGTCAACGGTCTCCGATTGATAGTGCGGTGTCGGAGCCTTCTCACCAGCAGCGATGGACGCTAGATCGTTGCCAGCGCAGAACGACCGGCCTTTGCCTGCCAGCACGACACAACGGATCGAATGATCACCTGCGATTGATTCGAGATGCCCCCGGAGTTCAACAAAGCTTGCCGGAGTAAGAGCGTTCAGCTTGTCAGGTCGGTTGAGCAACAACGTGGCAACGCCGTCGCGGTCAGTTCGCAAAACAAGTTGATCAGACATTTACCGAGTCTGGCAGATGACCAACCGGTAGCCAATGTCGAGTTCGTCTAGGTCTCGCAAGTGACCGTGCTTGGCATCCCATGCACCGCTCTCGATCTCAGCGGCCAGCGCAGTGGTGCCGTTGCGTCGTTCCTCTGTCGATAACCGGGCGAGAACCGACATACCCGCCTGCACTTGCGGCTCCAGATATCGGTGGGGACGATTCCAATAGCAGCCAGCAAACCCGTCGGTGCAGTTCGCAGGCACCATCAGCGGCCGCACGTCTACCAGGTCAAGCGTGGTCGTCATCCACTCTGAAGACGGGTGACCACTATGGCTGGGGCCCCGCAACGACGGGAAGTACTCGCCAAGCCAGAAACTCCGTGTGACCGCCTCGTCATAGACGAGCGCAACCTGACGCCGAGCAACCCGGCCCAACTCAGCGAGCCCAGCGTTTCGATCGGGCCAATGATGAATCGTGAACATTGCCAGCGCCGCGTCAAACGAGTTGTCGGCGAGAGGCAACGACTCAGCAAACGCACGAAGCACCGGCGCATCGATCGACCTTTGCGCAGCCATAACTGCGTTTGGCTCGACCGCCACCACATACCGATCGACTGGCTCATAGTTGCCCGTGCTAGCGCCAACGTTCACGACCCGTTCGGCGTCACCCAGCGCGTCGAGAACCTGTCGAAACACATGCGGATCAGCACGACGGGCCTGCGCGTACCCCACCCCTATGGTGTCGTACAGCTGTTCTTGAGCCACTCCCAAACCATAGTCTTGCGGTCATGACCGAACTTGAAGCCGCCATCTCGCAACTCGTTCACCGAGAACAGCCTGCGCTTGCATGTCCGTTTCCCCTTTTCGATGAGATCCGACAGGCCGATGATGCACTGGTTTTCAGCGACAGCCTGGGCGCGTGGATTGCCACGCGCCACGATCATGTGCTTGAGATAATGCGCGACACCGAGACGTGGTCGAGTCGGTCGCCGTCGTCGGTCGGCAACCGCGCCAATCAAATGCAAACGGCAATGGCCGAGCTAGCCACAGATCCAGAAATGGCCGGTGTGTTTGCCAGCGTCATGGACGACAGGCGCCAGGCAGCGGTTCTGCTTAATGCGGACCCACCCGCTCACGTACGACAGCGCCGAGCGGTCAACCGAGCTTTCCGACCGTCTCGAATCCGAGCGATGGAGTCCGACGTCCAACAGGTGTCAGACCGACTGATGAGCGCAATCGTTCCCAATGGCCGATGTGACTTCGTCAGCGAGTACGCCGTGCTCCTGCCGATGGAGATCATCGCCAAGGCGCTTGGGGTCCCCGATGACAAACTTCTCACGTTCAAGAAGTGGTCCGACGACCTGGTAATGCCGGTTGGCAACGCCGCGCCGTCGGTTGACCAGATGCGGGAATTTCTCGTGAGCTCGAAGGAGTTTGGTGACTACTTCAGCGCGCTGCTCGACGAACGACGCGAGAACCCGGCCGACGACATCATCAGCGACGTGGCAAATGCTGAGGTCGATGGTGAACCTCTTTCGCCAGCCGAGGCCCTGTCGATGTTGAGTCAGTTCCTGGTGGCTGGCAACGAGACGACAACCAAGCTTCTTACGAACATTGCGTTCCACCTCGCAAGCCAACCTGAGTTACAAAAGACGGTCCGCAACGACCGATCGCTCGTCGAAAACCTGGTCGAAGAGGCCTTGCGGTTCGAGGCACCGGTTCAAGGGCTCTTTCGAGTTGCGACCACCGCGACCAACTTCCATGGCGTCAGCATCGCTGAAGGCGACTACGTCTGGATTGTGTATGCGGCTGCCAATCGGGACCCAGACATGTTCACGTGTCCCAACGAGATCCAAGTCGACCGCTCGAATGCAAGTGAACATGTCGCCTTTGGCCACGGGGAACACTTCTGCATTGGAGCACGACTCGCTCGCCTAGAAGCTGTAATTGCGGTCAATGCGATTCTTGACCATCTACCAAAGTTGCGCGTCGCTCCCGGGTACGAGGCGAGGTTCGAAGACAGCTTCGTATTGCGCGGCATGCGCAACTTGGATCTGACATTCGAACCGTGAGGGCGAAGGGTTGTGGACATCACGGGCCATAGATACCGAGGATGTAGTGGCACCCACCCTCGCAAGGCGTGGGTGCCACTACTGGTTCCCGGCCCACCTCTCCATCGACACATCGCCACAGTTGGTGCAGCACTATCGGGCAATTGGGTACACCCACTCAGGCGAAAGTCCCACGCCACTACCAGGTGGGAGACGGGTGTGATCGCGAACTGTGAGAACGGGCTGTGAGAAGTAGCGATTTTGACAACTGAGCTTCTGCCAGGCAACTATCTCCCATGCGCCTGATACCCCTGCAGATCGGCCAAATCGCAATGCACATGCAACGCGTGACTGGTAGTGACACAACAGTTGACTTTCCTGTTCTGTCATGGCTGATCGAACATTCCGACGGACTGGTGCTCTTCGATACCGGGATGCACATCGACTTGCAGACAAGTTTCGACCGCATCGGCGAACGAACAGCCGAGACGATCTCGCCTGCCTTCTCCCCTGGCGAGGAACTGACCGCCCGACTCGCAGCGCGTGGTGTTCGGCCAGCGGACATAGATCAGATCGTCGTGAGCCACCTGCACTTCGACCACGTGGGCGGCAACGAAGAAATCCCTGATGCGCGTGTCGTGGTGCAACGAGCCGAGTGGGAATCGGGCCATGACCAGCGAATGATCGATCATGGCGTATACAACCCTGCGGACTATGACCACGGCCACGACGTTGCCCAAATCGACGGCGAACACGATGTCTTTGGCGACGGCAAGATCGTGTGCCTACCAACACCAGGTCATACCCGTGGCCACCAGTCGCTGCGGCTCGAACTCGATTCAGGTCCCGTCGTACTCACGGGCGACTGTGTCTACCTTGAGCACATGCTCTACGACATGGTCGTGCCGCAGATGGGTAGCGAACGCGCTCAAACCGTTCAACGAGAGTCCATGCGTTACCTTGCGGGACTCCGCGATCAGGGCTGCAAGCTGCTCTACGGACATGACATGGCGCAAGTCTCAGCCCTACCTGCCACTGGCCTGACCTGACACCTAGGAGAACGCTATGACGAACAACCTCACGTGGACCATCGGCGATGTCACCATCACTCGCGTCGAAGAGGTCGTGACCTACGTCGACGCAACCGTGCTGATGCCCGACTTCACGCCCGCGCTACTTGAACCACATCGCGAATGGCTGGTGCCCCACTTCTTCTCAGACCGCAACGACAAGATGGCGCTGTCGATTCACTCCTTCGTTGTCACAAGCGGTGACACGACCATTGTCGTTGACACCTGCGTCGGCGGCGCCGAGCGTTCGCTACCACATGACCTTGCGTTTCCCGAACGACTCGATGCATCGATCGACGGTGGCCTCGAAGCTGTCGACGTCGTGCTGTGCACCCATCTGCACTTTGACCATGTCGGTTGGAACCTCAGAGAGGTCGACGGTGTGCAGGTGCCCACGTTCCCCAACGCTCGCTACTTGTTTGCCGAGGCGGAGGTCGTCCACACCCGCACCAACGACCACATGGCTGTGATGGAACCGTCGATTGACCCATTGCTCGCCGCCGGACTCGCCGACCTCGTCGCAATGGACCATGCGATCACCAGCGATGTGCGACTCCTGCCAACGCCCGGCCACACTCCCGGCCATGTTTCGGTGCTGATTGAGTCCAACGGCGCCACGGCTTTGATCACCGGCGATATGACCCACACGCCGCTCCAATTCGCCGTGCCCGAGCTCGCAGCGTCGGCTTTCGACACTGACAGCGATCAGTCCACCGCAACCCGCCGCAACATTGTGGAGCGGTTCGTGGGAACGGACACGCTCGTGCTTGGCACCCACTTTGCGCCACCGACCGCCGGACATCTGCGACAGGGCAAGCAGACAGTGACCTTCTCGAGCTAGCTCGATAACCAGGCCCCAATTCGCCATGCTGCGCTCACGGGCCGCTGGACTCCGAGACCGCGCGGATTGTTCTAGCCAAAGGTCCCCAGGCCGACAGTGCCGCTCTAGATCGCTGCGTTCACGGGCCGCTGGACCCCCAGACCCCGCGGATTGTTCTAGCCCCGAAGTCCCCCGGCCGACAGTGCAGGTACGCTCGTCGTTATGGCGACGGTAGAACTCGCAGCGGAACAACGCGCGCTCGAAGACGCACGACAGGCCGCCACCGACAAGCTTGCGTCGTTGCAGACCATTGAACTCATGGCCGCCGACGAGCTCAGCCAGGAGTACATGGAGGCCGTGGTTCGGGGCGCTGTCGAGAAGCTGTCGCGAGAGCTCATGGTGTTCGGACGGATCGACGACGAAGAGATCTGGCGCGTCGGCATTTACGGCGTGCAGAAGGATCACGTGCCCGTCGTTATCGACTGGCGGGCACCGTTTGCTCAGGCGTTCTACCAGGCAGGCTTTGATGACCCCCAGGGCCTCGAACGACGTGTGAGCTACGTCGGCGCCATCGACGAACTGTTCATTGAAGAGTTCACCAACGGCGAGGTGTCGGGTTCTTCACCGCTCATGGCCGAGCTGTCGCGATCGCGTGGCGAGACGATGAAGACCGCCGTCGCAACACTGCAGGCCGAACAAGATGAATTGGTTCGCACCGACCCAGACGAACGCATGGTCATACGTGGCGGACCAGGCACCGGAAAGACAGTTGTCGGGCTGCACCGCGCTGCATGGATCGTGTACAACGACCAACGCCTGTTGTCCGCTGAGCTGATCCTGGTTATTGGCCCGACCGACCGGTACCTGGAGTATGTCTCGTCGGTTCTGCCCACGCTGGGTGAGGCCAAGGTTCGTCAAACCACTCTGGCCCGACTGCTCGGCGCAACCTCGGCGATCGGAGCGGCTATCGACTGGCCCCAGGTGCTCGATCGATTCGAGGCATCGCTCTACAACCGGTCAGAAGTCATGATCAAGCGGCAACGAGTTCCCGCAGACGTCGCCACCGAAATCCTTGATCGCGTCAGTGCCTCCCGTCTTCCCTGGCGCAAGAAACGCGCAGGAGTCGTGGCCGGGTTGGCTCGTTTCAGCGGTCGTCCTGATGCACAGGTTCATGACGCGGCTGCCGAAC
>Ga0114956_1000280_pt1 | contig 35092 bp, 41 predicted proteins | sample MaitaG_FD_87304 | JGI IMG/M metagenome (GOLD analysis project Ga0114956, IMG submission 87304) | Marine algal microbial communities from Maine, USA - Maine_Asex2 metaG | ecosystem: Host-associated > Algae > Red algae > Unclassified | place: Maine, USA | collected 2015-01-05 | reverse complement strand
GCCCCCGCGACGGTTCCACAGCGATTCAGTAACCGACGGGTGCCGTTCATCGGCGTATACCTGGTCACCGGTCAGAAGCAGCAGATTTGGCAACCGACGGCCATTAACGATGGCCTCGTTGGCAAGTGCCGCAAGTGCATCGACACCGAGTTCTTCGGTCGCTTCCATCCCAGCCGCACGGTCGCTATCGACCCTGGGCACCATTTGCGGAGCCTGCTGCCGACAAGAACCGCCCGAGATCACCAAGGGTTCACCCTCGGACCAGATCCGAATTCTCGATGGTGGAACACCAAGGGTCGGGTCCGGCCACACAAGTGCGTCGTCGAGATGGACTTCGTATTCCGTAGCGTCGACGCTCAGTTCGGGCAGGTCGACAATGCCATAGTGATGGCCCGCCAACGCGAACGTCGCCGACGTCGCTCCTAAAACGGTGACCTGGCACGGCTTTGAAGTTTCAACCCAAACCGAGAACTGCGAATCGTCGCCGCGCCGAATCAGCGGGCCAAGAACGAGCGACGGCACGTCGGACAGCAGAGTCACCTATTCAGTTTGGAGCTAGCAGAGTTAAGAAGCGTCGCTGGCGTCTGCGATCGTGTTCTCGTTGATCTGTAGTGATTGGTCGTCACCGTTCTGCGCGACGTCGCTCCTCGGGTGAGACCCTCTGCGCTTACCACGGTGGTCCCTTCGGGGTCACCAACCGTGCTTTCGTTCACCTGCAGTGCCCGCTGATCGGCGTTCCCGACTGATACATCGTCACTTCGTTTGGCACCCATTTTTGGACCCTGGCCTTCGCTGTTTCGCTAGTGAGTGGAGACATACCCAGAAGTCGCGGCTCCTATTCCAAACCACGCTCTGCTCGAGACCAAGTTTAAAGCCCGGGCAACTGGGTAGCCCTCGGTGTCCCCAATGACGATTCGCAGAGGAGCGACATGTCCGACACCATCTTTTCCGAAATTCGCGCCGACCACAAGGTGCAACGCGAGTTGATCGCTCAACTCGTTGAAACCACGGGTGACAGCCAGCAGCGTCGAGAAATCTTCGAGGCTCTAACATCTGAACTAACGAGCCACGCCGGTGCCGAGGAACGCTTCCTGTACCGCCCCCTGATGACACATGACAAGACCCAGGAGCACGCGCGTCACTCTGTGGCCGAGCACCACGAGCTAGACGAAATGATCGAGCAGCTCCGCGACTACGAAATGGGTGGTCCAGCCTGGCTTCCCGCAGCCAAGGAGCTGCAGGACCGTCTCGGCCATCACCTCGATGAGGAAGAAGTCGAGATTTTCCCCGTGGCGGGAAAAGTATTGTCTGAGGAAGAAAAGGCCGCACTCGCCAGCGAATACCGTGCCGATATGGATCGCCGCAGGACCGAGGGGTGATCGTGGCGGTCGCCGACGTCGCGCCCAAAGCGGTGACATCGCACTTCTCCGTGGGCTGAGCCCGAACCTGAAACTGCGAAGCGTCTCCCCGCACCATCAGACAAGCCGGCTACTTAGCGTGGAGTCCGGAATTGTCGCTGGCATCTCGGATCGGTTTCATGCAGGGCTAACTCGCCCCCTCCGGGTCGTGGCGGGCGCTGTTTATGGCGCATTCGTCAATGGACTCCAGCGACGCCCAGACCGGGTCGTGATCGCTTGCTTGTGTTGCGGCGACACCGCTTGCGACCGAACGCAGTTCTCGGCCGTGGATGTGATCAAGGCTGAATTCGCGCCGAAAGCGCCGAAACGAACACATCATTGGGCTGGTCACGAGCTCTAAACCCACGGATTGCAACTCGCCCGCAACCGCGGTCTGACTGCGGCGGCTCGCCGTGTTGAAGTCGCCGCCAACAACGGTAGGCAGTGACTGGCTTGACGCATTAACTGCGCGGACCAGGCTGCGCACCTGTAGTAAGCGTCGTCGCACTGACAGCAAGGGTGTTTCGAGATGGGTGCTGAACGCAGCGATCGGCTGATCGCTGATTAAAACGTGTGCGCCGGTTACGCCGCGTTGCTGGCCTTGAATGGGCGCCGAGTGCTCAAGGTCGGCACCAATCAATGGCCTCAGCGGCCAGGGCGAGAGTACGGCGTTACCAAACAGTTGACCAGTCTTTTTGTGCCGGTCGGGCGCGTAGTAATGGTGGTCCCAACCTAGAAAGTCGGCCAGCTCGACGGCTTGGCCGGGTGACAACTCCTGAGCGAGTAGCACATCCGCAGGCGGGAGCCCCTGGGTTGACAAAAGTTCATGAGCGGCCAGGCTAAGGTCCAGCCCCAGCTCGATATTCCATGACACGACGGTGAATGTCGAGCAAAGACCGCGATCAACCGTCACATTTACCTCGACTCATCAAACAACGGTCGTGAGGCCTGGTCGTTTGCCGACACTTGCGAGTCGCAAAGCCCGGTACCGGTCATACAGCGCAATGATTAGCGTCAAGAGTCCGACGAGAAACACCGCCAACTGCATGCTGATTCCGCCATCCAACTGGTCGGTCGGCAACAAGTACACAACACTCACGACGATGAGATTGACCACGGCAGTGGCAGCAAAGTCGATTGCAGCATGCCTCCAACCGGTTCCGTCGCGGACCAAGACGGCGCCGAGCAGAGAACTACCGACGACGACGAGAACGACACCTAGCACTATGTCGAAAGTCGGCAGATCGGAGCGAGGCACCAGTTTTGAGAAAACCGCCGTAACGAGCCCGACGAGAACGAGCTTCTCGGCTACCGGACGCAGCAAGGGAGACCAGCTATGTGCAGCACGATCGGCACTGCGGCGAATGACTGTTGTCGGGTGAGCGTCGACTCCGAAGGCAGTCGACCAGTCGGGCGTCGGCATCGGCGGCCCGAGGCGCGCCGAGACCCAGACCACCCCCATAGTCGCCGCGACCATCACCAGGATGGCGGTCACATGGCGTGACACGAAACCCGTCATGTCGAGTCGTGCCCAATGGATCCACCATTCCTGGGGAAGCTTGACACCTACCCAAACCAACACCACGACCGATGCCAAAAGTCGCTTTGACATCCGCGCTGGATCCCACCGACAGCGCACGGCCTCATAGAAGATAAAGAAATACTCAAACGTATTTGGGAAGATCAATAGAACGAAGCGAGCGCCGGTGAACTCGAATATTGCGACCCCGATAAGTCGGTAGTACCACAGAGCACGACTCAGTCGGAATGCCATGCCATCGAGCCAGTTGCGCAACGTCGATATGTACGCGACCGCGAGATAGTAGACATCGAGCGCCTTGTCATAGGCTTGGTAATCGTCGGGAACTGCGTCGAACGCCGCCAGGGTCGTCTGGTCGCCAGCGTCAACGACCAACGCAGCGACGATGGCCGGCAGCGGAAACTTAGGAATAGCGAGCGGCACGGCCAACCGAAGTAACAGGACGCCCAGTAGTGCGAAGCTCAAAAATCCCCTAGCAGTTACCCGACAGCGCCGGTCATGGTAGCCCCGCGCCGTCTCGAACCTGGAAGCGTCGTCATGCCATGTCGTCAGGCTCCGTCGAAAACTCCAGCGACCCCAAGAATGAGGTGTCGGCGTCAGGCTGCTCTCGACCAGCAGCGCTCGCTTGGCCAGTGGCCTTTGCTAGTTGATACGTGTCGGATTTCCCCTGTCACCTCACCCCACGCCAAGTTGGTCTCACGACTCTTCGTAGCGGAAACCGATCTTCATGGTGACCTGCATGTACTGGGGCTTGGCCTCGCCGCCGATGTAGCCTCTGATCTCGGTGACCTCGAACCAGTCGAGGTTCCTGAGACTCTTCGATGCGGTGGCGATGCCACTCTGGATGGCGTCGTCAATGCTTTCGGATGACGTTCCAACGATCTCTGTAATGCTGTAGGTGGCGTTTGCTTCAGCCATGTTGCACTCCTTTGGGTTGCGCTTCAATCGGGTCCGGTTTGACCACCCATTGAACCTAGCAGGGTGCCAAAACTCAGTGCCGATCGTCTCGACGGCGTCGCGCCGTCAGCCCGGACCGAGGAGATTCACGAATCGAGCCGGAATCTGCTAAGGAGTCTTCGTCGGTACGGCCATCGGCCGCCGGTGGCCGCCGGTGGGCGCCGGTGGGCGCCGCCTAGAGCATCTCATCAGACACAGTGTCTGCTACTGCTCGTCACGCTGTGCTCCCTTGGAATGAGGGCCTGGCTCGTCGAATGAAGCAACATCGTGTTCAAGTTGGCGAAGAACCCAAGCTGTTTCAACCACGGTCCTGCGCAACCCATCAAGGGCTAAGGATTGTTCATTCCACGCGAGGTCAGGAACCCCAGAAGCCCAGCAAGAAAGCTCATAAGCTGCCGCAGATGCGCGGGTCACGGCCGCGGTTGTACCGAACTCGGCAAGGTCCTGATCATCACTGCCGATCGGATAACCGAGCTTGCGGATCTCTCGAATCTGTCGGTCCAAGGTGTCGGTGAGACGCTCGATATCAGTACTTTGATCACCGTCTATAGCGGCGCTAGATATACGTCGGGGAATGCTCCGTAGGAACGTAACAATCTCGTGTGGATGAAGCATGTCGACGCCGAGCCCTTGGCCATACTTCTCACTTGAGCCATGGCTATCGGTTTCCTCATCGGCAGCGGAGTCGCCAGGTACATCGTCGTGAGTCATCATGCCTGGCGCCCTTCAGTCGGCGAGACCAGGTTCAGTGCCCAGTCCTGGCTCGCGGCGATCGCCGCGTTGCAGTCCTTGCAGCCGATCTGGCTGCGCTCGGGAAGATATTCACGGTTGAAATGGGCCGGAGTGTCCAGCAAGTGATGGTCAAGCAGTAGTAGCGGGCCATTGGATCCAACACTTATTGAGTTGCGGTCCCTTTTTGCTGGCGCACCGTGCACGGTCGGGGACCCCGGTGGGTCGGCGTCTTTGTACATCAATTCATCACTTAAACGGGTCATCACATCTCAATTCGAGTCGATACGGCGACGACGACACGGCGGTCGCCCCCAGTACATACCCGCACCAGTCGACAAGTATTCATAACGAACGTATCTGCAAGAGCTCATCGGACATCGGAAAGCGAGCGAACCAGAAATGTCTCATCTAAACGAATAACAGTCGTAGGTGCGGGTAGATAACGACCGAGCCTGATTGCTGGCCGTCGTAGCTAGCGAATACAGGCTCACCAAACCGAAATGAGAGAGATACAACATGTTCAAATCCACAGATGAAAAAGTCACGACCGATCTCATCGAGACGCTCCGGGACGGCGAAAAAGGCTTTAACGATGGGGCCGACAAACTTGCTGACACCAACCGCAGCGACCTCGTCGGCCAGTTCCGAGCCGCGTCGGCTCAGCGCCGTGACTTCGCAGCTGAGCTCGAGCAGCTCGCCAAAACCTACGGCGATGACATCGACGAATCAGGCTCCATCGTTGCGACGATGCACCGCGGCTGGATGGCGCTCAAAGACGCGTTGTCTGGTGATGACCCCGACGGTGTTATCAGCGCCGCTGCCCAAGGTGAAAAGCACGCAATCAAGGAGTTCGAAGACGCACTTGAGGCGGACATCTCAAAGAACCTGCGTGACGTCGTGATCCGCCAGCAACGCGAAGTCACGGCTGTAGCGTCGCAAATTTGTGCGCTTGACGCTGCCCACAACTAAACCAGGCCCACCACATCAAGGCACAGGTCCACGCGAAGTGGGACTGTGTCAATCACCAAACAACACAGGAGCAATAATGGAAATCGCAGGCATAGGCACCGGCGGCCTACTCGTCATAGCAGGAGCAGTTCTGGTACTCGCAACGAGCGCGAACATCCTCGGGATCATCCTGATCCTCGTAGGACTCATCGCCTTCGGCGGGTTTGCCAAAGGCAAGTGGTACTAAATCTACGAGCGGGCGTGCCCGTCGCTTCGATAGCCACGACATTACGGGCTGCGCCAAACGGGTTGCGCGGTCAACGTCGACGATACACCGGGGCCCAAGCCCGAGGTGTTTCAGATCGCCGTTGACCGGGTAGCCCACAAGTTATGTCACCAGGAACAATCGTCACCACGCAGCTTCTCCTCGAACTCTACGGCCGAGGAGGCGCCCAGACAGCAACGGTCTACCTCCCGACAGTGAGCGAGCGAACCGACGCAGAGGAGCGCTTAATAATCACGTCCAAGAACGCTGTTCGCGCGCTGGAGACCCAGGGCGCTTCAGATGCTTTGGTGGCGATCACTGCCGCCGCTCTTGCTGCAGTTGATCACTCCGATGGTATGGCGCTGCTGCTCGTCGCCGACGAAGCGGGCATTGCGCTTCAACATTCCATGGTCAGGCCGATCAGCCACCCGTTGACCCACGTCGGCCCTTGCCCACTGCTCATGCCAATGATCGCTGCGGTGCAGCCCGATCGAAAGCACCTCACTGTGCTGCTCGACCGCGCTGGTGCAGACCTGTACTTCCGGGAGAGTGTCGGTGCTCCGATCGAAACCAAGACTGTCGAGGGCGTCCGGGATGACATTCAAAAGGTACACCCTGGCGGTTGGTCGAACCACCGATTCGCCCAGGCCGCCGAGGAAGCTTGGGAGAAAAACGCCAAACAAGTGGTCGAGCAGATGCTTGCTGACTACTCCGACGTCGACCAGATAATTGCTGGCGGCGAAACCCGAATGGTGGGTTTCCTCGATGAACACATCCCAGAGCGCTTGCGACCTCTCGCGGTCGTCGAAGCGTCACGCCACGCCGACTCTGATGCTTTCCTCGATGCTGCTGACCTTGCCTTGCGCGACCTGGCCGCTGGAGAACTCGCGGAGGAAATTCGGGTTATGAACGACAGCATCGGTAGCGACACGGGAGCTGCTGGCCAAGACGTTCTACAGGCACTCGTTTCGGGCCGCGTCGCCAAACTTTACGTCGGCAACGACTCACTCGAAACGGATCGAATGACAGCTCGCTTCGATTTCTCTCAGAACCAGGTCTTGACTTCCGGCGGCGTCGAAGCACCACTCACCGATGGCGCAATTTGCTTGGCCATGGCAACCGGAGCCGACGTCACGGTTCTACCCGAGACGGCTCGAGGTCTCGTCGACGGTCTCGCAGCGCGCTACCGCTATTAGGGCCGTCAGCAATCCTGCCGGATGACCCGGCAAGCGTCCGCCCCAGATTGCGGTTTGACCGCTTCCACCGACCGTGGCTTACCACCGTCGCTGGACCGGTCGTGGTTCCGACGTGCTGGGAGCGGCGAGTGGCTACGGTGTCTGCATGGGTTTCTTAGACAAGGTTGGCTCCTTCCTCAAACGAGAGGCCGCAGACCTTGGTGACGCCGCTGATGGCGTCAAAGACAAATTTGAGCAGGAGCTGTCCAAGCGCGAACAAGAACTCAAGATGTCACCCAGCGAAAAGATCGCCGCGCTCCAGGCACAAGCCACTGGAACAGATTCCAAGTTAGACGCCATAGCGGACAAGGCTTTGGGCCGCGAAGCTCTGGCCGATGCCGCCACCGAGGTCAGCGAGATCCCGGCCACGACAGGTCTGCCAAACGTGACCCACGTGGTCTCCGCAAATGATCAGGCAGATGGTCAGCTCCTATCGACCGATGACACTTCAGCCAATGACACTGCAGCGTCAGCCGACCACGCGAGGTCAGCCGACGAGCTTGCTGCTTTGCCCGAGACCCCCGACAGCACGGAGGGCACGGCTACCGACGCGCCAGAGCCCGTATCGGAGACTCTGTCGCCGTCCAATGCAAGAGGCGATTCAGTAGCGCCAACGACCCCTGGCACGAAGTACGACAAGACTCCCGCTCAGATCAAATACGAGCAAGCCCGTGACGCTGCCGACGACCTGTTGGCTGAGCTCCGGGGCGAACTCAAAGACGACGGATCGATCTAGCGTCATTTTAGGGTGTCTCGTCAGACCTCTTTAGTTGGTCGCACTTGGCAGCGCCCGGAGCCAGTGCGCCACCACCCCAAACGCGACCCCTACGTTGAGCGTCGTCTTGGCACCGTGCATGTCGAGATGCACATGACGGTGAGCCATAGCGAGCACCTCGGGGTCGACCCCGGCCCGCTCGTTGCCAACCACAAACGCCAGCTTCGCTGGCCGTTCGATGCAGCCCTGCAACGAAACTGAACGGGGTGTGAAATCAACTGCCCAGACCTCAAACCCCTGGCTAATCAAAGCCTCGACCATGGGCACGACGTCGAGACCAGATGTGTTCGGCACTGATTCCTGGGCTCCAAGCGCAGTCTTTATGACCTTTGGATTGTCGGCCCGGGCAGTGAGCCCGCCGAGGTAAAGATGGGTTAACCCGGCGCCATCGGCGGAACGAAGCATGGTGCCCACATTGAGGGCGCTCCGGATGCTATCGAGCACTCCGACGAGACTGCCCCCGGTACCAGGCGCCGAAGGCAACTGTTGCAGTGGTGGATCGGTATAAGAGGCGAGCTGAGCTACCGGGGCCTCGCAGAGCGGGCAAGCATTGCGGCGGGGATCGTCGGCGGGCGATGGGTAGCGCATTCCGCAATCGCCGTTTGAGCACTTGAGGACGACATGGTCGCCCTGCGCGGTCAAGAAAGCCAGCCTGCGTCGTCGAGCGCGTTGATCAGGTCAAAGCTCGCATGGCGGGTGTAGATCGACGTTGTGCGCGGATCCCGGTGGCCCATGAGCTGCTGCAGCGTGGCCGGAGGCACGCCCCGCATGGCGAGCTGGAGCCCAAAGTGATGGCGGAGCCCGTGGACCAGCGCGTCGTCGGGCAAGTGGGCCGCCGCAGCATGAGCTAGGCGCTTGACCAAGTGGTACAGCGCATCGGTGGAGAACTCGCGACCATCGTTGCGGATAAAGAGCGGCTCGCGCCCGGTGGTTGCCATGCCCCGCTCGTCTCGCTCACCAATGAACTTGTCGAGGCGCTCGACCGTGTGGCGCGCGAGCGGGACCTCGCGAGCTCGCCCCGATTTGGTGCCACGTTGGATATGCAATACCGGTCGGTCGGCTCCGCCAATGTCGCCGATGCGCAACGCGACACATTCTCCGTTTCGGGTGCCTGTCGCCGACAACAAATCGATGATTGCTTGATCGCGTGTCGGCCACGCTGAGCGGGCCTTCTTCGATGGCTCAGCCGCAGCCTCGATCATGGCCTCTACGTCTTCGGGGGTAAACGCGCGCACGGCTTGCTCGGTGCGGCCACGAACCTGCAGCACCTCGTCATCGAATGGGTTCGTGTCGATGAGGCCCTTTGTTGCCAACCACCGGCAGAGGCCGCGGACTGAAGACAACTGGCGCTGCAAAGTCGACGGGCTATAGGAACGCTTCAGCAAGTCAAGAGCGCGCAATAAGCTGTCCGATGACAGATCCCGAGTCGTCAGCCCACCAAGGTCCACCTCTAAACTCAGCAGTTCCTCTTCGTCGACCAGCTCACCGCGAGAGGTCTTGATCGCTCGGCCCCATCGAGCCAAGTCGGTGCGGCGAGCCTTGTCACTATTGCCACTGGTCGAGGCAGCAGTGACGGACTTGGCATGACACCAGTCAAGAGCGACTTCGGCGAGTGGGGGAGCGGACACCCTCTAACGGTAGACGCCCCAGTACCGTTGCCCAGGTGATAGATCTGCGTTCAGACACCGTGACGACCCCGACCAATGAAATGCGGGCGGTCATGGCTGCTGCTCCGGTCGGTGATGACGTGTTTGGCGACGACCCGACCGTGAACGCATTGCAGGACTACGTAGCGGATCTTCTCGGCAAAGAAGCAGCCCTGTTTGTGACCAGCGGTACGCAGAGCAACCTGTGCGGCCTGCTCGCGCATTGCGGACGCGGCGATGAATACATCGCCGGCGAGAACGCACACGCGTTCAAGTACGAGGCTGGCGGCGCGGCAGTGCTTGGCGGCATTCAACCACAGACTGTGCCCGTTCACACCGACGGGTCGCTGGATCTGGACCGGGTCACCGCATCGGTCAAGCCCGACGATTCACACTTCGCTCGTACCAAGTTGTTGTGTCTCGAGAACACCCACGATGGCAAGGCCCAAACCGTGGCCCAGATGGCCGAGGCGGCTGAGCTTGGTCGTTCACTTGGCTTGGCGGTGCATCTCGATGGCGCTCGCATATGGAACGCTGCGGCCGCCCACGGCGCAAAACCGGCGGCCTTCACCGCTCCGTTCGATTCAGTATCGGTATGTCTGTCCAAAGGACTTGGTGCCCCAATGGGTTCAGTGCTCGTTGGTTCAGCCGATTTCATACGCGAGGCTGCTAAGTGGCGAAAGATGCTGGGTGGAGGACTCCGCCAGGTCGGGATTGTGGCCGCGGCTGGCCGCTATGCGGTCGAGAACAACCGTGACCGGATGGTCGATGACCACACAAACGCAGCAGCGCTGGCCGATGGCCTCAGAGGCATCGACGGCGTCACCGTGCACAGCCAAGCCACCAACATGGTCTTTGCGTCGCTACCCGTAGCGAACGACCACACATTCCTGGCTGCGATGGAACAGCATGGCGTGCGCATGATCATCAATCGTGGCAACGTACGCATGGTGACGCACCTGGACATAACCCGAGCCGACATCGATCTCGTTCTGCAAGCTCTAGGCACAACGCTGGCCTAACGGGTGTATGGCACGCCACACACCCGCCGAGTTTCGGATCAGATGGAACTAATAGCGTCGAGCACGTTCATGCGAGCGGCTCGCCTCGCTGGGAACAGCGCAGCCAACATGCCAAGCGCTCCACCGAGCACAAGGAAGACGAGCGCCCAGACCCACGGGATGGCGATCTCGCTAACGAAGCTGTCGGGGATTGCCGTGACGGCTGCATAGCCGATCACCAGTCCCAAGAGCACGCCCAGCAGGGCCCCAAAGAAGCCCACAATAATAGCCTCCCACCTCACCATTGACCGGAGCTGTCTTCGGCTCGTGCCCACCGCTCGAAGCAATCCGATTTCGCGGGTGCGCTCCAAGATCGATAGCGCCATCGTGTTCACAATGCCAATAAAGGCAACAATGATGCACAAGCCCAGCAGTCCAAAGATCAGGAACTGGATCTGATTCAGCTGACCTTCCTGGGTCTCTTTGAACTCGGCGTTGTTCTCAACGGTGAGCTGCGGAAAGTTGCCCACGGCTGCTTCAGCGGCCTCTTGGCCGCCTTCGAGGGACACACCGTCTACAAAAGTTGCACCCACAAAGCCGACGGCGTTCACGTTCACGTGCTGCGCAGTGACCTGCCGATCGAATACCCAATTGTTATTGTCAAAGAATGTGTTGTCATCGAATATCCCTCTGACCACAAACGTGTTGGTGAAATCGTCTTCGAACAGCACGTCGATCTCAGAACCCAAGCCGTAGCCAAGCTCCTCGGCATGTTCTCGCAGCACGAGTACGCCGTCGGTGCCGATATCGAAGGCACCTTCGGTCAGCTTGATGTCGAGCACCCGGTCGGCCGAGGCAACATCGAAGCCGCTTACCCGGGTGACCTCGCCGTCGAGTTCAACCCGCAGGCTGCTGGTCGCTGCTACATCGGCGATACTCGGATCTGCGGCCAATTGGTCAACGGCCGTGCCCGCGAACGCTAGGCCCTGATTGGATTCGTACACGAAGATGTCTGCAGCAACAGTCTCGTCGAGGATCTTGTCAAATGTGGCGCGAATTGACTGGGTGAGAACCAGTACGCCGGTGATCAGCGCGAGGCCAATCATCAACGCAGTGGCGGTAGCAGCGGTTCGCTGAGGATTGCGACTGGCGTTGTCGCGTCCGAGTTGCCCGGTGAGGCCAAATGCCTTCTCGATTGGAGCACCAATAAGGCGGGTAGCCACCGAAGCAAAGAGCACACTCAGCATGGCCACGCCCACAAAAAGCAATGCCGCACCAAAGCCGAGAGCGGAAAGCCGTGGCGATGTATCCATGTCCGAGAAGAGCCCTAGCAGCGTGAGCAAGATGCCTGCTGTGAGCACGATGCCACCGAACAGGATGCGACGGCTCCGTGATGACTCCTTGGCAGCGGCGCCATCACGCAGCGCAGCAAGTGCTGGTATTCGTTGAGCGACAAAGGCCGGGAGTATTGCCGAGCCCAGCGTGACACCAATGCCCAGAACGAACACCACGACTATGGTGCGGGCCTTGAAGATGAGCGGCCCGTCGGGAAACTCGCCGCCACCTTGGCCAAAGAGCCACTTGAGAGCAGTGGCGATTCCCATGCCACCAAAGAGGCCGATGATCGAGGCAACAATGCCGATAATCAACGCTTCGATCATGACCATCGAGGTCAGCTGGCGACCCGTTGCCCCAATCGAGCGGAGCAAGCCGAACTGGCGGATCCGTTGGCCGATCAGAATCGCAAATGTGTTGTAGATGATGAAGATTGATACAAAGAGTACGACAATGGCGAAGCCAAGCAAGATGTAGCCAAGGATGTCGATGAACTCAGCGAACTCGGCGTTCGACTCCTCGACGAGGACTTCGCCAAGTACCGTTTCCAGGTTCGGCTCGCCAGAGATTGCCTCGCTAACTTGGTCTAGCAGTGCCGCCGAGGAGACTCCGTCGGCAGCGCTCAAAGCAACGCCATCGACCAGGTCCTCGGCTCCTAAGAGGCTCTGAATAGTGTCCAAGTCAAACAGGTTGAAGTACGCGCTTGCGCCTCCGGCATCGCCGAAGCTCACGGTACCAACGACCTCGAACTGCCGAGGGTCAAGATCCCCTGGAGCACCAACGCTCACGATGTCGCCAATCGCAATGTCGTGGTTCGCAGCTTGGGTTTGGTCGACTGCGATCTCGTCGCCCATGGGGGCCCGCCCATCGATCAGAGTCCACGACGAGACGGGGGATGGCCCACCCCACGAACTCGACAGAACCGGGGGTCCGGTCGGCCGGTTGACCTCGCCCTCCTCATTGATGGTGTAGATCTGTTCGAAGGCAAAGAGCCCGGCCTCGGCATAGGCAACGTCGGGGAGATCTTGCACGAGCGCCATCGTGTCTTCGGAGAACCGGGTGTCGTCGTTGCCGCTCGCCAGTTCGGACTCGGTGGCCCGGACTTGCACATCGACGCCCTGGAAGATCTGCTCGGAGATGTCGGAAAAGACGGCTCTTAGACTGTCGGCCAAAAGGAACGAGCCGGACACGAAAGACACGCCGAGCACGATGGACAGCAACATCAGGATCAGTCGACCCTTGGTGGCCGCAATATTGCGGCGAACGAGTTTCCAAATCACGGCGCTACCTACGCTCCCAGCGAGCGCATGTAGTTGTAGATGTCGTCGGCATCGGGATTGGCCATCTCCGACGTAATCTCCCCATCGGTTAAGAAGATGGCACGGTCGGTGTAGCTTGCGCCGAGGGGATCGTGGGTCACCATCACGATGGTCTGATCCAGGTCCCGCACCGCAGTACGCAAGAAGTCAAGGATCTCGTGACCGGTGCGGCTGTCCAGGTTGCCTGTTGGTTCGTCGGCGAAGATGATGTCGGGCTGGGCGACCAGCGCTCGGGCCACGGCAACGCGTTGTTGCTGTCCACCAGACAGTTCGTTCGGCCGGTGGTCCAACCGATCAGCGAGACCCACCGCCGTCACGACCTCGTTAAACCATTTGCCATCGGGCTTGCGGCCAGCGAGTTGCATCGGGAGCACCATGTTCTCCTCGGCCGACAGAGTGGGAACCAGGTTGTAGGCCTGGAAGACGAAGCCGATTCGGTCACGCCGCAGCAAGGTGAGTTGCTTCTCGCTGAGCGATCCAAGCTCAATGTCGCCAATCGTGACGGTGCCGCTGGTTGCCTGATCGAGCCCGGCCATAACGTGCATCAAGGTGGACTTGCCCGAACCCGAAGGACCCATGACAGCAGAGAACTGGCCCCGTCGGAACTCGGCATTGAGGCCGTTCAACGCCCGAACCTCGGTTTCGCCCGATCCGTAGATCTTCATCACATCGTTTGCCGATGCAATCACCGCGCCGGTCATCGTGTCCTGGCTCATGACGTCTCTCTTCTGCTTCTACTTTGTTGCATGTCTATCTGCCCGCCCCTAGACCGTACGCACTGTGACAGCTCACAACGGTGCAAATGACCGGCTTCTTGTCACAGGCGACTGAGCTGTACCTACGATTGCAGGGTCCCATGGTCTTGGCTATCGGGGAGAACCCTGAGGCACTGGAATTGAAGGCACGCTAGGGGTACCTCCAATTCAGTTCTCGAGGGACAGCACGCGTTCGGCCATATCTTCGAGTTCGGCCTGCCAATCGGTGGGCTCTTCGAGCGGCACGATCACGAACTTCGAAGCACCGATCTCGGCAAAGGCCTCGAGGTGTCCTCGCAAGTTCTCGCGAGTAGCGATGACCTCGCGCACATCTCGATCAGGCTTTCGCTTCTTGGCGAACTCCACGACCCGATCGGGAATCTCGCCGCTGGTGTAGCCGACGAGGACGCCAAAGTGTTCCGGATCAATCTCACGGCCGACATCGGCCGCATGGCCTTGCACTATGGCAATACCCTCGGCGACGTCTTTGGGAGTGCTAAAGCTCGGCAACCAGCCGTCGCTGTAGCGCCCAACACGGCGAAGTTCGAGCGGGGCAGCGCCACCCATCCATACTTCGAGCGGCTGCTGGACTGGCTTGGGGTTCACGCAGGCGTTATCCAAGTGGAAGCGCTCGCCGTGATGGGTTACAGAGTCTTCGGTCCACAGTCGGTGCAGCAGCGGCATGGCTTCGTTGAACCACGCCGCACGCTCCCTGCGCTTGACTCCAAATGCCTGGTGCTCTGCGGCGTTTGCGATGCCAAGGCCAAATGCCGGCAAGAGCCGGCCACTGGACAGCTGATCTAGGCTCGCCATGGTCTTGGCGAGCAGCACGGGATTGCGACCGGGCAAAACCATCACGCTCGCGCCAACTTTGAGTCGTTCGGTCCGAGCGATTGCGAATGTCATGGCGACGACCGGGTCGAGTGCAGGACCATTTACCCGTTCGGACAGCCAGAGTGAATCAAACCGTAGCCGTTCAAGATTGTCGACCAGGTCCCCGAATCGCTTCGGATCCGTCGTCGTGCTGCTGGTACCGAGCCCATAACCTATTCGGATCTTCACGAGTCTGACGCTAGTGCAAGGTGCTACCGCTGCTTCAAGCCGTGGCTACTTGCGAAGGGCTTCGCTCAATTATGTTCGTGGCGTCCAAATAAATGGGGGAGACCCGATGGCTCAACACGACAGTTACGAAGACCTCACCGAGTGCGGGTTGACCCCCGAACTCGAGGCGCAGCTCCTAGAGGCCAAGACCGAGTGCACGTTTATGTGGACGAACAAAAGGGGCGAAGCCTTCGGCGTCATCATGTCGTATCTGGCAAAGGACGGGAAGCTCTGGTTGACATGTGCCCGGGCCCGCGCCCGTATCCCTGCGCTGAAACGCTTCAACCGTGCATCGATATGCATCAACAGCACCGGCAGCGAGATGGGTGGCGGCAAGACCGTGACGTACAAAGGCGATTGCGTGATCCACGACGAAGATCGTGAGGTCAAGGATTGGTTCTACCCCGAGTTCTCCCGTCGACTCCGACCAGTCGAAGCCCAAGCCGAAATCTTCCAGAAGTTCCTCGACTCACCAGACCGGGTCGTTATCGAATTCACACCCGACTACGCGCTCAGCTTCAACAGCGAACTCATGTGGGCTCGCTCACCAGACGCCCAATAGGTCCGCCCGCCACTCTCATGACGCAGACGTGCCGCGGGTGGGGATGTGCCGGTTGTGCCGTCATGGTGGTTCACTGGTGACGTGAATGGAATTGAGTTTGGCCTTGACCAGATCCGCACGCTTCTGCACTTGGTCGGTGTGTCGGTCTGGTTTGGCGGTCAGATCCTGATGCTTGGACTGCTGCCGGTACTACGCAAGCTCGGTGGTGACGCTCCGAGGCAGGCCGCGGCTGGGTTCGGCCGGGTTGCGTGGCCAGCTTTTGGGCTCACGATCGTGACCGGCATCTGGAATGTCTTGGCTGTTGATCTGAGCGTCGTCACTACGGGTTACAACGCGGTGTTTGGTATCAAGATGCTCTTGGTTGTTGCCACGGGCTTGTGTGCTGGAGTGCACCAGAGCACAGACAAGCCGGCCCTCAAAGGCATCACGGGTGGGGTCGGATTTCTGGCGTCGTTGGGTGCCGTGATTCTTGGCGTTGCGATGGGCCACTAGCAACCATGCATACCGGTCGCAACGACGCCGATCTACGGGCGCGAACGCGCATACCAGTTCGCGTCGCTGACGAAGCAACTGATAGGAGCGCCGGCTTCCAGATAGGCGACGACTTCGAACGCTTCAGCCAAGTCGACGATGTGTTCAGCCGCTCACGAGCCGATACCGAGTTGAGAGACGAAGCCGCCGACCGTTTCTACAGCACTTACCGCAGGCCGCTTGCAAACTGGCGTGCCGCCAAGGGGTTCCGCCAGCTTGACTACGCATTCCGTAACGCAACCTGGCACGTTGCCGACGTGTTTGCAGAAATGCACGAAGGCGATGACCGCCGCGATGGCTTCCTTGACCCGCTGTCGATGCTGCGCGACGGCGCAGCCGAACAAGTCGACTGCGGAACACCAGCCGAAGCTGCACGCCTGCTCAAGCACGCCGCCCAGACCGCTGGCGCTGACATAGTCGGTATCGCTGCATACGACGAGCGATGGACCTATACCGAACGCTTTTCTGCCCAGAGCGGCAAGGCCAAAGCGAACCCGTTGCCGACCGCCGTGGACAAGGTGGTCGTGATTGGCCAGGCCATGGACGAGCGCTTGATTGATACCGCTCCATCGGCACTCAGCGGAGCGGCAACCGGAATGGGATACTCCCAGGACGCCGTTGTGCTGCTGACGGTTGCGCAGTTCATTCGAAACCTGGGCTATACGGCGGTGGCGTCAATGAACGACACCGCACTCGCCATCCCCTATGCCATTAAGGCTGGGCTAGGCGAGTACGGCAAGCACGGTCTGGTGATCACTCCCGAGTTTGGCACCAGCGTGCGGTTCGGCAAGATTTTCACCGACATGCCCCTTGGCGAAGACACCCCGATCCGATTCGGGGTCCAAGAGATGTGCAACATCTGCAATGCGTGCTCCAAGGCATGCCCCAGTCGTGCAATCCCTGACACCAAGCCATCGGAAAAACGTCACAACAAGTCGAACATCAAAGGAATCCGCAAGTGGAGCATCGACGGCGAGAAGTGCTTTGCCTACTGGTCCAAAATCAACAGCGACTGCTCGGTGTGTGTTCGAGTCTGTCCCTATACCCGTGACTACACCCAGAGACGCAATAGGGCTTGGCTACGCCTTGCGGATTCCCCGTTGCGAAGCGTTGCGCTGCGCATGCACAAACGTTTCGGCGGAGGCGAACGCGTCCTCGCCGACAAATGGTGGCCGGTTTGAACCGGCACCAGATCGCACTGCTTCCAACGCAACCCGCTATCGCAGAACGAACCGTTTCCGTGACGAGAGCAACCGTTCGCAGACTTGTGGAACCAAGCAACATCGATGCCGGTAGTTTGGGGATGTGGAGGGTCCGCACCGTACGCCGTGGCGCTACTCCGAAGCGCACGTCGACAGAGTCGACGCGTGCGGCACATGATCGAACAGGAGAAACGTGACGACCAATCCGCAAAGCTTGAATGAGCGGATGCAGATCGAAACTCACGATGCGGCGTTGCTGGCCGATCGATCCGATCACGTGCGTCGGCTCGATGCTGCGATCGCGGCGGAACACAATGACGGCGCTCGCGGAGCACTTCTCCTAGAGCGAGCGATCACCCAGCAAGCCGAGGCCGACCCTTCCGTTCCGGCTGCGGACAGCGTCCGAGCATTCGAACTGCTCGTGGCGAACGACCGCGCTGACGAGGGCGCGTTTGCCGCGGCTGTCGCCGGCGCGATGTTACATCGAGCCGGAGATCTCGAAGCCTCGGTCGACTACGCAGTGGAGGCAATGGCACTGGTCACCAACGCCGGCGCGACTCTCGTCGCAGCGCGCGCCGCAAACTCCATTGCCACGCTGTTCGCTCAGCTCTCGGCGTTCGAACAGGCTTACAAGTATTCGAGTCTTGCCGCGGACATCCACAACCAGAACGGCGAGCCTCTCCCGTTTGCCATGTGTTATACGACGTGCTACGTCTGCGTCGAAGCGCACCACGCCGGTGTCGTGCTCCCCCTCGATCGGGCCCACCAAGCCGCAGCGCAAATATCTGCGGACTCAAATCCGATTGCACGCAAGCTGCTTGGGCCCGGGATGGCAGCGGAGCTTTCTGCTCTGTACCAACCGGACCTAATCGGCGAAGCTCTCCTCGACGAGAGCGAACTCGAAGCGGCAGCGCCCCGCCTCCAAGCCTGGTTCCGTCTCGTGCTGGCAGTAGAAGCGCACGGCGCAGGTGATGCGGCCCGGGCGGTCAAGTTGCTCGACATAGCGCTTCCGACGCTGCTGGCACTCGGAGACGAACATCGGGTTGTTCGGGCGTACCGGCTTCGCAGTGCGGCACACGCGGAGCTCGGCGACGTGTCCTCGGCGCTTGCCGATGCACTCGTCATAGCCGAAACAGCTCGCAGCTGGCAGGTCGACCAGGTCGGCCGACTAGCCGTCCAGATCGCCCGGCGCGCAGAACTCGAACAGCAGCAGTCCTCAATGCAACGGCGTGCGATCGACCTGGTGCGACAGATAAATATCGATGCACTCACGCGCACCGGTTCACGTCGGATGCTCGACGAGCGACTCGACGAACTCGAAAGGGGGGACGGACCGGTGTCGGTCGCGGTTGTCGACATCGACGAATTCAAGAGCGTCAATGACAAACTCGGTCACGCCGTAGGTGACGCCGTGCTCAAGCGGGTCGGCAAGGTCCTACGAAGGGCAGACCAGTCCTGTGCCGTGCTGGCCCGGTACGGCGGCGACGAGTTCATCGCTGTCTTCAGGGAAACTGGGACCGCCAGGGCCGCCGCCTTTGCAGAGGAGGTTCGGGAAACGTTGTCGTCGACTGATTGGGAAGACGTCTCACCAGGACTTCGGGTCCATGCCAGCGCTGGCGTGGCCTCGGGCTCCGGCACCCATGTCCGCGCCATCGTCGAACGGGCCGACGCCGCCCTCTACTCAGCGAAACGGCGCGGACGCAATCGCTGCGTTGTTGCCTGAACCGAACTTATGCACGACAATCGCTCCGTTGATAAGTCCGCTTGGTGCCGTTATTTCGGGGTGTGACGACACACCCCAGGACCGCAACTTGTCAAGTGGGGGGCGACCGGAATACGGCCGAAAGCGGCCATTCAGATGTGTGGTGGCGTGTTGGGGGTGTGATCGTCGTCGGTTTGGATTTGGACGTGGCTGGTGATTTGGTCTGTTGGTGGGGTGGTTGTCGCCGAAGTCGAGCCGGTGGTTGCGATCGACCCTGGACTCGGTGGCGAAACGCAGATGGACTCGGTGGCGAACGATAACGCCAGTGCCGGTCTACGATTGGGCGGTGACTGACACTGCTGACAATCGGACGCCTGACAAGGAGAAGCCATTCCATCTCCGCGGAAATTATGCGCCCGTGATGGAAGAGGTGACCGCCTTTGATCTCCAGGTGACCGGAGCGCTTCCACCGGAACTGAGTGGCCGGTACCTGCGCAACGGGGCAAACCCGCAGAGTGGCAAATCGCCGCACTGGTTCGCTGGCGATGGCATGATCCATGGCATTGAGCTACGCGAAGGCAAAGCTCTCTGGTACCGCAACAGGTGGGTGCAGACTCGATCTCTGAACGAGCCCAGTACCAGGATGATTGGCGACGATGGCTCGATCGACCGCACCATTGGCGTGAGCAATACTCACATTATTGGCCATGCAGGCAAGATCCTGGCATTGGTCGAGTCGAGCTTCCCCTGCGAACTCACGCCGTCGCTCGAGACCGTGGGCCCGTACGACTACAACGGCAAGCTCGAAAGTGCCATGACGGCACATCCAAAGGTGTGTCCGGTGACCGGCGAGCTGCACTTCTTCGGGTACGGGTTCTTTGAGCCGTACCTGACCTATAACCGAGTGTCGGCCGCTGGCGAGCTCGTGCAGTCAGAACCAATTGCGGTCAACGGACCGACCATGATGCATGACTTCTCGATAACCGAGAACTACGTGATCTTCATGGACCTGCCAGTGGTGTTCGATCTGGACAAGGCCATGACTGGCGGCATGCCCTACGCCTGGGACGATGACTACCCATCGCGAGTCGGTGTGATGCCGCGCAGCACCGACGAGGCAACCTTTGGTTCCACCGACGTGACCTGGTTCGACGTCGATCCTTGCTACGTGTTCCACCCGATGAACTCGTTTGAGGACAATGCAGGCCGCATCGTCATGGACACCGCTCGCTATCCGGAGTTGTGGCGCCAGGACACCAACTTTCAGAACGACGCAGCGCTCCACCGGTGGACGTTGGACCTGACCGTCGGCACGGTTAAGGAATCTGCCCTCGACGATCGTTCCATCGAGTTCCCACGGGTAGCCGAGTCGCTCGTTGGGCTCGAGAACCGTTTCGGGTACGCCGTCGCTTCCTTCGACGAAGAGAACTCGCTCGTCAAATACGACCTAGAGACGGGCGAGTCAGTCGCCCGAGACTTTGGCCGCAGCCAGATTCCCGGCGAAGCCGTCTTTGTTCCCAAGGAGAACAGCTCAGCTGAAGATGACGGTTGGCTGTTGGCCTATGTCTACGACAAGCCGACCGACTCCAGCAGTTTTGTGGTGCTCGACGCGGCACACATGGCCGCAGAACCGCAGGCAGTCGTGCAACTTCCCCAGCGGATCCCGTTCGGCTTCCATGGCAGCTGGATTGCCGACGAGCAAGGCTGAACGATGGCTTGGATCCGAACCGTCAACGAAGACGAAGCAACCGGTGTCGTAAAGAAGTATTACGACAGCTCTAAGCGAAGCTGGGGTGGTGTCGACAACATCATCAAAGCCCATAGCCTGAACTCGTCTGCATTGCGGGCACTCATGACGTTCTACAACGGCGTTATGCACGGCGAAAGTGAGATCTCACTCGCCCAAAAGGAGATGATCGCTGTCACCGTCTCCCAGCTCAATGAGTGCCACTATTGAGTACAACATCATGGAGAAGGTCTTCTCCGCGAACTCTCGCAATCCGCTCCAACAGCGGACAGTGCACAAGCGTTGACCGACGCCGTCAAGGGTGACTATCGAACCGCCGATCTGGGGCCAGCAGATCGGGCGATGCTCGACTACACGGCCAAGCTCACCGAAACCCCTACCAAGATGGTCGAGGGCGACATTGTTGCGCTGCGATCCGTTGGATTCAGTGACGAAGCAATATTGGACATCAACCAGATCACCGGCTTCTTCGCCTGGTGCAATCGAACGGTCGACGGGCTCGGTGTGGAACTTGAGTCGTTTTGGGAAAACCCCGACCAAACGAACGTATAGGCCGAGATCGCTTCAGAAGAGTCGGCCTGACCTAGCCAGTCATCTCGCCCTTTCGAGGGACTTGGCAAGACTGCGCATGCCAAAGGAGAAACCGGCCGCGCCCATCTTGTTTACGACCGGAGCCAGCAATTGCGGCAGGTACGGCACCGTGACTCTTTCGAACCACTCGAGATGGGACCGCTCGCTGTCTCCGGTCACCACGAACCCCGCTTGGCCTTTCAGCACTGGCCCTAACTTCTCGACTTCGCATGACCCGTGTCCGGTCGTTTCGTTCCACTCGATTGCGTTCACACGCATGCGATCGACGAGCAATATGGGCCCGTAACCGGTGTAGCCGGTGAAGGTCTCGCCGACCTCGGTTCCGGTGCCGGAGTCCACCACGACGCGAGTCGCCGGAATCCAGTCACCATGGCCTGGCCAGTCGATCATGGCATCCCACAGAACTTGAGATGACGCAGCGAAGTCGCGGACAACGGTAAATTCGATCAGGGCCATACGGAAAGGCTGCCATTGAGAAGGCTCAAACAGCGACCCCACCGAGAAAGATTGTGCCTGGCGGGTGCGAATGTCGTTGTTTCGGAGTCGCCGCCATTGCTGATAGCTGACCCTCGGCAGCAGTGAGACGTCGCCGGAGTCGGCTTCGATGATCGGCGAGCAGTAGCCGTCCCACTTACATCCAGCGCACTCGGTCGATCGCATCGGCTCCACCAGCAATAGCGGGTCGTCTGGCCCTGTAGCTCGTGTAGCAGTGTCGGCGATGTCTATTCGAAAACCGAATTCGAAATCGTAGCGCTCCATCGCCGAACGCCGCTTCGTCTTCGCAGACGGGTCAGCTGGCGGCGTTCGATACTTCTGCTCATCGAGATCGTGCCACGTGACATGAGCTTCGGTGCCGATGATCCCGCCGAGGTTCACGGGGGCTTCGCGGCCGCAGGCTTCCAACATGCGCCGGTAATGAGCAAGCTGAATAGCGTCGTCCCCCTGCCTCCGCAGACCACCATCCCAGCTCATGCGCGGCGGCTGACTCGACGAACGGCAAATCGAGTAACGAAACCGCTGCCGGCGGAAGCGGCGACTTTCGATCCTCATCAATACCGACAGTGCGGTGATGCTTCACGTCGACTGGCACGCAGCGAACCCAGGAGGTGCGCTTGTCTCGGTGGAATCACCTGGCTATGTCGAGACAACCTACGACGTGCGCTTCCTCTCATCAGAAGCCGTGAGCATCATCTTCACGAAGGAATCCTACGAGGGGGGTGCCGGAGCTCATCTACCACTTCGAGCAGTAACAGTGAACCCTGGGACTGGTCGCCCGATTTACCCCTCGCAGTACTTTGCCGACGGAACTAACTGGTTCCCGATCCTCGAGAATGCCGTTTGCGAACGTGCTCCAGATCCCAACTACTGTCCCGTGACCAACGGTGCTGTATCAGACCCAACCCAGTTCTCCTTTGATGCAGAACACGTCTACTTCGTATTCGACGAACACGAGATTGGGCCTGGTTCAGCCGGAGCCATCGAGATAATGATCCCGATTAGCGACCTCTCGGAGATACTCGACTCATAGAACAGGTGTCTGCCTTTTGCTCAGGCAGGACCCTCAGAGAGTCGACCGTGACAAGACCCTCGTCGACCATGCGGTCAAGTGCGCCGGACAGCGTGCCGGCTGCAAGCTTGACCCGGCCATCAGTGAGGGTGCGGGCACGCTTGGCAATCGCATATCCATGCAAAGGGCCCGGCATCTTTACGCTTTCGCCAATTTGCTGAGATTTCGCCAACTTGACTGACATCGGACATTTGCAGCGATTCCGGCCGACCTATAATGGCTACTTCTACACGGATAATATCAGTTATCCGTGCGTACGGACCTTGAACGGAGAGCGGCCCGCCTGAAAGCCGCTGTCGTGCGCCATCGGCTTGCCAGGGAAAACGACATGGTTTGTCAGTGGATGCGCCATCGGCTGTCGGTGGAAGTCCACAAAGCGTGAGATCCACCAAGGATAGAAATCGGATGCGTTCTTAAGATTCGTGTGTGGCGCACCCGTTTATCCACGCCCAAGTCAGAATCGGTTCTGAGCATGTGCACTCCAGTTGAAGATCCATAGCGAAGTCGACACACACTTGGCTATCGGTCGCCAACTCTCCCGACCCGCAATTATCGTTGTTGAAGGTATGGCCGGCCATTCCATCTACGCATATTTGTTAGAGTATGCGTATGCCCAATCGAACTGTGTATCTACCTGATGATCTCGATGAAGCAAGCCGTCGGCTCAAGCTCAATCTGTCGCACGTTGTCCAGCAGGCGATTCGCGATTTGGCAGCCGAGCGCGACCCGCTCGACGTTGAGGCCGAGATCGAGGCCGCCTCGCTCCGGGCTAGGGCTTTAGGTATCGACTGGTCTGACTTCTCACTAGCCGAATCCCGCGATGGTGCCCAAGAACGATGATCGTCGTCGACGCGAATGTCGCCATAGCGGTACTCAATTCGAACGATCCGTTCCACAAGAGTGCTGTAGAGCGATGCATTCGCGCTCGAGAGGTTTCAATCCTCAACCTCACACGTGCCGAGGCGTTAATCCACCCGACAAAGGCTGGCGTTGTCGAACAGGCAGCAACCGCACTCGAAGCGCTCGACTTTGTGACACATCCCGTGAGCGATGACGTTGCTGACCAGGCGCGTCTCCTACGAGCCGCCTACGGAAACCGCAACATCCCGATCATCGACGCAATGGTGGTCGCCTTCGGCTTAGTCCACGACATGACCATCGTCACCGCAGACGCGAAGTGGCCTGCGATCGCGGATGTCAACCTCGAGGTACTTAGACCTGATTGAAGGTTTCAGGCCCCCCGTGACGGCAGCTGCAATGAGGGGTCAACTACTATGGATTGGGTTAGTCCCTCGGCAATCTCGTTGTCTAGCCACACAACCTGTGTCGCGAGTAGCCGCCAAGTCGCGCAACCTCTTTCAGAGGACGCGGATGGGGTCCTGGCCATTCCAGTCGATCGAAGCGTTGCGCACCATGTCGTAGAAGTCGACAAGGCCGGGGCTGTCGTGATAGATCTCGACCAAGTGGCCGAGTTCTGCCCGGGCATCGTGCATGGCGAATGCGGTCGCTCCGGCTTCGGCGTAGAGCGCTTCGGGCCAACCGTGTGTGGTCAGTTGTTCCTGAGCGGAGGAAACGTCATCGACGTAGAACGCCATGTGGTGTACGCCTTGTTTAGGGCCGATCCGCTCTGCGTGGGCGTGGTGTTCGCACAACAGCTCCACCATCATCGGACCCCACTGGCCATATGCCGACGAGTGGTCGAACACAGCGTCGACACCGTGCATACGACTTGCGCGCACCTGAATGTGATGGCGCACAAAGAACGGACCAGCGCCGCGTTCCACGCACGAGGTCGCCGCCGCGACGACATCGTCGACGGCGTACGCGATCTGTACAGGTCCTCGCAACTGACGCCAGATGCTGTTCATCAGATCGTGTCGATCGTGACCACGATCTGAAGCTTCTTCTCAGTCGGCCATCGGAGATCGGTCGTGATGAGGCGGTCAACCTTGCCGAAGGCCGAGGTTGCGATCACGAGCGCATCGGGTAGCCGGAGGGCACGATGGCGAGATCGGAGTCGAGCGGGTTCGATGGCAATTTCTGGGTTGAGGTCGCTGAACCATGGTGGGCCGCGTCGGCATTGAGGAATCCGATGAAGACGCCAGCGTCGAGGTGGATCAGTCCCATTCAGCGCGTAGATCGTCGAGTTCATTTTGGTTAAAGACGCCAGTAAGTGCGCCGGCGAGTTCGGCCACGACGTCGCCTTCGCGCTCCAGGATGACTCGTCCTGCTCCGTCGGCGTGTGCAAAGACACGGTCGCCGACTTCGAGCCCAGCGTTACGCAGAGCTTCGACGGGGATGGTGATCTGATGCTTTGAGCTAACCTTAGATGCCCCTCGTCGGCGTTTCTTTACTGTTGACATCAATGTAAGGGTAGCGACGCAGGGTCTTGAGACCAAGGTCGAACTGATCGGCTATTGCCGGAGAAGAACCTGCCGCGATTGGTGTTCGCAGACCAAGGTCTCGGATTCGCTTGGTCACGGCCCAGGTGTTAACCCCGTGTATTGCGGCGATCTCAATGTTGCTGAATCCGTGATTGGGGTGGCGCTGAAGCTCGGTAGGCGTGACCGTTAGCGGAGTATGTCGCTACCGGCCTGGCTGAGCCGCAGCTCGAAGCCGGTCTGTGCACCGTTTGTGGATTGGGCTTCGTCGAGCTGCTCGTCGTGTCGCCAGATCCATACACGCACATCGCTTAGCCACTCCCCCACGTTCAACGCGTCGTTCACGCGTTTGCGCACAAACTGAGCTTCAGAAAGTGACGCCAGCTCAACATCGATGACTTTGCCCATGCGTTTGCGCAGGCCGCCTGCTATCTCGGGTGCGAGCCGAAGCGATTCGGCAACGGCCTCAGAGGTCGTGTCGTCGAGGTCTCGATGAGCTTGACGCTCGCTCTGCCGGCGCTGTTTACGTGCCGCCTTCTTGCGCTGTTGCTTATTGAGGAGCCCGCTCGGAACAGGCTCGGGGGATTCGCTCACCGCCAAAGCCTAGGCTCCCAACGTGACGACACCTTTCCCGACCGAACTTGCGTCTAAGATCGGCGAACTACGCAACCGTCACCAACGCCGGGCCAGTCTGCGAAGGAAAGTCCGGTGACTCGTTCATACGCTTCGATGTAGCGGGCCGTGGTTGCTTCGGTCGCATCGGCTGGCAGCGTCGGCGGCGGGTACGTCTTGGCCCAGTCGAGGGTCTCTAGGAAGTCGCGAACCGGTTGTTTATCAAACGATGGCGGAGTCGCTCCCGGCTCCCACGCTTCGGCAGGCCAGAAGCGTGACGAATCCGGCGTGAGCATTTCGTCGGCAACGACCAATTCCCCATTCACGTGGCCCAACTCAAACTTGGTGTCGGCGATGATGATGCCTCGCTCGCGAGCAAAGGCTGCACCTCTTTTATAGAGCGCGAGCGACAGGTCACGAGCTTGCTCGGCGAGATCACCACCCAGAATTTCCACCGCATGGTCAAAGGTGATGTTCTCGTCGTGAAGACCGTCTTCGGCTTTGGTCGATGGCGTGAATACAGGCTCTGGAAGCTCGCTCGCTTCGAGTAGATCCTCGGGCATCTGGGTTCCGTGCATGGTTCCCGAGCGTTGGTATTCCTTCCAGGCCGATCCGGTAATGTAGCCGCGAACGATGCACTCGACGGGCAACATGTCGGCCTTGTGGGTCAACATCACACGACCCGCTAAATCCGGCACCGCTGCAGCTGCTGGCACGTCGTGAACATCGGTCGAAATCAGGTGACTTGGGGCTAGGTCGCGCAGTTGATCAAACCAAAAGGCGGAGATGGCCGTGAGCACCCGGCCCTTATGCAGGACAGGTTCGTTCATGACAATATCGAACGCCGACAGCCGGTCGCTTGTGATCATGAGGTACCGGTTGTCTCCGGCGTCGTAAATGTCTCGGACCTTGCCCGAATACACATGAGGAAGGTCGACAACGTAGGCAGGCTCTCGCATCACGCGACCTTATTCGGTCGCCCTGCCTTTGCGTGCGACCCAAACTGACCAGCCGATCACTTCGCGATCGCGCTCTCTAGCGATCCGCCAGTCAGCCTGCTCAGCAATCCACTGCTCGGCTCGCTGCCCTGGGTTGGTCTGGCGCCATTGTTCGGCCGCAACCGCAGTCCGGTCAAGGTAATCATCCCAACCTGCGTCGTCTGGATCCACCCGGTGAAACGGGATCAGAGAGTGCTTGGCCAGCGTTGCCGCCATGTCGTCGATCGTGTCTATCGCTCCAAACTGCCGGGAGACAGCGCCGCTATCGGCCTGGAGATGCAGCCTCGGTGCACCGATCACTGCAACACCGCCAGGCTCGAGATGGTTGGCCAAGGCACGGGCAGTGCCCGAAAAGTCATGCCAGATCCATTCGGCACCCAAGCAAAAGGCAACATCGGGTTGTTGGCCGGGGGCATAGTCGCGTGCCTCCCCGAGGACCCACTGAATGACCGCGTCGGGAGCGCGACTTTGACTTGTGGCCAGCGCGCCAGCGATCATCCAGGGTGAAAGATCAATACCTTCGGCCGTAACTCCCCCAGCACCGCCCTCCCGTGGCGATTCTTTGCCGGGCAACGCCGAAGTGCGCTCCGCGCAGCGGACCAGTACTTCGCCGTAGCCGCATGCAACGTCGTACAGGTGCTCCCCGCCGCTCAGTGCAACCGCATCAATCACTTCATCGAGTTCGGCGTCGGTCATCGGATTGCAGATCTGCATCGAGTGATGCAGCGCCTCGAACACTTCGAATCGTTTCGCGACGTCCGCGATGTCGGTCCCGGGCCGAACCAGGATCAGCGGATCAAGGTCGGGAGCGCCATGGGCCATCAGGAATCGAGAAGAGCTGCTGCTTCGAGAGCGGCGTAGGTGAAGATCAAGTCAGCGCCGGCGCGCCGGAATGCCGTGAGGCTTTCGAGAAGGCATGTGTCGTAGTCGAGCCAACCGTTAGCCGCAGCGGCTTTCAGCATCGCGAACTCGCCACTCACCTGGTACGTGGTCACCGGCAATGTGGTGTTCTCTCGGAAGTCACGGATGACATCGAGATACGGCATGCCGGGCTTGACCATGACCCAGTCGGCGCCCTCGAGTTCGTCGAGGCGGAGCTCGCGCAGCGCTTCGCGGCGATTCGCAGGATCCATTTGGTAGGTCTTCTTGTCGCCGCCCTTAGGCTCAGAATCGAGTGCCTCGCGGAACGGGCCGTAGAAGCCGCTCGCATATTTGGCGCAATAACTATTGATGAGTACGTGTTCGTAACCGGCAGCGTCGAGAGCAGAACGTATTGCCCCAATGCGACCGTCCATCATGTCGCTTGGCGCAACAACATCGGTTCCCGCCTCGGCCTGGGCGACAGCCATTGCGGCAAGAATCTCCACACTTTCGTCGTTCACAATCTGTCCGTCGACGACCACACCATCGTGACCATCGGAGCTATAGGGATCAAGGGCGACATCAGTGATGACCATGAGCCCAGGCACCGCAGCTTTGATCTCGCGCACCGCTCGCAGGTTCACATTCTCTGGATTGGTCGAGTGGGTCCCATGGGTGTCTTTTTGAGATTCAGGCAGTGCGGGAAAGAGTGCGATTCCGGGCACTCCCGCCTCGGCGACGGTTTCGCAGTGTTTGACCATGAGGTCAAGAGAGAGCCGGGAATGGCCCGGCATCGAAGCGATCGGTGTTGACTCGCCCTCACCCTCCTGCACGAAGACTGGCAAAATCAGGTTGTCGACCCGCAGGTGTGACTCTCTGGCCATAGCTCGTACGGCTGCGGTACTGCGATTGCGTCGGGGCCGTTGCTGCATGTCATCACGGTAGCCGACCCGCTAATCCCGCCAACGTGAACGCTCTCTGCGTTCGCACAAGGGGTGCTCCTGGTTCATCTGCTCGCACAGGTCCGGGTTCGTTGCTAGGTTCCAGCAGGTGGAGATGGGAGCGGGCGCGGTCGACGACAGGCTCCGTGACCTCGTCGACGATCTGCATCGCAAGCTGCCATCATCTGATGGGATTGTGATCCTGCCGGAACCGGTCTCGGTCAAGGCGACAACTCGTCATTACACCGCAGGAGTCCCCCTGTGGCTTACGTTTGTGGCACTCACGGTCCTTCTCGTGCTGCTTGGTTTTGCGGTCGTGCAGCCTTGGGACGAGGAGTGTCCATTCCGCGGCGAGCTCTGCAAGATCGCGGCCGTCGACCTCGACGACCTTCAGCGCCAGATCCCCGACTCCGAACTGCTCGTGGTGCTGCCGGACCTGCCTCTGATCGACCTACAGGGCGACATGACAGCTGGAGACCTGTTCGCCATGGAACGATTCTCTCATGTCGACTTTGCGGCACTCATCTCGCCCGACGACATTCAAACACTGCTCGACGACACGTAGCGACTGGGCCGCCCTGACCCAATAGTGTGCAGGCATGGAGTTGTACGAGGCCATGCGCACCAATCCGTCGTGCCGCTATTTCACCAACGAGCCGGTCGAGTCAGCCACGTTACATCGGATCTTTGATCACGCCCGCTTTGCATCATCGGGGGGCAATCGCCAGGGCTGGCGCACAATCGTAGTTACTGATCCTGGCCTCAAAGCCAAGATTGCTGGTCTGCACGCCCGCCAGTGGGACGTGTACCTGCAACACGCTCGCAAAGGCGTCGTTGGCTACCAGACAACGGATTCTGAGCAACGCATGGATAGCTACAACCCCGCTCAACAACGCCTCACGCGTACCGATGACTTTACGACCGCGCTCGCCGACGTGCCCGCCCTGCTCATATGTTGCGTAGAGCTTTGGACGCTTGCGGTCACCGATCAGAATCTTGACCGCCAGAGCATCGTGGGGGGCGGATCGTTGTACACCTTTGTTCAAAATGTGCTGCTTGGCTGTCGCAACGAAGGCCTGGGTTCTGCGCTAACAACGCTGCTCGCCGCCGAAGAAGCCGCCGTAGTGGAACTGCTGGGCCTCCCCGACGAGGTAGCCGTAGGTGCCCTCATTGCGGTTGGTTGGCCGGTCCCCGAGAAGCAGTACACCAAGCTGACTCGCAAGCCCGTCGAAGAAGTCGTATTCCATAACTACTACGGCAACCCGTTTGTTGGTGAAGCGGGCGCCTGAGCAGCCACTTGGTCGCGCCGGACAGCCACTACGGTGACCAAGTGGCTCTGTTGACCGCTGTCCAGCGAGGCGTTTCCCAATGTGGCTTTCCTCGCCTTGTCGGTACCGACGTCATTGCCGGCGCAAGCGTGGCCATGGTGCTGATCCCACAATCGCTGGCCTACGCGGAGCTGGCACAACTTCCGCCTTACATCGGCCTATTCGCATCCTCATTCCCGCTGCTGGTCTTTGCGCTGCTGGCTTCGTCGCCGTATCTACAAACCGGCCCAGTAGCGGTCACGAGCCTGCTCACTATCGCCGCTCTACCCGAGGTCGCTCCCACCCAGCTTCCTGCCATCGCAGCGCTCATGGCGTTCATGGTGGGTGTGCTTCGGCTAACTTTTGGATCGCTACGACTCGGCCATGTCGTTCGTCTTATGAGTTCGCCGGTAGTCATGGGATTTACCTCGGGAGCAGCGATCGTGATCATGTCGTCGCAGTTGCCCAAGGCACTTGGTGCCACGCCACCGGACCGCGGTGTGCTCTCCGAGGCCGCATGGTCGATTGGTCACCCGGGAGATTGGTCTTTGGCAGCGGTCGGGCTCACGGTGCTCACTATCGCGCTCTTCTTGGGCGGCCGCAGGATCAGTCCGGTCTTTCCAGGTGTGTTGATCGCCGTGGTTATTGGCATCGTGTACTCCCGCAACGCCGATTATCAAGGCACTAAAATCGACGCCATTCCCGAAGGCTTGCCGCCATTCAGTATCAACCTGCCGTGGGACCAGATTCCAACGCTCGCTCTAGGAGCCGTGGTGATTGCGTTGATCGGTTTTGCTGAACCAGCCTCGATTGCTCGCACCTTTGCGAACGAAACGGGCGAGCGCTGGAACGCCAACCAAGAAATGGTGGCCTCGGGGGTGGCGAACTTTGTTGCCTCGTTCTGTGGCGCCTACCCCGTCGGCGGGTCGTTCTCACGAAGCTCGATCAACAAGCTCGCTGGAGCGAAAACGCGCTGGAGTGGGGGCATCACGGGCCTGATCGTTTTGGCCTTCTTGCCGTTCGCTAGCGTGCTGGAGCCACTGCCGACAGCGGTGCTTGGCGCAATCGTGCTGGGCGCTGCTTCGTCGCTCGTCAAGCCGGCCCGGTTGCTCGGCCTGTGGAGGCGCAGCAAGACCCAGGCGCTACTGGCCTGGAGTACCACTGCTGCTGTGCTGCTGTTTACGCCTCGGGTGGAGCGAGCTGTGTTGCTCGGTATTGCACTGACCTTTGTGGTGCACGTGGCCCGCAAGTTCACAATGGCGCATACAGCTCAAGCAGATGGCTCGGTCGTAGTGCAACCCGTTGGGCTCATGTGGATGGGCACCGACGCTGACTTTGAGAAGGGCCTCCGTGATGCGGCTCAAGCATCGCGGCGCGATGTCCACATTGATTTCTCTCGGACACCGTTTCTGGATGATGCAGCCATCGATGCCATGGCAACGGTTGCCGGGGACCTAGCCCTCAACGGCCGGTCACTAGATTGGCAGGATCCGCCAACCGGCAGCGAACGCATGCTCGAGGGCGTTCACCAAAGGCACGAAGAGCCCTAGCGCTCAGGGTCTCGCTAGCGCTATCAACTACGTTGGCGATATGACCGATGCACTCTTCGATTTCACCGACCAAGTAGTTGTCATCACTGGCGGCAGCCGGGGCATGGGCCGTTCTATGGCACTCGCGTTCGCCGAACGGGGCGCTGACATCGTGATTGCTAGCCGCAAGATCGAGGCGTGTGAATCTGTTGCACTCGAAGTCGAAGCACTCGGCCGCCAGGCTCTCCCGATTGCCTGCCATGTGGCCAAGTGGAACGACGTGGAACGCTTGGTCGTTGCGACCTATGAACGGTTCGGCAAGATCGATGTTCTCATCAACAACGCGGGTATGTCACCGCTGTATGAGAAGGTCAGCGACGTGACCGAGGAGCTCTTCGACAAAGTCATCGGCGTGAACATGAAGGGTGCCTACCGACTTATGGCACTAGTCGGCGAACGCATGGTCGAAGCGGGCAGCGGCAGCATCATCAATATAAGCAGCACTGCCTCGGAGCGAGCTACGCCCCACGCCGAACCCTATGCGGCAGCCAAGGCCGGCCTCAACAGTTTGTCACGTTCGTTCGCCCACGCGTTTGGACCAACCGTTCGAGTGAACACGATCATCCCGGGCCCGTTTCTCACCGACATCTCGAATGCCTGGGATCTCGACGCCTTTGAGAAGGCCGCGAAAGCGAACTACGCCCTCCAGCGCGGCGGCCAACCCGACGAAATTGTTGGCGCAGCTCTCTATCTGGCCGGGCCAGCCAGCAGCTTCACCACCGCAGCAGAGATCCGCGTCGATGGCGGCACCTGAGGATCACCTACCAGGTGGGCGTCGGGACCCCGTGTTGGTGGCGGTCTCGAACTGCTTGGCGACTTGGAGTAGTGCCAGGTCTTGGCGGGGCGGGGCCACGATCTGTAGGCCAATGGGAAGCCCATCGGGCGTGAAGCCGGCGGGGACCGAAATGGCCGGGCAATTCATGATCGTGACGTCGGTGCAGACCCGCATCCATTCGATGTAGGTGTTCATCTTGACACCGTTGATTTCCTCGATGTATTCCTGCTCGTGCAGAAACGGTGGCACCTGGGCGACTGGGCACAACAACACGTCGTAGGTCTCAAAGAACGAGGCAACGCGCTGGTAGATCTCGCCGCGGGTGCGGGCGGCTTGCATGTGATCAGCCATGTCAAGGTCGAGCCCCCGCTGCACGTTCCACTGCAACGTCTCCTTGAGGTCATCCCAATTGGCCGCCGCCATTGGACCGAACCCCATGGCAAAGCTCCAGGCCCGCAACGTGTCGAAAACACCGCCAGCCTCGGACAGGTCAGGACAGGCGGACTCCACGTAGTGGCCCAGATCTTCGAAGACCCCGGGCACGAACTCGAGCGCAGCCGTGACCGCAGGATCGATCGGCAAACCGCCCAAATCGGGCGCCCAGGCAACTCGCAACGGAACGCTCGGCTCACCGGTCGGCGGGACGAACACCGACGGATCAGATTCCAACGAGATTGGGCTCCGAGGGTCCGGGCCCGTCTGTGCGGCCAAAAGCAGCGCGACGTCGTCGACCGTCCGGGCCATGGGGCCTTCGGTCGACAGATAGGTCCACGTATCGGCTTTGGGCCAGGAAGGGACCCGGCCCGGCGAGGGCCTCAAGCCAACGACGTTGCAGAACGAAGCCGGGTTCCGTAGCGAACCTCCAAAGTCCGAACCGTCGGCCAAGGGCACCATGCCAGCGGCTAGAGCAACTGCTGCTCCCCCACTAGAACCTCCACAGGTCTTGGTCAGATCATAAGGATTGGCGGTGGTGCCAAACACCGAATTGAAGGTCTGAGAACCGGCACCGAACTCAGGCGTATTCGTTTTTCCAACCGTGACTGCACCCGCATCGATGGCACGTTGCACAACAAGGCCGTTGTGCTCCGGAACGTGGTCGGCCATGAGCGGCGATCCATGGGTGGTGCGAATTCCCGCTGTTTGTGCGAGGTCCTTGTGGGCAATAGGCAGGCCATGCAAAAGGCCAAGTGCCTCGCCGTTGGCATGACCAGCATCGGCTTTGGCTGCCATAGAGAGCGCGTGCTCAGCAGCCAGCGTGACAATGGCGTTTAGAGACTCGTTGGTGTCCTCGATCTGGCAGAGGTGAGCTTCCACGACTTCGGTTGATGACACCTCGCCGCTCTGCATCATCGTCGTCAGTTCGACGGCTGACTTCCAGACCAACGCTTCGTTATTTTGCACGTCGCAACGCTAGTCTTCGGCAAACCTCAACACAGGAGTAAGTAGCGATGGCAGTTTCAGTTGGCGACAACATCCCCGATATCGAAGTCCGAGTGCTCGGCGACGATGGCGCGCCTACCCCGGTGCAGACCGGCGACGTGCTCGGTTCCGGCAAGGTTGTTCTGTTTGCAGTTCCTGGCGCCTTCACGCCGGGCTGCTCCCAGGTTCACATGCCTGGATTCGTGCAGAACAAGGAAGAACTTGCCGCCAAGGGTGTCAGCAAGGTTGCGTGCATCTCTGTCAATGACGCATGGGTCATGGGCGCATGGGGCGAAGCTCAAGGTGCAACTGACATCATGATGCTGGGCGATGGCAACGGCGAATTTGCTGCCGCGATGGGACTGACCATGGACGGCTCCGGCTTCGGTCTGGGCTCACGCTCACGTCGTTACGCAGCCATCATCGAAGATGGCGTCATCACCAGCCTCGATGTCGAAGAAGGCGGCGGCGTCGACGTATCGAGCTGCGATATGGTCATCTCAAAACTCTGAGCCTTCGGCGCCCGATCTAGTGGGGCGGTGCCAGGCACCGCCCACTAGGTCTGCTGGGCTGGACCGGCGGCCGACAGTGCAGCGCCGACGATGCCGGCATGGTTTCGCAAAGCTGCGGGCTGGATTTTTGCTCGGGTTTGCAGCATTGGTGCGAACTCGTCGAAACTTTTGCTGATGCCTCCGCCGATCAGGAACAGATCAGGCGAGAACAGATCTTCGACGTGAGCCAGATAGATCTGCAGTCGCGCCGCCCACTCTTGCATCGACAGGCCCTGGGCCTTGCGTGCCCTGCTGGAAGCTCGGTCCTCGGCGTCGAAGCCATCGATTTCGAGGTGCCCTAGTTCGGTGTTCGGGACCAGTACTCCATTGGTAAAGATGGCCGTACCCAGGCCGGTGCCAATCGTGAGCATGAAGACCACGCCCTGGACCTCGTCTTCATTCAGCAGCCGGATCTCGGCCAGACCAGCAGCATCAGCATCGTTGATCATCGTGATCGACGATCCGTTGCGCTCAAAGAGTTGGGCGGCATCTACCCCAACCCACGACGAGTCCAGGTTCGCGGCAGTGTCGACCACGGCACTGCGCCGAATAACGCCCGGGAATGCGCACCCGATCGGGCCTGACCACTCGAAGTGGTCAATGAGTTCATTCATGACCTGCGACATCGCCTGAGGCGTCGCAGGCTGCGGAGTCTCGATCCGAAAGCGGTCGGTCACCAGCAGGCCTTTGCCTACGTGAACCTCGGCAGCCTTCATTCCTGACCCGCCGATATCAACCCCGAGCACAGTG
>Ga0114956_1000279_pt1 | contig 35095 bp, 32 predicted proteins | sample MaitaG_FD_87304 | JGI IMG/M metagenome (GOLD analysis project Ga0114956, IMG submission 87304) | Marine algal microbial communities from Maine, USA - Maine_Asex2 metaG | ecosystem: Host-associated > Algae > Red algae > Unclassified | place: Maine, USA | collected 2015-01-05 | reverse complement strand
TGGCCACAAATGGCCACAAAGAACCAAACCCCGCCTCTAGTGAGACGGGGTTTGAGTATTGGTCATCTGGTGCCCGGGACGGGACTTGAACCCGTACGGAGGTTTCCCTCCCGGGGGGTTTAAGCCCCCTGCGTCTGCCGATTCCGCCACCCGGGCGTGGTGCCGAAAGCGTAGGCGGTGTTAGGCCGCAATCTCGACGATGTCGCTGAACTCAGCCCAGAGATCGTCACGCATGCGACACGCTTTGGCTGCATTCAAGTCGTTGACGACCAGAACACCCTCGATCAGATCGGCAACCACAGCCGCCTTTGGCCGGTTGCGGAAGGCCACGGCGACCACCGCCTGGCCGTCGTCACGACGGCGCACCGTACGGCTAATCCCCACCACACGCGGCGGGGATCGGAACACTGGCGGGCTTAGCCCGAGACCACGGGCCGCATTAGCGACCATGCGAGCAAGCTCGCCGAATTGAATTGAAGGTGACTCCACCACAAATGCATCATCGCGCGGGGGTGTGACAGTGCTATTCGCTGTCGGGCATTCGCTGCGCTCGGCGCCCTCTGCGGATGGTCTTGGTATCAGAGCTTTGGCTACGCCGAACTGGGGCTTCGGGGCAATCGAGGCTTGAGGCGCCTCTGCAGATTGTCGTAGCAGCACGTGTGGCTGCGCCAAACTCGGGCGTCAGGGCACCCAAACCCTACTTTTCTTTGGCGAGCTTGCGGGCTTGGGCTTTCCAGTTGTCGCGCACGATACGACCCTTGATTTCAAGAAGAGCATCGATGCGGGCAATGTCGGCCTTGGTGAATGCGGCAACCTGGTCAAAGGTGCGCACCCCGGCCTTGTTGAGCGTGCGTTCGAGTTTCGGCCCAACACCGCTGATGCGCTTGAGGTCGTCTCGACGTGTGCTGCGCTTGGCCGTGGCTTTCTTGGCCGTGGCTTTCTTGGCCGTGGCTTTCTTGGCGGTCGCCTTCTTGGCTGGCGCCGGACGGGCAGCCGCCTTCTTGGCTGGAGCCTTGCGTGCCGATGCCTTCTTTGCAGCCGCCTTCTTGGTCGACGCCTTGTTCGCCGCAGCCTTCGCTTCGGCGCGTTCGACCCGGCGCTCTGCCTTGGTGAGTGCTTGTTGAGACGCTCGCACGTCACGGGCTGCCTGCGCGGCAGCCGCGTCCGCGGCCCGACGAGCTGACTGGGCTCCGTCGACAAGCTCTTGCAGCTCTTGCACCTGGGCCCGAGCCGCGTCTCGGTCGGCGGCAATGGCGAGTGCGTCTGCCGCGACCGAGGTCGCGTGGGCACTTGCTTCTTCGGCGTCGAGCTGGGCCTGCGACGATCGCTCGACGTTGAGCCGAGCCGCCAACAGCTGCGACTCGGCATCGGCTAGCTGTAGTCGCATCGACGCTACTTCGGCTGCTGAGTCTTCGACCTTTGATCGCTCGGCATCGAACACCACGACCTGCTCGCGAAGCTGAGCGTTTTCGTTTTGCAGCGAAATCACGTCGGCGGCATCACCGCGAAGCCCTACCACCTGTGCCTGCAGCGCGGCCATACGGTCTTGATCGCGTCGCGCTTCGTGGAGTTCGGCGCGAATGCGGTCAGAAGCCGCTGCGGCCTCAGCACGTTCTTCGGCGAGCTCTGCGGCTGCACGATGCTGCTGCTCGGCGGCTTCAGCTCGTTCGATTGCACTGTTGTACTCGGCACGCAGCAACCCAAGTTGCTCTTCGAGAGCCACTGCACGCTCACCGGCTTCGGATTCTGCGTTGCGGGCCGCTGCTTCTGCCGACTCGGCCCGCCCGACGGCTTCGACCACCCGCGCATCGGCTGCATCGACTCTGCCCACCGCGTCGAGGACACTGGCCTCGGCGGATGCGAGCGATGCCTGCGCTGCTGCCGAAGCTGCTTCGGCATCGGCGGCACGAGCCGCAGCCTCAGCAGACGCGGCCTCGGCAAGCTCAGAGCGGCGGACCGCTCCGGCTGCGGTGGCATCGGCAGCGTCAGCACGGGTTGCGGCTTCGACGACACGCGCCTCGGCGAGTTCAGCGTTGCGTCGCGACGTTTCGGCTTCGACCCGAGCTGCATCAGCATCGGCGGTCAGGCCGGCAATCTCGGCTCTGGTTGCGGCAAGGTGAGCATCGGCATCAGCTGCTGCGGCTTGAGCCTCGGTGAGCTGGGCTCGCAGCGCGTCAGTCGCGCTCTGGGCCGCCGCGACGCTTTCGTTGGCTGCGGCAAGGTCGCGCTCGAGTGACGCCACCCGCTCTGCGGCATCAGCGTTGTCGCCACGCAGACGCATGACCTGTTCGTCGAGCTCTTGGCTTCGAGCGACACCAGCCTCGGCTACAGCGAGGCGCCGTTCGAGTTCAGGAATATCACTAGCTTGACGGCGAAGCTCACCGAGCTCGGCTTCGAGCGCCACCACGCGGGCGGCCTGTTGCTGCGAGCTCGTGACTTCGGCCTGCAGTGCGCTCTGATCGCGCAGCTGCGCCTCGAGCGCCGCACGGGCCGCTTCGCTTTGTGCAAGCTCGGCCCGCACTTGTTCGGTGGCCGCCCTCGAACGTTCGTCCGTCTCAGACTCGCGTCGTGCCAACTCGGCACGCTCGGCACTCACAGCTTGCTCAAGCTCTGTGAAACGGGTGCGTTCGGCCGCTACGAGCGTCTCGGCTTCGATGACCTTGCCCTGTTCTGCCCGGAGTTCAGTTTCGAGTTGTGCGATGCGGGCCTGCTGCTCGGTGAGATCAAGATCGATACCTGTAACGCGGGCCCGCTCGGCCGACAGCGCTGCGTCTAGCTCGGACACGCGCTCGCGTTCGGCCCCGAGCGATTCTTCGAATTCGGCGACGCGATCGCGTTCGAGGGCAAGCTGATCTTCGAGTTGTGCGACTCGCTTGCGTTCTGCGTTGAGCGAGTTCTCGAACCCCGCAGCGCGTTCGATTTCGGTCGTCATCGACTCTTGAAGTTGAGCCGCTCGCTGTTGCTCTGCGGCCAGGTCACTCTCGAGCTTTGCGACGTCGGCTGGCTCCGGTAACGCCTGCCTCGCCTGTTCGATGTCAGCGCGAGCCGCAGCGAGTTCTGCTTCGAGCCCGCCTACCCGCTCAGCATCGCTCTGCAAGTCGCCAATTCTGCTTCGCAGCGCGGTGATCTCGGCCGACGACTGCGCCGCCGCGATCTCAAGGTCGTGTTCGTGGTCGACGTCATCGTTGGTGGGTGCCCGGACGTCGTCGGCTGCCGCGCCGCGAGCCAGGGCATCTCTCTCAGCCCGCAGAGCTTCGAGCTGAGCCTCAAGCCCGGCAACCCGGCCGGCCTCGACCTCAAGGTCAGCAAGGCGGCGCTCGTAGGTCGCGGTGTCACCGAGGCTTGAGCGAAGCGACGTGACCTCGGACTCGAGTTCGGCGATCCGTGGGGCCGAGCGGTTCTCGGCATCACTTGACTCGACGGTCAGATCTTCTATACGGGCCTCGAGGTCAGCCACCCGTGCGGCCTCGGCCTGCGCTGCTTCGAGCTGGGCTTCGAGATCGCGAACACGACCCTGGTCAACCGACCCGTCAAGCGTGTAGTCATCGAGCGTGTCGTCGCCGGACACGAGCGTGTCGTCGCCGGACAACTGCAAGACCGGAGCTTCAAACGCTGGGCTGGTCACGTCATCGAGACGCACCGTGTCTCTGGTCGATTCATCGAGCGTCTCGCTGAAATCGACACGCGGCAGCGTGATACCGAACTTGTCAGATTCGTCGAGCGATGGCCGAAGCGAGACGGTGGTTGGCTGAGCCGAGCCCTCGGCCTGTAGGGCGGCCAGTTGCTTGGTGCGCTCATCGAGGTCGGCGGCGAGCCGATTGCGGTCTGCCTGGATGGCCGAGTGGTCACTGTCGACCCGGCGCAACTGACGCTGCGCATCTTCGAACTGGGTCTGCGCGCTAGCTGCCCGCTTGCGAAACCACAGCCATGCCAGCACAAGGCCGAGCAGCAGCGAAAGCAGCATCCACATGAAGATCGATGCGATGGTGAAAGTCATAATCAGTTCGTCCCTTCGGCAACAACCAGCTCAACTCGTTGGTTCGCTGTTTGCCCCTCGGCGGTGCTGTTGTCGGCTAGCGGGCGTGAACCGCCGTAGCCCTTCGGTGTTAGCAATGCCGGGTCTACGCCGGCTGCTGTCAGATAGTCAGCGACGGCAACGGCTCGATCCTGGCTAAGAAGCAGGTTCACGTCGGGGTCTCCGGTTGCATCGGTATGGCCTTGCACTTCGATCGCGACACCATCGAGCTGGGCAAGCTGCACAGCTGCGTTGTCGAGTGAGCTTCGGGCCTCATCGGTCAATATCGGCGTGCCCACTTCGAAGGTCACCGCATCGAGATTGAGCGCTGCGATTACGGCGGCCGCGTCAACTTCGACCGGCTCATCTTCGATTGACTCCACGCCCGCCGACTGGTCTTGCGCTGGCTCAACATCGACCGGTGGTGTAGCGGTCTCCGCTGGTTCAGCAGCCTCAGAAGCCACGACTCGGAAGTCAACCGATCGAACACCGCGCAGTTCGCCAACGGCTGACTGCGCTTCGCTCGAGAGCGGCAACGACGTGGTCACCATCAGGTCTTGGCCAGAAGCACTGATCTCTGAATTGGCGAAGCCCGACAAGGTCGCCGACGCGTCAGACTCGAGCTTGGCTTCGATGCCCTTGATGCCTGACCAGCCCGACAGCCATTCACCGTGATGCGTTGACAGCAATGGGCCCACGCATAACGCGACAAAGGCCAACAGTCCGATTAGCAATATCGGCGATCGGCGAGGCATCAGACTCCTTGGTGCGATCAATGTGGCGCTACTGGGGCGCAGCGGTGCAGGTGAATGTGACGACAGCGACCGAGGCATTGCCACGAACGAAATCTCGACAAGCAAGGCCTGTAGACACGCGCTAAAGGGTACTTGGTTCTAGAGTCGGTGTGGTGAGTGATCCCCGGGCCACCTCCGGTGCGCTCAATGAAGCCCAACAGCGGGTGATTGACGAACTCGGCGCAACGATGGCCGAGCGGCCGACCTTTGCCGACGGGCTTGCGGTCGGCCTACGTGAGCGGATCAACGACGGACTACAGCCGGCGTTGGCGCTGCTCGGCGACGACGACTCAGTGGTAATCAGCAAGTTCATGCTGACCCAGGTGCTGAGCTGCGAACCGCGGTTCTTGCACGAGAACAGTCGACCATTTGAGTGGAGCGTGCCGGTTGCCCGCGGCACGGTCGCCCATAAGGCCGTAGAGCTTTCGGTGCATTGGCGCACGACTCCCGTCGCCGTCGACCTCGTCGAGGAGTCACTCTCGACGCTGTCGCACGATGGTTCGCCAATCTCGGATTACTTACGACACCTGCCAGAGGCCGAGCGAGCCCAATTGCGAAGCGAAGCAGTCAACGCGACCCAAGCCTTTCTCGACGGGTTCCCGCCGCTGCGAACGCACCCACACTGGCGGCCCGCCGTCGAAGTCCGCAGTCGCTACGAACTCCAGGGGAATCGTGGCGTCATGATGGGCAAGGTCGATTTGAGCCTGGGGAGCCCAAGCGGCGATCGCAGCGGACGCGTATTCATCGACCTCAAGACTGGTCGGCGGGCCCACAGCCATCGCGATGATTTGCGGTACTACGCGTTGATCGAAACAATCAGGTACGGCACTCCCCCACGGATGCTCGCCAGCTACTACCTCGACGAGTCGCGGCTCTCGACCGAAATCGTCACAAACGCCGTGCTGTGGGCTGCGGCCGAACGCGTCGTTGCTGCGACCAGTCGCTTGATCGAACTCACGGCCACAACCTCAGCAGAAGTTCCCGCACCGGTGTATCGACCGAGTCTTGCGTGCCGATGGTGCTCGCTGTTGCGTACCTGCGAAACCGGCACTCGCTTCCTCGACGACACCCACGAGGACGAACGCGAAATTCTTCCCTAATCCAGCCAGGCGGTTACCCATGCCGGGCCTCGCGTCGCCCATTCTTCGGCGGTGACAGCGAATCGAATGTGGTCTTCCCACGCGCCATTGATCTGCAGATACCGCTCGGCGATTCCTTCGGCGCGGATCTCAAGCTTTTCGACGACGCGACGGCTGGCCGTGTTGCGGGGAATGATCGAGATCTGCACGCGATGAAGCGACAGCTCTTCGAAGGCGAAGCGCATTACAGCCACCAGCGCCTCGGGCGTATAGCCATTGCCCGCTCGCCGGTGGTCGATCCAGTACCCGACGTAACAGTTCTGGTGGGCACCGCGGCTTACCGAACTCAGGTTCATTTCGCCGCTGAACCGGTCGTCGACGAACACGCCGAAACTGAACCCGCTGCCGGCTTGACGCTCGCGCCGTCGAGCGTCGCAGCGAAGACCAAACGCGGAACGGTCGCGAGAAGAGTCGGGCGCACTCGGCGGACGTCGCGGCTCCCACTCAAGCAGCCAGGCTTCGTTGGCCTGACGTACCTCGCTCCACTCGTCGAAGTCGCCTTCGCGCAAGGGCCGCAGGGTGATGCGGCGCCCTGTGAGCCACGGCGCCGGCGTCGAGTTGCGGCGCCGCATCATCGCAGGCTCGCGATCACGCCGTCGAGGATGTCTGCCTCGCTCACCATGATGTGTTCAAGATCGAAATGGCGCATGACCTTTACCAGAATGCATAGTCCCCCGACAATCGTGTCGACTCGTTCGGCTGGCAGCCCTGGGTTCCAAGATCGGTCTTCGCGGTTCTCGGTAGCCAGCGTGCGAAACACATCTTCAGCAGCTGCCGAACTTAGCTCGAAGTGGTGCAGCGACTCGCGTTTGTACTCGGCGATGCCGAGTTCGACTGCCGCCGCAGTCGAGATTGTGCCGCCAACACCAATCACGGTGCGCGCCGAGTGAGCGACTGGCAATTCGCGGTCAACGTCGTCGAGCCACGCGCCGGTCACCGTCACGCACGCCGACAGTTCTTCGGGAAGCGGGGGGTCGCTCTCGATGTACTTCTCGGTGAGACGCACCGAACCAACATCGAGCGAGATCGAGTCTTCACAGTCTGACGCGCCGAACGCGAATTCTGTGGATCCACCACCGATGTCGACGACGAGGAACGGCGCAAGCGTTGGGTCGAGACCCGCGACTGCTCCCGAGAATGTGAGACGGGCTTCGGCCTCGCCGTCGAGGATTTCAAGTGCCACCCCAGCGATCGCCTCGACGCGGTCGCACAGCTCGTCTGAGTTGGCGGCGTCTCGTGCCGCCGAGGTTGCAACCGCACGAATCGCTGTCACGTTGTTGGCATCGACCAACGTCTTGTAGCGCTCAACTGCGGCACAGACACGGTCGATGGCCGCTGGTTGCAACAGCTTGCGCTTTGACGAACCCATGCCCTCGGCCATGCGGGTCAAGGTCACGTGCCGCTCGATGGATTCGCCGCCACGGTCGATGAGTAGACGGGTGGAGTGGCTTCCGAGCTCAATCACCGCAACGGAGGTCTGCGCATCGGTGCTCACCGTCGACGGGGCAGCGTCGTTTTCGGCTAGCCGCGCGGCGACCCAGCGGCCAACCGGATCTTCGCCGCCGGCGAGGTAATACGCGTAGTGCGCGTGCAAGCATTTGACGCCGACTCGGGTTCCGCCAACGCCAGCGCTGGGGCGGTGGCCGGTGTAGTCGCGGGCGATCAGCGCATCGCGTTCTGCGGCGTAAGCGTTGTGCGCCTCAATGAGGGCCTCGGGCTCAACGGCAGCCTCGGCTTCGGACACCGCACCCGAGGACTCAAGACGGCTCACCACCAACCGATCGATCGCGCTGACGAGCCAGTACAGCGTCGGCATGGGTTGACCAGTGTCGAGAATCGGCTGGTTGCGGATCACTCGCGGTGAGCCGTCGTCGTGTCGAACGACTACCTCGAAGTCACCTTGAGGGTGGCGGCCGAGCAACTCTGCAACCGCGGCAATGTCCGCGGATGATGCCATTGTCGGAACTTAGCCTCGTCGGCTGCGCAGCAGGTGGCGCACGACCAAGAGTGCCGCGACACCACCGACCACAGGAAGAACGCGCTGCAACACGGGTGCACCGGCAGCATCGAGCAGGTCAACCGCTTCGACCTCGGGCGAGTCGATACGCCGAGGACCAGCGTCAGGCGCTGGAGTCTCTGTTTGCGCTGCGGGTGCGTCGGCGCCTTGTGGCTCGTTGGCAACCAGCTCTTGCAGATTCTCTGCGAACTGACCCATGAGCTTTTCGCTCACATCAGCCATAACACCACGACCGAACTGAGCAACCTTGCCCGTGATCGCAAGATCGGTGTGCACGTCGACGCCGGTGTGAGTGTCGGAGACATCGCGCAACGTTGCCGTGATCAAGGCACTCGCATTGCCAGCTCCGCGGCTATCACGACCGTCGCCCTTGATCACGACTCGGCCGGCAGCCTCGTCACGTTCGATGAACACCGCCTTGCCCTTGTACTGGGCCGTTACTGGGCCAACTTTGACCTTGACTGAGCCTCGTACCTCGTCGCCGTCGATCTCTTCGAGCTGGGCACCTGGCAAACAGGGTGCAATGCGCTCAACATCGTTGAGAACTCGCCAAGTAGCCTCTCGGCTGGCCTCGACTTCAAAGCTGTTATTCAGGTCCATATCGCAAGTTCCTTTGCAAGGTTATGGCGCCGCACTTGATCGAAATCGCCAACAGTGTCTACGTCGACGGCACTGCCTTCGCAGGGTATCTGAGCAACCAGTTCTGACCGACTGCGCAACAGCTGACGCGCACCCTCGTCTCCCTCGACCGGCAGCAAGTTCCACACTGCGCTCGACAACCGAACTGGCGGCGTTGTTTGCAACGCGAACTCGGCAACCGCAATCGGGCTCTCGGACTCGCCGACCGCGCGCCATGCTGACGGCGGAACGAACGGCTGATCACCAAGGCCGATAACCACATTGTCGTAGCCAAAAACTCGCGCGTAGTGCACAGCGACGTGTAACGAACGCGACTGACCTGCGGCCCAATCTTCGTTGTGCACGATTGAGGCTTCGGTGGGTATCAGGTCTCGTACGTCAAGGTCACCAGCGACAACCAGCACCTCGTCAAACCCGGCCGCCATGGCGTGGGTGACCGCCCACCACAGCAGCGGCTTGCCCTCGAGCTTCATCGCCAGCTTGTGGCGTTTGCCGTGGAATCGACTTCCGGCCCCAGCAGCGAGCACGACCCCGAGTGTCTTTTCTTGAGGCCGTTCGTAGCCCGAAGACAGCTTGGGCTCGGCCTCTTCTGAGGCCGCGTTGGACCCGATCTCATCGTTGTCAACCGGCATAGGCCCACAGTGTGGCGCATCGGCCCCACGGCTCCACCGAGCGAGCGAAGCTCTATGGTGCACATCGTGGAAGAAGAACTTCTGGCTCCGAGCGGCCTGCGCGTGAACATGATGCTGTGCGACTCGGCCCAGGCCAGCAACGGCAAGCTGTTCATGCTCGGCGGCGGTCTGTCGGTCATCGGGCCGAAGCCCCAACCGTTGGCACTTGCAATCTACGTCACGGTGCCCTGGGACCGAGCGAACATCGCTCACAAGTGGCAGCTCGATCTGATCGACGAAGATGGACGAGCGGTCAAGATGGGCGAGAAGCCCGTGTCAGTGACAGGCACGTTCGAGGCCGGTCGCCCCGCTGGTTTGCGCGCTGGCACCGCGCTCGGCGTTGCGCTTGCCATCAACCTGACGGCGCTGAGACTCAAGGCCGGCGTCGGCTACAGCTTCATGTTCATGGTAAATGGTGAGACTCGCCCAGAGTGGCGCTCGCAGCTCTTCGTCAAATCAGCATGAGTCCAGCGCTCATGGCTGATCAACGTTCGTGAATCGGGCCTTTGGTATCGCTCAGGGTCGCGACCTTGCGGCCCGATCGCAGGGCGATGATCTCAGCGCATATCGAGATGGCAGTTTCTTCGGGAGTCCGGCCGCCGATATCGAGACCCAGCGGCGAACGTAGGCGTGCAAGCCCATCGTCATCGACGCCGGCTTCGCGGAGTCGCTCACTGCGCCCTTCGTGTGTCTTGCGACTGCCCATCACGCCGATGTAGCCGACGCGAGTATCGAGAGCGCGAACTACAGCCGGCACGTCGAACTTGTTGTCGTGGGTCAAGATGGCTACAGCATCGCGTGGCCCGAGTTCCTCGCCGAACTCATCGAACACCTCGTCGGGCCAGCTGACCCGAAGTTCGTCGGCCATCGGAAACCGTTTGCGAGTTGCGAACACCGGTCGGGCGTCTGCGACCACGACGCGATAGCCCAACAGCTTGGCAGCACGCGCCAGGGCCGCAGTGAAGTCGACCGCGCCGAAAATCAGCATGCGAGGCGGTGGCGCTTGACTTTCGATAAAGACGGTGAGGTCGCTTTCGCGTTGCTCGCCTTCGTCGCCGTAGCTGCGCACGCCGCTGCGGCCGACTTCGAGTTCGGCCAAGGCATCGCGTTCTACAACGCGGTCGAGCTCAGCGTGACCCAGCGAACCAACCGCAGGGCGCGACGGGCGCACCAGCAACTTGTTGCCGAGACCAGTGCCCTCGATCACGGTGATCAGGCAGACAGGTTCGTCGGCGCGAATCGCCGATACCCACAGATCAAAGAGCGAGTCGCTCACCAGTCGAGTGGCTCGATGTAGAGATGGATGGTGCCGCCACACGTCAGGCCGACGGCAAATGCCTCGTCGTCGCTGTAGCCGAATGTCACGACGCGTCGTTCGCGGCTCTCGATGATCTCGAGCGCCTCGACAACTACCGCGCCTTCGACACAGCCACCAGAGACAGATCCGATCACTTCGCCGTCTTCGTTAACGGCCATCGCAGCGCCGGGATCGCGCGGACCCGAACCCTCGATGTCGACGACCCGTGCGATCGCGACTTCTTTGCCCGCCTTTTGCCACGAGACGACCTCGTCGAGAATGTCCTTCATACCTGTGCCTTCATGACACCGACGCTACCGGCGGTCGAGGTGCGGTTGGTTTGTCATCGTCAGCGTGGCGATTGATCGCTTGGGCAAGTCGCTCCAATGCACCGAGCGAGTGCCCTTCGACGAACTCGTCGACGTAGGGAAGTGCCGCCGCCATGCCTCGGGCGAGCGGCTGGTAGCCGTCAGTCGCCTTGAGAGGATTCGACCAGACGACTCGGTACGCGACGCGCGACAGCCGCCCCATCTGTTCGGCCATGACCGTTGGGTCGCCTCGGTCCCAACCGTCGGACAGAATCACGACCACTGCACCGCGCGCCATGCCTCGCACTGCCCATTCATCGTTGAAGGCTCGCAGCGAGTCACCGAGTCGGGTACCACCCGACCAATCTTGGACCGCCTCGCCGGCGTTGTCGAGAGCGCGGTCAGGGTCAAGTGTCGCCAACTCACGAGTGAGCCGCGTGAGCCGTGTGCCGAGCGTGAACGCTTCGACCCGACCCCGAGCCAAAACGGTCGCATGCACAAAGCGAAGCAACGCTCGCGAGTACGACTCCATCGAGCCGCTGATGTCGACCAACAGCACCACCCGCCTGCGCTGCTGGCTCTTGCGTCGAAACGCTCGATCGATTGGCTCACCGTCGTTCGCGAGTGCGCGCCGCACGGTCCTGCGCAGGTCGGGTTGGCCCCGTCGAACCGAAGTCCGCTCGAGGCGCCGCGACGACTTCATTGCCCCGCCGAGACGAATGCGATTCACCAGATGGCTCAGCTCGCGCATCTCGTCGCGGGTGTAGTCGGCAAAGTCCTTGTCTCGCAGTACTTCGGCCGCCGAGTAGCGCACGACGACATCGGGCTCTGCGCCGGCAGCGTCATCGGCGCCGTCGTCATCGGCGCCCTCATCCGCGTTATCTACTGCGACGTTGGTCGTGACGGTCAACTCTTCGACGTCGTCGGGGAACTCAGCGCCAGTCCAGTAGCGGCCAAAGACCCGGTGATAGGTCATGAAGTCTTCGGGTCGGGTGATCAAGGTGGTGCGGCCGCACCAGTAGCGGGCTGACCGATTGAGGCTCTTGACCGACGCCAACGCTTGCACGAAGAGCAGCGTTGCCCCAATGGGAACTTCGACGCCGGCATCGCGCAACGCCGACACGAAGCCGGCAGCGATTGTCGGCATCGTCATGCGATCGTTGTTTTCGCCAACCGGCAGTTCGACCCAATCGCCCATCTGCTTGCGCTGGGTGATAACCCAGTCGGGGGTGTCGCTCAACAGCGCGCTCAGCCGCCAGCAGCCGCGACGACCTCGTCGAGCCCGTGGTCGCGGACACGCTGCTGGTCTTCGCGGTACTTGAGCACAGTTCCGAGACTGGCGTCAGCTGACTCGGCGGTGAGCTTTTTCTGTAGCCGATGCAGCGCCTGGGCCCAATCGATGCTCTCGGCCACGCCGGGTGGCTTGTACAGGCCAAGACCCCGGAACTGCGCCACCGCGCGAGCCACCTGGCCCGCAAGCTCGGCCGTGACACCATCGGTGCGCCGTCGAATGATCTCGATCTCGCGGTCGAGTCCGGGGTGCTCAACCCAGTGGTAGAGGGCTCGGCGCTTGAGTGCGTCGTGCACGTCGCGGGTGCGGTTACTCGTGATGATCACGATCGGCGGCCGTTCGGCCTTGAACGTGCCCAGCTCTGGCACGGTGATGGCGTACTCAGACAACACTTCGAGCAGGAACGCTTCGAACTCGTCGTCAGCGCGATCGACCTCGTCGATAAGCAGTACTGGCGGCACAGCGTCGTCGTGAGAGACGGCATCGAGTAGCGGCCGCCTGACCAAGAAGCGATCGCTGTACAGCTCATCTTCGACCGTCTCGGTTGACTCGCTTAACGCGCCGGTCACTTCGCTCGCTCGCAGATGCAGCAACTGGCGGCTGTAGTCCCATTCGTAGACCGCCTGGCTGGCGTCGAGACCGTCGTAGCACTGCAACCGAATCAGACGTGCCCCCGACCATTTCGCCAGCGTCTTTGCGACCTCGGTCTTACCAACGCCGGCTTCTCCCTCGAGTAACAGGGGTCGCTGAAGATCGATCGCGAGAAAAATCGCCGTCGCCAGCGACTCGTCCGCGAGATAGTCGTTGTCAGCCAGGCCGGCTGCCACATCGGCAACCGATTGAGGCGGAAAAGCTGCAGTCATCAGGGCACGAGGGTATTCGCTAGCCCGACGTCTTCGCGAAATTCTGCGCTATGGCGACCGCTGCAGTAACGAGGTCTACGACTGGTCGTGCAGGATCGACAGGGGCCAGCTTGGGGGAATCTCGATGGGGGCAGGCGGCGCGGGCAACAGCGCATAAGCCTCTTCGCCGGGAAACACCAGCCCGAAGTCGCGTCGGGCGATGCGTTCGATCTCGGTGGGTGTGCGCATGCGGCGGATCTCGTCGCGCAGCTCAGCCTGCTCGTCGGTCAGTTCGAGCAACGATTGGTCGAGCTCTTCAGCCTCGGCCCGTTGATCGAGCCAGGTGCCGGTTGGAAACACGAAAACGACCAGACCTGCAAACAGTGCCAACGCGATCAACAGCGGAAGCACAAAGCCAGTCAGAATCGCTCGCATCGCAGCTCAGCTACCCCCGCCGTGGCCGGCCTGAGCCGCAAGTGCGCCCAGACCGAGGTAGCGGGCCGACTCGCCGAGTTCTTCTTCGATCCGCAACAGCTGGTTGTACTTCGCGACGCGATCGCTGCGAGCGGGTGCGCCTGTCTTGATCTGGCCGCAATTCGTGGCGACCGCCAGATCCGCGATCGTGGTGTCTTCGGTCTCACCCGAGCGATGCGACATCACGCACGTCATGCCCGAGCCAGTCGCGAGTTTCACGGCGTCAAGGGCCTCGGTCAGCGTGCCGATTTGGTTCACCTTGACAAGGATCGAGTTCGCGGACTCGTCGCGGATGCCGCGCCCGAGCCGGTCGACGTTGGTCACGAACAAGTCGTCGCCAACCAGCTGGGTGCCAGAACCGATGGCGGCGTTGAGCTGAGCCCAGCCGTCCCAGTCTTCTTCGGCCATACCGTCTTCGATGCTGACAATCGGGTAGCGGGTGGCCAGATCGATCCAGTAGTCGACCATCTCGGCCGATGTGAGTGTTCGGCCCTCGGCGGCCAGGTGGTAGGCACCGTCTCGGTAGAACTCTGTTGCCGCCGGGTCGAGCGCGATCGACATGTCGGTGCCGACGCCAAGGCCGACTCGTTCGATTGCTTCGACCAGCAGTTCGAGTGCCTGCTCGTTTGATGCGAGGTCAGGTGCGAACCCGCCTTCGTCGCCAACGGCGGTGCTCAGCCCTCGCTCGTGCAGTACTGCTGCGAGGGTGTGATAGGTCTCGACGCCCCATCGCAGCGCTTCGCTGTATGAGGCCGCGCCGACCGGCATGACCATGAATTCTTGGAGGTCGACGTTGTTGTCAGCGTGCTCTCCACCGTTGAGCACGTTCATCATCGGGACCGGAAGCACGTGGGCGTTTGCCCCGCCGACGTAGCGGTAGAGCGGCAATCCTCGGTCGGCGGCCGCGGCGTGCGCGCTTGCCAACGAGATACCGAGCAGTGCGTTGGCCCCGAGCCGGCCCTTGTTGTCGGTGCCGTCGAGTTCGATCATTGCTTGGTCAAGGCCACGTTGGTCGGTGACGTCACGGCCGATCACTGCAGCTGCCAGCTCGGTGTTGACGTTGCCAACGGCAGTTGCGACACCCTTGCCGCGCCAGGCATCGCCACCGTCGCGGAGTTCGACGGCCTCAAAGGCCCCGGTCGAAGCACCCGAAGGGACGATAGCGCGACCCACGGCGCCGGTGGTCAGCCCAACTTCGACTTCGACCGTGGGGTTACCGCGTGAGTCAAGGACCTGGCGGCCCGTGATGTTCTCGATGGTTGTCATGTATCCAGTATCGCTAGAAATTGCCTCGTGCTGGCGCGCTCGGCCACCATAATCGGTCATGGTACCACTGTGGCTGGAGTTGCTCGTGTTGTTTAAGCACAACGCTGCGATCAGATCTCAGCCGATGACCGGGCAGAGCCGGACACGGTCAGTACGATCACGGCGTGGCCGCTCCTCCCCCGTCACCTAGCAGCTCCGGCTCGGTGCTCGACGGCCGCACCATCGCACCGATGAAGGGGGTCGCCGGCCAAGCACCACGTGGCGACGATTGGGTCTACGAGCTCAAGTGGGACGGCATGCGCATCGTGGCGTTCATCGCCAACGGCGTCGTGCGCTTGCAGTCCTCAAACGGGCGAGACGTGACCGCAAGCTTCCCCGAACTCGGAGCACTCAGCGATCTCGGTCGCGGCTATGACTCGCTCGTGCTCGATGGCGAAGCGGTCGCATTCGCCGACGGCAAGCCCAGCTTCGGCGCACTTCAACAACGCATGCACGTAGGCGACCGGGCCGAAGCCGCTCGAAGGGCAGCGAACAACCCGGTGATCTTCGTTGGCTTTGACCTGCTGCACCTGAACGGCCACGACACCATGGGTTTACCACTGCGCGATCGCCGCACCTTGCTCGAGCAGGTCATCGACGACGGGCCAGCGTGGCGACTCGCTGACCAATATCACGGCGAGGTTGACGAGCTGGTTGAAACCGTGACCGCGGCCCAGCTCGAGGGAATCATGGCCAAACGCAGCGAGTCGACCTATGAACCCGGCAAGCGGTCTAAGGCGTGGATCAAGGTCAAGCCCCGCCAACGCCAAGAATTCGTGATCGGCGGTTGGATCTCGGGGCGAGGCACCCGCGCCGGCAGGCTCGGCTCGTTGCTGCTCGGCTACTACGACCACGACAGCGCACCCGGTGACCTGTTGTATGCCGGTAGCGCCGGAAGCGGACTCACCGAGTCAACGTGTCGCGAGTGGCAAGAAACCCTTACGACGCAACCCGAATGCCCGTTCACCGGACCAGTCGACATCGTTGTCGACGGCCGCACCGTCCATTGGTGTGCACCCGATCATGTTGCTGAGTTGGCATTCGGCGAATGGCCCGACGGTCAGCACTTGCGCCACCCCGTGGTACTCGGTCGCCGCACCGATAAGGCCCCAACCGATGTCGTCAGAGAGTCGTGAAACTTCGAGCAGCGATCGTGCTCGTCATTTCGTTGACGCTGCTGGCGGGGCTGCTTCCGGCGTGCGCCAGCGGTGAGAACTCGGGCACCCGCACGCCAGATGGCACCGTGACGATCGAAGCGTCTGCGCTCTTGGTGGGCGTCGTCGAAGATTGCGAACCCGTCGACGATCCTCGCTCAGTGGCTCGCCGATGGAACGAGGCAACCCTGAACGCAATCCGACGCGACTTTCCCGCCCCGACGGTGCATGCCCGCAATCTGTTCCATGTATCGACTGCGATGTGGGACGCCTGGACCGCCTACGACGCAGACCCCGGCTCCGGCATGTTCGTCGACGAGGCCTACCAATTCGTCGACCAGACCGCCAACGATCACCTGGTCGATCGGGCCCGCGAGATCGCTATGAGCTTTGCCGCATACCGAGTGCTAGCCCATCGCTACTCTGCCGCAGACGGTGCACCAGCATCTATCGCCGAGTTCGACACGGCAATGCGGCTCATGTGCCTGTCGCCCGACGAAGTCTCGACCAAGGGTACGAGTCCCGCCGAGCTCGGCAATCGAATCGCTGCGACCACGATTGAGGCCGCGCTCGATGATGGATCAAACGAAGACGGTGGATATGTCGGCGTCTACGAGTCGGTGAATCCCGGACTTGCGATCGGCGACTCAGGCACCAGCATGGTTGACCCGAACCGCTGGCAGCCGCTCGTGTTCGAATTCGCTACCACCCAGAACGGCATCATCGTCGAAGCGGGGCCCCAGACCTACGTAGGCCCGCACTGGGGCTCGGTCACTCCGTTCGCTCTCGACCTCGACAGCGATGGCCTGCCAATCGATCCCGGCCCACCGCTCTATCTCGAAGCCAACTACGACGAGTTTGCCGCGGCGGTCGTCGAGGTACTCGACGCCTCGGCTCGTCTCGATCCGTTCGACACCAACGCAATCGATGTCGGCCCCGCAAGCCGCGGCAACAGCAGTCTCGGCACGAATGACGGAAGCGGGCACCCTGTAAACCCGTCGACCGGCGAGCCGTATGAACCAAACCTTGCATCCGAGGCCGACTGGGCCCGGGTCGTCGCGGAGTTCTGGGCTGACGGACCTGAATCCGAGACACCCCCTGGCCACTGGAACACCTTGGCTAACGAGGCCAGCGACGCGTTCCAAACGCCGTTGAAGATCGCGGGAGAAGGCCCCGAGGTCGACCGGCTCGAGTGGGATGTGCGACTCTACCTTGCGCTCAACGGCGCACTTCACGACGCTGCGATTGCTGCGTGGGGCGCGAAAGCCACCTACGACTACAGCCGACCGATCTCGATGATCCGCTACATGGGTGGCCTGGGCCAGTCGTCGGATGCCGCAACTGAGCCGTATCACGAACATGGGCTTCCACTCGTTGAAGGCTTGATCGAAGTCGTCACTGCGCAATCGTCGGCGCCCGGCGAACAACATGAACGACTCGCTGACCACATCGGCGAGATTGCGGTCCGCACGTGGACCGGCGAATCGATTCGCTCGCCGATCGCCACGATGGCTTTTGGTATCGCGCCCGCAGCTGGCGTCGACTGGATACGAGCTGTCGATTGGATGCCCTACCAACGCATCAGCTTCGTCACCCCAGCGTTTCCCGGCTACGTATCGGGCCATTCAACCTTTAGTCGCGCTGGCGCTGAGGTTCTCACCGCATTCACCGGCGATGCGTTCTTCCCCGGAGGCCTCGGCGAGCACGACTTCGAGCGTGACAGCCTGCGCCACGAACTCGGCCCCACACAAACCGTGACGTTGCAATGGGCGACGTATCGAGACGCCGCTGATGAAGCCGGCCGTTCACGCATCTGGGGCGGCATTCATGTCGAAGTCGATGACGTGGCGGGTCGGGTAATGGGCGAGCGCTGCGGGAGGCTCGCTTGGCAGCGGGCCTTGGCGATCTGGGCCGGCCGCTGAACCCGACCAGTCGCCTGCTCGTGCTCACATTGGCGTCGAGTTCGGCCTAGCCTGCGGCCATGACTTTGCAGGACTCCCCAGGTGCGTCGGGCGTGAAGCTCGACACCCAAGAAGCCGCCGCGTACCAAGCTGCTCTTGCCGTGATCGCAGCCGTCGAACCCGACGTTGCTTCACACATCAGAGGCGAGCTTGGCAATCAACGCAGCCAACTCAAGCTGATCGCGAGCGAGAACTATGCATCGCCTGCGGTGCTGCTCGCTATGGGTAACTGGTTTAGCGACAAGTACGCCGAAGGCACACCGGCGATGCGCTACTACGCCGGATGCGAGTTCGTCGACAAGGTTGAAACGCTCGCTGCCGATCATGCCAAGGCGTTGTTCGGCGCCGACTACGCGTACGTGCAACCGCACTCTGGCATCGACGCCAACCTGGTGGCGTTCTGGTCGATCCTTGCGCACCGCATCGAGGCCCCGTTCCTCGCTTCACACGCCACGAAGAGCGTCAATGATCTCAGCGAGGCTGACTGGCAAGAATTGCGCGCGTCGTTTGGCAATCAACGCATGCTTGGCATGGCGCTCGACGCTGGCGGCCACCTGACCCACGGATTCCGGCCAAACATCTCCGGCAAAATGTTCGAGCAACGCTCCTACACCGTCGATCGCGAGACCGAACTGCTCGACTACGACCAGCTGGCTGCGACTGCACGCGAGTTCAAGCCGTTGGTCATCGTCGGCGGCTACAGCGCGTATCCCCGAGCCGTCAACTTCGCCAAGATGCGTGAGATCGCTGACGAGGTTGGCGCAACGCTCATGGTTGACATGGCGCACTTCGCAGGCCTCGTCGCCGGCAAGGTGCTCACCGGCGACTTCGACCCTATGCCACACGCTCATATCGTGACCTCGACGACGCACAAGTCGTTGCGTGGCCCGCGAGGCGGTTTGGTGCTGACCAACGACGCCGAGCTTCCCGAGTTCATCGACAAAGGCTGCCCCATGGTGCTCGGCGGCCCGCTGTCACATGTTATGGCCGCCAAAGCTGTCGCCTTTGCCGAAGCTCGTCAGCCGTCGTTCGTCGACTACGCCCACCAAGTGCGCGACAACGCCGTCGCACTCGCCGATGGCATTGCCAAACGCGGCGGGCGCATCGTTTCTGGCGGCACCGACAACCACCTCGTGCTGGTCGACGTCGAACCGTTCGGCGTCAGCGGGCGTCAAGCCGAATCGGCACTCGAGTCGGCCGGCGTCATCGTCAACCGCAACTCAATCCCTTTCGACAAGAACGGGGCGTGGTACACCAGCGGCATCCGCCTCGGTACGCCCGCTCTCACGACCGTGGGCATGAACACCAACGACATGGATCAGGTCGCCGACATCATCTGCGGCGTGTTGGCCTCGGCCGAGCCAACGACCACATCGGCTGGCACACCATCCATGGCGAAGTTCACGTTGGGCGACGACGTGCGGCTCGACGCCCGCAGCCGATCGGCCGAGCTGCTCGCTGCCAACCCGCTCTACCCGGAGGTCGGTGCGCTTCCCGAATGACCGATCCCGAATGACTGAACTTTGCGTCATCGGAGCCGGCTACGTCGGGCTTGTGACAGGTCTCTGTATGGCTGGACTTGGCCATCGGGTCACCTGCGTCGACAACGATGTTGCAAAGGTCAAGGCCCTCGCGAGCGGTACCCCAACGATCCACGAGCGCGGTCTGCCAGAAGCTCTGAGCTCGGCGCTTGCGGACCGAAGCATCTCGTTTACTGCTGACGCCGGTGCCGCAGCCGCCCAGGCCGACATCGTGTTCTTGTGCTTACCAACCCCCGCCGGAACCAATGGACACCCTGATCTCACGGCCGTCACATCGGTCGCTCGCGAAATCGGACCGTCGCTGCGACCAGGCGCCATTGTCGTCAATAAGTCGACAATGCCAATCGGCGGCGTCGCGATGATTCGAGAGCTCTTAGACCGAACCGACGTGCCGATCGTCTCGAATCCTGAGTTCTTGCGAGAAGGAACCGCAATCGACGACTTCTTGAACCCAGACCGGGTCGTCGTTGGCTCGACCGACCCCGATGCAATCGACCGTGTGGCCGCGTTGTACTCGCCGCTCAACGCCCCGATAGTGCGTACCGATCCGGCGTCGGCCGAGACGATCAAGTACGTGTCGAACGCCCTGCTGGCGACCAAACTGTCGTTTGCCAACGCGGTCGCCGCAATCTGCGAGGGGGTTGCGGCCGATGCCCACCAGGTACTCCACGGCGTGGGGCTCGATCACAGAATTGGCCCCCACTTCCTCACCCCGGGGCCTGGTTGGGGCGGGTCATGTTTCCCCAAAGACACCGAGGCGCTCGTGGCCATGGCCAGCGAATCGGGCTTTGACTTCGCGTTACTGCGCAGCGCCATTGCCTCAAATGACGAACAGCAGACACGAGTCGTCGACAAGATCGTCGCCGCTGCTGACGGCAGCGTTGACGGCAAGACCATCGCAGTGCTCGGTCTGGCCTTCAAGGCCGGCACCGACGACACCCGAGAATCGCCGGCGCTGATGGTGGCGACCGCTCTGATCGGGCTCGGCGCCAAAGTCCAAGCATTCGATCCAATTGCAGCGGTCGACCTCGACGGCCTGGCTCTCAAACCTGATCCGTATGGCGCCGCACAAGGCGCCGCGGTAATCGCCGTCTTGACAGAGTGGCCCGACTTCGCCTCGCTCGACCTCGTCAAGCTGGCCGACGCCGCGGCATCACCCACCATTGTCGACACGCGGGCGATCATCGATCGCGCTGCCGCTCACCAGGCCGGCTTTGAGATCGACACCATCGGCGTGTCACCGCCACCGGCCCGATGAAGCGGATCGTGGTTACCGGGGGTGCTGGCTTCTTAGGGTCTCACGTCGTAGACGCACTGATCGATCGAGGCGACACCGCTGTCGTCGTCGACAATTTTTGCACCGGCCGGGCGACGAACGTTGCGCACCTCGACGGACACGCACGATTCGAGCTCATCGAACACGACGTGAGCCTCGCCGTTCCAGTGTCTGGCCACATCGATGCCGTACTTCATTTGGCTAGCCCCGCTTCGCCACCGGCCTACATCAAGCTCGGCCTCGAGACTCTTGCAGTGGGCAGCAACGGCACCCGCAACTGTCTTGACCTCGCTCGCGCTAACGATGCCACGTTTCTGTTGGCATCGACTAGTGAGGTCTACGGCGATCCGCAGGTCCATCCCCAGCCTGAGAGCTATTGGGGACATGTGAGTTCAATCGGCCCACGCTCGGTCTACGACGAAGCCAAACGTTTCGCCGAAGCGCTAACAATGGCGCACCACCGCCGTCTCGGCACCGATTCGCGCATCGCTCGAATCTTCAACACCTATGGGCCACGCATGCGGGTCGACGACGGGCGCGTCGTCACGAACTTCATCTCGCAGGCGCTGCGGGGCGAACCGTTGACCGTGCACGGATCGGGTGACCAGACGCGATCTTTTTGCTACGTCAGCGACGAAGTCGCTGGTCTGTTGGCTTTACTCGACGCTGACATTCACGATCCGGTAAACATCGGCAACCCTGGCGAGTTCACCATGCTCGAACTCGCCGCACTTGTCACCGAACTCATACCCACGTCTGCGGGCATCACGCATCTTGAGCTTCCCCCAGATGACCCCGCCCGACGCCGACCCGACATCGCGATTGCGACCGAACAACTCGGTTGGCAGCCAACCGTCGCGTTGCGCGAAGGCCTTGAGCGCACCATTGCCCATGTCAAAGCCGAGCTCGGATAATCGACCGCTCTACTCGCCAGTGAAGTTCGCTGGTCGCTTCTCGAGATAGCTGTGAAGCCCCTCGCGAAAGTCCTTGGTGCCAAAGAGCGGCAAAAGAGCCAAGTACTGGCGCTGCACGTGATCTTCGAGGCCTTCGGTCATCGCGTGACGCATCAGTCGCTTCGCAGCGCGCACCGCTAGCGGAGCATTGGCAGCTACTTCTGCTGCGAGGGCGGCAGTAACCTCGCCGAGCTCATCAGCTGGTACCACCTGGCTCACCAAGCCCAGTTCAAGCGCGTCGGCGGCGCTGAGCGTGCGGGCCGTGAACAAAAGCTCGGATGCTTTTGACCAACCGATGATGCGAGGCAGCAGCCATGTACCGCCGCTCTCTGGGACCAGGCCGCGAGCAGTGTAGGCAGCCGACAGTTTGGCGGTATCGGCAGCGACGCGGATGTCGCAGCCCAGGGCCAAGTCCATGCCGTAGCCTGCGGCTCCGCCGTTGAGCGCGGCGATTGTTGGTGTGTCGATCTTGTTGATCACGACCGGCGGCGCGTCTCGCAAGCCGAATTCACCGTTTGAGCTCGACGCACCATCGCCCCCGATGCCCTCGCCGCTCACGGCGGCGGCCACGTCGAGGCCAGCGCACCAGGCCCGCCCATTGCCCGTGATCACGATGACGCGAACGTCCGGGTCAGCGTCGGCTTCGAGCAGTCGCTTTGACAAGTCGGCCAACATGTGCCGAGTGATCGTGTTCATACGGTCAGGGCGATTGAAGGTGATCGTGGCTACGTGGTCACCAACGTCATAGAGCAGCTCAGTCATGGCTCTGATCCTAGAAGCCGCATGACACTGCGACCTTGTTGCAGCTTCATTGACACGCCGATCTATCGTTGGTAGTGGGTCAGTTTGAATCGCGCCCGTTGCTCACGACGTACTCCGAGGTTCGCGAGCGCTAGTGCCTCGATGCAGGCGAACTCTGAGTCAGTACCCGGGGTGCACGGCCAGCGCTCCCCCATCGACGAACAAGTCGGAACCAGTCACGAACAACGAATCATCGCTCGCTAGAAAGACGACAGCAGCAGCGAGGTCCTCGGGTGTCCCCATCCGGCCAAGCGGCGAGATCGTCGCGAGATGATCGCGAACGCCTGGCTGGCGCTGCGCTGCTGATTCGATGATGCCGGTGTCGGTGGCTCCCGGGATAACTGCGTTACAGCGAATGTTGAGTCCCTGCTGTCCGCAGTAGACGGCGATTGACTTTGACATTGAGCGCACACCACCCTTCGACGCTACGTACGCAACATCTGACGGGATTGCAGCAAACGCGGTCGTCGACGAGATGTTGATGATCGAGCCAGACGATCCACCTGGATTCAGTTTCATCGCGGCGATCGCGTGTTGGCACCCAAGCATTACTCCGGTCAGGTTGACGCCGATGACGTGCGCCCACGTCTCCATCGTGACGTCGGCGATGGTTCCCGCTCGCACAATGCCCGCGTTGTTCACCATCGCGTCAAGGCGTCCGAAGTCAGCCAGAGCGCGGTCGACTACCGGCTGCCATTGCTCGGGATCGCTCACGTCGTGCGTCACGAACACCGCGCCAGCCTCGTCGGCGACCGCTTGGCCGCGCCCGCTGTCGACATCGGTCGAGATGACCGACGCACCTTCGGCTGCGAGGCGCCGCACGGTTGCAGCGCCAATGCCCGACGCTCCCCCCGTCACAATCGCGACCTTGCCGGCCAGTTTGTGGGTGGCTTTGTCAGCGGTCATGGCTCTGCACCTCGGTGTCAGTTGTTCTTTTCAAACGAGCGAACCTCATCGGCATAAGCCACTGCTCGCCCTCGCAGCGCCGACTCAGCATCGACGCCTAGCTCTCGGGCTAACGAAACCACGCCGAACAGCAACTCGGCGATCTCGAATTCATCGACCGCAGTGACCGATTCGCTCTCAAGTGCTGCAACCGACGCGTCAGCTCCAATCGCTTGGGCCTTCTTCTGCACCTTGGTGGCATACAGCAGGGCCGGCAAGGCAGCCGGAATGCCGTCCATCACCGAATCGCGGCCCTTCTCTGTTCGCTTAGCGGCTTCCCACTGGGCGGGCAGATCTTCGAGGCTGGCGTCGACGTTGCCGTACACGTGCGGGTGACGCTCGTGGAGCTTGTCGTGAATACCGGTCGCGACGGCTGCCACGTCGAACCATCCCTGTTCGCTCGCAAGGATCGAATGGAAGAAGATCTGGTAGAGCAAATCGCCGAGTTCTTCAGCAACGTCGGCGTAACGGTCACCCATTGCAGGATCGGCATCATCGGTGTCGACGAGGCGGTCCAACGCTTCGAGTGTCTCGTAGCTTTCTTCGAGCAGGTAGCGCCGAAGCGACGCGTGGGTCTGTTCGGCATCCCACGGGCACTCGCGCCGGAGCCGTTCGACCATCACCGCAAACTGCGAAAAGCTGGAGGCGACGGTGACAGGCAGTTCGGGCACCCACAGCGATGTCAGATGGTCGGGGTCGACGAGGCGATCGAGTTCGTTCCATGGAACCGTAAAGACCTGTTGGTCGGGCAACCCGAGTCGCTGCAACACCGTGACGCTCAAATCGTCGGACGCTTCGACGGCGAGCTTGATCTCGCTCAGGGTGTGGCGATCGTGGCATTGCGAGATAAGCAGCGGACCTCGTTCACCAGCGGCTTCGACGCTGAATCGGTGGCCATCGACGATGCGTGCGCCGTCGACGATTGGATCCACACCTAGCGCGATCCAACTCAGGTCGACAAACGACAGAGCCGGGTGCACCTTCACATCGACGTCGATGCGGTCGGCCAGCAACACCACCGTTTGTTCGGCGACGCGTGGCGAGCCGGGGACCGCGTACAGCACTCGCCCATGCGTCGTGGCAGCTGCGACGAGTTCGTCGACGATCGCTTCGTAGACCAGCTCGAACGAATCGAGTCGCTCGTAGAGGTGATCGAACGATGAGCCGTCAACCAGATCGGCGCCAGGGTGGCGAGTGGTGCGCAGATAGCGGTGCTCGATCTCGGCGATCAGGTCGCAGGTGCCAGCCGTGACGAGGTCAGGCCCAGCGGGCCCGAGCCCAATGACGTCGATACGAGGAAGCGTCACACCCTCATCATGGCGCGTCGACAACCTCACCTGCGAATACCTCGAGATCGCTAAGCGCCGCGATCGTCTCTGGAACCGCCTCAGCCCGCGACGATACAGCGAGCTGCAGCAGCCCGATCTCGGGCTCGTACTTGCTCTTCGGGTAGAGGCGACTAAGTCGCACTTCTTTGCTCGCCGCAAGCTTCACCGGCCGAATCCGAGTGATCGCAGTCGGCCCTCCAAAGCCGGGGCCCTTCACCGCGACGATCTCTTCGATGCCCGCTTCGAGAGCGAGCACCCGAAGCTTGGCAATCGCCAGCAGCATTGCTGCCGGTTCGGGAACCGGCCCAAAGCGATCTTCCCACTCGGCGGCAACGTCGGCCACCTCGGCCAACGTGCGAACCGACGACAGCCGACGGTACGCATCGAGGCGCATCGATTCTTTGGGCGCATAGTCCTCTGGCAGATGGGCGGCTGCCGGAATCTCGATACGCACCTCGGTGACCTCTTCGACGGCCTCACCCTTGAGGCCAGCGACTGCTTCGGTCACCAGCTGGCAGTAGAGGTCATACCCGACCGAGGCAATGTGGCCTGACTGACCGGTGCCGACCAGGTTGCCGGCGCCACGTATCTCAAGGTCTCGCATCGCGATCCGAAAGCCCGATCCGAGCTCAGTCGCTTCGCCCACCGTCTTAAGCCGTTCATAGGCCTCTTCGCTCAGGACCTTGTCGACCGGGTGGAACAGGTACGCATAGGCTCGCTGCCCTGATCGGCCTACTCGGCCCCGCAGCTGGTGCATCTGCCCGAGACCTAGGAGATCGGCTCGATCGACGACCAGCGTGTTGACCGAGGGCATATCGATGCCCGACTCGATGATCGTGGTGCAGACCAAGACATCGAACTCGCCCTCCCAGAAGTCGTATACCACTTGTTCAAGTGAGCCTTCGTCCATCTGGCCATGAGCAACGGCCACCCGAGCCTCGGGCACGAGCGACCGCAACTCGTCGGCAACCTGCTCGATGCTCTGCACGCGGTTGTGCACGAAGAACACCTGCCCCTCACGCAGCAACTCGCGCCGAATCGCCTCGCCAACGGCCCGCTCGTCATACTCACCGACATAGGTCAGAATCGGTTGGCGATCTGCTGGCGGGGTATGCAACAGCGTCAGGTCGCGTATGCCGGTCAGACTCAGTTCCAACGTTCTCGGAATCGGCGTCGCGGTGAGCGTGAGCACGTCAACGTTGGCCTTCATCTGCTTGATGGCCTCTTTGTGCTTCACACCAAAGCGCTGCTCTTCGTCGATGACAAGCAGACCAAGTTTCGGAATCGACACATCTGCCGACAACAGTCGATGCGTGCCGATGACCAAGTCGACGCTGCCCTCTGCGAGATCAGCGAGCACCTTGCGGGCTTGGGCCGCGGTGAGGAAGCGGCTCAAGACTTCGACCCGCATCGGGTAGCCGGCAAACCGCTCGGTAAAGGTCTGGTGGTGCTGCTGGGCCAACAGTGTTGTTGGCACCAGCAACGCAGCTTGCTTGCCGTCTTGAATCGCCTTGAAGATCGCCCGCAACGCAATCTCGGTCTTTCCGAAACCAACATCTCCGCAGACCAGACGATCCATCGGCATGCCGCGTTCCATGTCGCCCTTGACTTCTTCGATCGCCTTGAGCTGATCGGGAGTCTCTTGATACGGAAAGCCGCTCTCGAGTTCGGTCTGCCACGGCGTGTCGGCGCTAAACGCATGCCCTGGGGTGCTGACCCGCTCTTGGTACAGCACCACGAGTTCCTGGGCTACCTCTGCGACCGCCGACTTGACCTTGGTCTTTGCCTTTTGCCAATCCGCGCCGCCCATTTTTGACAGGGTCGGCGAGTCGCCGCCGGTGTAGTGGCGAATGGCATCGATCTGATCTGACGGCAAGTACAGCCGGTCAGTCCCCCGGTATTCGAGAATGAGATAGTCGCGTTCGACGCCGCCAATGGCCCGAGTCTCCATGCCGCTATAGCGAGCGATGCCGTGCTGACGGTGCACGACGTGACTGCCGGCTTTGAGGTCCTCGAGATCAGCCGATCGTTGGGCTCGACGACGCTGGCGCCGGTGTGAGCGTCGCCGGCCAGTGAGTTCGGGCTCAGAGAGCACGGCCAGCTTGAGCGACGGTATGACGCAGCCTTGCAGCAACGGAGCCACAACAATGTGGGCCCGACGACCGTCGGTGAACATAGCGTCGGCATCGATTGCGAGGTCGAGTCCTTCGTCGCCGAGCAGCGCGTGAATGCGATTGAGGTTGGCAATGTTGTCGACCGCAACTACGACTCGGTAGTCGTCAGAGATTAGGCGCCGCAACTGCTCGATCGGTCCGCGATTCTCACCGATGGGACGATCCCAACCGCTGGCCTCGATCGCTGGTACGTGCGGGCCAGTCGCTGACGGCGAGAGGGTCCAAATCGGCGCCTTGGTTTGCTGCAAGGCACGCTCAAAGTCGGTGTGCAACCGAGCGAGGCCCTCATCGCCACCATCGACTTCGGTTGCCCCCCAGGTCGTTGCCAGTGTGGTCGCAAGATCAGCCTCTTCGGCGAGCAGCTCTTCAGACCTTCGACGGAGCCGTGTTGGCTCAACCAGAATCACGTGGGCGTCTGCGCCTAGCAGGTCGCCCACCACCTCGGTCTCGGTGTCAAACCACGGCAACCATGACTCCATGCCGTCGAAAAACTCACCGTCGACAAAGCGCTGCCATTGTTCGCGACCCCAGGGCGACTCGCTCATAAGCGCCTCGGCTCGCTCGCTCATGGCTGCGTCAGGAATCACCTCGCGGCACGGAAAGACATCAATGTGTGAAACCGCATTGGTTGAGCGCTGGTCGGCAACGGCAAACTCGGTCAGGCGCTCGACCTCGTCGCCCCACAGATCGATGCGCACGGGGGCATTCGCTGTCGAGGGATACACGTCAATGATCGAACCGCGAACAGCCACGTCGCCGCGATGCTCGACCTGGGTGTCGCGTCGGTATCCGATGTCGACGAGACGCGAAACGAACGCTTGCATGTCGAGCTGATCGCCAGCGCTGACCCGCACCGGCTCTATCGAGCGGTGCGACGGCGAGAGGCGTTGCAGCAACGCCCGCACCGGCACCACCAACATCTTTGGCGGATTGCCTGACCGCAGCCGCCACAGCAGGCGGGCGCGGCGGCCCATCGTTTCAGTGCCCGGAGATACTCGCTCGAACGGCAACGTCTCCCACGCCGGAAACACCTCGGCTTCGGCGGCGCCCAGCCACGTGGTGAGGTCCTGGGCAAGTCGATCAGCCGCGTTGGTTGTGGCCGTGACGACCACCACGGGAGCGCGCTCACCAGCATCGGCAATCGCCGACAAGATCAGCGGGTGGGCCGCCTCGGCGCTGGCGAGATCGGCCCGAGCACTGCCGAGGGCTCCGACCAACGCCGGTTCTTGGCTAACTAGATGCGCGAGCTCTCGTATCGGCATGCCCTGGCCCTAATTGTTAAAGCGGTTCATCACCGCGTCAACAGGTTCGCTCAACAGCGCCTCGGCAGCATCGGCCGCGACAACCACGACCTCATCGAGCACTTCGCGTGCTTCGCGGCCGGGTCGCTTAAGCACCCAGTCCGCGCCGCGCATGCGCTCGGGCGCCCGACCAACCCCAATGCGAAAGCGCACGAAGTCTGTTGTCTTGAGGTGATCGCGGATCGAGCGCAGTCCGTTGTGCCCGGCAAGCCCACCACCGACCTTGACTTTAAACCGTCCAGGCTCGAGGTCGAGCTCGTCATGCACGACGACGAGGCGCTCAATGTCCTCGATGCCATAGCGGCGCACGAGCGGGCGAACCGACTCGCCGCTCTTGTTCATGAATGTCTGCGGAAACGCCACCGCTATGCGGTGCTCGCCAACGCGAAGCTCGTCGGCCAACGCCGCCTCTCGCGATGACCGCAGTGACCCGCCGTGGCGTTCAGCCAACTCGAGCACGACTTCGACACCGATGTTGTGCCGCGTGCCCTCGTAGCGATCGCCAGGATTGCCGAGGCCGACGACCAACAGGTCGGCGGGAGTTCCTCGGCGTGGTTCTTCGCGTTTGCGGCGACGGAGCGCCAACGGGCTCAGTCTTCGCCGTCGTTGCTGTCGCCCTCGCCTGCGTCGCCAGCAGCACCGCCACCGTCGCCACCCAGGTCGGCCTCGTCTGCAGCCAGCTGAGCTTCTTCTTCGGCTCGAATAGCTTCGAGCGTCGAACGAGTAACCGTGGCGGTAGCAATCGTCGAATCGCCATCCATCGCCGCAACTACGCCGTCGGGCAGCACCAAGTCTTCGACTCGGAGGCTGTCGCCGACTGCCATGTCTGAAATATCGACCACAATCTCGTTCGGAATCGTCGTCGGCAAGGTCGCGACGGTGATGGTAAACAGCGTCTGGTCGATGATGCCGCTCACGTTGGCGACCTCACGAGATTCACCGGTGAGGATGATTGGTACTTCGAGTTCGATGCGGGCGTTGGGATCAACGCGCAGGAAGTCGATGTGGGTCACTTCGTCGCGCACAACGTGGCGTTGCAGGTCTTTAACCAAGCACAACTCGGCGGTGCCGTCGATCTCGAGGTTCAACAGAGCATTCAGACCAGCATCGGTGGTCAACGCACTGCGGGCTGCCATGTAGTCAAGTGAAATTGGAAGTGGCTGAGAGCTAAGGCCGTAGACCACGGCGGGAATCTTGCCCTCGCGACGCAAGCGGCGCGATGAACTCGACCCGAGTTCTCGCCCGGTGGCGGCTTTGAGTGCTACTTGGTCGGCCATGAGGTCCTCGCAGAAAAACGGCGGCGTTAACCGCAGTGAAGCGTCTAAGCCTAACGGCGACGAGCATCCAATAGCGACGAACCGTTGCGATTGGTTCGCCGAAACTAATTGAAGTTTCCGCCCCCGAAGATCTCGCTGACCGAGGTGTCTTCAAAGACGGCCCGAATCGCCGATGCAATCAACGGTGCGATCGACACAACCTCGATCTTGTCGAGCTTTCGAGCGAGCGGAAGCGTGTCGGTGACGATGACCTTCTCGAGACACGACGCCTCGATGCGGTCGAGGGCTGGCCCGCTAAACACCGGGTGCGTGGTCGCGGCGATGACCGACGTGGCACCCTTTTCTTTGAGCAACTCGGCGGCCGCCACGATGGTTCCACCCGTGTCAATCATGTCGTCGATAAGCACGCAGTTGCGACCTTCGACGTCACCAACGACTTCTTTGGCCTCGACCGCGTTCTTCTGGTTGTGCAGACGACGTTTGTGCACGATGGCCAGGTCAGCATCGAGTCGTTGCGCATAGCGCTCGGCGACCTTCACCCGACCGGCATCAGGCGAGACAACCACCAGGTCATCGATCATCGAACCAATCGCATCGCACAGCACCGGCATGGCCACGAGGTGATCCCATGGCCCGTCGAAGAAGCCTTGCACCTGGTTCGAGTGCAGATCAACGCTAACCATGCGCGAAGCGCCCGCGATCCGAAACTGGTCGGCAAGCAGCTTGGCGGTGATTGGTTCGCGACCTGAAGCCTTTCGATCTTGGCGCGCGTACCCATAGAAGGGTGCCACCACCGTCGTGCGCTTGGCTGACGCACGCTCGGCGGCGTCGACCATGATGAGATGCTCCATGATCGCATCGTTGATCGACATGTCCGACGAATTGGCATGCGTCTGCAAGATGAAAACGTCGGCGCCGCGGACCGACTCAGCAAACCGGCAATAGATCTCGCCATTCGCAAACTCAGAGAGATTCGCGTCGATGAGCTTGACGTCGAGGAGCCGTGCGACTTCAGCCGCTAGCTCGGGGTGCACCCGACCGCTGATCAGGTGCAAACGCTTCTTGGACTGGACTTCCACTGCAGTGCTCCATGGAGGTCGACTAGCTGAACAACGTCGAACCTACCCGCGCACCGTGCGCGCCGCTGTCATCGTCAAAAATCTGTGCGTGTCGACCTACGAGATCGGATTGCCGAGGTCGGTGAACGGGCCGACGGTCGCTTCGGCAGGCACCTCGGTATCGACGACACGAGACATGGTCACCGCAGCCCGGTCGCCAACCGTGGCGTTGCGCAGATGAGTTGCCGGCCCAATCGACGCGCTCTCGCCAATCGTCGTGGTGCCCTCGATAACCGAGCCGGCGTGGATTGTCGTGTCGGGACCGATCGTCGCCGTCACGTCGATCACTGTCGAAGACGGCTGCACAATCGTGACGCCGCTGCGCATCCACTCAGTAGCGATTCTGGCGTCGAGCACGGTGGCGGCTTCGCCGAGTTGCGAACGATCGTTGACTCCAGCGAACTCCCCAGGATCAGCTTCGAAGGGAACGACCGTGTGGCCTGCCTGCGCGAGCACGCCGACCACGTCGGTGAGATACAGCTCACCTTGAGAGTTGTCGCTGTCTATCATTCGCAGCGCTGGCGCTAACAGTGACCGCCGAAAGCAATACACGGCACTGTTGATTTCGTCGATACGGCGTTGATCAGCGGTCGCATCCGCGTGTTCGACAATCGCTTCGACGTCTTGGTTTGGCGTGCGAACAATTCGGCCATAGCCCGTCGGGTCCGGCACCCGAATTGTGACAACCGTGCAGGCTGCTTCGGATGCACGGTGCGCCGCGATTAGCGCTTCAACAGTCGCGGAGGTAACGAGCGGCGTGTCGCCTGGCAGCACGAGCACGTGGTCATGGTCGTTGAAACTCGGAGCCGCGCCGTCGAGCTCAGCCAGCCCAACTGCGGTCGCGTCGCCTGTGCCTCTCTGCGCCATCTGCTCGGCAAACAGAAACCGGCGGTCGCTCTGGTGTTCGGCCAACGAGTCCATAACCAGCTCGCTGCCGTGACCGACAACGATGACGGCCTCGTCGAAGAGTTCAGGAGTCAACGCGCTGAGCACCCAGCCCAACAGCGTGCGGCCCCGGATCTGATGCAGCGGTTTCGGAAGCTCGCTCTTCATGCGAGTGCCCTTGCCGGCAGCCAACACCACCGCAGCGATACTGCTCATGTGGCAAAGGGCTGATGAGTGGCTGGGTCGATGTGATGGCTGGCCAGGCAGGGCTCGAACCTGCGACCTCCTGAATCAAAATCAGGCGTTCTTCCAACTGAACTACTGGCCATCGACTGCCTACGTTAGCGCCATAGATCCACGCCTACGTGCAGTTATCCCCGAGCCGCCCGATAGCGTAAGCGGCGCTATGGGATCACTCGTCAAGAAGCGCCGCAAGCGCATGCGCAAGAAGAAGCACCGCAAGATGCTCAAGCGCACACGTGCTCAGCGTCAGCGCGGCAAATAACTAAACCGCACTACCTCGACTGACGCTGATCGCCGAGCCTGCCTTCGGGCATATCGGCGCAAGTGCCAGCTAGTTAGCAGGCACTTGCGAACCATCGATCGTGCGCGCCACGACGTATCCGTCACCCGGAAACGCACCCTCGACGAACCAGGTCGAACCGCTGCCAGCGAGCCGCGGCCGTTGCCCCGAGTGTTCGCTGAGCTGATCTCGCCAGCGAGCTAACTCAGGGGCGACCGAAAGCGCTGCAGGCTCAAGATCGTTGCCAGCTTCGCCCGTTGGGCCACCGAGGGCGTCCCATCGTTGATACACGGCCGGCGTCGAGCAGTGCACGGGCGGCGTAAGCAACGTAAATGTTTGCAGGCGATGTGCGATGGTCTCGACGACCTCACCAATCCCCCGCACCCTTGCCCGACCACCTACGAGGCAAAACGCGACATCGGCCCCCAAGGCGGCGGCCCGATCGAGGTCATCGAACCCGCCAGCGCGCAGCACCGCAGCCGCATCGGCCGAGCCACCACCCAACCCCGCCCCTGGCGGTATCACCTTGTCGACCTCAACGGTGCGGGTTTCCCCGAGCACAGCGAGGGCGCGGGTCACAAGATCGGCGGTGCTGGCGTCGCCTGACCAGAGCCCGCGATAAGTCACGCTGCTCTCGCCGTCGGCGGGCGAAATCGATAGCGTGTCGCCGACGTCGAGGGTCACCATCTCGGCATCGATCAGATGCATCCCGTCATCGCGTAGACCCGTGACTCGAAGTTCGACCGTGAGCTTGGCCGGCGCAAACAGCTCACCTGATTCAGGAAGCACCCTTTCACCTTAAGAGCGTGCGCCAGCCGCGCCACCAGCGCTAGACGAACGAGTCGGTGCCCCAATCAAGCTCGAGGGTGTGCGCGCGATCGTTGTAACACTCGAGTCGCCAGGTCGGTGAGGCCTCAGCCTGCTGCCACACCGACACCGACGCATTTGCTAGCCCGCCGTAGGGCGGCTCGGCACCATGATCACCTCCCGCAAAGTGATGAGCTGCGCCCCGAATGACAAAGCCGTGGCACACCACCCATGTGGTGCGTCCAATGGACTCGCTCGCCACACGATCTAACGCACTACCAACACGAGTCATGAACGTCACGCCATCTTCGCCGCCAGGCGACATCGCAGGACCCCAGTTCATGCCCGGCCAGGTGCCGTGCTGGGCAACATAGTCGTCGACCGTCATCCCTTCGACGTCGCCAGGAATTCGTTCGATCAGCTCGGCCCGCTGCTCGGCAATGAGACCCGTTGGTTCGGCCACGATCTCGGCCGTTTCGATCGCGCGACGCATCGTGCTGACGACGACCGCATCTGGAGCCAGGTCAGGTCTCGTCGCAAGGTAATCACGGGCGAGTCCCGCCTCGGCTTCGCCGCGTTCGGTGAGGCCGCCACAGGTCGCCTGACCCGAGATCCACAGCTCAAGGTTCGAACGAGACTGCCCATGTCGAATGAGTACGAGTTGGCTTAGCTGATCGGACATTCCCAAAGTATGACCGCACGCGGCGCAGGCGTACTAGATCGACGCTCGGTCAGCTTTGCGAACGCGCCGCCGACAGCGCACACCATTGGGCGACTGAGATCTGCTCAGGTCGGGTTGCGCCATCGACGCCCGCTAACTCGAATACGTCTGGACTTACGAGGGCACTTAGCGATTTGCGCACCATCTTGCGCCGCTGATTGAACGCGGTGCGAACAAGTCCAAAGACTTCGTCGATGGGTTCTTCAAAGGGCAGGCTTGCGTGGCGCGTGAGATGAACCAGCGCCGACTCAACTCGAGGTGGCGGCAGAAACACCGACGGCGGAATGCGGGCAACCAGCTCGCCCGTTGCCCAATACGCGACTTTGACTGAGGGAATGCCGTAGTCAGATGAGCCAGGCGCAGCCACGAGTCGCTCGGCGACCTCTCGCTGCACCATGACCAGCAACGAGGTGATCTGGGGCACGGTGTCGAGCACATCGAGCACCAGCGGCGTCGCAACGTTGTAGGGCAAGTTGGCGACCATCGACCACGTTTGGGTGGGGTCAGCAATGACATCCCAGTTGGCAGTGAGGGCGTCGGCCTGCACCACGGTCAATGCGTCGTTGGTGAACTCGGCTTGCAACACCGCGACAAGGTCTTCATCGATCTCGACGGCGACCACGTTCGCGCCGACCTCGAGCAGGCCAGATGTCAGGGCCCCGAGACCGGGGCCGACTTCGACGACGAAATCTCCGGCCTCAACACCGGCCAACCGCACAATTCGATCGACCTGATTCCCGTCGACCAGGAAGTGCTGGCCAAGGCGTTTGTCTGGTCGCAAGCCGTAGCGTTTGAGCAGCTCGGCGGTCGCTCGGGCCCCGAGGCTCAGAGCAGGTGGCGGCCACAGGTGGGCCAGGGTTGCGCGCCTTGAAGCTCGTAGAGACGCAGCGCCATCTCATCTTGATCATCCGGCTGCGCCTGCGACGGCAAGACACCGACCAAGTCTGGCCTCGAACGCGAGGCCACGCTGTCCCACGTGCTCGGCAAGAATTGGTACGCCCCGTGATACAGGCCGGTCGGATCGACCACCTCGTAGCGGCCTCCTGATTCGCAGTCGCGCATTGCCGCCCAGTCTTGGGCCGTTGGGGGCTCCGATGCAACCGTGGGCTGAGTAGCGGCGACTTCAGGTTTGGTCTCCGTTAAGAACTCGTTTGCGACCCAGCCTCGAGCCGGGCTCTCGATCTGCATCCATGTGCGGTTTTCGAAGATCTGCACCTGCCCGGTCGCAAAGACTTCACTCGCATGATCGAGTGCCCGAACGACTTCGCCACCCGGTTCGTCGCGCACCAGCAGCCCGCTGGTGCTGTCGACAAACACCCACCCTGACCCTTCGTAGGCCACGCTGCGCTCGATTTCAACGACCTCAGTCGGCACCGGGGTCGGGGTCGATGTTGAGGTAGGTTCGGCTGTCGGCGATGCTTCGGCGGTCGGTGTGGGCTCAGCCGTTGGCTCAGCGGTAGGTGTTGGCTCTGGCGTCGATGTCGGAGCAAGCGTCGCCTCGGCGGTCGCCAGCTCAAGGGCGGCGACGGTTGGCTCGA
>Ga0114956_1000276_pt1 | contig 35279 bp, 30 predicted proteins | sample MaitaG_FD_87304 | JGI IMG/M metagenome (GOLD analysis project Ga0114956, IMG submission 87304) | Marine algal microbial communities from Maine, USA - Maine_Asex2 metaG | ecosystem: Host-associated > Algae > Red algae > Unclassified | place: Maine, USA | collected 2015-01-05 | reverse complement strand
CTAGTATATTCTTTACTGACATTAAAGCTAGTGAATCATTAATGTGGTATTCCGATCCATTTGATGGGTTTGGTGTTAGATTCTTAGATGAAAAGAAAAAGCCTGTCAATATTGAAACTAAATCATATTATGGATCGCAATTGGTGAAGGTGAAAGCTTTTTTTCAAAAGTTAACATTTTTACATTCGACCAAATAAGTCAAAAATTATTCCTATAATTTCAAATTTTCCGAATTATCAATTCCTGCATTCAAGTAATTATTACAGATAAATCAAATCTGAAATATTGCTATTTTGCTTTTGAACCGAATGTGAATTATGCTAATAATCAATAATCATTTAAAAAAGATGTATAATTGAAATAATATCAACACAAATTATTATCTAAATTTTTGCTTTTAGTTACCTGCGAGAAATTTATTTATAACTTCTATCAGCGGGGCATTATAAGACTTGTTTTTTGATTGTGAAATCACAATTGTAGTTCTTATCCTGCATCTACTCAACCACAATAGCTCGACTAATCGCGCCATATCTCCCAAAATCCCCAAACAAAGTTGCATTATACACACCAGAATTTGGTGGAACCTCAATATTGATATCGAAATCTTCACCGGCTATAATGGGTTCTTCCATTGCGATATCTTCCACTAAATCTGGAAAATCAGAACTTGGCCTTGGATCTACGCAACCAGTCGTATGCGTCAGTTTTAATACGGGGTTGATTAAGTTTATATCCGCCTTTCCTCTTAAACGTATAATGTCAAAATCAGGAGTATTATTTCTTCTTCCATCGGCATTGTAGGTATCAATATGCAATCGACTTTCACCTTCAAATAGACAAACCATGCCTTCTTCCAATCCATTCATTATGGCTGTCCAGTCTAAAGTTTCTGCAAACACGGCTGTTGATGGATAGCCTAAAGCTGGATTTGTCCCAGAACCTGGAATCTCTGTATTTACCCTATGACAATCGCTACTAGCAATAGGGATAGTATTTTTCCCATGCAATAAATCGCAAATCCATATTTTTCTGGACGCCTCATCGTAAATATCATATCCTAACGTTCCGTTCCATATCTCAATCGCATCATAATCCATATTTGTCCAATCATATTGTATCCATGGCACTAGATTGTATGGATGATTTACAATCGCAAAACACCCACGGTCATTTGCTTGTTGTAAAGCTTCGCCTCCTGATACCGCTCCTTTTGGCCTATCTATAAATGGACTATCTCTATCAAAATCTACAAACTCTCTTGGGATACATCCAATGTGTCCGGTCGGAATCATAAGATACTCTTCAGCCACTGGACTGATTTCATTTCCACAAATCATCAAAAACTCATTCTCATCAGAAAGTTCTAATGTGCGATCCCAATATGGAAATTCTGGTCCTTGATTGAATAGTGCAGGATCTTCATCTGTTGTACTTGGGTCACTTCCAGTACTATTACTATGATCTGTAAGAATTACAAAATCTAATCCTATTTCCAATGCTTTATTTTTTATGTCAATGGGATAACTGTCACCCCCAGTATCATTGCTTGCACCCGTTGCATGCACATGAAAATCTCCTGCAAACCATTCTCCAGCAGGGTCGTCTTCAAACTGAATTTGTTCGACTACAACAGGCGGGTCATTATTGTCTTCTTTACAACTGGAAATTATAAGGATTAAAGAAAGCCAAAGAATACGATTCATAACTAGGTAACATTTATAAGTAAGTAAGAATTACAATAAAGTAAGATTTACATTAAGTTACAGAAATTTATCATATCAGAAAATCTTTAAAAATATTAATAAGCCAAGAGCCATTTTATTTTTTCTGATAATTTTTTGGCATTAGGCAACATCCGTTCTTCCAGCACACTGTTCAAAGGAATAGCCGGCACATTTTCTGAACCTATTGTAATGACCGGTGCGTCTAAATATTCAAAACAATTTTCTTGGATTCTACCTGCTAAGGATAGCGCAAAAGAATTATGCACGGGTTCTTCTGTAAGCACAATACATTTATGATGTAATTTTACTTGGGATAAGATGAGTTCTTCGTCTAGGGGATGTAGAGTCCTAAGATCTACAATACTTAGTTTCCCTTCAAATTCTTTTTCGGATTGTAAAGCCCAATGGACCCCCATTCCGTAAGTGATTATTGTAATAACCTCTCCATTCTCAATCGAATCTGGATGAGCTTCTTTGACAACTTTTCCAATGCCAAAAGGGAGAATATAATCTTCTGCGGGCATTGTACATTTTGCATTTTCAGTACCTGGGACTTTTGACCAGTATAAGCCTTTGTGTTCAAACATGACCACTGGATTCGGGTCATAATAAGCAGCTTTCATAAGACCTTTCATGTCGGCGCCATTGCTAGGGTATGCGATTTTTACACCTCTGATATTTGTGACGACGGATTCGATGCTAGAAGAATGATAAGGTCCTCCACTACCATAGGCGCCTATCGGCACTCGGAGTACCATACTTACCGGCCATTTTCCATTCGATAAATAGCAGGATCGGCTTACTTCCGTAAATAGCTGATTTAGTCCCGGCCATAGGTAATCGGCAAATTGTACTTCCACAATTGGTTTTAGACCAACGGCAGACATGCCTACCGTGGATCCGACAATGAACGCTTCTTGGATAGGCGTATTAAAAACCCTTTCGGTTCCAAATTTCTGTGCTAATGTAGCCGCTTCACGAAACACTCCTCCTAAGCGAATTCCTACATCTTGACCATAAAGTAAGCACTCTTTGTGAGCTCTCATTAGTTCCTCTATGGCAATTAATGCAGAATCGACCATGACTTTTTCTTCTCCATTCTCAGGGCACCGATCGCCTGCTTCTTCCGTAATGTTTGTCTCTGCAAAATCATGGAGAAACAAATCTTCTGGATCTGGATTTGGTTCCGTTAATGCTTCCTCATATTGTGATTGAGTATTTTGTTCTACAGACTTTTCTAATTTCTCAATTTTAGATTTCTTGATACCATACTCCAATAATTTTGACCTCAATTTTGGATGTGGGTCCTCTGCCCTATCCTCTTCTAAGTCATCTCGATACCATTCCATTCTCACTCCTGAAGTATGGTGGTTTAGCAATGGAACCTTAGCATGTATCAGAAATGGTTTTCTTTCCATACGGACATACTGTACAGCCTCGTCCATGCAATCCAAAGCTTCTTCCATGACCGAACCATCAATCGACTTTGCTTTTATTCCCTTAAATCCTTTAATAAATTCATAGGCATCTTGTGCTCTTATTTCATCCGCTGATGCTGAAATATCCCATTCGTTATCTTGTATTAAATATATAATTGGTAACTGCTTAAGAGCAGCCATTTGAAATGCTTCTGAAACTTCACCCTCTGTAATACTTGCATCTCCTAAGGAACAAATTACGATTGGATAATGATCTTTTTTATCTATTCCTAGCTGTTCTTTGTATTGTATTCCCATGGCAGTGCCGGTTGCCGGAATGGCTTGCATTCCCGTAGCACTTGATTGGTGGGGAATCTTTACACGATCTTCATCCCGTAAACTTGGGTGGGAATAATAGGTGCGTCCACCGGAAAACACATCATTCTTTTTAGCGAGTAATTGCAACATCAGTTCGTATGGAGTAATCCCAGCGCCTAACAAAATGCTATCATCCCGATAATACGGATATACATAATCATAAGATTCCAAAGCTAGGCCTGCTGCAATTTGTATGGCTTCATGTCCGCGAGAAGTAGCATGGACATATTTACTTGTTATTTTGGTGTTATCTTCATAAATCTTACTTAAGACTACGGATGTGTACATAAGTTTGTAGCACTTCAGCAGTAACTTCAGTTTTTTCTCAGAAATCTTTTTTGATGTTGTGGTTGCCATAACTAACGCTTGTTAGTTTGTAAAAATAGTAAAATAAGAATGCTATGCCATTACTTTTTCCGTAAATAAATATTCAATTATTGGATCTAGGAAGATATATCCATTCTCATAATGATCTATAATGTCTTTATCTTTTAGTGTTTGAATGTTTTTCCTGACATTATTGGGAGTCCCTAATTGATATTTTTCCATGACGGATGTAGATGTGAATTTTGATTCCATACTAAGAACCGCTTTCAGCAAATTTACTTGAGTGCCACTTAGATTATGGATGACCTGTTGAAAAAATGGAATATGCGTATTTTTTATTTCATTGAAGGCTCTTTCTAGTATTTTGTCATTCACTTCCTCTTTTGTTCTCAACCATGTATAATGAGCCAATTGCTGTACATACCAAGAGTGATCTTTCATTCTTTCTGCAATTTGATCGGCATGTGATTTGGAAATTTTCTTTTTTGTACGCCTGAAACTGTTCTGGATATATTTTATCCATTCGTTTCTCTTTATTTTCTGCAGCATAAGCAGATCTCCAAAACGAAAGAACGGTCTAGAAGAATCATTGAAAATTTCGGACATCATATGCCGCTTACTTCCATAGAGGCAATAGACTGTATTTTTTTGTCTTTGCCAGTAAGATCTGAGCGTTTTCTCAAAGTTATGACTTTTGTCAAATGTTTTAATATCTTGAAATTCATCAATACAAACAACAAACTTTACTTTTTTGTACTTGGAAATATTTTCTGGTAAGTTTAAAATTTCATCCTTATGTTTAATGATTTCATCGTTGTCAAACTCAAGCGATACTTCACCGGGTCCGACCGCCATAGATATTTTCGGTATTATTTTTTTGAATATACTTTTCGTCGTTTTTACGAAATCTTCCCATTTTGTAGTTGATGCCTTCAATATTTCTCGAGCAAATAGTGAAAGAAATTCTGCTTCAGAATTTATAGAAAATAAGTCTATTATGACAAATTTGTAGTTTTTATCTTTGTTGGCTAGATCATGTACGACATTTTCCACCAATGATGATTTTCCCCATCGTCTTGGAGAAATGACTATTGTATTAATGGAGGACCGCATGTTATGTGTGAGCCTTTCCTTTTCTTCTTTACGATTAGTGAATGCTTTTGATCGTACAGTTTTACCATATATAAATGGACTATTCATACCTTTTGCGTTATATTCAGTTTTATACTAGTTGGTATTATACTCTATGGTATAATACCTAAAGGTATAAAAACTTTCTAATTTATGAAACAATAAGATTTGACAAACAATGGTTTATCCACTATGAGTGAAGAAAAGTCCCGATTAAAAATGCTTATAGAAGCAGTCGAGGAAGAAAGAAAAGTGGAAGAGAAGTATTTTAGAGATATTTCTACGAGTAAATCTAAGGCAGAAAAGATAGAGTCTGGACATCTTATCTATCCGGTCCAAATTGTAAAGCAAAATTATACCTTAGGAGAATATGTCGAACTCCAACTAGAAGCACCCCCTTCAAGTGACCCGAGAAGAAGCCGAATTAGAGAAGGCGTCGGGTGTCTATTAATCGCAGAAGATAAAGAAACCAAAAGTTTCAAAGGGACGGTGTCTAAAATAAGAAGGAAGCACATATTTATATTATTACGGTCAGACATTATAGAAAAGCAATCCATTACCTATGCCGCAAGATTAGGGCTAGAGCAAGTCTATGATGAGCGACCATATAAAGTCATGACCAAGGTAATAGACCAAGTCCTAAGAAGCGAAGAAAACCACATCAAAGAAATTAGGTACTGTATTGAGCGAGGAACTTTATTTCGTTTTAATGATGTTTATCCCGGTTTTCATTTTGATATACCTGAATATCTGAATGACTCTCAAAAAAAAGCGATCAAGAAATGCCTCCAAACACCCTATGTTTCGGTCATTCACGGACCTCCAGGCACCGGAAAAACCACTACCCTTGTAGCTCTAATAAAATGCCTGCTTCAAGCCGAAAAAAGAATATTAGTATCCGCGCCAAGTAATAATGCCAGTGATTTATTAGCTTTTTTATTGGATAAAGCAGGTGTAAATGTAATTAGAATAGGAAATGTATCTCGTATCGGGGATAAGATCAGCCACCTCACTTTAGATGAGAAAGCAAGAGAACACAAAGATTGGCAGAATATAAAAAAAGTGAAAGTCCAAGCTGCAGATGTACAAAAAAGAGCCAAGTCTTATAAGCGTTCTTTTGATAAAAAAGACTACTTAAAGCGCAAAGGCCAATTGGCGGAGGCCAAAGAACTTTACAAATGGGCACGGACGATGGAAAAACAATTGACAGATTATCTCTTAGAAGATAGTCAGGTGGTCGTTTCTACTCTCATAGGGATTGATAATAGGCATACTTCTGACATGAAGTTTGATACCGCAATTATCGATGAGGCTTCTCAATCATTGGAACCAGAATGCTGGAATGCTGTGCTTAGGGCTAGAAGAGTCATTCTAGCTGGAGATCATAAGCAATTGTCTCCAACAGTAAAAAGCAAGAAAGCAATGGAAATGGAGCTACAGCTGACCCTGTTGGATCAATTAGCACCCATTAAAGAAATCAGTACAACCTTAGATATTCAATATAGAATGCATAATCATATCCTATCATTCTCAAATCAAGAATTCTATGAAGGATTATTGAATTCTCATGAATCCGTCGCTGCTAGAACCTTAGAAAATGACGAAAAGGCCTTTCAATTAATTGATACCATTGGTACCGGCTATGAAGAAAATTTTAATCCAGATCAAAGAAGTTATAGTAACGAAGGAGAATTTTCAATTATCGCTCAACATATTCATAAAAATCAAGAAATCTTAAATGGTATTTCTATTGGTATAATAAGTCCCTATGCGGAGCAAGTAAACTTGATTAAAACGAGCATAGAAGATCACAAAGATTTTGAAGGATTGGACGTAGAAGTAAATAGCATCGACGGATTTCAAGGTCAGGAGAAGGATCTTATTTATATATCCATGGTAAGAAGCAATAATGCGAATAATATCGGGTTTTTGGCAGATACAAGACGTCTGAATGTGGCTATGACTCGGGCCCGTAAAAAGTTGGTTATTATTGGAGACATGGTGACACTTTCTTCAGATCCCATCTATGAAAGGCTTATTGCCTATGCAGAAAGCATTAATGCCTACGAATCTGCGTGGGATTATATGGATTATTGAAATATATAACACCTAGATGATTGATAATCTCTATACTCAGGGTTCATATTTTTTTTAAATTCTGAATGGAAAATAAGTCTAAAACAATCTTCATGTTATTCCTGTTAGATTTGTATATTTAACTTCAAGTTAAATAAAGTATTAATTTCAACCTATATCTATACACATGAGTAACTATGTAAACATGGACACCATTCGGTTCCAACTATATGATACACATCAAGTCACCGATTTATTCAATATTTCAAAATTTGCAGATTTCGACAAAGAAAGTATGGATATTTTGATGGATGCGGTCAAGGATCTATCCGATAAAGAATTTTATCCTGTTTTCCGAGAAATGGATCGTGAACCAGCTTATTGGAAAGATGGAGGAATCGTAGTTCATCCTACTGTCAAAGTGGCCATGGAAAAATGTGCTGAACTAGGATTGATTGGAGGGACATTCAAACATGAGAATGGAGGAATGCAAATGCCAGTGTCTTTTCATCAAGCGGCCATGTTCATTCTTGGTGCAGCTAATAATAACCTAGATGGTTATCCTGGATTGACAGAAGGTGCAGCAGATTTGATTGTTACTTTTGGTTCACAACAGCTGAAAGAAAAATTTACGCCTAAAATGATGGCCGGCGAATGGGCGGGCACCATGTGCTTGACAGAACCAGAAGCAGGTAGTTCTTTATCGGATGTCACTTCAAGTGCAAAACAAAATGCAGATGGTAGTTACAGCATAAAAGGGCAAAAGATTTTTATATCAGGAGGAGATCATGAATATTGTGAAAATTTTATACATTTAGTATTAGCAAGAATAGAAGGTGCTCCAGCTGGAACAAAAGGAATTTCTCTTTTTGTCGTAGCGAAGCACAAAGTTGCCGAGGACGGTTCTTTATCTTTTAATAATGTTGCCACTGTTGCTGACTTTCAAAAAATGGGACAACGAGGTTATTGCACCACCCATTTGACTTTTGGTGAAGAAGGAGAATCTATTGGGCATATCGTCGGTGAACCGAATAAAGGATTGAAGTATATGTTTAAAATGATGAATGGTGCTAGATTGGCCGTTGGTCGATCGGCTATTGCATGTTCTTCTGCGGCATATCATGCATCTTTACAATATGCCAACGAAAGAATTCAAGGAAGAAAAGTAAGTAGTACAGGTAAGAAATCAGCCGATCAAAAGCCGATTGCCATTATCAACCATGCAGATGTAAGAAGGATGCTCATGCTGCAAAAAGCCATCTATGAAGGATCTTTATCCCTCCTATTCGAGGCATCAAAACAATTCGACATTAGTCATTCGGCAGAAGGAGAAGAAAAAGAAAAAGCGCATACATTCTTAGAGTTACTAACTCCATTGGTAAAAACATATCCTTCAGAAAAAGGAAGACAAGCGGTAGATAATGGTCTCCAAATTCTAGGGGGTTATGGATTTTGCGAAGACTTTGTCTTGCAACAATATTACCGTGATGTAAGAATTATGGCGATCTATGAAGGTACGACTGGAATTCAAAGTCTTGATTTGCTAGGACGTAAAATATCAATGAAAGGAGGTGAAGGCCTTAAAATCTTGGTGCAAGAAGCCACTAAAGAAATAGAAGCTTCAGCTAAATATACTGACTTAGCCGACTACGGAAAGCGTCTTGCAGAAAAAATGGGTATGGCGCAAAAAGTCTTAGGGAATCTACAGCCTTATGCGATGGAAGGAAACTTTGAAAGATACTTAGCGGATGCTACTCTATTCATGGAAATGTTTGGTATTATTACGATTGGATGGCAATGGCTGAAAATGGCGAATACAGCAAAACATAGACTAGTGACGGGTGATTTAGAATTTGACACAGAGTTTTATGAAAGTAAAATTCATACCATGAAATTCTATTACCAATACGAGATGTCAAGAGTAAGCGGGATCGCAGAAGCCATCATGCATGCTGAGAATCTTACGATAGTTGGACAAAAAGAATTAATACAATAAAGATAATAAATGAGTGATCATAAGTTATTTCCAAATTTACTAAAACCTTTAGATTTAGGATTTACAACCTTAAGAAATCGGGTTCTGATGGGGTCCATGCATACGATGTTAGAGGAACATCCGGATGGATTTGATAGAGCTGCGGTGTTTTATGCAGAGCGAGCTAAAGGGGAAGTAGGTTTGATTGTAACCGGTGGAATTTCTCCAAACGTTGAAGGAATGGTGGGTCCAGGATCAGCCATGATGACGAATGAAAAGGAAATAGCTGAACATTCAAAAGTTACAAAGGCAGTACATGCGGAAGGAGGAAAAATATGTATGCAAATTTTGCACACGGGTAGATATGGATATCATCCAGATATAGTTTCTTCCTCACCTATCCAAGCACCGATCAATATGTTTGCTCCAAAAGAACTAGACGAAGCAGGCATTGAAAGAACGATCCAAGATTACGTCAACTGCGCTGTAAATGCTCAGAAAGCGGGTTATGATGGTGTCGAAATAATGGGCTCCGAAGGATACCTTATCAATCAATTCGTAGCTACACGAGTAAATCAACGGACAGATGCATGGGGTGGTTCTTATGAAAATAGAATTAAATTTCCGCTAGAGATCGTACGAAGTACAAGAAAAGCAGTCGGGGAAAACTTCATATTGATCTTCAGACTATCCATGTTGGATTTAGTAGATGGCGGTTCATCCTTAGATGAAGTTATTTTATTAGCCAAAGAATTGGAGAAAGCGGGCACAACTATAATCAATACTGGAATCGGTTGGCATGAAGCAAGAATTCCAACCATTGCAACGATGGTCCCAAGAGGAGGTTTTAGTTGGGTGACGAAGAAGATAATGGGTCAAGTAAATATCCCATTAGTAGCGGTAAATCGTATCAACATGCCACATCTTGCAGAATCTATTTTGGCAAATGGAGATGCAGACATGGTGTCTATGGCTAGACCGTTTTTAGCGGATGCGGATATTGTAAAGAAGGCGAGAGAAAATAGAGTCGACGAAATCAATACTTGCATAGCCTGCAATCAGGCCTGCTTGGATCATACATTTTCTATGAAAACATGTTCGTGTTTAGTAAATCCTAAAGCATGTCATGAGACAGAAATGAATATGACACCAGCAAAGCAAAAGAAAAAAATTGCCGTTGTAGGTGCCGGACCTGCCGGTATGGCTTTTTCCATTACAGCCGCAGAAAGAGGACATAACATCGATTTGTTTGAATCCGGTCCTGCTATTGGCGGCCAATTCAATCTTGCTAAAGAAATTCCAGGGAAGGAAGAGTTCGAAGAAACTATTCGATATTTTTACCGTCAAATAGAAATTCATGGTGTTAAATTATATCTAAATACAAAGGCCACTGCTTCCTCATTGAAAGATGGTGGCTACGATGAAATAATTTTTGCAACAGGCGTAAATCCTCGTATTCCTAAAATTCCAGGCATCGACCACAAAAAAGTTGTTTCTTATTATGACTTGATTTCCAAAAAGATTGAATTAGGTAAAAAGGTAGCACTTATTGGAGCTGGTGGAATTGGATTTGATGTAGCAGAATATCTTACGACTGAAAAAAGTACCGCTCTACATATCCCTTCATTCATGGAGGAATGGGGTGTAGATATGCTGTATAGGAATCCAGGTGCCATCAAGGAACCCAAACCAGATAAACCGATCCGAGAAATTTATTTGTGCAAACGTAGTACTGGTAAACATGGTAAAAGCTTGGGTAAAACGACCGGTTGGATTCACAGAAGTAGTCTCAAACATAAAGGCGTAAATATGCTATCCTCCGTTGAGTATAATAAGATTGATGACGCCGGTGTACATATCTCAGTTAACGGAGAAAGCCAAGTACTCAAAGTGGATAACGTTGTAATCTGTGCAGGACAATTAAAAAATACTTCTCTACACGATGAACTGAAAGATGTAGGAATGTCCTTGCATTTGATCGGTGGAGCTCATGAGGCCTCAGAATTAGATGCCAAGAGAGCTATCGATCAAGGAACAAGACTAGCATTGAAGATTTGATATTCTACCTAAACTTTCGAAAATCGAAATACGCTAAAAGAAATAAGCTAATAGAAATACGATAAACTAAATACAATAAAAGAAATACGATAACCGAAAATCTATCTCAGATAATTTTCTAACATCCAGCCTTTCTGTCCATTGTAACTCACCAATACAAATCTAGATTCTTTACCATCTAAGATTATTTTATTATCTGAGTACTGATGTATATTGATAACACTTCCATGTGGAACAAAAACATCAGCTTTAGGTGCTCCCATATCAGCATTTAATCTTAACTGTAAAGCGCCTCCATTACTAGTTGTTACAGCTTGACCACCTACTCCAGAAGTCGAACGCGGTTTGCCAAAATCTATATCAGGTGCTTTCCCAGCATTTTGCGACTCTACTTCACCCTTAAGGATTTCTATTTTTTGTAAGATGTCATCAAATACAGATTTGTCTGCTGTTTCTATCTCTTTGCTTGCTTCATTTTCACGCTGTGCTTCCAATACTTTTTCATAATAATCGCGATATACATCCACTCTCGATCTTCCTGTAGAATTATTTGAGGCTTTTTCTACACTGTCAATCTTTCTATCGATATCCTCAAATACAACAGGATTTGCTGTTTTGACATCTACGTTCTTTTGATTTTTTTCAGCAACCTGCTTTAAGATGCCACCTAATATACTTTTAAATAAACCCATAATATTTAGTTTTTAAAACATCAATTATAATACTATAAGACTAGATTATGAATTATCACATCGTAAATTATAGCTTCAACTATTTTTTTCTATTCATAATATATCCTGCATTCAAGTATCTAAAATGCAGACTTTTGTTCCTTTAGGTCTTTAGAGTTATAGTGTCAATTATTGATTTATTTTATTTCAAAACCATGCTTTCTTTCGAAAATTGACTAACACTATAAAACACAGAAAGGACGGCCAATAAAATTAATGAACCCACCACAATGATATACATTATCGGTTCTAGGGTGCCCGCCACAATTTCCTTTGTCGCTAAAGATAAATTTAATATTGGTACCCAAACCGTGTACCAGTTTAATTCTACGCCGGGCATTAATGCCAAGATTATGGGCAGAAATACAATGGTCGTAAATGGCGTCACGATACTTTGAGCCTCTTTGAATGTATTCGCTTTGATGACTAGGGCACTAAACATGCCTGCAAAAAATACACAGAGAGGTAGAATCATCCCAAGAAGCATGAATACAAACTTTATGTTGATTATATTAGAAATGGAATTCAATAAATCTTCTGGAATATTTGGTATGAACTTGACACTAATAAGTAATCCTGCTACCGCCACCAAAGTCGCTATAAAGCCGATTAAACTGATGGCTAATATCTTCCCAATCAGAATGCTAAATCTAGAAGCTGGAACTGTTAATAGTGTTTCCATCGTACCTTTTTCTTTTTCTCCAGTCACAAGATCCAAGGCAGGATACATGCAACCTAGCAAACAAAACATAACGAAAATATAAGGGATAAATCCACCTGCAACCTTCCCAATCTGTTCACTTGGTGGAGCAATATCAACTTTCATTACAGTCAGTGGTTCTATACTAGTTTTTGTAATGCCCAGAATTTCTAATCTATCTTTCTTCAACTCATCATGGTACTTGTCAATTTTATCTCCAATTCTATCCTTTACAAGATCATTCGTAGACTTGAAAAAGAATTTAACTTTGCTTGGTTTATGATCGGCAATCTCCTGCTCAAATTTGTCACTTACTTGTATTAATGCGTCGATACTATCATTCAAAATACCATCCCGAGCATGTTCCAATGTTGTAAATTCAGAATAGGTAAAGTTTTTATCTTCATCTAGATATTCTTTCAGTTCATCAGATACATTCTCCGTTATGATTTTCAGCTCCTTGTTACCTGCCTTGTCCATCAAGACGATTGCTAACTTTGAATATCCAAGAAATAATATTGGGAAAAGAATAGCCGGAACGAGTATCGCTGTCAATAAGGTACGACGATCTCTGAAAGTGTCTTTTAGTTCCTTAAAAAGTACCGTTTTTATAGTATTCATCTATAATGATTCTTAAGCGGTTAAGTGAATATTATCTTGAACAATATCAATAAATGCTTCTGTCAAAGATTTGTCTCCAATTTGATTTCTGAAATTTTCCATACTATCATTAAACAATAAATTTCCTTTATGTATGATCGCTAAATCATCACATAGCAAATCAACTTCACTCATAATATGCGAAGAGAAAATGACTGTTTTTCCTTCTTCTTTACATTGCCTAATTAGTTTGATAATATTATCTGCTGTAATTACATCTAAACCAGAGGTCGGCTCATCAAAAACGACAACCGCTGGATCATGAATCATGGCCCTTGCAATAGAAACTTTCTGCTTCATACCGGTAGATAATTGGCTAATTCGCTTTTGCGAAAATTCATAGATTCCTAATTGATCAAATAGAACCTTCTTCCTCTTATCAGAAGCATCTCTTTCCATACCATATAGGTCTGCAAAGTAACTCACTACCTCTCCTGGAGTTAACCGATCATACAAATTTGTCGATCCAGTCAAAAAACCAATAGATGCTCGTACAGCGGCTGGTTTGTCATTGACGCTATAATCATCCACTAAAATTTCACCAGAGGTAGGTTTTAGTATAGTTGAGATCATCCTTAATGAGGTCGTTTTACCAGCTCCATTTGGACCTAATAGGGAAAAAACACGACCTGGCTTGCATTCGAAGGAGATATTATTTACTGCATTGACCGTATTTGCTTGTGTCTGCAACTCTTTTTTCTGTTGTTTCGATAGCTTATATTGCTTAACTAGATTCTTTACTTGAATCATATTTGATTGGTTTTCACAAAAATATCAAATTTGAATTCTTAAAGAAGATTCTTGAGACTAATCTATTGTTTATTTAGACCTAGAAACTCCAATCTCTGTCCCAAGTGTCAATTATATCTAAGGAGATTTTCCAAGTGGTATCTGTAGCAGTTTTATTAGAATCAGCAAGAACACCATATATACCTACTCTGAGCCTTCTTCTGGGCCCTAATTTGATTATTCTTTCAATGCCGGCAAAGATCTCTTGATGTCTGTAATCTTCTTCTTGCACCCATAGGAATCCCCCTCCTATTACAGTAGATATTTTTGATAATTTCAATAATGGAATGTTGTTTATCAATGCTCCATTGAAGTGATGAATGATATGAGTTTCTATAAATGGTTTACTCGTTTGTAGACTGGTATCAAGTAACTGAAATGATTGTAGTGGTGGAGAATACAAAATTGGATCTGATTCTCGAAATCTTTTTAAATCTATAAATTCTAATTTTTTGGTATTTACAAATGTTCCAGTTTTTGCGGTATATCTCGTATTTCCCAGGACACCTAATATCAAATCTTGTTCAACTTCGAATTCTACATAATCGAAATCTATATCACTGGATAGAAAATTATTCCATCCTTTGACATGTTTCAAGTGGAAGGTTGGAAATTTACTTCCTAAGTTCACTTTCCGATTTGGTTCTCGCATGTATTGTTGTGCAGGGGTGTACGAAAATTGGATAGTAGTAATGGCAGCAGTATATGGTTCAAATACTAATACGGGTTCTTCTTCTTCGAATAATTCATTGAGAAAACTAGCCGTTTCTAGTCCATTAATTGTCTGCCTATCATTCCAGGAAATCCCTGTGTTAATAAATAATCCATTTACAATTTCTCTTACATGTTCGAATGCTATTTCATCATTCAAGAAATAATTAGAGGCTCTTAACTGATTCAAGTATGCATCAAATTCATTAATTGGTTCGAAGCCTTTGCCATAGTAAAAAAATATATCACCAGAATGGAATGGATCATATCTAAACCGATGTGAAGTCGAGCCTAATAGGTCCTTGTTTTTTAATCCAACATGTAATTGATTAAAATTACGATAAAATCTTTCATCTTTAAATTTCCTGGAGTAGGACCCAAAAGCACCTACCCGAAATCCTCCGACTACTTCAAAATTCCACAATGCAGTAAGTGGGTTAAACCACAATTGTTCTTTACGTTCATGGTATTGAAATCCTAATCCATCCCAAATTAAATCTAAAATTTCGATTCGATTAAAGTCATGTTGTACAGAGTCTTTGTATTCTTTGCTATTTAGCACCAGATTTACACTGTCCGTATAAGTTACAAAGTCACGTTCTTTCATGGTTAGTTTCTCAGGCCTATTTTGATTCCAATAAATTGAATCCCGGTCATATGCTTCCTGAGTTATAGAGGATATTTCATTATTAAAATAATTATCAGAGTAAGATGGATTGATCATGTAATCTTCGAATCTTATTGTTGTGCTTCCAGTGTAATTTTCTTTTTTACCTGCTTTCGTTTGGTAATCAAATTGAATTCGATCCACAATCCAGTATTTATCTTCAATAATAGCATAAGATTGAGAAATTTTAAATTCATCAAATATCTTTGCGGATCCTTTTTGGAGATTGAGTTCTAATCTATTAATATTCCAAGTTTCATCATTTATGTACACATATCCATAACAGTTTGAATTTCCTTTTTTACGTGGAATGACCTTTATCTTATGGACTAATTGTTCATCTTCTTTTTCGCTTGATATTAATTTATACTTATAAGTAATTATGGCAGTTTTACTAAAAGGAGAAACAATGGGGGTTTCTATGATCGACCGTGCAAAGACCATATTGTCATAAAAGTTGAAATCTGCTTCATCGAATCGAGGGATGTACAATCCTTCTTTTGAGCCGTATGCCTTGTAGGCCGTTCTTTCTTCTTTGTATTTATTGGGATATTTTTGATGAAGATTAAGTTGCATTTCGAGTAAGCTAAGTTTACTCATCTCAGCTTTACGTTTTTTTTCCATCTCTTCAAATGGGTCTGTCTCTAAGTCTGTACTTTCAATTTTTTTCCTCTTTGATTTTCTATCTTTTTCTACCAAGTCTGATTCTCTTGTTTCCTTTGCTTTGATGTAAACTTTAGAACTAAGTGTATTGAATTGTGATTGAAATTTAGGCTTATTATCTATGACATTACTTATTATTTCGAAAGCAGGATCTTTTTTAGAAGCTTTAATCAATACCTCATTTAGCTTATTATCACTAACTTTCAGTACAATATCTTTTGTGTCTTGATCGTCTACCTTGACCACAAGAGATCGACTATCATAGCCCACTGCTGAAATAACAATATGATATTCACCAGGGTCCACCGTAATATGATAAATACCCTGATCACTGCTAGATGTACCAGTCCCTAATTCTCTAAAAAATATATTAGCATATGGAATACCCTCCTGTTGTTCGTTTACAATTTTACCAGATAGACTTTGAGCAAAGCTCACAAGAGACAACAAATATAGGATAAGAAAAAAAATAGTTCTTAGGTACAATGTAATTGGTCGTTTCAATGTAAACGACAATAAACTTTAATTCTGTATGCTCTATGAAAAAATGATTAAAAAAGCCCGCAGTTTCCTGCAGGCCTTACCTTTTTAATTAATCAACTAATCTCAATTCATTCATTAAAAAAACAATATGTTTTATTTATGATTTTGGCATTGGAGCGGCTATTCCATTTGTCGAAATTCTTCTTTTCTTGTTAGGCTTTTTCTTGACAGGTGTAATGTTTGGACTTTTTTTTGCCAACTTGATCAAATTCCCTTTTCTGGAAGCCGGTGCTGACACTTTTGTATTTCGTACATATTTTTTCTTATTACTTGGTGCTAGCTTAGTGTGTTTTGGACTTGCTTTTCTGATGCCTGCTTTCTGAACTTGCTTACTTTTCAATTTTTTTTGTTGTGCATCTACTTGCTCTTGTTTTACAGTTTTGATGCTTTTATTCTCTGTTTGCGAATACCCTAATACAGAAACAAAAAATATAGATAAAATCATTAGATATTTCATAGTAAAATTTTTTAGTGTTTTGAATCAAATTCTCGACTCTTGTAATTAAGACGAAAATTATACCGTGAAGTATTAAATGTCAACTAGTTTAAGATTAGTTTAATGGAATCATCACATTTACTTAAAGGATAAGCCCATAAATGTTACAGAAATCTAAATAATTTCAGGGGCGATGCTTGATTTACAGTTGCACTTATGTCCAAAATGGCTGAAATTTCTTCTTCTCATTAAATTTTTGGAAGACATTTTGGATGTTTGCATACGAATTTGGATAGGATTTATTAAAATCTTTCGGTTTCACCCAATCGATTTTTTCGATATCTTCTTCAGTTTGAGGTTTTACTTGAGTGGAATCTGTCTCCATTACATACCAATATGTCAGTTTTAAGGCCCGTTTTCCACTTTTGAGTTTATATATATGGTAGGTTTTTGTTAGCTTTTTTAATATTGCCGCATCAGCAATACCAGTTTCTTCTATGACTTCCCTGACAGATGCTTCCTTTTTTGTTTCTCCAATATCAATCTTACCTTTTGGCAAATCCCAGAGTCCACGTCTAAAAATGACCAATGCTTCTTTCCTTTTATTCAAAACCAAACCGCCACCGGCAGGAATAATTTTTAATAAGGAAAATAGATCTTTCTTTAGTTTTTTGACATCTGAGTGAGTAATTGCTATTTCATCTACTCTTCCTCTTTTCTCAAACATATCAATATATTGAAGAAACTGCTTTGATTTTCCAATATAAGGAGTCACTATAGAGGTTCCTTCAGATAACAATTTATCAAAATTAGATTCAGGATGTGCAAGAATCAAAGGTCTTTCATTTACATAAATTTTGTACATTCCCTTTTTTTTGTGTTTTACTAAAATTATTAAAATTGGATAAATATTCTAGAGACATTGCTAAAAATCTGTTACAAATAAATGCAATAAAGCTAAGTCCGCAAAATCCTTTTACTTGGGCTAGTGGAATGCGTTCCCCGATTTATTGTGATAACAGATTGACACTATCATTCCCTGATTTAAGAAATCTCATAGCCGAGGCCTTCGTATCTCAACTAGAGTCGATGGATTGTGAGATAGATGCGATAGGTGGTGTTGCCACTGCGGGTATCCCTCATGGAGTTTTGGTCGCGGAAAAAATGAATAAACCTTTTTTCTATGTTCGATCAAAACCGAAAGCACATGGAAGAAAGAATTTGATTGAAGGTTTGCTTCAAAAGGGTTCAAAAGTGGTTCTTATCGAAGATTTGATCTCTACCGGTATGAGTAGCTTAATGGCGGTCGAAGTGGTTAGACAGCAAGGTTCTGATGTCCAATGTGTTATGTCAATTTTTAATTATGGTTTTCAAAAGGCGATTCATGCTTTTGAAACAAAAAAATGTACATTTGCATCGCTTTGTAATTATGACCTTCTTTTAGAAGAGGCGTTAGCTATTAATTATATACAAGCTGATCACTTTGAAATGTTAAAAAAGTGGAAATCTGATCCTGAAGGATGGATGACCAATAATTAAGATTAAATGAAATTCTTAACAAAAGACTCGAAGAAGTTTTTATTTGAATATATGAATAATGCCTCTCCTACGGGATATGAGGCGTCTGGACAAAAACTATGGCTCGAATATCTAAAACCATATATTGATGAATGGCACCTAGATGATTACGGTACAGCGTATGCAGTCATAAATCCAGGGACAGAATTTAAGGTAGCGATAGAAGCACATGCCGATGAAATTGGTTGGTATGTAAATTACATATCTGATAAGGGTTATATAAGCGTAATTCGGAATGGTGGTTCAGATCACATGATTGCGCCTGCTAAAAGAATCAACATCCATACTAAAAAAGGGGTTGTAAAAGGGGTCTTTGGATGGCCCGCAATTCACACCAGAAGAAATAAAGATAACGATCCTGTACCTAAAGTCGAAAATATATTTATCGATGTTGGAGCAAAAGATAAAGAAGAGGTTTTGAAAATGGGTATCCACGTGGGATGCGTTTGCACCTTTACCGATGGTTTTGACATCCTAAACAATAAGTATTTTTACGGTCGAGCATTAGACAACAGAATGGGCGGTTTTTGTATTGCAGAAGTTGCTCGTATGTTGAAAAAGAACAAGAAAAAATTACCATATACTTTATATATTATCAATGCAGTTCAAGAAGAAATTGGTCTTCGTGGAGCGGAGATGATTGCGGCTAATATCAAACCTGATGTAGCGATTGTAACAGATGTTTGTCATGATACCACAACTCCGATGCTCAAAACAAAAGAGTTGGGAGATATAAAATGTGGTAAAGGTCCTTCCTTGACATATGCTCCCGCCGTACAAAGAAATCTCTTGGACCTAATGATAAAGGTAGCTGAAAAGAAAAAGATACCATTTCAGCGTTCAGCGTCATCAAGAAGTACAGGTACAGATACAGATGCCTTCGCTTATGCGAATGGTGGAATACCATCTGCCTTGATCTCCATTCCATTGAAATATATGCATACTACGGTAGAAATGGCACATTGCGATGACGTCGAAAATGTCATAAAATTATACTACGAGACGCTATTATCCATCAAAAAGAATCACAATTTTAAGTACTTTTAAAATGTGGTTAACTTTCTGCGATCATTAGGGAATCTCTATTTATATAGTAGCTTGAATATAAGCTTGTGTGCGGCCTTATTTACTATTGAGTCTTACTTGACAATTGGTCATTCAATAAAAACAAATTATGTCGCTTTTATTTTTTTTTCTACCATTAGCGCATATTCACTTCATCGAGTAATCGGAATAAGTAAGGTAGGAAATTATAATAAAAGTGGGCGTTATGAGGTCATTCAATCATTTCGCAGCCATATTTTAATCTATTTTATCTTTTCGGGCTTAATCGCCTTTTATTATTTAATGAAGCTATCGCTGACTGAACAATTATTATTGATTGCACCTATTTTGGTGACTGCAATGTATATGTTACCGATCTTTAAAGACAAGAAAAGACTTCGGGATTTTTCGTTTGTAAAAATATTCTTAATAGCTTTTACCTGGGCATGGGTCGCTTATTTTATTCCTTTATTCATAGAACCAAATTATGAAGTCAATATGTTTTTATTAGCAGAGAGAGTGATTTTCGTTTTCGCTATTACAATTCCATTCGACATCCGAGACGTAGAAGTAGATCAAAGCTTAAAAGTACCAACATTAGTCCATAAATTAGGTATTAAAAAAAGCAAGCTGCTTGGGTTTTTGATGTTACTCATCAATACAGGAATTCTATTGTATCTCTTACGTCAGAATTTGGTCTCTGACTCATATGCACTTAGTTTAATCCTAATCTATATTTTATCTGGGATGCTGATAGATGGGGCTGAAAAAGAATTAGGAGATTGGTATTTTGGAGGTTTTATAGATGCTTTATTAGGATTGAGAATTCTCGTATTCATAACCCTAACAAGTTTCCTTAATTAATTAAAATTTTGACCACCCATTTTTTCTAAATTTTTCATCATATTCTGCATAGCATTTGGGTTCTTACTTAGCGTGTGCATCATTTTTCTCATTTGATCAAATTGTTTTACGAACATATTGATTTCATGGATTGACTGACCAGAACCTTTTGCTATTCTCCTTTTTCTACTCATATTTAGTACTTCAGGATTTCCTCGTTCTTGAGGAGTCATGGAGTGAATAATTGCTTCTACTTTATTGAAAGCCTTATCATCTACATTTAGATTCTTTGTCATTTTACTCATCCCGGGTATCATGCCCATAAGACTTTTAAGATCTCCCATTTTACGAATCTGATTCAATTGTCCTAAGAAGTCATCAAAATCAAATTTATTCTTTCTTATTTTCTTCTCGATTCGCTGAGCTTCCTTTTCATCGAACTGCTCTTGGGCTTTTTCCACGAATGTGACAATATCTCCCATCCCCAAAATACGTTGGGCCATTCGTTCTGGATGGAAAACGTCCATAGCGTCCATTTTCTCCCCTGTACTTACAAACTTTATCGGTTTTCCGACCGTGTATTTTACAGAAAGAGCGGCTCCACCTCTAGTATCACCATCCAATTTGGACAAAACTACACCATCATAATCGATAACATCATTAAATGCTTTTGCTGTATTGACGGCATCTTGACCAGTCATCGAGTCCACGACAAATAAAGTTTCGTTTGGAGATATACTGGATTTAATATCAGAAATTTCTTTCATCATAACTTCATCCACTGCAGTTCTACCGGCTGTATCTACGATAGCTACGTTATATCCATTACTCTGAGCATGTGCAATTCCTTTCAAAGCAATATCGACCGGATTAGTGTTTTCAGGATCGGTGAAAATTCCGGCACCCACTTGACCTGCCACGACTGTTAACTGATTGATTGCTGCAGGACGATATACATCACAAGCGATCAGTAATGGCTTTAAGTTTTTCTTTTCTTTGAGAAATTTAGCAAGCTTCCCCGAAAATGTGGTTTTACCAGAACCCTGAAGACCAGCTATCAATACCACACCAGGATTTCCTTTGACACTAATCCCTTCTGCTTGACCTCCCATGAGTTCCACCATCTCATCCATGACGATTTTCACCATCATTTCTCCTGGTTTCACAGATTTAAGTATATTCTTACTTCCGAGTGCTTGCTCCTTCACTTTATCTGTGAACTCCTTAGCAATTTTATAGTTGACATCTGCAGAGACTAAAGCTCTTCGAATTTCTTTGATTGATTGAGCAATATTGATTTCAGTTAACTTTCCATCACCGGAAAGACTTTTGAATGCTAAATCTAGTTTATCTGTTAAGTTATCGAACATGAAATTAAATTGAAGCTCAAATATACATTTTTTAGAATTTGCGTTACATATTGGTAGTTAGAATACAAATAAAAACACATTATTCTTACCTTTGATATGAATTACATTTCATGAAATTTTTAATTACAGTTTTATTTCTTTCACTACTTCACTGTAACATAGAGGGTTATCTCCCGTCTATGGGACCAAGTAGCGCTTTGAATAATCCAATTTCTGAAGTAACTGCCAATATTAAGAAAGTCAGCTACAGTAAAAAGGCTACAAAATTCTATGATACATCTACAAAGAAAGAAGATGAGAAAGGGGTAATAGATAATTTAGATGGTGTTAAGGTTTACTATAACGGTAAAGTAACCAATGTTCATGGAAGAAATGTGACACGAGATGGTTACAACCTAGGTTTAAGATATCAGTGTGTAGAATTTGTAAAAAGATATTATTACGAGTATTATCGCCACAAAATGCCTAACTCTTATGGCCACGCAAGAGAATTCTACGACCTAAGAATCCAAGGGGAAGGGTTTAATAAGGCTAGAGGGTTGATGCAATATTCCAATGGAGGACGAGTCAGACCACGTAAAGGAGATATTATTGTGTTTGGACCATATCCTGATAATCAGTTCGGTCATATCGGAATTATAAGTTCAGTAACTGAAAAATCTGTAGAGATAATTCAACAAAATGTAGATAGACATACACGAGCTAATTATAGAACAGTTTCATCAGGCAGTAATTTTTATATTCAAGATATTCAAGTACTCGGATGGCTAAGAAAAATCAAATAGATTTTTTCATCAAATCTTCGGTGCCTATTTCTGTTACTAGGTTTATATTGATATCTATAATAAAAATAATATAACTTAAAACTTTTAATTCCTATTTTAGTCATCTCAGGACTTACATTAAGACACCTTAGAGTTATTATGGAATTCTTTTAAATTTAGTAAGCAAGGGAATTTATCGGGAACGTTTTAGATATTCAGTTCGTTTATCATTAGAGGAATTGAAATGAGCGTTAATTTTGTAGTTAATTTTATAGTATAAGTTACTATTTTTAAGAACAAAATTGCGAAATTACAGACCGAACAATTTCTTTTGAAATTTGTAAACTTTGTCCCAAACCTAATTATATCGTGATCGATTTTAAAGCATTAGTATTTTTTCCAATATTATTACTTTATATACAAATGTCCTATGCTCAGATTAATCTACAGCTTAATCGAGTGGAAAGCTTCGAGGCAAATGATCGCATAGGTGATTTATCATATGACAAGTCAAATAAATTATGGGTTGCCTCCAACAAAGGCATCTTCTATTATGATATTGAAGGTGGTTCAGCAACTCAAATGATCGATCATCCCGAAGCAGTGGCTGTTGCTCATGACGGACAAGCTACCTTTTCAGGTTTTCGAGATAATACTATTTATGGAGATAATACCAAAATCTTAAGATTAGAGGATTACTTCATGAATGTAACTGATATTACGGTATATGATGGCAAAATTTGGGTCGGAACCAGCAATGGATTATTTATGTTCGATGCAAAGACAAGAACTTTTTTAGCGGAATTGAATGATCGAAATTCGCAGCTTAAATCTCATCATATAAAATTTGTATATGCAGATCAATCTAATGTCCTGTGGATTGGCACGAAGAAAGGGATCTTCAGAGTACAGGGAGACCAATGGAGTAGATGTTATGAAGATGAAAAGGAAATGATGGCCATTACAGAATATCTAGGGCTAGTTTGGCTCATGAGTGATAATGAAATGTGGGAAATCGATTCTAAATCAAATCAATGGTATGCAAGTAGTCTACCAAAAGATATTTATAAAGGAGAAATTAATGATATAGTTCTAGATAAAGATGGAAATCTATTCATAGCTTCTAACAAGTTGGTCCAATTCAATCCAAAGTCAAATTTGGTAACAAAGATTTCTAACCCACCTGGAACAGGTATTTCTAAATTTATTTCACTAGAGGTAGGAAAAGATAATATTTTATATGTAGGCACTGAAAAGAATGGTCTATTCAGTTTAGAAAAAGTGATGGAAAAATTAGATGAATTCAAAATTTTAGTTCTACTCGATGAAGCCATTGATTGCCATGGGAATAATACGGGAAGTTTAATGTTAGAAGTATCTGGAGGAAAAGAACCCATAGAATTTAAATGGAATCCGCCTTACGTAAAAGGAACAAATCCTAATAAACTGAAAGAAGGAGAATACACAGTTACTGTTGTTGATGCTTTAGGAAATAAGGATGTACGATCTATTAATATAGAATCTCCAAATCCATTGGCTATGGAAATCTTAGAGAAAAAGAAACTTAAATCACTTGAGAAAAAAGATGGAAAATGCACCATAGCTGTTTCAGGGGGAACTGAGCCTTATGATATAAAGTGGGATAATGGGGAAACAGGAAAAACTGCAAAAAACTTAAACTTCGGAATGCATACCATTGAAATAGTGGATGCACAGGGATGCAAGATGACGGAGTATGTAGAAATAGAAAAAGAGCTATTTATTCCAGAGCTTAATATAAAAACCCTAAAGGTTGGTCAAACTGTACAGATTAATAAACTCTATTTTCTTGCCGATAGTGATATTGTCGAAGAAAGTTCCAAACCAGTTTTGGATGAAATTAGGCAATTTATGATAAACAATCCTAACATCGTAATAGAAATTGGAGGCCACACAAACAGTACACCTTTAGATGGATATTGTGATGAATTATCTACCTTAAGAGCAAAGAATGTAGCTAACTATATCGGATTTGTTGGCATCCAAGCTGAGCGGATAAAATACAAAGGATATGGTAAGAGAAAGCCCATTGCTACAAACAAAACTGTGGCAGGCCGGAAAAAAAATCAACGAGTTGAGATTAAAGTCTTAGAAATATCCGAAAGATAATTTCGTGTCCAATTCTGTTATTCATTTTTTGTTCTGAAATAACATCTCTCTACCTTATATATGAAAAAATTAAATATAATATCTATATTTGTCTTTTCTATTATTAACAAATCACACGTACAATGAAAAAATATGTTGTTGAGTTTATTGGAACATTCTTCCTTGTGTTAACCATTGTCACAGTTGTAAACGGAATTAATGCAGGTAATTTCCTAGCACCAGTTGCTATTGGTTCTGCCTTGATGGTGATGGTGTATGCTGGTGGGCATATTTCAGGGGCACACTACAACCCTGCTGTTACATTAGGTGCTCTGCTAAGGGGCGCATGTCCTGCAAGTGATGTTCCGGGTTATATGATTTCCCAAGTAGCTGGAGGTGCACTTGCAGCAGTAGTAGGAGCTACTGTATTTGCAAAAGGAAACATAATGGGTGGTATAGGTATGCCTGATAATATGGCTGCTGGTGTCTTAGCTGAGTTTCTTGGAACTTTTGCTTTAGTTTGGGTTGTATTGAATACAGCAACAACTAAGAGTACTGAAGGAAATTCATACTATGGTCTTGCCATTGGTTTCACTGTCACAGCTATGGCTTATTCTTTTGGTGGCTTTGGAACGGGAGGATGTTTTAATCCTGCAGTTGCAATAGGAGCTGCAATAAACGGATTAGCAAGTTGGGGTACGGCGATTTTAGCTCTAGCGTCTGATTTTGCCGGAGCAGCTGTTGCAGCTATCTTATTTAAATTTGCCTACAGTGGAGAATAAGGTTAATTGAACAGTTATCAATTAACTTAAATGTTAACAAAATTTAAAAAATATATCGACAAGTTTGTCGATATATTTTTTTAGTTTTGATTGCTGAATAATTTTTGACCTGACTTTGAATAAGTAATACTAATCAAAGTTCATGCTACCATTGAAGTTCCTAATAGCAGATGATCATCCTCTGATAAGAGCTGGTTTGCGTTATCACCTACATAATCTATTTCCATCCCTTAAGGTTATAGAAACTACAAACGGCATCCAAACATTAACTGCCCTCTCAGAATCAAACTTTGATTTAGCTTTTATTGATATAAATATGCCTGTCCTAAATGGATTAGTAGTAATAGACAAATTCAATCAACTAAAAACGGGTTTCGATACTAAGTTAGCCATCCTTACGATTTACAAAGATTATGATTATTATTCTAGTGCTAAGGAATTAGGTGTTAAAGGTTATTTATTGAAAGAGTACGCCTTAGAAGAGATTGAGACATGTGTCAATGAATTAATGGAAGGAAACATTTATATCAGCCCCGTCGTAAAAGAAGAGTTTGAAAACATTAAAAAAACATCCGCAATCCGATCTTTCTCAGACGAAGAATTAAAAGTAATCTCTATGATGGCGCAGGCGAAAACACCCGCTGAAATTTCCAAAACACTTTTACTAAGCAAAAAGAAAATTGAAAATGTAAAAAAGCAAATTTGCACAAAAGTAAGCATCCCACAAGATGACTATGCTCTCCTTTCTTGGGCCTTTGAAAATAAAGATTACTTCTCGACCTTACTTTAAATCTTTCGCATTTACAATCTAGTATTCTCATCTACTATTACATTTTACTAAAGTTGTCAAGAAATATCTTTCACTAGACAAGATCTTTTATACCGTCTACATAATATTTGTATACAGCAAGTTCTAAGTTTGAATCTTTTTGATTTAAAGTTTGCAAATAGTAATCCTGAAAGATATCCCCTTGCTGTTCGAAATTAAAATTTAAGATGTTTCCATTTTCTAATTGGATTTCTGCTAGCGTAATCACACTGCCATAATTATAACCTTTCTCAGAATTCTGAGCTTTCAATGCTTTGTAAATGTAGACCGATCCAAAATGCTGATATTGCCAGACATGGACTAGTTCATGTACGAGTATTTGATCGGGAATGGACGTAAAATAATTGATGTGATTAAAACTTACGTAAGCAATTTTCAATGATCTTGCAAGCTGATTTTTTGAATTCATTCGCACAAATTGTAATTCAATGTTATCTCCAAAGATTGTCTTTGCCACTCGCTTTTCGTGTTTCGTCAAATCTCGACTTGTAATAAAGGTTATTTCCATCAAAATCTCATAAATCTCAGGGATCGTAAATAGATCTAAAAGGTAGAAAAAAATCATTATACACCAGTCTAAAAATGAATCGATTAATCTATATTGGGCGATGCTTTTATTCCATTTTAATAATGGATATAGTAGATGAAGCAGCAACCGGATGATTCTTGCAGGTAACCATGAAAAACCAAGCAATATTCGATATAGAACAGCACGGAACTTTTGACGTAATCTAACCAAATCGAAGTACTTTGACCGGTCTAATTTTGGTTATGATATAAGTCGGGAGAATCATCCATAATAAGGTTACCAAAATCACCAATGTATTTATCCATATAAATGGATAAATTGAGATTATGACGGGTGCTATGGAGACATAATAGCTATCAGGGTCCAATCGTATAATCTGCCCATATCGTTGTAAGAGTATCAATGCAAGTGCAATGATATTACCTATTATTATTCCTTTGAAAAGTATCCAGAATGCCTGCATGATAAAGATCTTACGGATCATCCAATCTCTACTTCCTACGGATTTTAAGATTCCAATCATTCTACTTCGATCTAAAATGAATATTAGGATTACAGTCGCCATATTTATTATCGAGACGATAACCATCAAGAATATAATGATCGTTTCATTGATGTTCTGAAGCTCTAGCCACTCAAAGATATTAGGTAGTTTTTCTTGAATGGTTTCTGTATATAGTCCTCTTGGAAGATAATCATTGTAGATAATATCCGCAAAATAAGAAGCATCTTGTAGGTCCTCTAAATAGACTTCATACCCTGTGATTTGATTTGGAGACCATTCTAAAATTTCTTGTGTAAGCTTTAAGTCACAAAAGGCAAATTTACTATCGTATTCTTCTAGCTCTGTTTTGTAAATTGCCGACACCTTAAATCTCTTTTTGACAGATTTTCGTTCTTTTCCAAAATGAACTATGAGGGCATCTCCGACTTTCACCTGCATTCTAGAGGCAGTTTGGGCAGAAATAATTAAATCTCTAGATGCTATGGTGTCTGAAAATTCTATTGGCTTCCCTTCAAGTAAATAATGAGACATTTGCTTCCAATTGAAATTTCTATCTATGCCTTTGAGAATGATTCCTTCCCATGATTTATTATTATCGAGTAAGCCTGGTACAAAGGTATATGGTTGAATGTGAGTTACACCTCCGTTAGTTGTTTTTTTGGACTGAGTATATTGATCTACAAAGCTTACCTGATTCAGTTCTCCGATCGCTTTTTCTAATTCCTTATCCATCTCAATAGGAACACTTTCTGATGTTCTGAGCACTTTTGTGTCTGTAATGTGGATGTGCCCCCAAAATCCAAAGATTTTATCAGAAATTTCACTCTTAAAACCATTGATCAAAGCGTTGCTGCACAGCATGATAACAATGCTCAAAGCAATGGTAGCAGTGGCAATATTCATAATAATCTTCGTGAAACTGTTTGAAGATTGACGAATTATTCGTGAAGCAATATAGAATGAGACATCCATTGTGGAGCGCTAATATCCGCAATTATTATACATTTGCAAAAACTAAATTTGTTATGGGATTTTTAGAAGAATTAGAATGGCGTGGAATGTTGTTCGATAAGACCCCTGGGGCAGAATTACAATTGAAAGAAGGACCTCAGATAGCCTATATAGGATTTGATCCAACGGCTCCTTCTATGACTATTGGAAATTATGTCCAAGTCATGCTTTTAAAACTCTGGCAATTAGCAGGACATACGCCGATTGTACTTATGGGTGGGGCTACAGGCCGAATTGGAGATCCTTCAGGCAAAGATCAAGAAAGGCAATTAAAGTCTTTTGAAGAGCTTGATTCTAACTTACAAAGACAAATCGATCAAGTCAAAAAATTTTTAGATTTTGATGAAGGACCCAATAAGGCACTTATTATCAATAATTTGGAATTTTATAAAGAAATGAACGTTCTTGATTTCCTGAGAAATATAGGCAAGACCCTTACCGTAAATTATATGATGTCAAAGGATTCCGTAAAAAATAGATTAGAAACGGGTCTTTCGTTTACTGAATTTAGCTACCAATTACTTCAGGCATATGATTTTCAACATCTATATGAGTCTGTTGGATGCCGATTCCAAATGGGTGGATCTGATCAATGGGGAAATATTACTTCAGGAACAGAATTTATCAGAAAAAATCTGACTGATGCCAAAGCTTTTGCTATTACTACCCCACTTTTGACAAAAGCTGATGGGAAAAAATTTGGGAAATCTGAAGAAGGAAATATTTGGATGTCTTCAGAACTTACTAGTTCTTACAAATTTTATCAGTTTTGGTTGAATATAGATGATGCTGATTTACCTTCTTTCACTAGATACTTTACCCTCAAATCAAAGGATGAAGTCGAGGCATTGGAAGCAGAGCATGCCGATAATCCTAATGCATTGAAAAAAATCCTCTCAGAAGAACTTACACGTAGAGTCCATTCCGATGAGGCTTTTGAAGCCGCACAAAAGGTATCTGAGCTACTTTTTAATAAGAAGGCAACCCAAGAACTTTTATTCTCCATGCCAGAGGATGCGCTGGAAATAATTAGTGAAGAAATTCCAAGCTATAAAGTAAATAAGTCTGTGGTTGCTGGGAAATCATCATTATTAGAATTTATTTCTGAGCAATGTCCTATTGTTGCTTCCAAAGGAGAAGCAAAGAGAGCGATAAAAAATAATGCGATTTCTGTCAATAAAGAAAAAGTAACGTCAGATGATTTTACCATTACCTCTGATCACTTATTGCAAGGTAAGTATATCTTGATCGAAAATGGAAAGAAGAATAAGTATATGGTTTTAGCTGAATAAAGAATTACGGTTTGGAAATAAAATCTAGTGATGCTGAATTAACACAATACCTCAATCCTGTTGGTTCAGGGCCATCGTTGAAAACATGCCCTAAATGTCCTAAACATCTTCCGCACATAATCTCTATTCTGGGATAGCCCAGTAAGTAATCAGTGTCTGTAGCTATGTATGTAGAGTCAATCGCATCGTAAAAACTAGGCCATCCTGTGCCTGACTCGAATTTAGTATCTGAGTTAAATAGTGGTAATTCGCAAGCGCGACAAGTGTAAAGACCTGCTTTTTTGTAAGAAAAAAGATCCCCAGTGAAAGCACGCTCAGTTCCTTTCTCACGTATTACGTAATATTCTTCTTTTGACAATTCAGCTTTCCATTCTTCTTCTGTCTTTTCGATTTTTTCTCCTTTATAGTTGTTGACAAACTTTGATGTTTGTTTGGTAGGAGTGGAATCTTGTTTGGCGGATTCTTGTTTGGTGTTAGCTGCTTGACCTTGTTGCGGTTTGCATGATTGATATAAGAAACTCAAAAAGGCTATGCTTATGAATAATGGAAGATTGTATTTCATATATAATAAATTTTATTCTTCACCGCGCAGACGTGCATCTTGTTTTTGAGCGATGAGGATTATGGTACGGACTGAATTTACAATGGCTATTAAAATTAAATATACGAAGGTAAATAAGAATATAAACCAACGATAAGTACCAGCACTTTCCATAGAAGCTCCAGAAAATAAAAATGCAAGTCCTATGCTTCCAGCAAATAATAAAATATATCCTACAAACGAATATATCCAGTATCTAGTGCGATCATCTTGAGCAAAACTTAAAATAGCATTCATAAGGGCATAAAATAGAGTCATTGCAAATGCGACTTCCCAGAAAAATCCGGTATTAATTTCTTCATTTGTAGAATTAATTAGTTTATAACCTCCTTGAAGGACAAAGACAATTATTAAAACACCAATTGATTGCTTAAGTGGATGTATCTTTTTTTCAAAAATTGAGATTTCTTCTACCATATTAGTTTAACATGACATGCCTATATAAGTTTATATTGGTTCTGCAAATAAATCGAAATCTGTAACATCGAAAATTTTAGCTTCAACAAAATCTCCGACTCTACAATAGTGCTTCTTTGCATCGATGAGAATTTCGTTATCAATTTCAGGAGAGTCATATTCTGATCTTCCCACGAAGAAATCCCCTTCTTTTCGATCGATTAAGATTTTTAAAGTTTGATCTAAATACTGTTCATTTTTCTCTTCTGATATGATACGCTGAATATCCATTAATGTTTGAGCCCTTTCTGTTTTTACTTCATCAGAAATATCGTCGTTATACTCGTGGGCTATGGTACTCTCTTCATGAGAATACTTAAATACACCTAATCTGTCAAATCGTATTTTTTTTACGAAATCGCAAAGTTGATTGAAATCGTCTTCTGTTTCTCCAGGAAAACCTACTAACATGGTTGTCCTGATTCTTATTTTTGGATTTATTTCTTTGAATTGTAGAAGCAAATCTTCTTGATCCTTACGAGTAATTTGTCGCCTCATTTTCTCCAACATATGATCACTAGCATGTTGAAGTGGAATATCTATATAATTGCATATTTTAGGCTGTTTAGCCATAGTTTTCACAATGTCCATCGGAAACTTACTAGGGTAAGCATAGTGTAATCGTATCCATTCTATGCCCTCAACTTCACATAAAGCATCTAATAACTCAGGCAAACGTCTTTCTTTGTAGAGATCTAATCCATAGTAAGTAAGTTCTTGAGCAATCAACAACACCTCTTTTACACCCATTGAGGCTAAATGCTTAGCTTCTTTTACAATGTTTTCTATGGGTTTAGAAATATGCTTACCCCTCATTAGTGGAATAGCACAAAAACTACAAGTTCGATTACAACCTTCGGAGATTTTTAAATATGCGTAGTGGAAAGGTGTAGCAAGGCTCCGTTCACCCAATAACTCATGCTTATAATCGGCATTTAATCGAGCTAAAAGAGCGGGTAATTCCATGGTTCCAAAAAATGCATCGACCTGCGGTATCTCCTCTTCTAGGTTGTCCTTATATCGTTGGGACAAACAACCAGTGACATATAATTTTTCTAATCGCCCTTCCTTTTTGATTTCTGCAAATTCAAGGATCGTATTGATTGATTCTTCTTTTGCAAGATCAATGAAACCGCAAGTGTTTATAATTACGATATCCGAATTGTCAAATTTATCATGTTGTACTTTGTAGTCATTGGCTTTCAGCTGAGTCATCAATTCTTCAGAGTCGACTAAATTTTTAGAACAACCCATGGTAATTACTGAAACCTTATCTCTTTCTATCTTTTTTGTTTTCATACGCTAAGTGCATAAAATTACGTTTTAATTTCATTACTTAATACAATTCTATGTATGTTCAGAAAACTGTCTTTATTTTGTATCATTCTAGCTATTTTTTCAACCTTTGGAAATTCCCCCAATTGCAGTCACTTATTAAAATAATAGATCGTCCTGTCCGCGCATGATAATTTTAGATAATAATATGGTAGTGTGGGGTTTTATCAAGTGGAATCGCTCCTTGAAGTAAGCCATGGAGATTGGTTTGGCATATGGGATTAGATTGAAAACAAAAAGATTGGAATTTTATCCAGAGATACTCGCAAGCAGGCAGAAATCATATGACATATCAGATCCTAATGATCCAGATTTTGCCTTTAAATTAACAAGGACAACCATTGGGGTTCAAATAAATTTTCAAATCTATTCTTTAGACTTTACAAATGTTTGTAAATTTTCCAACATTTTTATACGATAGAAACTATTTTTTATAAGGTTTTTTTATGGGGATTAATCCTGAATTTGCAATGCATAAATTAGCCTCTAATTTCTCTAATATAGAGGTAATAGATGTAGTAGAATCATCTTTTAGATTTGGTAGCTTTATTGGTGTCGATGTAGGAATTAATTCGCTAATAACCATATCACCACTTCTCTATTTCAACTATAGTCCTTCAGTTCAATTGGATAAAGATTAAGATTTTCATCTATGTTTTTCAGCCTGATGTAAATGAAAAGCTCCCTATTATAGAAATGCAGCCTGGGATCAAACTAAGTTTTTTGCTGGATTGCACCAAAGATCAATGAAGATGGAAGTAGCATCTATTCGAATTTACTTTTATACGCCAATGGTGTTAAATTACGTTTAATTTGATTAGTAAATATTAAATATTGTTATGTGCTCTAGACTGTTTGTGGTATGCCTTATAGTTGTTGTTTTTGCAGCATTCGGAAATGCTCAATTTGCGGTGACTTATAAATATAATTCTTCCTCCTACCCAACTTGGGAAGAAATAAGTTTCTTAAGTATTGGAGCAGAAGAAATAATATGGGAAAAATTACCTGATAAAGGTCATGAAATAGGATTAGCTTACTGGTTTAGGCTAAAGAAAAGAAGATTAGAATTCTATCCAGAAGTATTTGCAAGTGTACAACAATCAGCAGGAGCTTATGAATCTGTGACTTCTGAAAATAATCCCAAATTATCCAGAAAAACCATTGGTTTACAAATGACTATACAAGCTTATCCTATGGATTTTGCCAATGATTGTAATTGTCCTACATTTTCTAAGGATGGAAATTTCTTAACAAAAGGATTTTTTGTAGGAATAAGTCCCGGTTATGCCATTCACAGACTATCATTTACAAGTCTTGAGCAAGATCAAATTGTTTCTAGTTCGACCTATAGATTAGGAGGATTTTTAGGTATAGATATCGGGATAAACACTTTGATAACTATTTCTCCATTGCTTTATCTTAATTATAGTCCTTCAGTACAATGGGATAATATAGAGAATATTCTAAATGGGACTAAAGCGATATTAAAGGAAGAAAGCTCAATAATAGAAGTGCAGCCTGGAATAAAGGTTAGTTTCCGCCCTGATTACAGAAAAGAACAGCGTCGATGGAGGTAGTATGGTTGAGATGATCGGATCTATGAGTTCAGTAAAAGCCCTGAAATGGCATAAGGGAATTAGCAGAATCTATTAATCCTAAATATATCTTTCATCATAATCCAACATTATAGTTTTTTAAAAATGTCAATGTTCATCTTGAAATGACTTACCGTCAAGATGTAATTTTTGATTTTGAAAATAAGCTGACACCACATCTAACTTTGAAGGATTCACTGAAATAATAGCATATCCTTTTGCTAATAAAATATTTGATATTTAATTCCTTTTCTCTTTATCCATATTAATGCATGTTTTTTTATCTCTTTTAATAATTTTGATTGGGTTATTCTCCTTGATAAATGACATAAAATGTGGACGTGATTTTTATCCCCACCTTCACTTGTAGGATTGCTATTCAGTGTAAATTTCATTGATTACGCTTTCAGGGCTATTCTATTTTTAATTTATTAAAGGGGCTATACCCCTTTCTATTTGATCATGCCCCTTTAGGGCTTGTAAATTTCAATCGAAAAGTATACCAAACTACAGACGAAAAGTATACCAGTTAGAGAGATAATATTGGAGTCAACTCAAATACCACTTAATATAAGTAGGTGGGTTAAGTTCTCGGACTTAAAGTCATTTTTAATATTCAAAATTTGGGATTTATTTAATTCTTATTCCAATACTCACCCCGAAAGTTCTCCGAACTTCCTTTACTCTCTTGAAAAAGAGGGTATCGTTGCTAAAGCTTTCTCTCCCAAGAAAATGGTGGGCCAAACGTTGGGCGGGTCGTATGATTCCTGATTGAATATAAGGAGTACATAAATAAAATTTATCACTCTAAAGAGCGAGGATTTAAACCTATTTTTAAACCATTAAATTTTCCCTAATCTTTACACTTAAGATGATATGTGCATACACTTTACATAATGATTGGCCCATTTTATTGATTACGCCCTTTCAGGGCTATTCTATTTTTAATTTATTAAAGGGGCTATACCCCTTTCTATTTGATGATGCCCCTTCAGGGCTATCATTTGTCCCTGCAATAAATTTAGTTTGAATACTATATTTTTCACTTGCCCTGAAAGGGCTCAATCATTTAAGCAATGGCAACGCCATTGTATTATTATAAAAATGTAGGAAGCCCTGAAAGGGCGTAAGCTAATTACCAAACTCTATTATTCCCCAAAAATCTATCTATGATTATTATAATTTATTAAAGGGGATACACTCCTTTGTTTTTTATGATGTACCACCTTCAAAGCTATTTCTCATATCGTTACCTCGAAATTCTAATGGAAATTACTTAAAATCAACTTTTCTCATTTGTCTTTGCTATAAATTTTGATTGAACATTACTACTCTATCTGATGATGCCCTTTAGGGGCTCCTACACACTCAATCTTCAATATGATTCTTTGTGCTTGCCCTGAAAGGGCTCAATCATTTAAGCACATTTTATTGATTACGCCCTTTCAGGGCTATTCTATTTTTAATTTATTAAAGGGGCTATACCCCTTTCTATTTGATGATGCCCCTTCAGGGCTATAATAAATTTAGTTTGAATACTATATTTTCGTTTGCCCTGAGAGGGATCAATCATTTAAGCAATGGCAACGCCATTGTATTATCACAAAAATGTAGGAAGCCCTGAAAGG
>Ga0114956_1000273_pt1 | contig 35414 bp, 28 predicted proteins | sample MaitaG_FD_87304 | JGI IMG/M metagenome (GOLD analysis project Ga0114956, IMG submission 87304) | Marine algal microbial communities from Maine, USA - Maine_Asex2 metaG | ecosystem: Host-associated > Algae > Red algae > Unclassified | place: Maine, USA | collected 2015-01-05 | reverse complement strand
TTATTATGAAAACTATTATCATCAAACTAATCACATTTACAATTGCAGTAGCAATTTGCACAGTCGGATTTGGCCAATGGGCAACATCAGGAACAGATATTTACAATACCAATACTGGTGGAGTTGGAATAAACAAAACCAATCCGTCTACCGGTCTTCATCTTTTTGAGCGGAATGTAATTATCGAAAACAATGGAGGTGGAGGTTCACATGGAGTCCTATTGTACAACGGTAGTCAACTAAATGGACGGTTCAGCTCAGGTGCAAGTGGGGCGGGTTTAACATCCTATAATGGTAGTTTGTTATTACGTTCAAGTGATGGTTTTCACATTGATTTTTGGACTGGTGCCACATCACTTAAAAGAATGTCCTTATCTGAAACTGGAAATTTAACTATAGATGATAGTCCAACATGGTTCAATGAAAAGTTATATGTTGATGGTGGAATAAGAATGGGAGTTGCGTTGCAAAATCTTTTTGGAACTATGCAATACAACAGTGACTTTGAAGGTGTAGTTGGTTCAACTTGGGAATCTTTCACACAAACTACAACTGATGCAACACTATCGGGTAACGGTCAATCAACAAGTCCAGTAGGGTTGGCGCAACAAGGGGCATCTTCTGGTCAAGTACTTAAATGGAATGGTTCATCCTGGGCGCCATCAAATGACAATGCAGGCTCGAGTGTTTGGACACAAGTAGGATTTAACGCTCAATATCTTACAGGAAAAGTATATATAGGTGGAACAGCTGGAGGCAGCAGTATCAATGTGCATGGAAGTGCACCAAGTGTAGCTCGTTTTTCTAGCACAAGTAGCTCAAGCTATGCTCAATTTTTTAATGGAGCAAATAATTATGTTGGCTATGTTGGTAGTTTTAATGGAGCAAACGATATGGACTTTGGCAGTAGCACCGGAAAAGTTCATTTGGTTACGGCAATAAATCCTAGATTAACAGCAGACCTAGCAGGCAATATTGGGATAGGAACAACAAACCCATTGCACAAACTACATGTAAACGGAGATGTGGCCGTTGCAGGTCAAATAATTCATCCTTCAGATAGAAATTTAAAAGAAAACATTCAACCAATAGAAAATGGGCTTTCGCTAATTAACCAACTTAATCCTGCTACCTACAATTACAATGCTGAAGCATCAGACAATCATGGGCTTCCTACCAACCAACAATATGGCTTAATTGCACAAGATGTACAAAAAGTACTACCTACAATTGTAAAGGAAAACACTTTACAAGATGAAGATGGTACAAGTTATTTAGGAATGGATTATGAAAAGTTGATACCAGTTTTAATTCAGGCAGTTAAAGAACTATCTACAGAAAACAACCAATTGGTAAACAGAATTGAAGCATTGGAAAACTCTGAGACTTCAAGTAAATAATTTTCTAATTTTTTTAAAATGAATCACATGATTAAGTATTTAAGCAGCTTATTGATAACCTTATTGAGTGTGAGTTTACTATTCGGCCAATGGAACACCTCTGGATCGAATATTTATAACTCTAATACTGGCAATGTAGGAATTGGTACAACCGTACCAGGTGAAAAATTAACAGTGATAGGAAAGGTTCAAGCAAAAGACTTAATCTTAAAAGACCTATTTCCTACTATTGAAATGTTTGATGCGGCTGGAACAACTAACTTCCTAAATATTGGAAAGTTGTTTGCATCTGACATTAATATTGATGCTGACCTAGGTAATTTAAATATTAGAAATTTGAATCCTGGAGGAAAAATGCATTTTATGACAACCAATGCATCTTCTAGCAGCCCCGTATTTAGAATGACTATTGCGGATAATGGTTATGTTGGGATTGGCAACGCAGGTCCTACCGAGCGCTTAGATATTAATGGAGGAATAAAACTTGGAGCTGCTGCTTCAGTGCAAGATGGCGTTATCTCTTATAATGGAAGCGATTTTATTGGACGTGTTTCCGGTAATTTTCAATCATTAACACAATCTCAAACCAATGCAACAATTTCGGGCAATGGTCAATCTTCTAGCCCATTAGGTATTGCGCAGCAAGGCGCAACATCTGGTCAAGTTCTTAAATGGAACGGTTGGCAATGGTTGCCAGCTAACGACAATGGTGGTTCAAGTATATGGACGCAGGTTGGATCTAACGCACAATACCTTACAGGTAAAGTATATATTGGAAGCACATCAGGTGGAAGCAGTATTAATGTGCATGGCAGCGCACCAAGCATTGCCCGTTTTTCAACAACGGGCAGCTCGGGTTATGCTCAATTTTTTAATGCAAGCAACAACTATGTGGGTTATGTTGGTAGTTCAAGTGGTGCAAACGACATGGATATTGGTAGTATTTCGGGTAAAACAAATTTGGCCATAAATGGTGCCCCAAAACTTACAGTAGCCAATAATGGCAATGTTGGTGTTGGAACTCAAAATCCTTTGCATAAATTTCATGTTAATGGAGATGTAGCAGTCTCAGGTCAAATAATTCATCCATCAGATAGAAACTTGAAAGAAAATATACAATCAATAAACAACGGGCTTTCGCTAATTAACCAACTTAACGCAACAACTTACAACTATAAATCTGATGCAGTAGCCAACCATGGGCTTCCTACCAACCAACAATATGGCTTAATTGCCCAAGAGGTACAAAAAGTATTGCCAACTATTGTAAAAGAAAACACTTTGCAAGATGAAGATGGTACTCAATATTTAGGAATGGATTATGAAAAGTTGATTCCTATTTTAATAGCCGCGTTGCAAGAAAGCAATGATAAAAATGAAAAATTAGCAAAAGCTTTAATTGAGAAAGATGAGGTGCTATTGCAACGCATTGAAATCTTAGAAAAAACTACAAACGCCACCACAAGCAAGTAACCATAATAAACTACTACCCCCCTGCAACGGGCGTTGAAAGTGCATTAAAACTGCACTTAATGGGGGGGTACCTTGCTTATTTTTTAAAATAAAAACTAAAAATTATGAAAAAAATGAAAATTTTAACAACAGCACTGGCCATAATGGCTGGTACAGTTGTATTTGGCCAATGGACGGGCACTGGACCAGTTTACACTTTTGATGACGTAGGTATAAACGTTACATCTCCGCAAGCAGAATTTCATGTTTCAGGAGACATGCGCTTGAGCAGTATAAACAATCCAACTTTGCTTTTTTACAATACCAATGCAGGCTCAGGCACAGCTAATGGATATGTTGGTTTGCAAGGCACAACTACAACCTTAAAAGCGCTTACTGGTAACGTTTCAATTTCATCTGGAAACTTGGTTGGTAATGCCACAACCGTAGCAGGTCATGATGCCGTAAATTTTGGTTTAACAGATGTTGCAACTCCAACCGCCAATCAATTTAACTGGACCAATGGTTTAACCAACTTAATGGTTTTAAATGGTAGTGGAGAATTAGGAATAGGAGTTACCTCACCAACTTCACCTATGCACATTGTATGCAATAACACAGGTATTCAAGGGGGCTTTCGAATGGTTTCAAGCGCAAACGCTGGTCAAGATTGGTATTATTATATTGATGCGAATAGTGATTTAGCTATTTCAGATGATGGATTGGATGTTATTACCTTTCAAAATTCAACCAGAAATGTTGGAATAGGCACAACCAATCCTTTACACAGATTACATGTAGGTGGTGATGTGGCAGTATCAGGTCAAATTGTACATCCTTCAGATGCACGATTAAAGGAAAATATTCAACCAATAAAAAATGCTTTAACTACAATAGGTCAATTAAACCCTAGCACATATACCCATAGGGCAAATCAAACAGCAGAATTTGAGTTAGCTAAAGGCAAACAGTATGGTTTAATAGCACAAGAAGTTGAGAAAGTTTTACCAGAGTTGGTAATCCAAAAAACCTTAATTGCAAAAGATGGTACTATATATAAAGGTATAAACTATGAAAAGTTGCTACCTATTTTGGTGGCTGCAGTAAAAGAGCAACAACAAATTATTGATGAATTGCGAGAAGAAAATGCAGAAACTACCTTAAATCACAATAAAAGATTGATGGAAATAGAGGAAACTTTACAAGTATTGCAAAACACAAATGAGGTAAAAGCGAGTAAATAACCACCAATTTTGGTGAAAATTTACCGTTTATCAACTCAAACCTACCGTTTATCAATTGGTTAGTGGTAGTTTGGAATAAATAATTCATATTTGAGATTGATAAGAAACTACCTAATAAAATATTTATTGTAATCTGTATTGGATTACCCTTAAAAAAACTTATTTTTATGACAACAAAAATTAATAAACAATGAAAAATACTATCACAACTATCATTTTATGCGCATTCACAGTGTTTGCGTTTTCACAAGTAAAGGTTCTAGGGCCAAACGGAGACGTTGGTGTTGGAATGACAAACCCCACAACCAAATTAGAAGTTCGCGGAGCGGTAAAATCTTCCAATACAGCTACTGATTATTCTTTATTTGATAATCAAGCTAATGGATTAAGATTGGGAATTTCAAAGCAAAGTTCAGCTAATGCTATTATTGATATCGACCCTATGGTAGGAGACGGAACATCAAACGCAAGTTTTAGGTATTTCAGATCTACAAATACGACAGGTGATTGCAGATTTGTAGTTCATCTAGGTGATGGCACAAATGCAAACAATGCAATTATTTCTGGAAATGGAGATTCTAAATTAAATTCATCTTTTGGAAATCTATTAGTTGGTTCAGGTACTGCTACATCTAAATTCTCGGTAAATGGTTCTGCTGATAAATTAGGCGGTGGAAATTGGGCTACTTTTTCTGATGCTCGTTTAAAGAAAGACGTTAAAGCTTATACTGAAGGCTTAGAAGAAATTTTGGCAATTAATCCTGTTACTTTTAAGTACAATGGAAAAGCACAAGTTTCTGATACTGAAACTGAATTTGTTGGGGTTATAGCTCAAGAAATGCAAAAAGTTTCTCCAAGAACTGTTAAAGAAGTTGAAACCTATGAAGAAAAATGGGTTGGAGACGACTTAACAGGTAACTATGAGAAATCAAATTTTGAGACATTCCTTCAATATGATGGAACGGCAGTTACTTATATGTTAGTAAACGCTGTACAAGAGCAAAACACAACCATTGAAACTCAAAAAGAAGAATTAGAAGTTCTTAAAGAAGAAATGGGAGAGTTAAAAGCTTTAGTTGAGAAATTAACTGAAGGTGGCAACACACCTACACTTAACAATGTTGGTGGCAACGGTACATCTGAAGTTGATGTTTACGAATTAGAATTAAGTGACAATACTTACTTAGGTCAAAATCAACCTAATCCATTTAATGGAAGTACTGTAATTAAGTTTAGTGTTCCTGATAATGTTTCAGAGGCATCAATTAGAATTTACAGCATTGACGGTAAGTTTATTGACGAGTTACAACTTACTGAAAGAGGTGAAGGTGAATTAACAATTGAGGCTGGTAAATTAAGTGCTGGTACTTATAGCTACACTATGATTTTAGATGGAGCTAATTTTGAAACTAAATTTATGGTTCTTGAGAACAGATAAATATTAAATAACTTTATAAAAAGGGCATCCATTTGGATGCCCTTTTTTTTGCTTAAAATTTTTAGTCTAACAATTATAAAGGATAGTCGAAATGGGTAATATTTGTAAAAGTCATCCACTAACTTTACGTCAAACATAAATTCACTTTGAAAGTTCTTGAAGTAACCAACGTAACCAAACAATTTGGTGATTATTTAGCGGTAAATGATGTTTCATTTAATACAGATGAAGGCACATTATTTGGCTTATTGGGCCCCAACGGTGCGGGAAAAACCACCTTAATTAGAATGATTACCAACATTTTGATGCCTGATAAAGGAGAAGTCAAATTAAATGGTGAAATTGTCAATCAGGAGATTGTAAGTAAAATAGGCTACATGCCTGAAGAACGGGGTTTGTATAAGAAAATGAAAGTTGGTGAGCAATTAAAGTATTTAGCTCGGTTAAGAGGCTTAACAAGTGCAAATGCCACAGAAGCCATTAACTATTGGTTGCAAAAATTTGATATTGCAAATTGGCACAGCAAAAAAATAGAAGAATTGAGTAAGGGAATGGCGCAAAAAATTCAGTTCATTTCTACAGTAATCCATAATCCTAAGGTGATTATTTTGGATGAACCATTTTCTGGTTTAGATCCGGTAAATACCAACTTAATAAAGGATGAAATTTTTGAGCTGAAGCAAAAAGGTGCATCAATCATATTTTCTACCCACAGAATGGAACAAGTTGAAGAAATTTGTGAAGAAATTTTATTGATTAGCAAAGGACAAAAAGTTTTGGAAGGAAAGGTTGATCAAATTAAACATGACTTTAAAAAGAACATTTTTAATATTAAAACAAATCAAAGCTTAACAAGCAATGAATTGTATAGCGTTAAGGGTATCAATGCTGCAGGAATACAGGTGCAAATAGCTGAAAATGCTACCATTAATAAGGTGTTACAAAGCATGTTGGCTAACAATATAGAGTTGCAAGGTTTTGAAGAAGTTTTGCCGAGTATAAACGAAATTTTTATTGAAATAGTAGGAGGTAGTGATGAATAAGATTTGGATAATAATACAACGTGAATATTTAACTAGGGTAAAAAAGAAATCATTTATTCTTACCACATTGTTATTGCCTCTTGGAGGAATTGCCTTAGCACTTATGATAGGTTTTTTGGCTACATCTGTAAAAAACAATACCAAGCTTAAGGTGGTAGATGAAACGCAAATGTTCAGCGGTACTTTTGATACCCTCAAAAATGTAACTTTTGATTTTACGAATGAAACACTGGAAACGGCACTTCAAAATTATGCAGATGAAGATTATACGGGAATAATTTATGTTCCATCAACTTTTACAATTGCCAACGCTAAAGGCATTAAGTTTTATGGTAAAAAGCAAATTGGTATTGGCACAAAAGATAAAATTACAACTCAATTTGAAAGACAAGTATATGATAGAAGGTTAAAAGATGAGGGTTATGATAAAAATAAGATAGCCGAAATGAAAGTTAATATCGCCATTGATGAAGAAGTTGGCGGCACAAAGAAAAGTGCAGAGATGGCTACTGGCATTGGTATTGGCGTTGGGGTGTTAATTTTTATGTTTATGACCATTTATGGCACTATGGTGCTTAAGGGGGTTATGGAAGAAAAAACCAACAGAATTTCAGAAGTTATTATTTCTAGCGTTAAACCATTTCAATTAATGATGGGCAAAATTGTAGGTATCGGTTTTGTAGGGCTCACCCAGGTTATGCTTTGGGGTATATTACTATCAATAGGATATACTGTTTTAATGATATTTTTTGGAGATCAGCTAATGGCTGCTCAGGAAGCACAGGCCAATATGGCAATGGGCGGTTCAATTGACTTAGAAAACATAAACCCTGATATGTTGGAGTATGCGGGTATGATTGATCAATTAATTGCCATGCCTTGGGCCAAAATATTGGTATGTTTTGTCTTTTTCTTTTTAGGAGGTTATGTTTTATATGCTTCCCTATATGCTGCAGTTGGTGGTGCCATTGAAGATGATGCTGAAAGTCAAGCACTAATCTTTCCTATAATGATACCAATATTTGTTTCATATATGGCGCTCATAATGTCGGTAGATAATTTAGATAATACCTTAAACAAAGTGCTCTCCTTTATTCCATTTACCTCACCGGTGATGATGACAGCCCGGGCAGCATTTAATGTTCCTTGGTATCAAATTCTTATTTCAATGCTAATACTAATGGTTGGCATTGTTGCTACTGTTTGGGTAGCCGCTCGAATTTACCGTGTAGGTATTTTAATGTATGGCAAAAAAGTAAACCTAAAAGAATTGGTTAAGTGGGCTAGGCAAAATTAGTCTTTCGTTTAAATATCAACTTAAAAAAGCGCTTAAGGTCAAACCATAAGAAAAAGGTGGTAGGCACCATTTTTAGATACTTATAATTTTGCTGATTTTTAAAATTCTGACGTGCTTGTTTCCATTTATGTTTATCCGTAAATAGTGTTTTATAAATGGCGGTTGTGGTCATTTTAAAATAGCTAAATCGCAACATCAATAAGTCCATTAGCAACACCACAATGTATTTTGCTATTATGAATGGTAAGTTAAATATAACTACATAGGTCGGCATAAGTTTTAGGTACGTGTAAAAAATATCTTGCTGTATTTTAGTAATGTATTGTAAGTTTCTAACTTTTTTTAAAGAGGCGCCACCTTTGTGGTGGATAATTGCTTTAGGCCAATAATAACTTTTAAAACCTAACAGACAAGCCCTTAAGCCAAACTCTGCATCTTCATAACCAGTGTTAAAAAAGGTGTCAAATAGCCCTACTTCTTTAAAAAGTTTTACCCTGTACAATGCTCCGCCCGCGCAAGGCCCTATGTTGTTTTTTACCTCATTGTATTGGGCAATACTATCATTATAGCCAATAGGTAAAATTTCAGCGGTGTTCAACATAAAATGCCCGGCATTATCCATTTTGTGGCTATGGTTAAATTGTATCATTTTGCTGCTTATCATATCACAATTCAATTTTTGCATTCCTTGCAGCATTTCTTCCAAGCAATTGGGTTCACAAACGGTATCATTGTTAATCATGGCCACATACTCAAAATTGGTAGCTAGTAAGTCAGTTAAAACCAAGTTGGTTGCTGGCGTAAAGCCAATATTTTTGGGCAGCATGTGTAGCTTAATTCTTTTTTCATTTTCAAAAGTATCTTTAAGTTTACCAGCATCTTCATTGGAGCCATTGTCTACTAAAAATATTTGAAAATTATCATGTGACTGCGCAAACAAGCTCTTAATACAAGCAACAGTATCATCATAACCATTCCAATTAATTACTATAACAGCAATTTTATTTTGCCAACTGCTCATATAGTAGTTTATATTTTTTAATAATGGGCGCTGCACTAAAGTAATCTGCATTAAACCTCATACAGTTTTCTTGATAGATGCTGTATTGGCTAGTTAACTCATCAATTCCTTCAAGTATATTGGTTGTTTCAATATCATCAATTACAACACCTAAATTGTTTTGTGTCACAAAATCGGCCATGGCAATGCTTTTGTTTAATAATACCGGGGCACCTGATAGTATAGATTCTATTAACGAATGAGGAAATGCCTTAACATCATGCGAAAATTTGGATAGCAAAATGCAGGCATCATGTGCTTTTAAGGTTTCGTTTATATCAATTTTTTTATTTACAATAGCAACCTGTTTGCTCAGTCCATATCTTTTTACCAGCGCTTGCAGTGCTTTTTCATTTGATCCTCTTAGCAATACTGTTAAATTAACTTGGCTATTTTGCTTGAGCGCTTTTAATAGGTTAACAAAACCTTTGGTTTCCAATTGTTGCTTAGTCCAAGGGCCTGAGGCATACAAAAGCTTAAGTGGTTTTTCTTTATTTCTTTTTTCTTTATTAATGGAAGCATAACCAGGATAAATAGTAGGAATTAGGGTAACGTTTTTAAAATTCAATCCTTTTAAAGTTAACGCATCACGCTTGTTGTTTACAACAATATGGTTATACTTGTTGGAAGAGACGTGAGCCTTTACTCGTGCGGCAACAGTTATAACTTTTGGTTGACTAAACGCATGTAGAAATGGAAAGTAGACCAACCTAGGGCTTACCACATGTATAGTTTCAGCAGACAAAATCTTTTGTTTAATGGCTTTACTATTAAATCTGCCAAATAACACCTTAGGACTAAATCGTCTAGCTTTTTTAAACGGATAAATACTTAAAACTTCACCACCAAAGTGTTTAGCAATAATTTCAACTTCATTCCACAAAGCATCCGTACCCTTTATTTTAGGTTTTGGGGCCGCAATAAGAAAAATAACTTTGTTCACGCTTTAAAAATAGGTGATTTTGATTGCCAAAAATACCCTTTTTACCATGGTTTAGCGCTAAACGCAAAGCTCTTGCTTTTGAAAAATTAGCGGTAGCCAATGCGCCAAACATTTGTCGTAGAATTATTTTAGTCCACTTTTTGTACAATACTTTCTTTTGGCTTGTATGGTGCTTGTTAATGTATATAAAGCGATTTCTAAAGTTGTAGTAAACATATAGGTCATTTCTAACATTGTTGTCTTTAGATTCAACATCATGTTTAACAGTATAATTGGGAAGTATGTATGATGCTATACCTTGTTTATGCGCTCTTTTGCAGAAATCTGCGATTTCACCACTAAAAAAATAGTCTTCATCTAAAAACCCAATTTTTTCAAATACTTCTTTTTTCACCAAAATAACGGTCCCAGGAACATATTCTGCAACCAAAGGAGTTTGATTTTTCCCAGCATATGCTTTTCTTGTATTTAAGTTTAATGCTATATCAAAACCACCTGCAAATAGTTGTTCTCGTTCTTCAATAATGGGACCTGCAATTTTTATGTTTTCGCTTTCAAGCGTATTTTGTATAAATTGTTTTAAAGTTTGTGCTTCCACTTTTATATCGGAATTAAGCAACATTATTGCTTGGTGGTTGTTAGCAAATGCATCCATAATTCCTGCATTTGCCGCACCAGAAAAACCTAAATTTTCTGATAGATTTACAATAGTGTAGTTTTCGTTTGCTGGAATAGCGGCTTTGGCATTGTTTACCAAAGTAATGTGTGTATTCGGTTTATTTTCAGAAAGTATTGTCTTTAACAATTGGTTTACTTCTTCCTGATTATTCCAACAAATAATAACTATTGAACAAGTTGGTTGCATTGGAATAGTTTATGAAAAGGCTTGATAATTTACTTGCCAAGCTTTAGGTAAATTATTTATTCCGAAATACTTTATACAAAATTCATAGGTGTTCTTAAAAGCAACAAACCCTTGTGTTTTAAAAGCAGCTGGCAATTCAATTTCCCCACTTTTATTAATGGCTTTACCTAGTTTAGTAGGAACGTAATCAATACACAAAAATTCGGTAATTTCTTTTACTTGGGCTTCATGTTTGGAAGAATCAAATATGTTTTCATAAAAAAGGAATTTCACATTTTCTTTGTCAAATACATTGTTTATACTGGTTATTATTCGCTCATAATTAGTTCGTTCTAAATGTTTTGGATTTTCCAAATTAGCTATGTATTCTTTAAGAGGATTAAATTTTGAACTACTCTTAATCTTAAATCTTAATGCAGACCAATATCTTTCTAATGGATCTCGTAAGATGAAAATTATTTTATGATTAGGTAAGTTTTGCTTTATTATTTTTAGCACCTTTTCATGCACCAACGAATAAGCAGGTGTAATATCTGCACTCAAAGCTTTATCTACTGAGTAATACCTAAAATAATTAAGGTATTTTTTTAAGTTTCTATGCATCTCAACTCTTTGAGCTAAATGAACTTCATAATTACCAATAGATGAATTCCTGGATAATCTCCTCTTAAGTCTTTTTTTGAATTTTTTCTCGTAGTTTGGGCAAAACCTGTTTGGATAACTTGCGTTAAAAAAATGCATTTCTTTTAGCGGAGACACGAATACATCTTTGTGATTACTTAAGTATTGAGCTAGCCAAGTTGTGCCTGCTTTTTGTGCGCCCAAACATATTAACATGTTGTTATCCATCATTGCATTTAAACATAAACAAAAATACCCTACAAAGTTAAATTTTACTTGGTATTGTTTACATTTGATTGAGATGGGTGTTAAACTTTACAAAAGCTTTGTTGTAGTTAACAAAAATTTATTAACCAAATATTTAAAAGGTAATCACACTTATATGGTTGCTGGGCCAACAAGGTCAGGTACATCATGCATAAGTCTCACGTTAAAGGCTGCAAATATTTTTATGGGAAGTTCTGAGATTAAAAACTTACATGAATATGATGCCATTGGTCAAAATCTGGATAACAAGAATATCTTAATTAAGATAATCAAAGAGAATAATGAAAAGCATAAAATTTGGGGTTTTAAATATCCAAAAGCAACGCTTTATTATCCATTTTTTTCGAATATTTTGAGAGCTCCAATAGCTATTTTTTGCTATCGAAATTTGATATCTACTTCACAAAGTGCGCTGCGCCATAACAACAAATTTTCGGAAAATAATTTAGGCCAATTCATAAGTCAATACAATAACAATATTGGCTTTTACAATCATATGATGATGTCCATTAAAAACATTAAGCGACCATATATTTTAATAGAGTATGAAAAAGTGTTATTACAACCAAAACAATTTGTGGATGAGTTTTTTGATTTGTTAGGAATTAAAGTTTCTGCAGAAAAAATGCAAATTTTGCTAAATAATATAAGCACCCCTGGCTACAAGAATGCGGATGCGATAACTTAAATCCATATTTATGTTAAGATATGAATGTTGCAAAAGTTGATTTTAGTTATAGAGGTAATTGTTAATTAGTTAAAGAATAGAATTTGTTATTCAATAGTGCCATTTTTTTGTTCGTTTTCCTACCTATAGTGTTTTTTGCATATAGGATGTTACCCAACATTTCTCTTAAAAATATTTTTATTGTAATTGCTAGCCTGTTTTTTTATGCCTGGGGTGAGCAAGAAGTGGTATTGATCATGATAACATCTATAGTGGTGGATTATTATGCGGCAATTCTTATTGAAGGGGGAAAGAGAAAGCTTGGCCTCATTATGTCTCTAACATGCAATTTGGGCTTACTGCTAACATTTAAGTACTTAGATTTTGCAATAGGAAATATCAATGAATTACTTGAATTGCTTCAAATAAATTATTCCTTGGCTAAATCGGGTATCGCACTACCAATTGGAATTAGCTTTTATACTTTTCAAACCATGTCATATACCATTGATGTGTACCGTGGAAATGCGAAAGCCAATAGAAATATTGTAGAATTTGCAACCTATGTTAGTTTGTTCCCCCAATTAATTGCAGGCCCTATAGTGCGTTATATTGATGTTGTTGAGCAGTTAAAGAGTAGATATACAAGCTTAAATGATACTTGGTTAGGCATTGAGCGGTTTATGATAGGCATGGTGAAAAAAATGGTGTTTGCCAACACATTTGCCGAAATAGCGGACCAATGTTTTGGCAATGCAGCCACTTCAACTAGTCCAGCAGCCATGTGGATGGGTACTATAGCATATTCCTGCCAAATATATTTTGATTTTTCGGCCTATAGCGATATGGCAATTGGTCTTTCAAGAGTGTTCGGCTTTAAAATTCCTGAAAATTTAACTATCCATACATAGCAAAATCTATTCAAGATTTTTGGCGTAGATGGCACATTTCATTAAGCACATGGTTCAGAGATTATTTGTATATCCCTTTGGGTGGGAGTAGGGTCTCAAACTCAAGGTTATATTTTAATTTAATTTTAGTTTTTTTGGTTACCGGGTTATGGCATGGTTCAAGTTGGTCATTTGTATTCTGGGGGTTGTTTCATGGTTTTTTCCTAATTATAGAAAGATTGTTTTTAGGCAAAGTGCTTAAAAAATTGGGTGCTACTGTTGGCCATTTGTATACCATATTAGTAGTAATGGTGGGATGGGTATTTTTTAGAGTAGAGAAGCTGGAAGATGCTATTACTAGTTTAAAAGTTATGTTTTTTATTGAGAAATCGGATAACGTTGTAACTACAGCAATGTATTTTAACAATTATAAATGGGTAATTTTTATATTAGGATTGTTGTTTTTAACGCCAATTTTTAAGAAGATTATGCTGCTGAAAAATTCTAAGATGGGCTCTGTAGTTTATTACATAGCATTGTTTGCACTTTTTGTAGTGAGTATCGCATTTATTGCTGCAGGTACTTACGATCCTTTTATTTATTTTAGATTTTAACAATATGAAAAATAAGCAACTTATACTGTTATTATGTTTTTGGCTTATTTGTTTCTTCCCAATAATAAACAGGGTTTTTAAAATTGCCCCTAATTATAACATTGAGAAGAAAAAGTTAGCAAAAAAGCCTAGCCTAAAGTCTGAAGGAGTTTTAGGTTTTACAGAAAGTTATGATGGTTGGTATAAGAAAAATTTTTCTGGCCGATCTATATTATTTAGTGGGATATCAAATTTGGTTTATAAAACCTTTAACTCATCAATATTACAGGATAAGGCATTTGTTGGTAAGGATGGCTGGATGTTTTTAGGTAACAAAGGAGGTTCTGTTGTTGATGAAACCATAGGCTTGGACATACTTTCAGAAACAAAGCTAAAAAAGATAACAGATAACTTAAAAAAGCGAGATGCTTGGTGTAAAAAAAGAGGCATAAAATATTATGTAGCAATAGTTCCAAATAAACATTCTGTCTATAAAGAAAAATTACCTTATAAAGTAAATGTAGAATATAACCGTTTAGACACGCTGGTGAATTACATAAACAACAACTCTTCTTTGAAAGCGGTTAACTTAGGAAGCAATTTTCCAGATCTTAAAAAGCACGAATTGCTATATTATAAAACCAATTCGCATTGGAATAAAATTGGAGGTTATTACGGGTATCAAAATTTAATGAATTTTTTAACCGATCAAGGGCATAAAGTAAATGTGTTAATACGAGAAGACTATCAGTGGGATACTACATATGCATATAAGGAAGATTTAACAAAGATGCTTGATTTGAGCGTTCGTGAAGAACGTTATATACCAGTTATAAAGAAACAAGCAGGCACAAAATTAATTACGTTTAAAGTGCCCAAAAAGAGACGAGAATACAAAAGAAGGTATCTTAATAAAAAGGGTAAGTCTAAAGCATTAATTTTTAGAGACTCCTACGGTGGAAGTATGGAAGGGTTCTTAAAACATTCATTCAAAGAATTAACTTTAATTTGGGACTATGAATTTTTGAAAGCAGAAATAAATGAACAAGAACCAGATTTTGTGATTCATTTAATTGTTGAAAGAAACATTGAAATGCTCAGCCTTAAAAACAAATAAGTTATCCTTTTTGAAGAATTATATAGAATTCTTTAAAACCGCGAATAACATCTTGCTTATATACGGGTTTTAGCTTAGTTAATTTAGCAGTTCTCAATTCATTAATAATTTTCACAAAAGAATTTTGTGTTAATACATTGCAATGCACATCAACGTAACCATTTTTGTTAATTCTAATCTTGGCATCATTCCAAGCAGCAACAGCATTTGGATAACTATTCTTTTTAATACGCTCCTTTAAGATTTTAGGATTCCAACCATCACTTTGTTTAATTGGACGGTAATAATATTTCTGTTCAAAAACATCTTTTATCTCAGGTTGCTGTACGTTTCGCTCAAACCTATCCAACAACTCTGCAAGTTTTGTTAAGGGTCTTAAATGATCAAAAGTGTATTTTTTGTGAGGTATAACTAAAAATACATAACCATTTGGTTTAATTATTTCTTGCATGTTTTGCAGCCACAATATCATATTAGGTATGTGCTCAATTACATGACAAGCTATGGCCAAATCAAATTTGTCTTTTACGTGCTCACTAAAATTTAAGGTTTTTACTACATAGTCAATTGGTTGAATGTTTTTGGCTCTATGTGGATACATTTCGGTCAACTCTTCTGTTGAAAACCAATCTAAGTATTTAACATTATTTGAAGGTAATAGTGGGTGGTTAAGTGCGCCAATTTCTAAAATGGCATTTTGCTCATTTAGCACAATTCGCTCATTCAGAAAATTTAATCTATTCGTTATTTTCATGGCAAATCATAGGCAATCGTTGAATAATTAATTACTTGGAAATTAGAATTTTAAAACTCCTTCCATATTTAAACTTTCTTTCCATTTGCTTACTTTATTTGGGAACATATCAGCTAGGAAATCAATATCAGCGCGGTAGGTCTCAATTAAAAAATCAATCTCTTTACGATAAATTTTTGGAAAAACGGTTTCTTCACTTTCGGAAGCTTGAGGAATAATATAGTCATCTTTAACCGTTAGCTTAAAACCACTATTTTCTCTTTTATTTTGAGAAAGTAGTCCAACCGAGTTATCGATATCTAAAAAATTAGTTAAAGATTTTACAACGCTCTTTGGGTTAGCCTTAATATCATCAATTAGCACATACTTAATATTTTCGGAGGGAAATACTTTTTTAAACTTTTTAATGTGCCGCTTAAAAAAACCTAGTTCGATTATACCAAATTGATTTAAATAATCATTAATTGAGTGGTTACCTTCTACTCGTCCTTGTCTAAAATGATGGTAAAAAGCAGAAACTGCTCTAGAAACAGGATTCCTAATAGCAATAATTATTTTAACGTTTTTGCCCAAATACTTTTTAATAGTTTCAGGTGTTTTGGGGTTTTTAATAATCGACTTAAATGGAGAATTTTCATCAGGAGTCCATAAGTAGCTAGTAGAAGATTCACCTACAATTTTCACCTTTTCAGGCACATCAAAGTGTTGCAAGTATTTATCAAAATTGTTTTTAAGTTTATCTAAATCCGAAAAATAGAAAAGCTCTTTAGGTTTAGACATAAAAACCTCAGGATGCTTATTGATGGTTCTATGAATCCAAGTGGTACCACACTTTTGCCCACCAACTATAAGTAAATTTGGTAACCGCCTAATCATTAAATAGGTTGTTTAGCATTTTTTTATAATTTCCCATATGTACTTTAATTAAATGTTGGTTACACAATGTTTTGAGCGCATTATCAGCAACATCTTCTTTTAACTCATTTAAATGCTGCTGATCGATAAGGCTAAATAAAGCACCATACCAATTGTCATACTCATTGTCAATCAATAGTCCATTTTCTTGATTGGTTACTGCAAGATTGTAGGGCTCTATATTACTTGCTATAGTTGGCAAACCTAATGCGCTGTATTGCAAATACTTTAATGGACTTTTAAATTTACAAAATTCATTGTTAACCAAAGGTGCTAAACCTACATCAAAATTATGAGCAATTGAGCGTAACCAAGGTACAAACGCTTCATATTCTTGCATGCCTTCAGGTATATTTATTCTAGTATACCAAGGGTCTTCTTCATCTAACCAAGTAGAAATGCCTCCAATTAAAAATAACTCTACATCATGCCCTTGCTTTTTCAACTCTTTAATAGGAGCCTCTAAAAGTGCTAAATCACTCCCGTGGGTTGAATTACCCATGTACAACAACTTAAGTTTAGCATTTAGGTTAAGATTTAGTTGAGCCGTAGGTTTTAACCATTTTAACTCATCCAATGCATTAGGCACAACAACAACATTGTTGTTTTTTTGACTTAACAATGTTTTTAAATTATCGTTCGATACAATTACCAAATCGGCAGTTTCAGCTATTTTTTCTAAAGAATTTTTGTATTTCGCGTATGTTTCACCTTTATCAATTTCTGCAGGTACATCAAATAAATTGTCATCTATTTCAAAAATTATCTTATGATTTTGGGTTTTGGCAATTTCTAAAATAGTATCCAAAGAATCGGCATTTATACTATTACGGTGAATGAAAATTGCATCTAATGCTAGCAAGTTTTGTTTATCATTAATGTATACATCCTCATTAATATAAAATGGAGTAATAGCGGTATTTAGCTCAAATCTTTGCAACCATTCTCTAACTCTAATATGAGAGGTTGGGGCATTGTTGGTAAATACGCCAATTCGCTTAGGTATTTCAAACTTTGGCGCATATTGCTTTTTAGCATGCCATGTTCTTAAGTACATTTCTTTATACTTAGCCGCCATGCGGTCGGTACTATTTTGCTTTATATGTGTCTTTTGCCAAACTAATATGTCTTTTATTTTTTTACTATAATCTTCAAAATCATTTGCAATTGAAACAATTTTTTTCAAAACTTCAGCAGGTTCATCTTGGTTAATAATCCAAGCCCCACCATGTTTATTTATGCGTTCTTCAACTGCACCCATACCAAATGTTATGGTAGGTATACCACAAGACCATCCCTCTGTTAAAGTATGGCAATAAGTTTCCGGCCAAATAGAAAATAGGCCTATAAAGTTTGGCTTTATCCTTTCTATATAACTTTTAAACTCTTTACGGTTATATTTTCCATGATGTCTGCCCTTATTGGTTAATATGTGTTTGGCAGTGCCTAAAAAGTGAAATTCTAGTCTGCCATTTACATCTGCCTCCTTTAAAGCTTTAATGAAAGTAGCTCCTTTTGATTCTCCAATGTTACCTGGAAATAGCATTTTAATTTTATTACCATGAGATGGCACGGTACTCAATATACAAGTACCATCTTTATTTAGGTAATCAAAATCTCTACCATGAGGTATTACATTAAATGGCTTTTTGGTTATTGAAGGATAAGTTGCTTCAATTAATACTTTAGCACTATCTGAAGTAGTAATAAATCGATCAACATAAGGAATTACCTTTTCCTCCATTCTCTTTCTCCAAACATTAACAAAACTATGTTTAAGCTTGGGTTTGTAAGCGTCTTTACCCCAAATTTCTAAACTACATTCTCCTTCACTTGAAGTACAAGTGCCACCACAATGTTTTAAATTTTCATCAATTAAATTCACATTTGGGCATACTATGTAAAAATCATGTAGTGAAAATATGGTAGAAATATTAAGCTGGCTAGCAATTTTTGGTAGGTTTAAACTATGCCATGCTATATGTCTAATGTGAAGTAAATCAATGCCATAAGAAAACAAGATGTGTTTTACAAAATCATCATATTCTTGAGAGAATAGATCAACTAATCTTATTTGTTTTTCAATTTTCTTGGATTCAATAACTTTTAACGTTAAACCGTCATACAACGTAATTTTTTGAGCGTTGCAATGCAATAAAAGTGGATGTACAAATTCACTAATAGCATTCATCAAATCTTTATTGGTTTGTGGTGTACCACCAGTAATTGTAGATATGGTAAACAACACTGTTTTTTTAGGCGTCTTTAAGTTTTTGTTACTTAATTGTTTTCGAACATTGTATCGTATGTTTTTAAAGTTAATGTTGTTTAACAACATTTTTACTTCAGTACTATATGAAGGGAAGGCTTTATCTACCTCAGCACGACCTTCTTTTATAAGCGTTGTCTTTTCATCTTTAAAAGATGCTGACCTTTTATGAAAAACAAATGATTTTGAAGCTACAACATTTAAATAACCATGCTCTTTAAGTCGCATGCAAAATTCATTCTCTTCACCATAACCTCTCGGAAACTTGGCTTCATCAAACAATCCTATTTCATTAAGAACATCTCTTTTAATAAAAAGGCAAAAGCCATTTCCTGTAGGACATTCAGGTATGTTAATGTGTTTTATTTGACGGTTTACTAAAGCGTAAGTTTCAATGGTCAAAAATTGTGGCAACTCATTGGTTCCTAGTTCGGGCACTGAAAATGCGCCTGCGTTGTTTGATACTGCAGTAACCGAGCCTATGTTCTCATTTGAATAGCCTACGTTTATTAAACTTTGAAGCCAATTGTCATAAACAATGGTATCGCTATTTAATAAAACAATATCATTATTTTCAGCAAGTTTTATGCCTTTGTTAATGGTTTTGGTGTAACCAAGATTTACATCATTTTTTATTACCTTAATATTGGGCTTATCTAAATATTTTGATAGTAGCTGACCAATGTTTTCATCAGGGCTTTTGTCATCTATTAATATTAGTTCACTATTTGCAGAAGTATTTTTGAGTACGGAATCAATACAAAGCTTTACTTCTTCAAAAGCATTGTAAATGGGTACAATTATAGACACCTTTTTGACTGATTCCAGCCTAGATTTTATTCCGAAAAACTTAGCAGTTGATTGACTCTTGAAATTTTCGAACTTGTCAATTTTATTTTTCGGTATTTTGTATTGAAATGGTGTGTTGGGAATAATGAACTTGTAGCGGTTTAATTCTAAACCTGCTGGCACACTTATTTTAAAACCTAATTTCCCATCACGACCTAAACCAAATTTATCTAAATCCTTTCTGTACAGGTTGGCTTTGATTGATGAGTAAAATACATCATCTACTAAAAGATGCAGCTCGTCTCCGTAGTCTGATTTGTACCAGCCAGATAAATCATTCCGCGACACTGTATCTAACCTAAAAACAGGTATTTCAGGAAACAGCATGTTACTGCTAACTTTATGCTTATCATTAACTACTAGTTCAACTTTTTGATTGGTATTGTCAAAAATAAACTCGTTGTTTATAATGATGGGAATATTAATGATGTACTTATATCTTTTTGATTTGCTTTCTGCCAAATGCATGGCACCAATAGAAAACCCATTCACAGTAACCTTAATCTTTACTTTAGTTGGTGAAAATACCACCAACTGTTCAGTGTTCAAATCTGCAATAGTAAGTTTGGAGATTTCAAAACTTACCTCTTTTTCTAAATCCTTGTTATCTTCTGCGGGCTCACTTTCTCCAACTTTAGGGGTAATAGGTTTAGTTATAACATTTTCGCTAACTCCGCTGACTTTGACATCTTTCGCAAACAGCTCTGAGTAAGTTTTTTGATGGCTAGGGTGAAAACTTCTATGCTCGTTTTTACCATGCCTTAAAAAATGAAAAATTGCCACCCTGCTCTCCTTAGCAACATCAGGATTGTTTTGAAGATAAAAGCTGCTATCAAAATAGTTAGAAAGTTCAGAATTGTTTTCTTGCAAGAGTTCACAAAACTCTTGCAGACTTTCAACCTTGTACTTCTTTTTGATAAACTTTAAATTAACAACTGGGTTAGGATTATAGTTTTTCTCAAACCCTTCATTTTTAAAATGTTGCAAAGGGTTTTCCGCTTTGTATTTCTCTTGATAGTATTTATCGTCTACTATTAAATCGAAAGGAAACGCTGGTGCTTTTGATGGTTTAAATAGCTTTTTTAGTCTTGATACCATCAATGATTATTTACCTGATTTGGTCTTGGCTTTTTCAGCGCTTTTTTTATGTGCAACCATAATCTTATTGAACTTAGCATATTTAGCTCCTAACAATTTCTTTTGCTCTTGTACTTTACTTTTGCTAAAGTTTGTTCTATTCGCTTTGTTTGCATTACCTGCCCACTTCTTGGTTTTTACCAAGGTTTTCTTTCTTACTTGATATTTTTTATCAATGGCTTTTAACTTTCCTATTTCAGCATCAGTTAAAGGAACTTGCTTTTTTAGCTTACTCCAAACATTGTTTTTATTAGCTTTTTTAGGGGTTTTGGTGGTTTTCGTTACTGTTTTAGTTTTGGGTGCAGTTGGTTTAGTTTTTTCAGCAGCATTCTCGCATGATAAGTTCAAGCAAATTAAACTTATCAATAAACCTAAATATATAATGTTTTTCATCTTTTAAATTTCGTGCAAAGGTAACAATTTATTGTATTTGGAATAATATTTTGGTGCATTAAAGAAGTGTAGTTATTGCAAGTATGACTTGTTTACCAAATTGGTTATGTAATGCTGATAATTTTCAGGCATTAATTCACTATTTGTTAGTTCCCAATCTATCAATTTATAAAAAGGGTTAGGCGTTAGTAATTTTTTAAATATTTCAACATCAGTTGCAGTAAAAAATTCTCTCCAATTGTCAAATTTGCTAGATCGTTTTGTTTGTCTTATTACAGGTTGGTCTTTTATGGTATGATTTAAGGTTAGGGATAAAAAATTCTCTAATTCACCAATGTTCCCACTTATAAAATCTTCATATTTAATTACATGGCCAAACTTTCTATTTCCATTTAGAAACTTGAAATACACATTAGTGGCATTTATTAAATGCAAAAAATTAGAACCAAAAAGCAAATTTTTATCATGTATTAACTGCAAAAAAGTATAAGCTTTAGGATTTTGTTGTTTGTAAATAATTTTGCTTAACCAATTTTCATACATGGTTTTGTCAAACCCATTTTTATCAAAATAGGGTTTAACAAAGTACATCATTCGTGATATCATTTCATCTCTCGGGTCGCGAGCAATAAAAACAACTTTATCAAATTTTATACTAAACTCATTGTTAATCAAAGCATTTCGCAAACGGGGTGTTTTGTTCCAATGCTCAAAAATTACTTTTATAACATTATGCTTGTTTTTTGGATTGTATTTGGTTTCAATATCACTGATAGATTTTGGCTCCATTATAAAATTACAATCCTCCAAACTGTTTTCTAAAGTTTTGGCTATTATGGTTGTTCCTGTTTTGGCTCTGCCAATTACAAGTATGTTCATTGTTGTATTTTATGTTACAAATTAACTACAATAAGGGTTAATAATTAAAACTTATGCAAAGCTTAATTATTTCCTTTTTTTGCTTGCCAAAGGCAATATGTTAATTGCAGTTAGCAAATTTAACTCCAAAATATTCGTGCTAAATTTTTTATACAAAACTTTTAAATGAAAAGGTAGCATAGCAAATCTATCTTTTAACAACGATTGATAAAGATTACCCTTTTTAACATTTCCTGTTCTTAGTTGCACAATTTGTTTGTTTAAAAACAACCTAATATATATGGTGTGAAAAACTGTTGAGCAATGCCTAAGCATAGGTTCTATTTTTTGCTGAAAACTTTTGTGGGTAATAATCACAAAGCAATTATAAGCCAAGCCAATTAAAAACTTAAAACTTAAATTTAGTTTTGGTTTCTTAAAATCATTGTGACCAATAATGTTTCTATTATGCTGTATATAGTTATATAAAGGTTCATTGATGAACTCAATTTTACCAACTTTAAGTGCGCAAATCGCTAACCAATGATCGTGATATGCGCCCTTAATTTGAAGTGGAAATGGAAGTGCAATTTGCAGGATTGATTTTTTAAACATTGATGCAGCTCCAGTTACCGTATTGGCGGTACATAGCATATCAAAATCTGTAAACTGATTGTTTCTATTCTTCCAATAGGTGTTAGAAATAATTTGATCTCGATCATCTACTATTTTCATATCTGAATAAACTAGCGTGGTATTTTCTGTAAAACGGGATATTTTTTTTTCTAGTTTTATAGGATACCATTCATCATCTTGGTCAGCAAAACATACGAATTCAAAATCGCCTACATACTTTAAAGCTATTTCAAAATTATTATAGTAACCTAGGTTTTTCTTACTTTGTATAAGTGAAATGCGACTATCATTTTCAATCAACTTGGCCAATCCATCAAAATAATTTGGATCTGAAAAATCATCTGAAATTATCAACTTCCAGTTTTTATGACTTTGATTTTGTATAGATTGAATTTGCCTTCTTACTAAATTAATAGGTGGGTTATAGGTAGCCATGCATATAGCAACTGAATTTTTTCTTTCTTTGGGATCAATCTTAACCACCTCTTGAGACTCAATTATTTTTATGGCACCAAGCTTTTGTTTGAAAGTTTGATGTTTAAATACCAATTCAATGGCTAATTCAATTGTGTTACCAATATTGCTGGTATTTAGCTGTAATCCATAAAAAAAGCCTTTCCGCTTAAAATCTACTTTATTTTTTAATTTAGGATTTACCTCATCACCTGTTCTAAATAAGTTTATCAAGGCAATCTTAGTTTTTATTCCATCAATTATTAGATAAACGTCATGTAATTTTTGGTTAGCAAAGTGCGCCCATCCTGTAATAGGAAAAATTATACCCTTGCCTATTTCTAAAGTAGTAGGTAATTTACGATCTAGTTTTAGTACAAGCTCATTCATTTATTTGGCTGGTGCTTTATTCATTTTATTGTCCATAATTTTGTTGTAAAGTTTTAATGCTTCTTTAGTATCGCCATCAAACTTAAGCTCACCCTTATCAAGCAATATGGTTCTTTTACAATGTTTAGCAATTAATGGAGCGCTATGGCTAACTAACAAAATGGTTTTGCTTTTGATGAACTCACTTTTAAAAACAGCATCCGATTTTTTTCTAAAATTCACATCTCCAACACCGCCAAAAAATTCATCTAAAAGCAAAATTTCGGCATTAGATTTTATGGCTATTGCAAAGGCCAATCTGCTGCGCATTCCTTTTGAGTAAAACTTTATTTTAGTCTCCACAAACTCTTCTAACTCGGCAAATTCAATAATTTCGGAGAAGCTTTCACCTATTTGCTTAAAGCTTAGGCCCAACATAGCGCCATTTATGTAAATGTTTTCTCGGGCAGTTAAATTTTTATCAAACCCCATACCCAATGTGAGTCTTAACAATTTTCCATTAACATTTACAGTACTTTTTTTATCTGGTGGTACAGAGCCAATAATTACATTCAACAAGGTAGATTTTCCACTACCATTGTGCCCAATAACGCCAACAAATTCCCCTTTTTTGATGGATATGTTTATATTTTTTAGAGCCTTTATTTTACGCTTACCGTTGCTCTTAAAAATGTTTAACAACATTTCTTTAATGGTATCATTGTTATTTTCTTTAACAATGTAAGTTTTGTTTAAACTTTTTAATTCTACAACATATTTACTCATTACATTATAGTTTTTCGGTTGATTTAGTGCTGTATTTTTTAAAGAAATAATAACTTATAACAAGCAATACCAAGGCCGTTAAAAAGTTATAGGCAAACCAATACCAATCGGGTGAGGTTCCTTCAAACATTACGGCTCTAAAATTATTTATTAGACCATGTACAGGGTTTATATAGGGTAATACAGGAATGTATTCAACAATCTTTTCACCCCTTAACAATATTGGAGATATCCAAAAACCAGCAAAAACTACCAAATCCCAAAAGTTGTTTACATCTTTAACATAAATGTTAATGGTAGAAAGCATTAGATTAATTCCTAAAACAACTATAAATAAATTAATAAATAAAAGAGGGAAAAATAATGCATACAAAGTAAGGTGGACTCCCGTAATGTAAGTAATGGCAATATAGGCACAAAAATTAAACAAAAATCCAATGGAAACCGCTAGGCATGAACCGATAAAAAGATCAACTTTATTTATTCGAATATTTTCGTAAATGTACTTTTTGCTGCCTAGTATGTTTAAGCTTTTTTTTGTGCTCTCTACAAAAAATAACCAAATAATTAAGCCAGAGAAAAAATATAAATGAAAGTTTGGAATGTCATATTCAAAAAAAACAACAAAAACTACATAAAATAGGAGTAGCCTAAATAAAGGGTTAATCAATGCCCACAGTAAGCCCAGGCCATTTTCATTGTACCGTTTGTTAAAATCTACTTTAGCAATTAGCCATATTCTTTCCAACCTATTATTTTCTGGAAGTATCTCCAAAAGAGGTTTAAAGAGCGTGTTAAAAATTCGACTAATATTCAATGAAAGCAATTATTTATTGACTAAAAATATAGATGGTTGGGTTGTTCGCTACCGTAATAATTATAAATTATTTATTCAAATATGCTGTAAATCTAATAACAACAAATTTATCTTTGCGAACTTAATAATAAACAAGCTTTAAAATGCAAAGGAATATTTTAATAACAGGAGGTGCAGGATTTATAGGTTCGCACGTAATACGTCAATTTTTAAATAACCACCCAACTTATAAGATAGTAAATTTAGATAAGTTGACTTATGCGGGTAATTTAGAAAATTTAACTGATTTAGATAAAAACCCTAATTACACTTTTGTAAAAGGTGATATTTGCGATTTTGAATTTGTAACCTCAGTTTTAGAAGAACATAATATTGATAGCATTATCCATTTAGCAGCTGAAAGTCATGTAGACAGAAGCATTAGCAACCCTATGGAGTTTGTTACCACAAATGTTGTTGGAACGGTTAATTTGTTAAATGCAAGTAAAGGCTATTGGAAAGATTTAACAGATAAAATTTTCTACCTAGTTTCAACTGATGAGGTTTATGGAACACTAGGAGCTACTGGCTTGTTTACTGAAGAAACGCCTTACGATCCTAGATCACCCTACTCAGCATCAAAAGCAAGTAGCGATCATTTTATACGCGCTTACATGCACACTTATGATTTTCCGGTTAAGTTGTCAAACTGCAGTAACAACTATGGTTCACATCAGTTTCCCGAAAAATTGATTCCACTATTTATCAATAATATTCAAAACAATAAACCACTGCCCGTTTATGGTGATGGCAAGTATACAAGAGATTGGCTTTGGGTAACCGACCATGCTATTGCGATTGACAAAGTTTTCCATGAAGGTAAATTGGGAGAGACTTATAACATTGGTGGGGTTAATGAATGGCAAAACATTGATTTAATACATGTGCTTTGCGATATTATGGATGATAAATTAGGGAGAGAAAAAGGAAAAAGCAGAGAACTAATCACTTTTGTAAAAGATAGACCTGGCCATGATAAACGGTACGCAATTGATGCTTCAAAAATTGAAAGAGAACTAGGCTGGACACCAAGTGTAACTTTTGAAGAAGGTTTGGCAATTACCATTGATTGGTATTTGGAAAACACGGAGTGGATTGATAGAATTACTTCAGGTGCTTACCAAGAGTATTACCAAAAGCAATATGAAACCGCTTAACTAGGGATTACGTTTTTAATTTTCTCTTTAAAGTATTCATAAGTTAAGGCTAACCCCTCCGAGCGTTTAAACTTTGGCGTCCAACCCAAAATTTCTTTTGCTTTGGTTATATCTGGTTGGCGAACTTTAGGATCATCTTCAGGCAAAACTTCATTAATTAATGTTGAGCTTGAGTTGGTTAACGCTAGTACCTCATGTGCAATTTCATTAATGCTAACTTCATCAGGGTTGCCAATGTTAACAGGCAACGAATAATCTGACATCATTAATTTAAAAATTCCTTCAACTTGGTCTTGTATAAAACAAAATGACCTTGTTTGAGAGCCGTCACCGTAAATGGTAATATCACTACCTTTTATTGCTTGCACAAAAAAGTTAGGCAAAGCTCGTCCATCATTTAATCTCATTCTTGGACCGTACGTATTAAATATGCGCACAATTCTAGTTTCAACTTGGTGAAAATTATGATAGGCCATGGTTATGGCTTCTAAAAAGCGCTTGGCTTCATCATAAACACCTCTTGGCCCTATTGGGTTAACATTTCCCCAATACTCTTCTGTTTGAGGATGAATTAGTGGATCGCCATAAACTTCAGAAGTTGATGCCACCAAAATTCTTGCACTTTTTGCCTTTGCTAATCCCAAACAATTGTGTGTACCCAAAGCACCCACTTTAAGGGTTTGAATAGGCATTTTTAAATAATCTATTGGGCTCGCTGGTGAAGCAAAATGGAAAATATAATCTAACTCACCAGGAACATAAATAAATTTGGTAACATCATTATGAGAAAACTCAAAATTTGGTTTTGATGTTAAGTGCGATAAATTATCCATGGAGCCAGTACTTAGGTTGTCCATTCCAATGACATCAAAGTCTTCTTTAACTAACTTATCGCAAATATGCGAGCCTAAAAAGCCAGCTGCTCCGGTTACTAGTGCCTTTTTTGCCATTATATTACTATAGGTCTCCCTATGCTTTGGTAATGGAAACCGGCTTCTTTCATTAATTCAACGTCATACAAATTACGGCCATCAAATATTATTGGTTTGCTTAACAAATTCTTTACCTTGTCAAAATCGGGTGTTCTAAATACCTGCCATTCGGTAATAATGGCTAAGGCATCAGCATTTTGCATTGTGCCATACATGTCATCAGCAAAAGCAATTTTATCACCAAATATGGCTTTTATATTTGGCATTGCTTCTGGGTCAAAAGCACAAATCTCTGCGCCATACTCCAATAATTTATTTATAATATAAATTGCTGGTGCTTCTCGTATATCATCAGTATTCGGTTTAAACGCTAAGCCCCAAATCGCAATTTTTTTGCCATTTAAATCATTGTTAAAGTGTTGTTTAATTTTATCAGCTAAAACTATTTTTTGGCGGTTGTTTACTTCCATTACCGAGTTAAGTACCTTAAAATCGTAATTCGATTCTTTGGCTTTCATTGCTAAGGCTTGCACATCTTTAGGAAAGCATGAGCCTCCGTAACCAACTCCAGGAAATAAAAATCGTTTTCCAATTCGTGTATCACTGCCCATACCAATGCGTACATTGTCAACATTGGCGCCAAGCAATTCACATAAATTGGCAATTTCATTCATAAAAGTTATTCGAGTTGCCAAATATGAATTTGCAGCATATTTTGTTAATTCAGCTGAGCGCTCATCCATAAAATATATAGGATTGCCTTGTCTAACAAAAGGCTCATACAACCTACGCATAGTAGCTTGTGCACTTTCACTAGTTGTACCAATTACCACTCTATCAGGCTTCATAAAGTCATTAATGGCAACTCCTTCTCTTAAAAACTCAGGGTTACTTACTACATCAAACAACTCAGTGTTTAAATTTTCAGCTAAAACAGCAGTTACCTTATCTGCAGTTCCAACAGGCACAGTGCTTTTGTTTACAATTACCTTATAGCTTGTTATTAGTTTAGATAAATCTTTTGCTACTGTTAATACAAAAGATAAATCAGCAGCACCATCAGCGCCAGGTGGTGTTGGCAATGCTAAAAAAACAATTTCAGCGTCTTTTATGCCTTCTTCTAAAGACGTAGTAAAATGAAGCCTTCCTTGTTTTATGTTTCTGTGAAACAAAGTATCTAAACCTGGTTCATAAATAGGTACTTCACCATTTTTCATTTTAGTCACCTTGTTCTCATCTATATCAATGCAAACTACATTGTTTCCAGTTTCAGCAAAACAAGTGCCCGAAACTAAACCTACATAACCAGTGCCAACTACTGCAATATTCATTTTTTCATACTTTTTTGTAGCGACAAAAGTACTTATTTTGGCTTTAAATAATCGGTGACTAGCCTTTATGTTTATGAAGAAAGCGATTGTTTAATTAATAGCATATTTAAGTGATAATACCAGCAAGGAATTTGGTTTCAATAACAGTATTTAAGTATATTTTGTTTTCTTAATTTTAAATAGGCAATGAACTTTGAAAATTATGGTAAATGAATTCAAAATTTACACTACAAATCATGATAAAATGGAAGTGAAAATTCATTTGGGAGCTCATAAAACGGCCACAACATATGTACAAACAGTATTGTCTGCATCAGCAGAGATATTGATGCAAAGTGAAACATTTTATTTGCCGTTAGATGTTATGAGGCCAAAGTATACTAGATTGCTAAGAAAACCAGAAATACCAATTAGTGAATCTCAAGTTGAATTTGAAAAGTTACTCAATCCAAAAGTTTCTACATTATTGTTATCAGAAGAAAATTTGTTAGGATATACAAAAGAAATAGTTAAAGGAAGACTTTACAAAACAACAACAAGAACGGTTAAAAGAATTCGAGAAATTTTTAATGATTGCAAGGTTACATTTTTCCTAACGATCAGAGATTACGCTACATTTTTCCCAAGTATGTATTGTGAATATGTTTTGCACAATCAATTTATTTCTTTTGAAGAATTTTGTAGTAATCAAAACCTTCTTGAATTCAAATGGAATAATCTTATCAATAAAATTCAAGATCAATTTGGTGCTGACATGCATCTAAATATTTTTATTTATGAGGAGCTTAAAGAAGATTTTGATATGTTTTTTAAGCCATTTACCAATTTATGTCTTTCGGAATTAGTAAAGAATGATAATAAAATTGTAAGACCATCTTTCAATTCGGAATCAATAGAATTTTTGGAAATACTATCAAAGAAATTCAATACTCAACAAGCGGTAAATATTGCAACCGCCATGCATAATGCGCTACTAAAAGAAGGGGTTGGAAGTAAGTTTTTACCATTTAACAATGAAGATGAAAACAAACTCCACACCCGTTATTTAGCTGATATAAGCCGCTTAAGAAAGGAGAATTCTCAAACTTTATTTTGTTAGAATAAAGGAAAATATCTAACAATACTTAATACCGGATACTTCATTAAACAATTAACATTGTATTTATTGGTTGTGGGATGAAATTTAGGTAACATTTTTTTTTGCTTTGCGTATACTTTACTAAAGTATTTAATTCTGAGTCTATGCATTTAAAAAAATCAGTAGAGGTTGTTACCCGAATATCAAGAATAGAAATTCCATACTTACTATCGTTTGTTGAGTATTACTTGAACGAAATGAAAGTGGACCGAATAAGCTTTTTCATCAGAAATCAAATAGATTTTGATGAGATCAAGGGCTATCTTATGGATAAAGAAATCGACCTAGATAAGGTCAAGACTTTTTTTATAGATGATGACTCAGATATTTCTTACAAGTCTTTAACTCCTTTAATATTAGAAAATACAATTTGTGAATATTTATTGATTGTTGATTGTGATGAATTTTTACAATTTGATAATAGCGGTAGTTTGAAAGAATTCATGAAAACTTTCAAAGAAGATTATGTCTTATTTAAATGGAAAATGTTTGTGCATGATCAATTTGTAGGGAATGATTCTCAAATTGAATTCAATAATTTCACTGAAGGTCATGATGGCAAATATTTGGTTAAAAAAGACAGTATAGAATTTTTAGAAGAACACTTTGCAAAAATAATTGATAGAGACAGGTCGGGTAAAATTTATTATGAAGAAGCTTATGTTTTGCACTTTTGCTTGAGAGGATTTGAAGATGCAGTGCTAAAAACGGTCTATCAAAAATTCACCTTTATTAACAAGACACTAAACGCAATTAAGTACCAAAGTTGTGATAGAATAAATGAAGAAGTGGCTAACAATCTTTTACCAAACAGGTTTCAGATAATGGCATTTTTGAAGGTACAGACTCATCAAAAATTAGCAAAACCTTTTAAAATTAGAATAGATAGCGAGTATTTAAGGAAACTTTGGAATGAAGAAATACCAAATAAAGTAAATTCAAATCAACTGCTAGCATTGTATGTCAATGCCAAGGAGAAGCTCGCTAAGGATCCCTATTTTATGGATTTGTATCCTAATATAACTTTAAGGGAAAGTTCTGTAGTTACCCATCAAAAGTGCATGGAAAAGACTGCTAATTACTTTAATGTAAATGGGAAGCAATTTGCCCATATCCATATTCCTAGAACTGGAGGTCATTCCGTGGCTCATAACTTAGGGGTGAAATTAAGTTTTGCAAAAGCATCTGAAATATCAGAGAATACCATAACATTGGCATTTATTAGAGGGCCTATTAGACGAATTGTTTCGAGTTATCGATATTTAAAACATGCCTATTTTTATCAAAAAGAAGCAATTGAAGATTATAACAGCCTAATTGCAGATACAACGGATTTTAGTGATTTTTTCAATAAGCATGTGGCAATTGATAATCCTGAAAAACTTTTAAATTCAACTTATTTTAGACCACAGACGGATTTTTTAACGGTTAATGGTGAGATAAAGGTTGATTTTGTTGGTAGAGTAGAGCATTTGGAAAGAGATTTAAATTCCTTTAAGTCAGTTTACAATATTCCGGATTCAGAACTTTTGACGTTTAACAATTCAACTAGCAAATGTCCAAGGCCTTTTGTAACTAAAGAGCAAGGTGAAAGATTAAAAGAGATTTATCATAGGGATATTGAGATGTTTAAACACGCCACAGGTAAATCATTCTTGCAGCGAATAACAGGATAAAATACCATTTAAGACAAAACGAGCTTACCTTTTGTTAAAATTGCTTGCTATTACTTGAGTGTATTTTTTGGATCCTTTATCATTAAAATGCCCTCTATCAAACATTTGATTTTGGGTCACTAATTTCTCCTTTTGATTTTGGGTAAGACCTAATAGAGATATCCCTTCTATTTTTTGTGCAATAGGAATAGATTTTGACTTTAATGGCATGGTTATAATGAATTCAATGTGCTTCAAGTCTTCATTTTTGGTAAGGGCAATAATCTTATCCAAAGTGTAAGAATCATAATCTCGGTTATAAAAAATATCTTTTTTAACTGCATTAAAACCATTTTGGCTTATAAGTTTTTTGAATTCTTTTCGCCTGCGTAATGTGTGGTTTTGATAAGATAAGCTATGTGGCTCACATTCTTCTATCTCTATTTTGTATTCTGTATCTAAGCTAACATAGCCATGTTTTAACTTAATTTCTTCTTTGATATGTTTATTGCAATATTTAGCTTTTCTATCAAACAAATTATTGTTAAAACAGATATGCTTTAACCCGAGTAAACAAAGCGTTTTGTAGGCTCGTTTAAAATCTCTTTTTTCTTTAAGACTCGACCAAACGGTTTCTAGATTTAAATAATACCAATGTCTACTTGCGTAATAGGTTTTCACCTTTTTGGTATAATTTATTGGCGCTAATTCGATAAATATATACTTTGTGTTTAGGCGTATCTTATCATCTTTTAATAAATTTTCGATTAAATAAATTGATTCTTCTGATCTTGTTGAACCCGTTGCAAAATTGAAACTCTTGGTGTTGTCATTTGAATGAAGATCAAATTTAACAGGATCTATATGTCGGTAAACATGGCTAGAACCAAAGAAGTAAGTATTATAAACTTCATCACTATTTTTTATTACGTCATGCTTAAGTGAAAATATTCTATTGGCCCAATAATAAGGTCTTTTAAATGTTATTGCTTTGTTAACAACCATTAAAATGAAAATGAAACCAAGTAACCTGAGTATAAATTTTTTCAAAAGAAAATGTTAAAATTGGAAATAAATAAATTCACTTCCAGCTGCAAAATATTGTATCATAATTAGTGACATAAGTAAATATAAAACCCACCTTACTACCACATGGTTTGAAATTTTTTCTAAACCAAATTGACTATTGCGATTGTACCATTCAATAACAATCAAGAATAATAAAGATCCAAAGACATATAAAGTATTGGTATTGAAGAATTCTAATTTCAACCAATCTGCACCATTGTACAAGTTACCCAAATTTACAATTCCTTCTAAATAACTAAAGGCATCATTTATTGTCTCCGATCTGAAGAATACCATGGAGAAACTGAAAATACCAAACACTTTTAGCATGGCAAGTAACTCTTTTCCTTTGGGTAACAACTGTTTGTTTGGAATAGGTTTTGTGTATCTCCTATGCTTACGCATTAGTATAAATGGTAAAAAATAAAGGCCATGTAGCAATCCAGTTATTATATAGGTCCAATTGGCTCCATGCCAAATCCCGCTTATCACAAAAATGATGATTGTATTTCGGGCGATCTTCATTTTACTACTTCTGCTGCCTCCTAGCTCATAAAAAATATAATCTCTAAACCATGTGTTAAGTGTAATATGCCACTTCCGCCAAAATTCAGCTATATCTCTAGCAAAAAATGGGAATGCAAAGTTTTGGGTTAAATCAAATCCAAATAATTTTGCTGTACCTATTGCAATATTGGAATAGCCAGAAAAATCGCAATAGAGTTGAAATGTAAAAAGTACAATGCCGAAAACTAGTGTTAACGCACTCATTTCACTATAATTAGCAAAAATCACATTTACATATTCTGCTAGCCCATCTGCAATTACGGCTTTTTTAAATATGCCCCAAAAAATTTGTCTTAATCCTAATTTTGCTTTTTCGTAAGAGAATGAGCGCTCTTTTAAAAATTGAGGTAAAAGCTGTTTTGCTCGCTCTATTGGTCCTGCTACCAATTGCGGAAAGAATGCTACAAAAGTGAAGAATGCAATTACATCCTTGCTAGGTTCCATTTTCTTTCGGTAAACATCAATGGTATAACTTAATGTTTGAAAAGTGTAAAAGCTAATCCCAACTGGTAGTAATACGTTAAGTAAAAATGGACTTGTGTTAAAGCCAATATTACTAGCAAGTTGACTAAAACTCTCACTAAAAAAATCGAAATATTTAAAAACCCCTAATAACCCTATATTGGTGATTATACTTGTCCAAAGTAATATTTTTCGCTTGGTCTTATCAGTAGTGTTGCCTAATCCTATTCCAATACAAAAATCAACTATAGAGCTAAATATAATAAGACCTAAAAATCTCCAGTCCCAAAACCCATAAAAGAAATAACTAGCTGCTAGTAAAAGAACATTTTGAATTCGGAATTTTTGTTTTGGAATAAGCCAATAGATAATAAATATCAGCGGAGCAAAAAACAAAAATTCAAAAGAGTTAAATGTCATTCCTAATTGTTAGTTAATCCAATTTTTACATGCACCATAAGCAAGGTCCAATTCCTCTTTCATTAGCTAAAAATGAACATGGATTCCAGAGACTATAAAATTACAAAACAAGGATTTATGGTTTTTGATAAATATTCATCAAGTCATTATCAGAAATATATTGCTGCCATTGCCAAGCAGAGCGCATCATTTCTACTAAATTGAGTTTGGGTTCCCAGCCAATTTTATTTTTAGCATGGCTATAATCTGCAAATATTTGGTCAACATCACCTGGCCTCCTAGGGTTTTCTTTAATTGGCACCTTCCTGCCATTTGCTTTTTCAAAAGCATCTACCATTTCTTTTACTGAACTACCTCTGCCCGTACCAACATTAAAAATTTCATATTTACTATCGTTTTTTTCTGCTTGTAAATATTGTAAAGCTAGTGTATGTGCATGGGCAATGTCTGAGACGTGAATGTAGTCTCTAATACATGTGCCATCTCTAGTGGGATAGTCTGTTCCAAAAATTGATAAGTATGGTATTTCGCCAACTGCAGCTTTGCATATGTAAGGTACCAATGCATTGTCAGTTGGATGAGGGAAATTTCCAATTAAACCACTTTTGTGCGCGCCAATGGGGTTAAAGTATCTAAGCATAATATTATTAACCTCAAATTGTTTTGACATGTCTAAAGACATTATTTCGCCAATCTGTTTGGTGGCAGCATAAGCGCATTCGGCTTCTTGCATTGGTGTTTGCTCAGTTACTGGTTGTTCTTTAGCATTACCATAAACTGAACATGAAGATGAAAATACAAAGTTTGGAATATTGAATTGCGCAATGCAATCCAACACATTGGTTAAACTGCCAATGTTATTTCGATAATATTTAAAAGGCTCTCTGGTAGATTCTGCTACTGCCTTGTAAGCGGCAAAATGTATTACGCCATCAATTGGTCCACTTTTTTTAAAAACCTCTTTGGTGGCTTCTAAGTTGCACAAGTTTACTTGGTGAAAATTTAGTTTTTTGCCAGTGATTTTGGCTATGTTCTCTACAAATATTGGATGAGTTCTCTCAAGACTATCAATAACTACAACTTCAAATCCGTGTTCTATTAGATCTACAACAGTATGCGAGCCAATGTATCCGCAACCGCCGGTAACTAAAATTTTAGACATACTCTTTATTAACCAAGTTGCTGGCTTTAATAATATTTTCTAGTCCCTGTTCTAACGAAACTAAATCTCTGTTAAGTAAGTTTTTCATTTTTGAAACATCAGGTAGTCTTCTCATCATGTCACCTTCAGGTAACATTTCTTCTGCAATAATTTTTGATTGTGAATTACACAAACTTTTAATCACTTCTGCCAATCTTAATATTGATATTTCAATATCATTGCCAATGTTAATTACATCATTTATGTATAAATCTTCATACAAGCACTTAAGTGCAGCTGAAACATTGTCATCTACATAGCAAAAGGTGCGCGTTTGTAACCCGTCTCCATAAATGGTTATTGGTTCATTG
>Ga0114956_1000272_pt1 | contig 35424 bp, 32 predicted proteins | sample MaitaG_FD_87304 | JGI IMG/M metagenome (GOLD analysis project Ga0114956, IMG submission 87304) | Marine algal microbial communities from Maine, USA - Maine_Asex2 metaG | ecosystem: Host-associated > Algae > Red algae > Unclassified | place: Maine, USA | collected 2015-01-05 | reverse complement strand
TCGTCAATTGTCATCGCGATCTTGCTTTCCCATGCGGCACGATCTTCCTCATCGATCAATTCGAGAAATTTACCACGGAATTCCATCACCTTGGCCTTTAGCTCTGCGCCCTTCTTCTCGTCTTCAACCAAATAACGCGTGGTAATGTCTTTGTTTTTCTTGCCTTTCAGTTCTTGTACGCCCTTCACATCGCGATAGTCACCTTCATCGTGTACGCCATTCTGATCTCCTGAAGCATCGATCATATGGTCGAGAATACCATCAATGTAATCCGAAAACTCCTTACTGAGATCACGTGCTGGATCTACGCGTTCTGCATATTTCTCGAGCTCTTTGGTCTTCTTTGCTCGCTCTTTGATGATATCTGGAAGCTTACTGTTTGAATCATCAAGCGCTTGGTTTGAGGACTTTAGACCTTCGTCGACTACTTTAAAGGCATTGAAGATCTCGGCTGATACGTTGAGCGCAAGCAGGGCGGTAAGCACCAAATACATGATGTTGATCATCAACTGGCGCGGCTCCTTTGGTATTGACATTTATTGCTACTTATTGACTGTGATCGAAATGATTTCCCTACGATGGTCGCATTGCAGTAAGCATGTTTCCGTACACTGAATTTAATGAGCTCAAATTCTTATTGAGTGAGTTCATTTGCTCCTTGTACTGCTTGGTATCATCTACCGTATCGGTGAGCTCTGCCATGGCTTCATTCAGCTTGGTGTAGAAGTTATTCATGGTCTTCACCTGCTGTGACGTCTGGCTGAAGTCTACTTCTTGCAATGCTTTTAGTGAACCAAGGCTCTTTGTCATGCCCTGCAACTCTCCGAGCATCCCATCGAGTTGGGTTTCTACTTTTTCTCCATCGAGCTGACGTAGACCGGCTCCTGCCAAACTTTTGGCGGGACCATCAGCGAGTGGATTGATGTTGGAGTGATAATCCGAAAGTCCGGGATATAGTTTCTCCCAGTAGTAGTCTTTCTCAGGCGGAATAAGACCGAGAACTAAAAATAGAAATGCTTCGGTCACGAGACCTACTGTGATCATCGTACCTCCCCAGGGTTCGCTATTGATTTTGCCAAGAGCTCCCATCATCACGAGTGCGGCACCGACGCCGATGATCAAATTTTTCAGGTATTTAAACCAGCTTTGCTTGTGGATTGCCATGTTATCGAACTAAATTTTTATTGTTGATTGAGCGAATAGTAAAAATGTATCTCTTATACGATTTTAGCACACGTATTAGTGCTTGAAGGGGACACAATATGGTGAAGTAGCGAATCGAGTCTGCAAATAGCATTATCGACCTCCGCCAAAATCATTGAGCGAGCGACCTTGATAGGGCAAGATGCACCTGAACCCGATGTACGACTTCGCGGTATCTTGATACTCCCAATGACGCGTATTTACTTGAAGAAAATATGCAATATCTTTCCAAGATCCGCCGCGGATCACCTTGCGCTTGAAAGCAGCAGGATCATCTTCCTGAGCCTCATATGTTATATCAGGATTGAGGTCATGCATAAATCCGTAGGCATTCTCTACAAATGCAGATCGAGTCCATTCAGAAACGTTTCCTGACATGTTGTACAGTCCGTATCCATTTGGATCGTAAGCATCTACAGGCAATGTGTACTGCCCACCATCTTCAGGATAGTTGCCCCGGCCGGGTTTGAAGTTGGCCAGCAAACAACCTTTTGCATTGCGAATGTAAGGTCCGCCCCAGGGATACATTGCATTGGTGATGCCACCGCGCGCTGCATATTCCCACTCTACTTCTGTTGGCAACCTGAATTCGTCTTGAAACGTATTTTCCTTCCCACCATTCCAAATCTTACTTCTCCAGTTGCAAAATGCATTGGCCTGAGGCCATGTCAGTCCGACAACGGGATAGTCATCATAGGCCGGGTGCGAAAAGTAATTTTTGGCGATGGGATCATTGTAACTGTATGAAAAGTCCCGAATCCAACAGAGTGTATCAGGATAGATATTTACCTTGAAGCGCTTAATAAAGGAGCTCCGTGGAGATCGACCTTTATCCCGTGCTGCTGCCTGAAAGTCAAGCCAATCATAGTTGTACACCATTTGACCCGCATCCAACTCACGTCGATTGCCAACCACATCTTCTCCAGAATAGTACATATCCTCGAGGGTCTCATCGGCCCAGTCGATTTCTAGCTCCCAATCGATTTTCTCGTTGCCGTAGTCGTCTTCGTAGTAGTCTCCCAAGATTGAGTGCGCTATCGAATCTCGCACCCAATGGACAAACTGACGGTACTCGTTGTTGCTTATCTCCGTTTCATCCATGTAGAAACCCTGCAAAGAGATCGTTTTCGGTCGTGCGATATAGTAACGGCTGATGTCTTCATCACCGCTTCCCACCTGAAACGTACCTGACTTTATGTAAGCCATCCCGAAAGGTATGTCAGCCTTCCACTTAGGCCGATCAGCCACCCCAGTTAGTTCGCCAAGTCCTTTCCCGCTTTTCCCGCAAGAGGAGATGATCAGCATCGCAAGGGCCAGCCCCAGGAACTTTACGGTATTTTTCATTATTTGAGTCATTTGCAGCATGCTCTTAAAAAGCGCCAAAGATATATCGAATTTATCTCTCAATTAAAAAAAAACTGGCTTCAATATAGAAGACCCGTTTTTCATGAGGACTAACGGCATTTTTCCTGCCATTATTTTCCCTTAAGACGATTTTAATCGCCCTACGCCACAATTAAAATCGGGGATTGTATATGATCCTCTCCGGACGGCCGATTCCGAGGGGCTTATTTAGGTTGTATTGGACCAGCAATTCATGTGTCCCATCTGAAAAGAGCCGTATATCAGAGAGCGTTATGTCGTAGGCATATGCTACGCTCAGTTGCGGATTGACGCGGGTACCCAAGATCACGCCGACTGCATCGATTGTATTGGCACTGTAGCCTCGAAATGACAAACCGCCAAAGTAGAGATCTTGGTAGACGACACGGGCAGAAAGATCAATTTGTGTCTGCACCAAGTCCGATTTCAACATGATGGAGGGGTAGATCTCAATGGCCTCGCTGTACTGGAGCAGGTATTCAGCAAATCCATAGAAATTTCTCTTCATCTGAAAAGATGTCGATTGATCATTGCTCAGAGTGATCATGCTACTTAGTGCCTGATCAACCGATATACCTGCCTCGAGATAGTCGTTGGTAAAGTAAACTCCCAATGATAAAGCCGGTGCCAACCCCGACCCGTTTGTGCTGGAAAGGATGGGATCGTTGTGGATGATCGTGTTGCCTTCGTATAAGCCGTCTGGTGACCGCAGCAAACTTCCATCCAAACTCATTTGTGTTATGCCAGCACCGATGCCCCCGGAAAAGAGACCAAAGTCGGTCTCATACACATAGTTAAACGATACCTCAAAGCCAAGCAACTGCTCCACACCGATTTGATCACGGTAGACTTTCACTCCCATCCCTCCATTGGCAATGTACAGCGGCATGTGAGCTGTAATGTGCTGAAAGCGAGGCTGTCCGGGAAATTGCTGCCACTGTGTCTTGATAAAAGCACTGATGCTGAGCGAAGCATCCATGCCACCGTAGGCAGGATTATGATTATACTTATTGAGCATGCCCATGGTAAACTGCGGTGCCTGCTGTGCATGAGCTGTGAGCAGGCAGGAACAGACAAGGAGGGTAGACATCAGATATCTCACCTTCTCTAAACGTACCAAACCAGTTAAAAGTCCTTGAGTCATGGCAACTATTATCCCAATTTATGCAATAGGATTCGTTATGAAGCGAGCTTCAACTCTTAATAATCGCTAAAACATTCCTTAAAAGCAACCCCGGTCAGCTGCTCCGAATGTTAATTACCTACTTCAACCCGCAAATCGTCGTAAGCAAGTTCAATGCCTTCCGGCAAGGTGGTTGATACTGCCGCATGCAGTCCCATGTAGTGACTCATATGCACCAGATAAGTCTTCCGAGCAGCAATTTTTGCCGACATGTTCACTGCCTGCTCCAGGTTGAATTGTGAGTGATGCCTCTTTTCATGCAGTGCATTCAGGACAAGTATCTCGGGCTTACCAATTTGCTCGAGTGTTGCGTCAGAAATTTCATTTACATCCGTCAGGTAGACGAGTTTGCCAAACTTGTAGCCCAAAATTTGCAGGGCTCCATGAGAAACTCCCAGTGCTTCTATCTCAATGTCTCCCACACAAAATGCCTGTTTTGCCTGCACTTCACAATAATTGATGCTCGGTGCACCGGGGTACTTTTGCGCCGAAAAAATGTATGGAAACCGCTCCCGCAGATCTTGGTTGACCCTCGCCAATCCATAAACGTCCATGGGTCTCTTTTGCCTAAAATTAAAAGGCCGCACATCATCCAGTCCGGCAATATGATCATTGTGCTCATGCGTCAGCAATATGCCATCCAACCAACGCACTTTTGCGCGCAACATTTGCTGACGAAAGTCGGGGCCTGCATCGATCGCTATGTTGGTTCGCTCGGATTGCACCAAGGCCGCAGTGCGCAGGCGACTATCGCGGGGATCAGCTGATCTGCAGACCTTACAGTCACAACCAAGTATAGGTACGCCAAGGGAATTGCCAGTGCCCATAAACGTGAGACTCAAGCTCACGCCTGCTCTTGAGATAGCAACTGGCCTATTGTCTTCTGCGCATGGTCATCTAGCTGCGTCACATCAAAATCGATGCGATTTAGCAAATCAAGCATCGTCTGAACTTTACCCTCTACATCGAAAAAGCGATTGATCACAACGATCTTCCGCTCCTCAAGAATGCAGTAACCCGACTTAAAGTTGCCCTTTTCAAATCGCACTTTGTACTGCAGATTTTCGAAAACGTGCAGTAACTTTTGTAGGGTATTTTTTGTGTATTTTGCCATGCTATCAGTATGTTCCAAAGGTAGCCATTCCCGACTTTATAACATGAATAATATTAAGCATTTTTCTATATGTTTATTTCTGCTCACCTTGGGTACCCGAGTACAAAGCCAAACCAATACATTCCAGGCAGCAGTCGTAGCCGGTATCAGTGCTGCCCAGATCAATGGTGACCTCCTGGCTGGATTCAATAAAGTGGGGCTGCATGGAGGCTTGCGGGTAAGCGTAGACTTTCGAGAAAAACTGCGAGGGAGCCTTGAGTTGTTGCTTAGTCAGCGAGGTAGCAGGTCAGAGCTGAGCAATTCTGATCCGCGTAAAATACATTTGAACTATATCGAATTACCAATCCTTGTCGGATACAAAGATTGGCTCAAGGACGACTACTACCGTATCTTATTTGAAGGAGGTCTTTCATATGCGCGACTTTTTAGCAGCAACGTAGATGTCGTAGGCGTGAGAGATCAAGTCGATGAGTTTAGCGAGAATGATATAGCCTATCTTCTGGGCGTCACGTATTTCTCCAATGAAAAATTGGGCTACTCTTTTCGCTACAGCAATTCATTAAATTTCTTGCTGAATCAGCCTGACCAACCTGAGTTTGGGAGACTGCGCAATTTCTGGCTCACTTTCCGAATGATGTATCGGCTTTAAATAATATTGAAAAATCAACCAGTGAAAGAAAAGGCGGTAATAGATCTCGGAACCAATACTTTTCACTTGTTGATTTTTCGTCCGCTCGGTGAGCAATCCATCGAACCCATTTTCAAACAGCGCATTTTTGTAAAGCTGGCCGAAGAGGGCATCGAGCAAATCGGTGGCAAAGCCCAGGAACGTGCCCTTGCCGCCATGCGCAAATTTGCAACCATCCTTTCGGACCGAGGGGTGCAAGAGGTAAGGGCCATTGGTACCGCTGCCCTTCGAAAGGCAAACAATTCCTCTCTGTTAGTGCAGCAGATCAAAGAGCAAACGGGTATCGCAGTATCCGTGATAAGTGGGATGCAGGAAGCGCAGCACATTGCCGATGGAGTGCGGTCAGTGTGGTCTCACAGTGAGGAGTCGGCATTGATCATGGACATTGGAGGCGGCAGCGTGGAATTTATCATGAGCGAACCCGAAAAACTCTCCTGGATGGTCAGTCTGCCGATCGGCGTGGCCATCCTGCATCGAGATTTTCATCATCGTGACCCACTCCATGCTGAAGAAGAGGCCGCATTGCGCACATTCCTGCGCAAAGAATTGGTGGCAGTAGAGGAGGAACTCAAAGAGCATTCCGTCACACGGTTGATTGGGGCATCTGGCACCTTTGACGTGATTGCCGATCTATTTTCATTGCCGGAAGAAAACTACGTCGAGGCCAAACCGGAACGCATTGCCGACACGCTTGAGAGCATCGTGCACATGTCAGTAGCTGAGCGCCGTGCACATCCTGCCATTCCGGCTTCACGAGTAGACATGATTACTGTGGCCGTCATCCTCATCCAAGAGGTGCTTGCTTTGGCCCGTTTTGAGGAAGTGGGCATTTCCAAGTATGCCTTAAAAGAGGGATTGGCATTGAATTTTTAGATTGGTCTAAATATTTTTTACATTGTAGTGTGGAAATAATGGACATTCTCGGTGAAGTGTGGGCGATCAGAGCCCTGTTGGCTTCCGTGATGGTCGGAGTCATGTGTGGCATTTTAGGCTGCTTTATCGTCTTGCGCAATATGGCCATGATCGGTGACGCACTATCTCATGCGGTACTTCCAGGCATCGTGATCGCATTCATTTTCGTGGGCTATTCGGCGATGGGGTTTTTTGTCGGCGCCGTCACAGCCGGACTGGTCGCTGCAGTAGCTATTACCTGGATTCAGCAAAGGGTTAAGACGAAAAATGATGCCGCTATTGGCATCGTCTTCACGGCAATGTTCGCCATCGGCGTCATCGGGATCTCCTGGATAAGCAAAGAGCAGGGAGTGCATCTTGATCTAAAAGACTTTCTTTTTGGCAATGTGCTGGGAGTGTCGGATGAAGATCTCTATCTCACATTTGGGGTAACGCTGGTGGTGATCTTTAGTGTAATCGCATTTTACCGATATCTCTTTCTCTCTACATTTCAACCTGTGATCGCCGACGCAATGGGTATATCGACCCGCATGATCCACTATTTTGTCATGTTGTTGCTTTCATTTGCGGTAGTCGCATCATTGCGCACAGTTGGTGTAATTCTCGTCGTTGCGATGTTGATCACACCTGCGTCTACTGCTCTCCTGCTGAGCGAACGCCTCAAACAAGTTGTTTTTCTCTCGGCTTTGATCGGTTTTTTGTCTGCCGTTTTAGGGCTATTGGCAGCCATCTACTGGGAGACGACACCCGGACCTGCCATGACCGTGGTGGCCACATTGATCTATCTGATTGCCGCGCTGTTGTCGCCTAAAAAAGGGTTGATTCTCAACTTTTTCCGTCGTCGAAAATTGCATCGGCGTATCCGTCTCGAAGATATTTTGAAGCAATCCATCCGCATCAGCCCAAACGGATCGCTCACTTTAGACAAGCTCAACGACCGACTTGAGATGGAAAAACCGGAGATGAAGCGCCTACTCAAGATCCTACAAAAGAATAAATACCTCACCTGGAAGGGAAAGAACAAATTGCAACTTTTGCCTCCTGGCATTGAAGAAGCAAACCGGTTAGTGCGCGCCCATCGACTTTGGGAAACATACTTAGTAAACGAAGTGGGACTTACGCAAGAGCAGATCCACGCCGAAGCCGAAAAGTACGAGCATTTCCTAACCGATGATTTGCTCGATGAGGTCGATGAACGATTGGGATTTCCACGCCAGGATCCACATGGATCACCCATACCTCACAAAAGGGGCTCAACCCCAAATTCTCTCTATCACCTCGATGTCGGATCAGAACTGATCATCGCCGAAGAACAAGTCAATGCCGGTATCAAGGCAAGTTTATGGAAAATAGGCCTTATGCCTGGGAGACTTATACGCATTGCAGCCAAAGACCAAGAGACCCTGCTGCTTCTGGTGGATGAAAAAGAGATTAAAATCACACGCGAATTGGCCCGCGAAATAAACATTATTCCTCCTCACTCCCCATCTGATCCTCGTCTTCCAGACGATCAAAAAGTGCATTGAGGCGATACATTTCATCGAGGGTGTCATCCAGATAAAAATCGATCTCAGGAATGCGGCGCATATGCTTGCGAACGCGGATGCTAAATTGTTGTTTGAGTCGATGCCGCTGATCTTCCATCTTGAGCAAGACCGCCTGCTTGTTTTGCGTATTGTAAACACTCAAGTAGATCTTGGCCAGGCCAAAATCAGGGGAGACAATCACATTGGTTACCGTGACTAGCGCATCATCGTAGATATATGACCCCTCTCCCTGCAAGACCATGCTAAAATTGCGCTTGATCATTGCCTCTACCTGTTTTTGTCTCTTGCTCGCCATACGCACAAAGGTACTATGTGATTTTTGGATCTCAATCCAAAAGCTGCCAAACAGGGATCGTATCTTTACACCCATGTCCCTCTATACTCCTGTGCTGGATCGAGAGATCACCTATGTAAAAGGTGTCGGCCCGCGCAAAAGCGAACTACTGGCGACGGAGTTGGGCATTCGCAAGATCAGAGACCTCCTCATCGACTACCCATTTCGATACGAAGATCGGACTCAATACACACTGATTTCTGACATCTCTCAAGACAATCAAGTGGTACAGCTCAAGGGAATGATCAAGGGCTTTTCTCTGCAAGGTGGAGGACGCAAGAAACGACTCATCGCAAAATTTACGGACGGAAGCGGTTCGATCGAATTAATCTGGTTTCGCAGCATCAAATGGATTCAGGACAATCTCGTCGTGAACAAACCCTACACCGTGTACGGCAGAGCAAGTCGCTTCCGCTCTCGCATCAACATTGCCCACCCGGAGATCGAACTCTTTGACGAGAAAAAAAACAAATCATCCACCTTTGTCCCGGTTTACAAGAGTACGGAACGCCTCAGTGCCTCAGGTCTTGATAGCAAAGGCCGCCGCAAAGTGCTTGCCAATGTCCTCGCAATGCTCACTCCCAATGATCTCAATGAGCATCTGCCCGAATATCTGGTAAAAAAACTCCGATTCCTGCCTTATCATGAGGCCCTGCGCAACATCCACTTTCCATCATCAAATGAACATTTGCAGCAAGCTGAGCGGCGGCTCAAATTTGAAGAGCTTTTTTACATGCAGCTCGACATCGTGCGGCACTATCAGACCCGAAAATTGCAAGAGCGCGGAGCTCCTTTTCCCGAGATCGGCCAGTTTTTCAATACCTTCTTCAATGACCACTTAAAGTTTGAGCTCACCAGTGCCCAAAAGAAAGTCCTCAAGGAGATACGCAAAGACCTAAACTCGGGTATCCAGATGAATCGTTTGCTACAGGGCGATGTAGGCAGCGGCAAGACGATTGTCGCCCTCATGAGTATGCTAATTGCAATCGACAACGGATTTCAGGCTTGCATGGTAGCGCCCACCGAAATTCTTGCCCAACAACACTTACAGTCATTGCAAGAAGTGACACAAGGCCTGGGTGTGCGGATCGCCCTGCTCACTGGCTCCGTAAAAGGGAACGCGCGCAAAGAGCTACTGCGCCTGCTCAAACTTGGTGAGATCCACATTCTGGTGGGCACCCATGCTCTCTTTGAAGATCCGGTCATTTTTCACCAATTAGGCCTCGCAATCATCGACGAGCAGCATCGTTTTGGAGTCGCGCAGCGAGCAAAGCTCTGGGAAAAAGGCAAGGATCATCGGCCCCATGTACTGGTCATGACTGCAACACCCATACCCCGAACATTGCACATGACCGTCTACGGTGATCTCGACGTATCGATCATCGACGAGCTACCACCCGGACGCAAGCCGATCACCACTCTGCATAAGACGGAATATCGTCGCCCGGAGGTGATCAAATTCATGCAGAAAGAAATCGCAGCAGGTCACCAGATTTACGTGGTGTACCCCCTCATCGAAGAATCTGAAAAACTGGATCTTGAAGATCTCAACAATGGGTATGAAAAACTCCTGCACTCTTTTCCCAAACCCGACTACCAAATCAGTGTAGTGCATGGCCGCATGAAACCCGCCGACAAGGATGCTGAAATGCAGCGCTTTGTCGAAGGCAAAACCCACATCATGGTCGCTACGACTGTGATTGAAGTGGGTGTCAATGTCCCCAACGCAAGTGTGATGCTGATTGAGAATAGTGAGCGCTTCGGTCTATCGCAGCTACACCAACTGCGTGGTCGCGTTGGGCGAGGTGCCGCACAGTCGTACTGCGTTCTCATGAGCAGCTATCGATTGTCGGAAGACGGCAAAGAGCGGCTTGCCACGATGGTGAGAACCAACAATGGCTTTGAAATTGCAGAAGTTGATCTCCGATTACGCGGTCCCGGAAGTGTCGAAGGCACACAGCAAAGTGGTCTGCCTGAGCTAAAGATCGCAAGTCTCACAAGAGATGTGGATATCTTGCGTACCGCACGGCAGATTGCTATGCGCATTCTCGCAAAAGATCCTGATTTAAGGGAGCCCTATCACGAGTCATTGAGATCTTATCTGAAAAAGTACGTGAAGTCGGCAAAGGACTGGAGTCGTATTAGTTAGGCAGTTGGTAGATTTTTGCGGCTGTCTTGAAATCATTACCTTATAGTTGGTGTTGGAAACAAAATTCAAATAAGCTATGGCAAAGAAATATAAGGTAACCGGTTGCGCTAAATTTTTCTTCGTTTTGCTCCTTCTTGCTCCGATTGCATTTATCGGTGCATCGTACTACAATGGCCAAGATCCTTTTGCTACACTCGGTGGGATCTTCGGCGGAGACTCCGATCGAGAGCCCACTGAACGCTCAGCGAGTACTGATTTAGAAGCAGAAAATACCAAGCTCGAGAAAGATATCAAGTATTTCAAACGTGAGATGGAGCGCCTCGAAAAAGAATTGGCAGATTGCCAGGCGGCTCGGTCAGGAGGCTGATCAATCAAAAATTGTTTCCTTTGCGGCAGCAATAAGCTGAAGTAAATTATGAAACGAATATTGGCCAACGATGGCTTGCATCCTGCAGGAATTGCAAAGCTGGAAGCTGCGGGTTTTACCGTAGATACAAATAAGATCGCTCAGGATGATCTCCCCGAGCAATTGACAAATTATGATGTCGTACTGGTACGCAGTGCCACCAAAATCCGCCAGCCGCTGATCGACGGTTGCCCAAATCTGAAAATCATCGGTCGAGGAGGTGTAGGACTTGACAACATTGATGTCGACCATGCCAAGAGCAAAGGTGTCGAGGTATACAATACTCCTGCTGCATCATCTCGATCAGTTGCGGAGCTGGCCATGGGCCATGCACTCAATCTGAGTCGCTTCCTGCATTTATCAAATCGTGAAATGCCAACGCAGGGAAATACGGAATTTAAGGTTTTGAAAAAGAACTACTCCGCTGGTATCGAACTAAAGGGAAAGACCTTGGGCGTGATTGGTTTTGGTCGCATTGGTCAGCAGACTGCCCTCATGGCACTGGGCATGGGTATGAAAATCCTGCCCACTGATCCGTATGTCGAAGAAGCCACTATAGCGCTAGATCTTGAGCACGGTGCAGCACTATCTGCCACTGTAAAAACGGTCTCGATGGAAGCCATGTTGGCCGAGGCAGATGTGATTACGCTGCATGTACCGAGTTCAGACAAGCCGGTGCTTGGTGCTGGTGAGATGACTAAGATGAAAGACGGTGTCATTCTAATCAACGCGTCTCGAGGAGGCACCATCGATGAGGATGCTCTTCTTGCTGCGCTAGAATCTGGCAAAGTAGGAGGTGCCGGCCTCGATGTATTTGTTGGCGAACCTGCCCCGCGAGATGAGTTGATCAATCATCCGCGTATTTCGGTAAGCCCCCACATCGGTGCTGCGACTGGACAGGCACAAGCAAATATTGGGATTGAGCTGGCAGACAAGATTATTGCATATTTCGCTGATTGAGAGATACCACATCGGTAATTAGTCGAGTCACGCACACTGTATCGGATGGCACTGCCCGTGCATCTTCACTGATTTGGATCAGGTAATATCTCCAATAGTTCGAGATCAAAAATCAGATGCTCGTCTGGTGCAACATACTTGCCAAATCCGTCCTTGCCATATGCTAGATGTGCTGGGATGATAAATAGACCTCTCCCACCTGGACGCAATAGATTTTGCAAGACCTCATTCCAACCGGCAATCATATTCCCAACATAAAACTTGATGGCTTGACCTCTGGCTCGGCTCGAATCAAAGAGCTTGCCTTGCAAGTTGCGGCCTTCGTAATGAGCTGAGACATAGTCGCCCCAATCGGGATTTCGTCCTTCACCTTCCTCTTTCAAATTGTACAAGACGCCAGACGGATGAAAATGCACATCCCAGCTTTGCTCCATGGCATGGTCGAGTAAGAAATTGATTTCCTTCTCCGCCAGGGTCTCGGGAGCTGCGATAAGATGGGGAGCGAGGCGGGCTACGATCACATCGTTGCTGACGACCGGTATCTCAAGCACTTGTTTCTTTGCAACCTCGGTGGGTTTAGGAGAAGGCTCGCAGGACCATAGCACCAATAATGTACAAAGCAATAGCAAGTCGTGAATTGAAAAAATCACCTAGCAAAAATAATCGATTTATTAGTCAGCTATGATTTCGCTGCGCGAATGGTGGTATTCTCCTGGATCCAACAGGGCACCCGGAAACTTTGGCCCTCTTGCAAAGTGCGCTGAAAAACTGCTTCCGTATCAGGCATGTACTGTCGGTATCGATTTATCCATTTATTGGCTTCCTCCGCTGCATTGGGATCAATCTTCTTGGCGTAATTCCACTTATCGATTGCTGGCCATACCACGATCTGACTATCCCAACCTCTACCGGGCCCACATAGCGGTCCGCTGGAAGCATAAAGTCGCCCAATCAACAAATAAGGCTCTCCCCAGTTTGCTTTAAAATTTGCAGCCTCAAGCGCAGCTTTGCGTGCTTTGGGAAAGTTTTTCAAATGAGCATACTGCACCTTTGCAACCAACATCAGATAGGTCGCCTTCTTTTCATTTTCTTCGGCCTTGTCTGCAGCTTCCTGAAATTTTACGACAGCCTCCTCATAGTTGCCTTCGCGCAGAGCCGCGTAGGCCTGCTTTGAATCTGAGGGAGCCACGACTTTTTTGCAATGCTGATTGTATGCTTCTTGAATTTCGGCCAGTCGGGGGTCATCAATCAGGCATCCCCCTCGCTTCAATTGACCGTAGACCTGGTTTATGATCTCACAATCGGAAGCTGCGGCTTGAAAGTCACCAAAGTACTTGTCGGCATAATATTCACAGTCATAAAAACCCTTGACTCCTTCAAATGCTTCCAGGCGCTGCAGCGCATACTCATTGATGATGTCCCACTGCGCCTTGTTCTTTCCGCTCTTATAGCCCTTGGCGATGCGCTGTTTGATCATCTCGGCATATTTCTGAGTTTCAGCAAGGTCTATCTGATCGGCCTGAAAATTTTTGACCAATAAATCAGTAAACGGATTGAGAATAAAAAATTGGGCATCCTCACCATCTGTATCAATGGATTTTCGAAAGAGGCTAAATACCTCTTCATCGGTCGCCCTGTCTTTGTATTTGTAATAATAATCGAAAGCCTTGCGTCCGGCTACGTAACCGCCCTCGCCATAGCACTCCTCGATCTCATCGTAAAATTTAAATATCTGATCGATCTGTTCTTCACGCTTTGCGGGCTCGGTCTCTGTACTGATGAAGTGCTCGTAAAGCTTAATACCATCGGCGTAGTGGGTATTGCGTTTGCCATCAGCAGCCGGTGCAAGTTCATAGGCACGCTTCCAGTACGGAAATGCCTCATCGTATTTTTTTTCACGCAAGAAATCACGATAAAGGACGTGAGCAGTCATGGCCTCGTCCTCCATCGGGCTGTCGGTAAATTTTCCACAGGGGCTCAAGTCACCCTCGTCGGCTTGTGTCACGGGAGCAGGCTCTGGAGCCGTCACTACTTGCTCCTGAATCTTAGGCGTACACCCGATGGACAGGCATGCGCAGACCAACATGCCGGCAAGAAATCTCACGAGTAAGGATTCTTTCACTTGCTGTCTTGTACACGCAAGGTTGTGGTTTCGCCAATCCAGCACCCCGTGCTCAACTTGGCTCCCTCCTTGTGACCTCGCATGAAGGCATCCTGCTTCTCTGGAATACTTCCGTAGTAGTTGTTCAACTTGCGATCAGCTTCTTCGGCTGCTTCAGGATCGACTGACTTGGCATAGCGATATTTGTCCATGGCAGCGAGAATAACTACGCGCTGGCCAAATGCATCCTTCCCACATGATTTTGCGGATTGAGCATACATGTCACCAATCAAAATCCAGGGTGAGCCCCAGTCTGGCCGAAGTTCGGCTGCCTTCTTCGCACTTCTGCGCGCATCTTGTGGCTTGCCCATCTTACGCCCTTCGATCGAAGCGATGCTAAAATAGTAGGTAGCCCGCTTTACTGCATCGCTCTCTGCCTCCAAAGCTTCGTTGTATTTACCTATTGCTCCTTCAAAATCTCCAGATTTGTAGAGCTTGTTCGCAACTACTCCTGGGTTATTGGCCTCAAACTCTGCTTGCATCTTTGCATTTTCCTCTGCTGCATATGACTGATAGACGCCTTCCAGTTTTTTCAGAAAAGGATCTTCTTTATCACATCCTTCTTGCAATAACTTGTTGTAGGTATATTTTACAATGTCCGGATCGTCAGGCTTTTCCTCATACTTAGGCTGGAGCTTGGCCTTAAAGTACTCGCAATCGAAAATATCGCTTTCGATCTCTGCGTACTTTGATTTAAATCTTGCTTGGGTAGACGCATAGTATTCGCTGTACTGTTCATTGTTTTCAATGTTCCACTCAGCAATTTCATCCAGACGTGCGTAAATCTGTCGGGCCTTTTCGGCATCCATTTTGTCATTCTTGAATTGGTGCACTACGATGTTGGCCATCGGCTCGAAAACGATGTACTCAACTTCGTTGCCCCCAGAGATTGCCTGCTCCAACGGGACTAGATTTGCTTCATAATTTGAATTGAGCTCATAAAACATATCAAAGCCCTTGCGACCCATAAGCTGATTTGCCTTGGCATCGTAGCACGGTTGATCTGAACAGTTTTTCAACTTGATTGCCTGACTCCTATAGCACTCTACTGCCTGATCGTAAAGCTCCAAGATGTTGTTCTTATACTCTGCCTTCTTGGCTTCGTCGGTCTCATTTTTCAACTTTTCCTTGAAGAGCTTTATGCCATCGGTATAGTGGAAATCTCGCGTACCATCTGCGGCAGGCGCAATGTCATAGGCTTTTTTCCACTCCGTATAGGCGAGATCCATGTCTTTGATTTTCATCGCAGACCGATAGTTGGAATGTGCGTTCTCTGCCGATTCCTTATCGGGAGAATCAATCCAGGTATTGCATTGGGCATGTACCCCTTGCGCATTAAATGCAAAGGCAAACAGTGCCACTGCAAATAGATAATAGACTTGAGTTTTCGAGCTCATCATTAGTTGTATTTTCTTTTGTAAAACCATAAATTATTATTGAGTGTAACACCCATCTTAAATCGCAACGTGTTCTCAGATATGGGTAAGTCTCCTCCCCTGGAAGAGTATTCGACCCCCAGGTTTATGAAAGAAAGCTGTCGCGAAAGGAAGATGGGCAAACCCACTCCCAGATTTAGAGTCACCTCTTTCAACTGCTTTCCACTTATAAGACGTGGATCTGTCCCAAAAGTCAATCCTCCACGATACTTTATCTTATGATGATAATATCGGTATGAATTGGCGTCTGGTCGAAATTCGGCTCCAATGCCAAGCGTGGCCGAATTGTCGACAGCACCTGCCAAGACGGAACTCTCAAATCCAGCCCATCCTGCCCGAGTGAAATTCACCCCAACGAGCCACTTCTCGCCTTTTCTCCAGACCGCACCTACACTCAGTGTACTTGGGAGATTGCCATTTTCCTTTTGAGCCTCAGTAAGTAAAATCGTATCAGCTTGCTCCTGATTAGAGTCAATGACATCGTCTGCCAATCCCGCCCAAGTTGCACCACGGGTGGCCCGATACTGGTCTGACAGTGTTGTGAGTGGAGCACTTGTGCCAAATGACAATCCGAAAGTAATGCCGTGCATGAGATTTCCCTCACGATCGCGCACCCCATCATTGCCCAAATCCAGATCGTACTGCAACCCGATATCCCAAATAAAACCACGGAAGCTAAAGTTGTCTCTTGAGTAGATATGATATGGAAGAGGGATGGAATTGTACAAAATCGATCGTTCCTGTAATATTTGACCAAAAACGTAAGAGAGCTTCAAGCCCGCGTAAAAGTTCTTATGCTTAAGTCCATTTCCAAAAGAGACTTGATTCAGGCCTCCACTACCCTCAAATTCGCGAGTGACACTGCCTATGTTGTCCAACACTTCAGTGAGACTACTGCTGGTATTCACTTTAGAATAGGGGCTGAGAGAGAGACTCATACCCCAGCCGAAGTCAAGCGTTTTGCGGTCGAGTGCCCGATTGAGCGGATTTAGGACTGGAAATGAAAGGGCCAGATAGTTCATCCCACCGCCCCAAAAATTAGCATCTTGATCATTTGCCTTGAGGAAAGATCTTGACACATCAAAACCTGTTTCAAACGAGGTCGCTTGGAGTCGTGCCAAAGATGCTACATTACCCAAATTGGTCTGGTACGCATCGCCATATCCTGCTGAAATACCGCCCATGCTTTGCAAGTGGACAAAGTTGCCACTCGTAAGATCTCCCAATCCAAATCTGGAGTACGGTGAATTGCCCGATATTTGGGCACTGACGGTGCCGACAAAAAGCAAGCAACTTGCTATAACGCCGAGTGAACTAATCGATGCCTTCAACATTGTATTCCAATAGTTTTCTTAACCCCTCCAGAACCAAATTTGGAGCCACAAATATCTTCGTTTTCAGACGATTATCAAAAAAAGGTGCATCACCACCAGTTAAGACAATGTTAACCCTTCCAAACTGTTTCTTATATGCACTCACAAAACCATTAATTTCATGCACAGCTCCCCAGCCAGCTCCAGCCTTCAAAGCTGTTGTTGTGCTGGTACCGTGCGCTTCTGCATCTCCAAAACGCTTGATCAATGGCAAGGCATCTGTGTAATGGTGCATAGCCTTAAGACGAAGATGCACACCCGGCGAAATGTTACCGCCAACATAAATTTTGTCTTTCGTCACCATATCATATGTAATGCAAGTACCCGCATCAATGACGAGATTGTTCCCTTTGGGGAAATAATGCAGCGAGCCTGCGATACCAGCGAGTCGATCCGCGCCCAGGGTTTTAGGTGTTTGGTATTCCACCTCAAAGGGCAATGCAAGTAGATGGTTGAGTACAAAAGATTGATCATTGTCGGCGATAAAACGCGAAAGAGCGGGCTGAAGATGCCTGGTCGAGCTCACTATGCTAAATTTGGCATCGTACTTCCGCACATATTCTTTGTATGACTTCAGGGTGAGACCCGCACTTTTCGTTTTGAATGGCTTCTTAAGCACTCCTGCCTCAAACACCCCAACTTTCGTGCTGGTATTGCCAATATCAAAAGCCAGAATGGAGTAAGGCAACATGATCGGGGTTAGTGCTTAAAGTGACGTATGCCCGTCGTGACCATGACCATTGCCCGATCATCGGCTGCTTTGATGCTATCTTTGTCCTTTATCGAGCCCCCTGGCTGTATCACCGCGGTGACCCCTGCATCGTGCGCGATCTCAACGCAATCCGGAAACGGGAAAAAGGCATCTGAAGCCATCACCGATTCTTGGAGTGAAAATCCCAGAGCTTTCGCCTTGACGATGGCCTGCTTCAGTGCATCTACCCGCGAAGTCTGTCCGCAGCCCATACCGATGAGCTGACTCTCCTTGGCCAGTACGATCGTATTTGACTTAAGGTGCTTGGCCAACTTGTTTGCAAAGAGTAGATCTGCGATCTGCTCATCTGAAGGAGCAATTTTGGTCACAGTTGTAAAATCGGCGATCGTTTCGGTGCGAAGATCAGTGTCCTGCTGGATCACGCCATTGAGTAGGCTCTTGTACTGCCGATTCTGTACATCGTAGTGTTTTATACGCAGTAGAATTCTCTTCTTCTTTTTTTGCAATAGTGCAAGAGCGTCTGCTGCAAATGCGGGAGCAATCAAAACCTCGTAAAAAATCTTGTCGATCTCCTCGGCCGTCTCCAAATCAATCTCCTGGTTGCAAATCAGTATCCCTCCAAAAGCAGAAATCGGATCTCCAGCCAAGGCATCTTGCCAAGCTTGCGAAACAGAATCGCGGCAGGCCAATCCGCAAGCATTGGTATGCTTTAGCACTGCAAACGTGGGCCGCTCACCCACAAATTCCCGCATGAGGTTTACGGCGGCGTCAATATCTACAAGGTTGTTGTAAGACAACGGTTTGCCGCCTAAGATCTCAAACATGTGCGCGAAGTCACCATAGTATTGACCCATCTGGTGCGGGTTTTCACCGTACCGCAATTCGGATCCATCTTGCATACTCACCTTGAGTGCATGCTTCACGCCATCACCAATAAAATAGTGGTAGATGGCCGTATCGTAATGTGAAGAAATTTGAAATGCCTGAGTCGCCATATGCTTGCGATCTTCCAGATCTGTAAAGCCTTGCTTTTTGGCAAGCAATTGAGCCAAAGCTTCGTATTGGCTCACCGAGGGGACCACCAAAACATCGTTGTAGTTCTTGGCTGCAGCCCGTATCAGCGAGATGCCCCCAATATCTATTTTTTCAATGATGGCAGCTTCGTCATCGGTACTGGCCACCGTTTCTTCAAAAGGATATAGGTCGACGATCACCAAATCAAATTCGGGTATTTGATACTCTTCCAGTTCGGCAAGATGCCCCTCTTCTCTGCGGGCGAGGATACCTCCAAAAACCTTCGGGTGCAATGTTTTGACCCGGCCGCTCAGAATCGAAGGATAGGTCGTAAGTGCTTCTACGGTATGTACTTGGAATCCCTGCTTTTCGATGTAGTCCTTCGTGCCTCCCGTGGAATAAATTTGTACATCCTGCTCCGCTAGCAGCTTTAGTATCTCATCCAAGCCTCTTTTATGGTAGACAGAAATGAGTGCATTCTTTATCTTCTTCGGCTCCATACTGGCGCCAAAAGTACAGATTTAGCTTGGCTTTAATGTCAGGATATTGCCCATGTCATAGCATTGTCGACAGCGCGGCTCGTAGCGATCTCGTTCGCCGACCAAAACCTGATCTGAGTCCGTAGTAAGTCGGTACGAATGGGTCGCCAAGTTGCCACAGTGAGGGCAAATAGCATGCACCTTGGTAATGTACTCAGCAACTGCCAGCAAGTCCGGGACCGGGCCGAAGGGTGCTCCCCGATAGTCCATATCTAGCCCTGCTGCTATGATCCTCATACCTCGCAGCGCCAGTCTTTGAACAGTGTCTGGAAGATGCGCATCAAAAAATTGAGCTTCGTCGATGCCGATCACCTGCGTATTTTCCGGCACGTTCAGCAGGGCCCGGGAAGAATCGACCGCAATCGATACCAGGCTATTCGAGTCATGCGATACCACCTCATCTTTTGCATAGCGATCGTCGATATGGGGTTTGAAAACCATGACATTCTGACCTGCAATCCGAGCACGCTTCAGTCGTCGTATCAACTCTTCCGTCTTGCCAGAAAACATAGAGCCACAGATGACTTCTATCCATCCGCTGCGTTGACCCCTAAACCCTGGCTCGAGAAACATATGTTAAATTATACCCTCAAAGATACCATAAGGAGAAAACAAACTGCGTTTAGTAAACCAGTGTTAAGAGCGAAAAAGGAACATTCATGAAGATGCGAAACGAACTACAGACGGTTCTACACAAGATCGAAACCATCATGGCAGGAGAGGAAGCCATGAGTCGATTGGAAAAAGACTTGATCAAAAGCTATCTCCTCAAAGCAGTAAGTCTTCTGGAAGATAGCACATCAAAACCGGCGGAATCTGACGAAATTGAAACACCGGAAATCCGAGTTGAGCAAGAGAAAGAAGCCATGAAGGCCGCACTTGCGAGTGAAATCGTCGAACCACCTCCTGAAGTTGCCGTGACGAAGCCCCCTGTTTCAGAGCCCGTCGAAATCCTCGCCACCCATCGCAACGGAGAATCTGCAACCATGCCTCAAGACAATACCTTGGTCGAAATGATTCAGGCCAGCCCCTTAGATCAGCGCTATGCAGCCCTCTTTGCCGACGAAGACAGCTCCGAACTTTCTGATCAGCTGGCAAACTCACCGATCTCAGATCTCAACAAAAGCATTGGGATTAATGATCGTATTCTCTACATCAATGAGCTCTTCGCGGGCGACGGGGATGAATACGCCGATACGATGGACACATTAAATCGCAAGCCCAATTTTGAGGAGGCGCAAGTATTTTTATCCCGTCACCTGATCGATAAATTTGAGTGGATGGACGAAGGAAAAATAGAGCGCGCGCGAGATTTCATCAAGTTGATCGCTCGAAGATTCAAGTCGTAAAATGGCCTCACTCAAAGAATCACGCTTATATCAAAGCTTGCGATTTCCCACCATTATCCTGGCTGCGATGTGGGTGATCCAGATCGTGCAAATGGCCCTTGGAGCTAGTTTTGCAGGTCTTGGCATTTATCCACGGCACATCGACGGACTATGGGGCGTGATCACCTCTCCATTCATACATTCCAGTCGCGACTTTATGCACATCACCAGCAATTCGGTGCCTCTGTTTGTGAGTATGGCCATGATTCTCTACTTCTTCAGAAGGGTCGCGTACAAAAGCATGTTTCTCATCTGGATGCTCACCGGGATCGGAGTTTGGGTTTTTGCCAAATCTGCTTTTCATATCGGTGCTAGTGGAGTTGTCTATGGTTTTGTTTCCTTTATCTTTTGGAACGGCGTCTTCCGCCGTAATCTCAAATCAATTGTCCTCTCACTGATTATCATTTTTCTGTACAGTGGTATGTTTTTAGGCGTATTGCCAAATCAGCCTGGCATCTCCTGGGAAAGCCACCTCATCGGAGGCCTGATCGGAATCTTGGCAGCGTTCATCTTCCGAAAACAAATCGAATTTTCTGAAGAACCTACTCCCATTTTAGAAGAAGTCCAGGAAGAAGAGTTCTTGCTAGACCGAGATACCTTCATGATGACGAAGGCCGAGCGGAGTCGAGGGAAGGGTGATGGTTGGTTTTCAGACCATACCGGTCAGTAGGCATTTAGCACTGCACGCACACCACCATGCTCCGCTAAAGCTTTCACAGCTTCCTCGTAGGTCATACCCGTGCGCTCTACGATCATTTTCGCCCCTCGATCTTTCAGCTTATCGTTTGAAAGTTGCATGTCGACCATGCGATTGCCCTGCACACGACCCATTCGTATCATCACAGTGGTACTGATCATATTTAGGACCAGTTTTTGTGCTGTTCCCGATTTCATGCGTGTGCTACCGGTGAGAAACTCGGGGCCTACGATCGTAACGATGGGAAAGTCTGCATGGTCTAAAATGGGTGCTCCCGGATTGCACGACAGCCCCGCAGTCTGCACGCCGTTTTCTCGACAGTCCTTAAGACCATGCACCACGTAGGGTGTCGTACCAGAGGATGCAATTCCTACCACCGTATCGAGTGGGCCAATATTGTATTCTTCGAGATCAAGCCAGGCTTGGTGTACATCATCTTCGGCATGCTCAATGCTATTGCGCAGTGCACGGTCACCGCCGGCGATCACACCGATCACCATGTCTGCAGATACTCCGTAGGTGGGTGGACATTCAGAAGCGTCCAGAACGCCTAGTCTGCCGCTGGTGCCAGCACCAATGTAAAAAAGCCGGCCTCCTTGATTCATTTTCGAAACGATGGCTTCTACCAGCTTTGCGATGCTGGGCAGGGCATCTCGCACGGCAAGTGCTACTTTCTGATCTTCTTGATTAATCCCGGCTAGTAGCTCTTCAGTGGATTTGCTTTCGAGATGATCGTGCAATGAACTTTGCTCGGTAATTCTTTCCATATGCCAAAGTTACCGATAGGTAAGATGGCTTCCAACTGTATTGTCTGGTCTTGAAATAAGCCACAACCCCGCAAAGGTGATTAGCCCGTTTAAAAGCAGTAATTCAAACCCAAATTCATAGCCCCACAGCAGTGCTTTAGAGTTTGCATTGATCACGTACGTCAAAATCGGAGAGAGTAGGCATACGTAGGCTACGAGCCGATCTTTCACCTGTCGTCGTACGAAAAAGCCGAAGGCATACAGACCCAAGATCGGGCCATAGGTGTATCCTGCAATCTGAAAAATTGCCGAAATCACAGCCTGGTCATTGATGTACCAAAAGACCATTATGATGATAAACAGCAACAGTGAAAACCCCAGATGCACCACGAGTCGGGTATTCCTTTTTTCTGGTTCGCTCTTGGCCGATTTCTCAAAATTGAGGAAGTCAATGCAAAAGGAAGTTGTAAGCGCAGTGAGTGCGCTATCCGCACTAGAGTAAGCGGCAGCAATGAGACCGATCAAAAAGACAACACCAATGGCTGGCGAAAGATGCTCCAGAGCAATGGTTGGATAGAGCAGATCTGTGGCAACGCGGGCTTCTCCGCCTACGTCTCGCGTTGGCATTTCGACGCCATTTTGCGCAGCATACAGGAAGAGCAGCACCCCCATGGTGAGGAAAAGAAGGTTCGCAAATATGAGGATCGTGCTGAATGTCATCATATTTTTCTGGGCGTCCTTTAGATTCTTGCAGCTCAGGTTTTTTTGCATCATATCCTGATCTAGTCCCGTCATGACAATCGCAATGAACATTCCTGCCAAAAACTGCTTGAAGAAATTTTTTGGGTCTGACCACCCACCATCAAAGTACCAGATGCGAGAATATTCGCTCTCCTGCACTGCAGTAATCATCCCTGAAAAGCTCAGATCCAATTGCGCTGCGATGTAAATCATTGTGGCCCCGACTGCGATAAGCATCGATGCAGTCTGCAAAGTGTCTGTCCAGACGATGGTCTTTATGCCTCCTTGAAAAGTGTAGATCCAGATGAGGCCGATGGTAACAAGGATGGTAGCCCAAAAAGGCATACCCAGTGGCTCCATGAGAAATTGCTGCAGCACAATGGCCACCAGAAAGAGCCGAAAGGCCGCTTGCACGGTGCGGCTCAATAGAAAGAAGGCTGCTCCAGTCTTGTAACTACCGACTCCAAAGCGCTCTTCAAGGTAGGTGTAAATCGATGTGAGTTTGAGCTTGTAATACATCGGCATCAACACATAGGCGATCACCACGTAGCCGAAAAAGTAGCCAATCACCATTTGCATGTAAGAAAATTGCTGCTCCTCAACCCAGCCCGGAACAGAGATAAAAGTGACTCCACTCAACGTGGCTCCCAGCATCCCAAACGCAACGACATACCAAGGCGATTTTCGACTGCCTATAAAGAAGTCTGCACTGTTTGACTTACGCGATGTACGCCAGGAAATAAACATCAGAAACAGAAAGTAAACTGCAATGATGAGCAGAACAATGCCCGGTGATATACCTTTCATTATTGACTGCTAGTCTTGCAATTTTTCTCCAAATAGAAGATCGCCAGCATCTCCCAGTCCAGGCACGATGTAAGACTTGGCCGTCAGTTCATCGTCAACCGAGCCGAGCCAGAGATGCACATCAGGATGCATGCGTTGTATAAACGATACACCATCCGTAGCAGCAATGAGGCTCACCAAATGGGTCTCCTTTGGCTTGCCATGCTCAGCTAACACATCCAAGGCCGCATGAAAAGAGGACCCCGTTGCCAGCATGGGATCGGTAATGATCAAAACAGAATCATCCAGATCAGGGCAAGTGACATACTCTAAATTAATCTCAAAGGTCCCGTCTTTGTGGTGCTTGCGATAGGCAGATACGAAAGCATTATCGGCCTCGTCAAAAAAGGTGAGCAAACCCATATGCAGGGGTAAACCCGCACGCAGAATGCTGGCCACGATGATCCGATCAGACGGCAGATTTATCATTGCGCTGCCCAATGGTGTTTCGACTTCCTTTTCTTCGTAGTCCAAGGACTTACTTAATTCGTAAGCCATTATTTGCCCAAGTCGCTCCACATTTTTGCGAAAACGCAATCTATCGCACTGAATATTTACATCGCGCAGCTCGGCGAGGTACTTATTGGCAATACTATTCTTCTCATCCAGGATTGTAACCATATAGACTAAGATAATAAAGGTCCCGATCTGCATTCAAAATTCCGAAGATTTCGTACTAGTCACTTCGGATTGCATCAATCGGATTGCGCGAAATCGAGATTAAAAGTAAAATCGCTTCATGCGTCGGAAAGGCCACCAATTTTCAGTTCAGAGATGTACTACGGGAGACACTTTTCAAATGAAATGGTAAGATTCTAGTGACAGGTATTGCTTATTCATTGGCATTCTCTTATCTTTTGGCTCAATGTTCCAACCAAAACTCACTCTTGTAATAGGATTCGTGGCATTCGCAACACTAGCATGTGCGCAATATACGATTCAGCCTAAGCCGATCACCGAAGGAAGTTCGCTGGTTTTTACCAAAGAGCAGATTTTTGATCTACGCGTCCATTCGCACGGTATGTCATTCGGGTACACGAAGGCAGAAATCAAGACATGGTACAAAACAACCTACTCTTATTTTGATATCGGATCATTGCGTAACGCTCGTGAGCACAGCCAAAATTTTAAATTTTTCAATCAAGGCATTTTCCAAGAATCATCGAAGGCTTTTGTGTACGGCAAGAAAAATTCACTGTATGCCTTGAGAGCTGGAATCGGCAAGCGCAGGTCTTTTTCTGAAAAAGCTCGAAAGAAAAGCATCGTCGTCGGCATGAGTTATGAGTATGGAGTAACTCTTGGCTTGCTCAAACCCTACTACCTCAAATTGACTCGCTTTATTGATGGCGGTGCCGAACAAGAGATCAGCGTTGAAAAGTATTCAGAGGAAAATCATGACCTCTTTCTCGATGAGACACTCATTTTTGGGGGTGCGGAATTTCGGCACGGGCTAAGTGAATTGAAGCTACGTCCAGGAGTACACGGTAAGATCGGGATGAATTTTGCCTGGGGCAATGTAGATCGAATCATCAAGGCCGTTGAGGTTGGCATTATGGGTGATTTCTTTCTCAGCAGTGTGCCCATCATGGTCGAGGGACCCAATCGCCCTTATTTTTTAAATCTCTACCTCACCGCACAGTTCGGCAAGCGTTCCTGATCCCTTTCAATACTTCAAACTTTTCTCTTCTTTGCGAGTTACCTTTGCATCATGATAGAATTGCCTGTCGTCGCCGAAAACAATGAGCGCAAGCGCCGCCCGTCTTGGTTGAGAGTCAAACTACCCATCGGAGAAGACTACAAGCGCGTGCGAAAGCTTGTCGATGAGTATGAGCTTCATACCATTTGCCAGAGTGGAAACTGCCCCAATATGGGAGAATGCTGGGGTGCCGGTACCGCCACCTTTATGATCTTAGGCAATACCTGTACACGCTCATGCTCATTTTGTGCCGTAAAAACCGGCCGCCCTCCGGAGTACGATGAAGACGAACCACGCCGAGTGGCAGAAGCCATCCGGCTTATGGAGGTCAAGCACGCCGTGATCACCTCTGTAAATCGAGACGAGCTTGCCGATCGAGGGGCTGAGATTTGGTATCAGACCGTAAGACAAGTAAAAGAGCAGTCGCCATCGACCACCATCGAGACATTGATCCCCGATGTAAAAGGTGCCTGGCCTGCCTTACACCGGATGATCGAAGGGGGACAGGAAGTAGTTTCCCACAATATAGAAACAGTACCACGTCTCTATCGAAAGGTGAGACCACAGGCCAAGTACGAGCGCAGTCTTGAGCAGATCAGGCGGACCAAGACTGAAGGAAAGCGAACCAAGTCCGGGATTATGGTCGGTCTCGGAGAATCCCGGTCCGAAATCCTTGAGACGCTTTCCGACCTGCACGAAAATGGCTGCGACGTTGTCACAATTGGTCAGTATTTACAACCTACGCGCATGCATCTGGCTGTAGATCGCTTCGTACATCCTGATGAATTTGCAGACTACCGCGAGGAAGGGCTCAAACTTGGATTTGATTTTGTGGAGAGTGGACCGCTAGTGCGCTCCTCTTACCACGCCGAAAGACACCTTTAGAGTCAATGCAGCTCGCGGTTGCAACTACGAGCACCGCCGATACAACTTGCCGGGCAGTGTTCGGATCAGGCCCTTAAATTCAAGGTTGAGTAATATACCAGCAAGCTGGCTCGGCGACAAGGAGCTAGAACGAAAAAGTAGATCAATGCTGACTGCATCTTGCCGTGGTATCTGTGCATAAATAGCCTCCTCTTGATCATCCAGATTCTGAAAAATTTCAAGTTGAGGTGGGCGTGATTCATTCTTTTGCCAGTTCATCATCTTAATCAGTTCCTGACCACTGGTGAGAAGGTGCGCCCGATTGGACTGAATAAGAAAATTGGGCCCTCGACTGGTTTTCTCCCCGACCCTGCCAGGGACTGCAAATACATCTTTGTGATAGCCATTGGCAAGATCGGCCGTAATCATCGATCCGCCTCGCTGATCAGACTCGACGACGACCAACGCATCACAGATTCCTGCAATGATTCTGTTTCGCATGGGAAAGTGCTCCCGATCAGCTTTCACGTCATGACCAAATTCTGTCAATAGGCCACCCTGGTCTATCATACGTCGAGCAGTATTGCGATGCTGAGAAGGGTAGATCCGGTTGAGCCCACTACCCAACACTCCCACGGTAGTAAGTCCGCACTTTAAAGCAGCACGATGTGCAGCAATGTCGATGCCATAAGCCAAACCACTGATCACCAATGCATCCGTCACCTGGAGCTCCTCGATAAGATTACTAAGCACGCCGAGACCATATTCACTTGGCTTGCGAGTGCCTACCACCCCCACAACCTGCGTCGCATTGAGATCGCTACTGCCCTTATAGTAAAGTATGACGGGAGCATCACGAATACGGCTCAATCGAAAAGGATAGTCATCATCGAGATAGAACAAAGGCTTGATCGAGTGCTTCTCAATAAATTCTATCTCCCTTTCTGCACGTTCAAAATTTCGAAAACCAGAGATGCTTGCAGCTGCTGCATTGCCGACTCCCGGCACCTTTAGTAAATTGGACCTTCGCTCGCTAAAGATCGCGGCTGCACTTCCACAGTGAGCAACTAGTTCCCTGGCGAGTATTGCACCAATTTTAGGAATATGGGTGAGGGCGATTTTATAGAGTAGATCAGATGGCATCAGAATTAAGAGATGATTTACCCCAAAATACAATAATATCGCTTAACCAATTGATCATTACCTTTCATGGATAATTATAGAGAGCGTGGCTAAAAAATCTAAATATTACGTAGTCTGGGAAGGAAACACACCTGGCATTTATGACTCTTGGACAAAGTGCCAACTGCAAATCAAAGGCTATCCTGGAGCTCGCTATAAGTCGTTTGTCTCTGAAGCAGAAGCCAAGGCGGCATATCATGGTCACTACGATGATTTTGTAAAACGAGGCACAAAGACAAAATCTACTGGTGCGTACGATAAAACGGGTGTGCAATGGGATAGCATCGCTGTAGATGCAGCCTGCAGTGGCAATCCTGGAACGATGGAATATCGCGGAGTACAGACCAAAGATGCGGTAGAGTTATTCAGACAAGGGCCTTTTCGTCAAGGGACAAATAATGTCGGTGAGTTTCTAGCCATCGTGCACGCGCTCGCCCAATTGAAAAAAGAAGGAAAGTCTGATCTGATGATTTACACCGACTCTCGCACAGCCATGGCATGGGTCAGAAAGAAAAAAGCCAATACAAAGTTGAAGCAGACAGCGGCAAACAAGATCCTTTTCCAGTTGATCACCCGAGCCGAAAAATGGCTGAAAGAAAATACCTTTCAGAATCCGATTGTAAAATGGGAAACAAAAAAATGGGGAGAAATCCCTGCCGACTTCGGAAGAAAATAAAATATTTAGATCTAGCGAAAACGCATCGGATAGTCAACATCCACAGCACCCTTTTTGATGTTTTCCAAGCGCCTTTTCACCAAGCGTCGTCTTACGGGCTTTAGCTGCTCGGTAAATAATTTTCCTTCGATGTGATCGTATTCATGCTGGATGACCCGCGCATTCACTCCCTCAAAAGTGGTTTCACACATTTCAAATTTTTCATTGAGATATCTGAGGCGTAAGGTGGGGGGGCGACTCACATCTCCTCGTATTTTAGGAATACTCAAACAGCCTTCTTCGTAGAGCCAGGCCTCTCCAGATTCTTCCAGTTTTTCTGCATTTATAAAAACCTGCTTGATGCCTTTTTCGTCGTTATCCTCATCATCATCCAACTGGCTGGTATCGACTAAAAAAAGACGGATGGATTGGCCAATCTGCGGTGCGGCCAGACCTACGCCATTTGCGTTGTACATGGTCTCCCACATATTCGCGATGAGCTCTGCTAGTTCCGGAAAATCCTGCTCGACCTCGGCTGCTTTTTTCTTCAGTATTTTTGACCCGTATGCGTATATCGGAAGAATCATCAGATATGTTTCAAGTAGCGCTGCAAGATAAGCACTGCACTGATTTTATCAACCAGAGATTTGTCTCTCCTCTTCTTGCGCGATCGCACGCTCTTGCGTATGATGTCTTGTGCTTCGCGCGAGGTAAAGGATTCGTCTTGGAAAACAACATTTATAGCTGGGTATTTCCTGCACAAGTCTTCGGCTAGTTTTTGAATGCGGGGTACAAGCGTGGTCGGATTTCCATCGGCATGGCGTGGTAGACCCAATACAATTTCCGAAACAGGTTCGTCCTCCATATATGAGCTCAAAAAATCGTCGAGCTTTTCAGTTGGTATCGTCTGCAGGCCATGGGCTGCAATCTGCAGGGTATCGGTCACGGCAAGTCCCACCTTCTTTGTTCCAAAATCGATTGCTAATACTCTACTCATATTAAAAAGAAAAAAACCCTTCCCCCCGATAAAGGGGGGAAAGGAATTCCATCCCAAAAACAGTGACTCTTTAAAAAAGGTTCTATGTTTACGTTAATTCATCTTGATCATTCGCTTACTATCTGCACCGTACTCACTTACAATTTTATAGTGCAAGATGCCCTTCGTGAGCTGGTCACGATGCAGCTCGAAAAATCCAGCGCCTGCGGGATAGTGCGCACGATCTGTGTAAATAACTCTGCCAGAGATATCACTCACTTCCAATATGACCAACCCACTCTTTGGTTGCGTAAAGTGAATCTGGGTATGATCTACAAATGGATTTGGTTGATTTTGCTCAACCCTAAAAGCCAAATCTTCCACAAAGTCTAAGTGCAAGGCGCTGACATTATCGGCTGCAATCACCTCAGAATCAAACGCTGTAGCATTGATGCCGAGCGCATCACTAAGTCGCACATCTGTGGTTGCTCTCACAACCAGTTTGAGCTCGATCTCATCTTGATTTATGGCATCTCCATTCCAGCTCATGAGCAACTGATTTGCTTGCAGCTGAACGTGCTCTTCGGCAATGGGAAATTGATCTGATCCCAAGGAGATCGGTAGCAGCTGCTCGTCAAAGAGCAACCCAAATTGGAGTCCCTCAAGGTCGGATACCTTGATGTGCATCGTAATAGAAGTATTCTGGCCAGCCGCCAATTGTTGATCTCGGATCCGCAATGGAATGGACTTTCGATTGCGCGCTCGCGAGGTCACCACGTTGCCATCCAGATCACCGATCTTGACACCAACAAACCGGATGTCATTTTCATCTTCTCCTGCCATGACATACGACTTAAAGACTTCGCGATGGGCTTGTGTCGGATTGTCAAATCGATACGCTGCATCCACAAACCTCCATGATGTATTGTCGCTCAGTCGATTATCTTTTGCAATGATCAGTCTGCGCAATTGGATTAAATCGATCGGATTTATTTTGCCATCAGCATTGGCATCAGCTGCGATAAGCTGATACGGGGATTGAATCAGCTTGACACCCAATATGTGCTTTTGCAAACGCACTAAATCCAGAGTTGATATCCCATTGCGATGGTCGGTATCTTTTTCGGGGACCACCTTTACATCGAGGCCAGCAATGTGATCCAACTGAAATGTACCATCTAATTTTGAGAGCACTGTCTGATCTCCAGTGGCTGATTCAGCTGTAATCGTGACGTTGGCCACCTGCTCATTTATTTCTGTACTGATCAGGCCAACAAGACCTCCTGGTGCTGTTGTCGTACCACATATGCCAGTGTTGTCTTCGAGTTGTAGAAACACGTAGGTGAAGTCAGCTGTATTTGTGACTGTGTCTTTAACCCAAAATTGCAGAATGATGGTGCCATCTCCGACACGATCAGTGCAATCAAACGTAAGTGACGTCTGATCGTTTGCAGGAGGAATCGGATTCATTGTGCCATCATCCATTCTAAGCAGAAAAATCAGATTGTCTTCGCTCGCTCCGCAGGGAGGAGCACTGCTCGAATTAAACTCCTTGGCCCAAATTGTAGCCATGCCAGCATCGGGAGTGTTGTCTCCATCGAGATCCATGGGAGTGAGTGGAGCAGTAAGCATCGTATAGGCCACCACACTTGGACTCGCATCCGTTGCGACATTAAAACTGGTCATTTCACTCACTTCATTGCCACATGCGTCAGTGGCGGTAAACCGCAGTATGTAGTCGTCTGGTGGGAGCGCATCGGCATTTGCCGTAAGCCCAATCCCTTGAGCCAATACCGTGCCACCTAATGAGGTCACACTCCAGCGCGTCGATGCACCACATGTATCAGAAACCGCCACAGTCGCTGACAAAGATGCTGTGCAATTGACTGTGCGATTGTTTGCGTTGATGGCAGGCACACTAAGCGACGGAGGTGTATTGTCGACCAGCACTATTTTTTGCACGAAGGTTTCTACACCGGGTATGCCGGCAAAGTGACGCCAGTCTGTCACGTTGTTGAAGATCGGATCGCACCAGTCCAGCACGCACCAAGTACGCAAGACCTTGGTGCAACCACTGCCAGCAACGACGTCAAATACCTTATCAAAAAATCCGACACCCAGCTCTCGACAGTCGCTTACAAGTGCAGAAAGGTCGGGACCGTCCGTCTCGAAAGTTGTATTTCCGTCAAGGCCAAATGTAACCTTGCAAGCTTCCCGCTCCACAATCGAATCAGGCCAAACGATCATGTCTGTCATCGGGCATTGCTTGATGTATATCTTTTGGGTGGCAACCACTACCGTGCTGGCGCCGCTGTGACCATCAACGACCGACTCCCAAATCCGTTTGATCGCTCCCTTGCCACAGCCCAGCTCCGGGCCTTCGATTCGCTGCGTGACATTCATGCCACAAGCAGCAACAAGCAGACCATCCCAATAGGTGCGTGGAGCTTTGTTGCCGTCGCAGTCGATGTCTTGCAAAATCCAGGTGGATTGATCTGCGGGATCGAATACGTAACTGCCAAAATGCAGATTTAGCTGAGCAATATTTGCAGCTTCGACGTCGGCTTTGAAGTTCTGCTGATATGCCATGCAGCTGATCGTATCATTCGGCAAAGCCTCAATGACCGTCGGCGTTATCTTGTTTTCGACGTTGACAAAGCCCCAACATTTATCTATGTTGCAGTGGTGATCAATCACTAAGATCTCGACCATGATCGGAGTACCCATATCATCACAACAAAACGGTACCTCTTCGGCATAGCCATACTCAAAAACTTCTTTGCAAATGCCCGGGTCGTTTTCCACCCAAGCGGCAAACTTGTCGTAAAATTCCTTGATATCACTCGGAGCTGCGGTCGCAGAAGTGTCCATGCCACAGGCAGTCGCCCAGTCCGTGCGGCGAGCCAATATTTGGTATGTTCCACAATTATCATAGCTCTCGGCGTCCATTGAAGCTGCCTTCATCAGCGTGAAATTTGCCACATTGGTCAGTGTGAGATTCACCGCATCATGACAGACTGCGACAGCCGGAGTCAAGTCTTTGACAACCACGACGATCGAATCTGTCAATACGTTGTGACAGGCATCTTTCACCTTATAGACAATAAAGTGCTTGCCAGGAGGTATATCACGGACAGCAAGATTGATGCGCTCATCTCCTGCATATTTGATGACTCCAAAACCAGCAGTAGGCGAAGACACGCTGACGTGTATCTCAGCCGAATCACTGCACGCATCTGTGACAATGCCAAAGGGCAAGTTGCCGGCTCCCGTGCATCCATGCCCACCTGTGCTGATTGTATCTGTGAGAAAGGGTCTCAAGGCGCCATTTACCAGATGATCTTCAATGTCCAACTTGCTGCTGTCAAATTTTATCTGAGGCGCTATACGATCTATGACTACAATCGAATCAATGCACACTGTATCTCGTCCACATTTCGAATCCTTGAGCTTCCAGGTCCGAAAGATCCATTTGGTGTCAGCACAGTCCTCCCAAGTTTCATCTTTCATAGATGCACTAATTTTGCAGAAGCTATTTCCGGGAGTAAGCGTAATTGTATCGCCACCCACTAAATACTTTGGCCCAAACTTATATGGATCAGTCAAGGCGTTGGGTCCCGGATCACCACACTCGATGGTATCGATGCCGCTGGGACAAAGCAAGCTGTCGGACTCTATGTTGATGCTGAATACATAGAGTGTATCGGTTACATCCATCATACTCCCACCCTGAAAAGTGAGCCGATAGCTCCGATAGATCGTATCAGATATCGTTTGGTCGCAGGCATTGGGATTGTGTACGACATCTGTACCTAGCGCTTCTACCGTTTTGAGCGTATCCAAACAGGAGGCAGCAGTATCCGGCCACATACTCTGCGGAAGATCCTCAAACGTAGCGAGAGGATCCATGCAATGGACGGAATCTTTGCCCACCCCGAGGCACTGAGCAGAAAGGCTTGCATTGATAAAAAGGAGTAGTGTCGTGCTAAGCAAAAGCTTTAGCAGGGGCATGGCATAGCACGCCCGGGCAAAACGGGTTGTACACACGTTTTTCATGAGACCTTAGTTTAGACTGTTTTAGAAAAGACTGCAGGCATCACATGAATGATGATAGCGATACAGCCGATGCTCCTTCTGGTGTTATCAATCGAATACTTGAGACACTTTACCTCTTTGAGATGAGGCTTGACTTGTCAAATATATATTATATAAATTAATAATATATAAATGCGTGACACACATTAACATATATAATATGTGACATGTGAACTGTACTCACAGTCTACACTTTACATATAGCCCTTTATCAAATGTTTAACAGACCTGAGGGAAAGAAGAAAGGGCAACTGCGAATATTTGGCAGCTGCCCATCTAAAACAAGTCTCAAATAAGTGCCAATAAATCTTACATTTTCAGGATGCGCTGTGTTTGTTCTTTCTCCGATGTAATAACCCTCACCAAAAGAACCGCTGAGGGCAACCCTGATAGGTCGATTGCAAATCGATTGAATCCCCGACTCCCTGTATGGTGCTCAGAGGATAAAACTTTGCCAGTCAGATCCGTGATCTCTACTTTGACTCGTTGGTCGGAGGGTAGGTCCAGACCAAGAAATGCCTGTGCAGTTGTGGGATTTGGGGCAAGTTGCATACTCAAGTCTGAATCTTTGGTCGGAGTAGATATCGACACCCTAGCTTCTTGTCGCGATGCGTTTTCGTGGCAAATTGTCATCACACAGGGATCAGACAGATTTCCGCAACTGTCTACCGCCGTAAACGTCCTTGTGATCAATATCTCCGAGGGGGGTTCAGAAAGGTTTCCGTACATATTATCTATCATAAACGAATCAAATGGGCAGCAAGGGCTCAGGTCTCCCACTAGCATGGGTACTCCAAAAAGGGCGTTGAGTGAATCTTGCGAAATATCCTTCAGTGCCTCCCGATCAACAGGCTCAAGTGACACGCATGTATCGTCCGGGCACTCGATCATCAGGGTAAAATTATCTCGCACGTTTACCGTTATTTCACACTCAGTGCGATTCCAGCACGCGTCTGTTGCCGAATAGGTTACGATGTTGATGCCTGAGTCGAGCATAATTAGGGTATTGGGATTATAGCGAACGCCCTTGTATTCATAGCCCGATGTCACCGTCTCATCGCCGGCGCAATTGTGAGAAATGGTGACTTTCGGCAACAGGAAAGGTGCGGTGCAATCCGTACTTGCTTGGTCGATGAAAATATCTGCGGGGTTGTCGGGACAAGTCAAAATAGGCCCTGTTGTATCGGCAATCATAATCGATTGCATGCAGGTGTCCTGCTCCCAAGTACACGTATTCAAAATGGTCCAACTACGCTTTATCCACTTTTGCGGTCCACAGAGATCGATCTCTTCTACTTTCGGGCCCTCTATGAGGAGGCCACAGTTCTTGAGAAATTCCAGTGAGTCATAAATCATGGGGGCATCAATACCCGACAGATCAGCATTGTCGCAATAGAGTGTTGTATCTGCCGGACACACAACATCCGAGAAATCCAAAACGGGGTATGCGATAAATTGCATCACACCAGTGAGGTTCCCACTGGCGTCGATTGCTTGCCATAGAATCTTTAATTTCTTGAGTGTATCGATGCAATCACCAGGGACAGATCCACATAGGATGGGAAAAAGAGTGTCGACTTCGCAATTGTCATCCGCCATCACCCCAAATGAGATAGGTGGATCAGAAAATACATCAAGGTCGCATGTGACCATCAGATCAGGAGCGATGATCATCGGCGGTAACACATCAGCTACCAGTACGCTGCAGTAAAATGGGTCTCCGATAGGTGGTGTAATCAATGCACTTACTGATTTGCCAGCAAAGGTACAATCGACTTCATCGATTAGATCTCCTGCAAGATCAACTGTACAACCCACGCACGGGGAATTAACAAAGTCTGAAGGCACCAATGTTCGTTTACCATTGGCCTGGATGTATACCGTATTATTGGTACACTCGTAAGACACCGATGGTCTTGACGCATTAGAAGATTGAACCGGATGACCGATGCAAAAGCTCATGCCCAAAACCAGGCATGTAAGAAATCTATTCATGATCCCATATTTGAGCGTCCTTGGGATGGAACTCTATGGAATTATATATTACAAATATACGTAATATGTTATACTATGCAAGTGTCGATGTGAACTAGGGCTTTAAGTTCTTATGATATGTATTGTTTCTCGCGATTGATTAGTGCGCGCAGCACCTTCACAAAAAAAGGCACCAATAAGAAGATCCAGAGATTCATAGGATTGTAGTCGATTCAGACTAGTGGTTGCAATTATCATACCGAACTGAGGTAGCGGTAAGCTGATAGTGCAATATCTATTCGTCTCATCTCTGAATGGAGGAAAGATATAGGCATTAAACAAACTAATAACTGCGCAAACACATGCGCAATACTCACAACCTCTGTGAAGGTGTCGCTCCCCTGGAGCTGTGTGTAATAACCACACCCACTCGCACATCTCTCCATCTCT